>Ga0265332_10000008_pt1 | contig 301609 bp, 275 predicted proteins | sample 41926metaG_FD_202084 | JGI IMG/M metagenome (GOLD analysis project Ga0265332, IMG submission 202084) | Rhizosphere microbial communities from Carex aquatilis grown in University of Washington, Seatle, WA, United States - 4-19-26 metaG | ecosystem: Host-associated > Plants > Roots >...
CGATCGCCACAATCAGGATCCCAAGCCCTTTGTGTGGCACAAAAGCGCCGACACCATCCTGGCATCTGTCGCACGGGCTGCAGGCTCAATTATTTGATGCTTACTTTTGAGACACCACACTAGAGGCAGATGCAAGACTCCTCTAACGGCGCCTTGCCGAACTCTCTCCTCACAACACCCAACGGAACACCCCATGACCACTGCCATGTACACCCACTCGGTTCCCGTCTTCAAGCAGATGCTGACGGCCCTGAAAACCATCCTTGCGCAGGCCAGCGAATACGCGGCCGCCAGGTCGATAGAGCCCGACGCGCTCTTGCAGGCCCGCCTGGCGCCCGACATGTTTCCGCTGCTCAAGCAGGTGCAGATTGCCGCCGATTTCTCACGCGGCATCGCGGCGCGGCTGGCGGGGGTGGAGGTGCCGGCCTTTGCAGGCCAGGAGAAAAGCTTTGCCGATCTGGATCGGCTTTTGGCGCAGACCTTGGCCTTTCTGGACAGCGTGAACGCATCACAGTTTGAAGGCAAGGAAGGCGCCGAGATCGTCCTGCGCCCTGGCACGCCCAAAGAGAAAAAGCTCACTGGGCAGGCGTATCTCGTGAACTATGGTTTGCCGCAGTTTTTCTTTCATGTCACGACGGCCTACGACATCCTGCGCCACAACGGTTTGCCGATTGGCAAGCGCGATTTTCTGGGCACGTATTGAACCTGGAAACGGCCGTTGACCACTTGTTACCGCCTGAACAAGCGCATGGCGGCTGGCATTGTTGGCTTCGTTGGCGCTCACCCAGGGGCTGAACTCTGCCAAGGCATGCGGCGTGGGGCGCATCGCGCACAATTCCCCCATGAAAGCACCCCCCCGCCTCCAATCGCTGATCGACGAAGGCCTGATCGACACCGTGGTGCGCCAGCTCATGAGCGGCAAGGAGGCCATGGTGTTTGTGGTGCGCCATGGTGAGCAAACCCTCTGCGCCAAGATCTACAAAGAGGCCACCCACCGGAGCTTTCGCCAGGCGGTGGACTACACCGAAAACCGCAAGACCAAGAACTCACGCACTGGCCGCGCCATGGCAAAAGGCAGCAAGTTCGGCCGGCAGGAGCAAGAGGCCGCCTGGCAAAACGCCGAGGTGGACGCGCTGTACCGCCTGGCCGCCGCCGGCGTGCGCGTGCCGCAGCCCTACAACTTTCACGATGGCGTGCTGCTGATGGAACTGGTGACCGACGCCCACGGCGACGCCGCGCCGCGCCTGAACGATGTGTCGTTCACGCCCGAACAGGCGCTGCAGCACCACAGCGCGCTGATTGCCGAGGTGGTGCGCATGCTGTGCGCGGGCGTGGTGCATGGGGACTTGTCGGAATTCAACATCCTGCTGGCCCATGGGGCAGTGGAAGGTACCGCTGAGGGCGTGGACTTCCCCGTCATCATCGACCTGCCGCAGGCGGTGGACGCTGCCGGCAACCACCACGCGCAGCGCATGCTGCTGCGCGATGTGGCCAACCTGCGCAACTTCTTTGGCCAGTTCGCGCCGGCGCTGCTGGCAACCGAGTACGGCGCTGAAATCTGGAGCCTGTACCAAAACGGCATGCTCGGCAACGAGACGCCGCTCACCGGCCGCTACGAGCGCAGCCACGCCAATGTGGACATGCAGGCCGTGCTGCGCGAGATCGACGACGCCCGGGACGAAGACGCGGCGCGCCGGCTGCGCATGGCGGCGGCGGGGTAAAGCAGTTCTGGACCATCGCTTCTGTATTGATAGCTGACTCCGTAATCCGCACCTGCGCTAACGGCCTATTCCAATAATAAGTACGCCACCCTGCACGCCGCCGCGAACCTGTTTACGATCCCCGGGCGCGCCGCAAGCCAGCCATGGCTGGTGTCGGCAACGGCGTTTTTTAATCAACCCCCCTGTGCGGGGGGCAATCGGAGACAACGATGTTCAGTCATGTGATGGTGGGTGTGAGCGATCTCGAAGCGTCCAAGCGGTTCTACGACGCGGTGTTGGGCGCCATCGGCATTGGGCCCGGCATTTACAACCACAACGGGGTCGTGGGCCGCTACTTCTACCGCAGCCCCACCGGCAGCTTTGGCATCACCACGCCCATCAACGGCGAACCCGCATGCCATGGCAACGGCAGCACCATCGGCTTTACCATGGCGTCGCCCGAGCAGGCCGATGCCTTTCATGCGGCCGGCCTGGCCAACGGCGGCACCACCTGCGAAGACCCGCCAGGGATGCGCAATGGCGCGGTGGGGCAGATGTATCTGGCCTACCTGCGGGACCCCGACGGCAACAAGCTCTGCGCGCTGCACCGCCCGCCCAAACCCGAAGCAGGCACCGCGCGCACGTGAAATCTGCCCAAGCCGAGGTGTTTGACGAAGCGTATTACCAGCGCTTCTATTTCGACAAGAAAACCAGCGTCGTCGACCCCGGCCACGTCGAGCGCCTGGGCGCTTTCGTGTGCAGCTACCTGCAGTACCTGCGCGTGCCGGTGCACCGGGTGCTGGACATGGGCTGCGGCATTGGCCTGTGGCGGGACGTGGTGGCGCGGCACTTTCCGCACGCGGCATACCACGGCGTCGAGTTCAGCCCCTACCTGTGCGAGCGCTTTGGCTGGGAGCGCGGCTCGGTGGTCGACTACCGCGCCAGCGCGCCGTACGACCTGGTGATTTGCCAGGGCGTGCTGCCCTACCTGGACGCACCCGATTTGAAGCGCGCCCTGCACACCCTGGGCCAGCTCTCGCACGGCGCGCTGTACCTCGAAGCCGTCGCGCGCGAGGACTGGGAGCAGGGCATTCTGGACGAGGACCTGACCGACCCACGCATGTTCCGCCACCGCGCCGCGCTCTACCGGCGCGGGCTGGAGGCCAGCTACACCGCGCTGGGCGGCGGCCTGTGGCTGAGCCGCGAGGCCGAGGTGCCGCTGTTTGCGCTGGAGAGTTTGAAGTGAAGCGCTCCCCCTGTGTCGCTGCGCTCCTTCCCCCATCGCATCGCTGCGCGCTGCGAAAGGGGGACGCCATCCGTGCGGCGGGGCGGCCCTTGCACGATGGCCGCTGACCTGTGCTTCGCCCATTGCATGCGTCGTGGGTCGCGCACGGCACAAGGGATCACTTCGCAGTGACTGAAAAGCCCTGTGTCCATGTCGCCGAGGCGCGCCCACCCCACGCCGTTTCTAGGCTGAGAACCGCCCGCCTGGCGCGCAGCGCCAAACCGTTTCTGGCGCGCGGCGGCCCCAAGGGCGAGCGCTGCCCCGGCTGCCGCCTGGTGCCCAGCCACTGCCTGTGCACGCTGCGCCCGCAGACGCCGACGCGCGCTGGCGTCTGCCTGCTGATGGCGGACATCGAGCCCCTCAAACCCAGCAACACCGGCTGGCTGATCGCCGACGTGGTGGCCGACACCTTTGCCTTCGGCTGGGCGCGCACCGAGGTGGACCCGGCCTTGCTGGCGCTGCTGGCCGACCCGCAGTGGCAGCCCTTTGTGGTGTTCCCCGGTGAATTCGTAGCGCCTGAGCGGGTGGTCCACACACTGGAGGTGCCCCGAGCCGGGGTCGAACCGGCAGCTCGGCGCCCGCTCTTCATCCTGCTGGACGCCACCTGGCCCGAGGCGCGCAAGATGTTCCGCAAAAGCCCGTACCTCGATGCGCTGCCGGTGCTCAGCCTGCAACCCGATCAGCTCTCACGCTACCAGTTGCGCCGCTCGACGCGGACTGACCATTTCTGCACCGCCGAAGTCGCCGCGCTGTGCCTGGCGCTTGCCGGCGAAGCGCAGGCCGCAGCGGTGCTGGAGGCTTGGCTGGAGGTATTCAGCCACCATTACCAGCAGGCCAAGCACCAGGTGCCGGTGGATGCCACCTGTGGGCCACACCAGCGGTTGCAGGCGCTGTGCGCAGCCGTTCAGGTGCCATAGATAGACCTACGAGTGCACTCACAAAGCTGTGCGCCCAAAGCCCCGGCTCAAATAGCGCGAGCCGCGTTCGCCAAAGCGCCAGGGTGTTTCCACCGCCTTGCTGATGCCGATGCGCGGCCCGGCGAGCACGTCCGCAGGCTGCCCATCCCACAGCAGGGCGAAGGTGGGCGGCTGCACGGGTCGATGGTTCCAGCTGTGGTCCACGCCCAGCGCCTGCGCCAGGCGCCCAGGGCCAGCGCAGAGCAGGCGCGCGTCTTGCAGGCCGCGGCGCGCGCGCATCACCTCCAGCCCCTGCGTAGGCTCCAAGGCACGCAGCAGCACCCCCGCGCCATGGCCAGCCTCACGGCAGACCAGGTTCATGCACCAGTGCAGGCCGTAGGAGCGGTACACATAGACATGCCCAGGCGGCCCAAACATGGCGGCGTTGCGCGCCGAGGGGCCGGTGTAGGTGTGCGAGGCCGGGTCTTGCTGGTCGTAGGCTTCGATTTCGACAATGCGGCCACCGACACCATCGACCAGCAGCGTCACGCCAATCAGGCGCCGCGCGACCTCGCTTGAATCGGCGCTGAAGTCGATGTCGGCAGGCTGCAGGGGGTCCAGCGTCGCCATGATGCTCCTTAAAATATAGCTGTACGCGCTTATTGGATAAGCGCCAGATGCCATTTTGATCCATATTTCTGCCGCCTGCCGCGCTCTGGCGTACAGTGCCATCCCGCCACCCTGCTCCCGCCCACCCAGAGAAAGACCCCTATGACGCCCGGCAAAGACCCCGCCCGCGAGAGCGAACTCAAGAAGATGGAGCTGTGCGAAGCCTGCGCCGGCATCCAGCGCAACTGGCGCCGCGCGCCCGGCCACGCCGAACTGGTGCAAGGCGGCCACCGCCGCGAAGAGCACGGCGACCACGTGGTGACCGTGACGCGCCACGTCTGCGAGCGCTGCGGCACCGCCTGGGAATACACCAACGACAAGCGCGACCAGCGCGCCGGCTGGGCCGTGGTGGGGCGCTGAAGGCCGCGATGCGCCACCCCCCCTGCGGGCCCACCGGCCCGAACCGGCGGCGCTGGCTGGTGCAAGCCAGTGGCGCGGCTGCGCTGGTGCTGACCGCTGGGCTGCGCGCCGCATCCGCCGGCATGGGCATTTCGGGCTACACCGTGTCGCTGGCCGAGCTCTCAGCCATGCTCAGCGAGCGCTTTCCACGCCGCCTTTCACTCGCCGGCCTGGCCACGCTGGAACTGCAGGCGCCCCTGCTGGCGCTGCGGCCCGAAGCCAACCGCCTGCGCGCGCAGGTGCCCGCCGTGCTCAGCGGCCCGGCGGTGGCGCCACCGCACGGGGGCATGCTGGAAGTCGAATTCGGCCTGCGCTACGAGCCGCGGGACCACACGCTGCGCGCCCACGACATCGCCCTGCAAAGCCTGGAAATCGAAGGCCTGGACCCGGCCGCCGCCGCCCTGCTGCACGCCTGGGCGCCCCGCCTGGCGCGGCGCGCGCTGGGCGAAGTGGTGCTGCACCGCCTGGAGCCCAAGGACCTCGCGCTGCTCGACGGCCTGGGCCTGCAGCCGGGGGCGATCACGGTGACGGCGCAGGGCCTGGCCGTGACCTTTGAGCGCAAGCCGCCTTGAGGATGCGTTGAGAGCGCGTTGACGATCTGACGCGGCGCGGCACGGCGCCCGGACGGCGCTCGGGCGGCAGGGCGCCCGCGGCGCCGCACTCCCCTCGGACGGCACGGTATTCGGCTTGCATCGCGCGCACCGCGCCGAGCAAGTCGTCCCGGCTGACGAAGCGCTGGTAGGCCATGCCGAGCCCCAGGCCTTTGCCACCGCAGGAGCACCGGGTTTGATTGCCGTCCCGTGCATGCAACGCATGGCTTCTATATGCTATTAACTAAATAGCTGTAAACGCTTGCTGAATAAGCGCTAGAGGCCATTTTTGTTTAAACTTCTGGCCTGCTGATCCCCTCGGATGGCCCTGGACTGCCCCGTGCTGTCCTGCACGCTGCACCGCAGCGTTCCATGCACGGGGGCTTTTGGTCGCCAGCACGGCCCCATATACAGCACATGTCCGCCTGCGCCGGGTGGCACCCACCGAAAGGAGCTTTCATGTCGTCCCCTGTTGCCACCTCGCCCATCCTGCAAAGCCAGCCGCTCGGCCCGCTGTGGCCCACGCTGGACCCGTTCCTGTTCTGCGCCCACCACGACGACGCGTACCCTGCCGGCAACGCCGAGCGCGGCCCCGCAGTCCCCCTTGAAGGCCGCCAAATTGGCAGCGACTTCAGCCGCAAGGACGGCTGGAGCATGTACCACGGCGACGTGGTGCCGGGCTTCCCCGGCCACCCGCACCGCGGCTTTGAGACCGTGACCCTGGTGCGCAAGGGCCTGATCGACCACGCCGATTCACTGGGCGCGGCCGCACGCTTTGGCGGCGGCGATGTGCAGTGGGTGACGGCGGGGCGCGGCATCCAGCATTCCGAGATGTTCCCGCTGCTGGACACCGCCCAGCCCAACCCGCTGGAACTGTTCCAGATCTGGCTGAACCTGCCGGCTGCTCAGAAGATGGTGGCGCCGCACTTCACCATGCTGTGGCGCGAATCGATCCCGCGCCTGGTGCACCGCGACGACGCCGGCCGCGCAACGACCGTGACGGTTGTGGCCGGGGCGCTACCCGGTGCGGGCGCCCCCCTGCCGCCACCGCCCGAATCCTGGGCGGCGCAAGCCCATGGCGACGTGGCCATCTGGACGCTCAAGCTGGAACCCGGCGCGCGCTGGACCTTGCCCGCCGCAGCCGGTGCCGGTACGCGGCGCATGCTGTACTTCTTCGCTGGCGCCAGCCTGCGCATCGGCGCAGCCGAGCAGCGCAGCCACGCGGCACTGGAAATCGTGGCCGGTCAAGACTGGCTGCTGGAAAACACCGGTGCCGACACCGTGGAATGCCTGCTGCTGCAAGGCCAGCCGATTGGCGAGCCCGTGGCGCAGTACGGCCCGTTTGTGATGAACACGCAGCAGGAAATCATGCAGGCCATGCAGGACTACCGCCGCACCCAGTTTGGCGGCTGGCCCTGGGGAACGAGCGACCCTGTGCACGGCAACGAGGCCAGGCGCTTTGCACGCTATCCGGGAGCGGCGCAAGACGAGCTGCCGGGCGATCGGCCCGAGGCGCCGACTGCTGCCTGAAGGCGCGGTACAACCCTGCCGTGGGGTTCAGGGACAATCCTGGTCCGCACCACCGCGCGCGCTGTACGGCGCGCGCTTTTTTCCTTTTTCCATCTCCTTCCGCAAGAGACCCCATGAACATCGCCAAGGACACCGCTGTCACCCTCAGCTACCAGCTCACCACGCCCGCGGGCAAGCCGCTCGACAAGGGCGCCCTGTCGTACCTGCACGGCGGCTACGAAAACATCTTCCCCAAGGTGGAAGCCGCGCTGGAAGGCCAGGCCGTGGGCTTTTCGACAACGCTTGATCTGGCGGTGGAAGACGCCTTTGGCGCACGCGACGAATCGCTGGTGCGCAGCATTCCGAAAGCCGAATTCCCGCCCGGCGTGAAGGTCGGCGGCCAGCTGCAAGGCCCAGGCCCCGACGGCCAGCCGCAGATGTTCAACGTGGTCAAGATCAAGGGCCCCGAGGTGCATCTCGATGGCAACCACCCGCTGGCCGGCCAGGCGCTGCGGTTTGGCTGCAAGGTGACCGGCGTGCGCGCCGCGAGCGCCGAGGAAATCCAGCATCGCCACGTGCACGGCGACCACGGCCACCACCATTGAGCGCGCGCTCCGCTTGGACAGCCACCCGGCGTTGCACTGAACACTGAGCGCTGCCATGCGGCTCAAGACGGTCTTCACAGCCGGCGTGGTGATGCTGGTGGCGTTCTTCGCCATCGAGTCGATCCGCACCAGCTATTCGCCCCAGCACGCCAACGCCCCCGCGCTGGCAACGCAGGCGGCCCTGGAAGTCCCGGCGCAGGGCCCCACCGACAAGCCGGCATTTGCCTTCAAGGGCTTTCAGATCAAGCCGCTGGCGCGCTTTGCCATCGACGCCAAGGTGCTCTCGCGCGAAGACTATTACCTGGACCGGGAGGCCGAGCTTGCGCCAATAGACCTGGCGCTGGGCTGGAAACGCATGGCCGACCCGGCGGTGGTCCGCCAGCTGGACATCAGCCAGGGGCGGCGCTGGTACTTCTACCACTGGCAGGGCGACCCGCCGATTCCGGTGCAGGAAATCGTCGAATCCTCGGCCAACATGCACCTGATTCCGGCCAACGCCGCCGTCGAGAAAACGCTCGGCAAAGCGCGCGAGGGGGCCGCCGTCCGTCTCACGGGGTTCCTGGTCCAGGCGACCGCCCCCGGCGGCTGGCGCTGGACCAGCTCGCTCACGCGCTCGGACTCCGGAGCGGGCTCCTGCGAACTGGTGTTTGTGGAGAGCGCGCAAGTCGAAAATTAACAGGAATCGCCCGGTGCGGGCGGGCGCTTCTCCAGCAGGCGCACCAGGATGTGCAGCAGGCGATTGGCAGGCGTGGCGATGCCCAGGGCTTCGCCCCGGCGCACGATGAATCCATTGATGTGGTCGATCTCGGTAGGGCGACCGCGCGCCAGGTCCTGCGCGGTGGACGATACCTGGCCCGGCATGGAGGCGGCCAGCGGCAGCACGGCCTCGGCCGTGCCATCGGGCAGAACGATGCCGCTGGCATGCGCCACGGCCAGGCATTCCTGCACGATGCCGTCCATCATCCGGGTTATATCCAGGTCGGAACGGTTGACGATCTGGCCGTAAGGCTGGCCGGTGATGGCCGACAGCGGGTTGTAGACGCAGTTCAGCACCAGCTTGGCCCAGAGGGCACCGGCCACGTTGTCCGACACCTGGACCGGAATGCCCGCGGCAGCAAAAGTAGTCGCCAGTTGCTCGCTGGTCGGCGAAGCCGCCAGCACCAGTTCACCACGGCCAAAGTGCTGCACATGCCCAGGCCCCGCCATCGCGGCAGCCACGTAGACCACCGCAGGCAGCACCGGGCGCTGCAGTGTCGCCTGCAAGCGCTCGGCGTTGTCCACGCCGTTTTGCAGGCTCAGCACGGTGGCGCCACCCGCCAGATAGGGCGCCATGGCGCGGCCCGCGCTTTCGGTGTCGGTGGACTTGACGCAGAACAGCACGCACTGGGCGCCGCGCACCGCAGCGGCCTCGGTGTCGGCTTGCAGCCGCACGTGCTCCTGAAAATGCAGGGTGTCCAGCCACAGGCCGTGCTCGCGCACCGCCTGCACATGGGCCGCGCGCCCCACCAGCACCACCTCATGTCCGGCGCGGGCCAGCATGCCGCCGTAGTAGCAGCCCACGGCGCCTGCGCCCATCACGGCGATCTTCATGGCAGAGCCCCTTTCACACAGCGCGGCAGGCAAGGAAAGACAAGTAAGGCGGCCATCATGCGAGTAGTCTATCGGTCATGACCAGAGCGATGCGCAGGCCGGTTTCATCGTTGCTCTATTTGGCGCTGCCATCGAGCGGCAAGAAGCGCGGCGCGGGCGCTACGTCCAGGCCAGCGCCCGCCGTATGCACATAGGTCCCCCGGGCCACGTTGTGCGGGTGCTCGGCCGCCTGCGCCACGCTGAGCACTGGTGCAAAGCACACGTCCGTGCCTTCCAGCAAAGCGTCCCAGTGCGCGCGCGGCTGGCTGGCAAAGAGGGCCGTCAGGCGGTCTTTGAGAGCCGGCCAGGTGCGCGGGTCGAACTGGCGCTTCAGGTCCACGTCGCCCAAACCGAGCTTTTGCAGGAGCAGTGCGTAGAACTGCGGCTCCAGCGCGCCCAGCGTGATGCAGCCGCCATCGGCACAGCGGTACACGTCGTAGAAGGGCGAATCGTGGAACGGGCTGGGGTGCGGGCCGTCCAGCTGGCCGCTGCCGCGAATCCACTGCGCAATGCCGCCCAGCATGGCCACGATGTCGACGATGGCGGCGTCCACCACGCGGCCCTGGCCGCTGGTTTTGGCTTCCAGAATGGCGCAAACCATGCCAAACGCCAGGCCCAGCGCCCCGCCCGCGTCGCCCACCACCGTGGGCGGCACGATGGGGCGCTCGCCCCGGTGCGCCGAAAGCGAAAGCATGCCGGTGAGCGCCACGTAGTTCAAGTCGTGCCCGGCCGCCTGCGCCAGCGGGCCGCTCTGGCCCCAGCCCGTCATGCGGCCGTAGACGATGCGCGGGTTGGCCTGTGCGCACTCGGCCGGGCCAAGCTTTAGGCGCTCCATCACGCCGGGACGGTTGCCCTCGATCAGCGCATCGGCGCGCGCCACCAGGGCCAGGGCCTCGGCGCGGGCGGCGTCCTGCTTGAGGTCGAGCAGCACCACGGTTTTGCCGCGCCGCAGGGGGTTGTCGCCACTGCCGCCGAGCTGCGCCGCCACGGCGCCCTGTTGCGGGCGGGCAATCACCGTGACCTCGGCGCCCATGTCGGCCAGCATGCGCCCGGCCAGCGGGCCGGGGCCAATGCCTTCGAATTCGACGATGCGGATGCCAGTGAGCGGTGGGGTCATGGGGCGGGTTCCTCAGAGCAGTGAACAGCCGGGCATTCTGGCAGCACCGACGCGCCCGGCCCCGGCCGGCTACAGCGCGGCTTCGAGAATCGCCCGGCTGATTTCTGGCGTGATGGCGCGCTGCTCGCCCAGCTTGACCATGCCGTGCTCGGTCAGGGCTTTCACCACCGCATCCACCGCCTCACCGCCCAATTGGTAGGCCGATAGCCGGGTAGGAATGCCCACACTTTCAAAGAACTGCGCCGTGCGGGCAATGGCCGCGTCGATGCGTTCGTCGTCGCTGCCCTCGGTGATCTGCCAGACGCGCGCGGCGTACTGCAGCAGCTTCTCGCGCTTGGCGCCCCGCCGCGCCTGCATGACCTGCGGCAGCACGATGGCCAGGGTGCGCGCGTGGTCGATGCCGTAGAGCGCGGTGAGCTCGTGGCCGATCATGTGGGTGGCCCAGTCCTGCGGCACACCAGCGCCGATCAGGCCGTTGAGCGCCAGCGTGGCCGTCCACATCAGGTTGGCGCGGTTGTCGTAGTCGGGCTCGCCCTCCTGCATGGCGCGCGGCGCCAGCTCGACCAGGGTCTGCAGCAGGCCCTCGGCAAAGCGGTCCTGCGCCGGGGCGTTCACGGGGTAGGTGAGGTACTGCTCCATGGTGTGCACAAAGGCGTCCACCAGGCCATTGGCGATCTGCCGCGCCGGCAGGGTGTAGGTCTTGGTCGGGTCGAGCACCGAGAACCGTGGAAAGCAATGCGGGCTGGAAAACGAGAGCTTGGCGTGCGTGGCCTTGCGCGTCACCACGCCGCCGTTGTTCATTTCCGAGCCGGTGGCGGGCAGCGTGAGCACCGCGCCCATGGGCAGCGCGCGGGCAATGTTGCTGCCGCGCTTTTCCAGGATGCTCCAGGTGTCGCCCTCGAACGGCACGGCGGCGGCGACGAACTTGCTGCCGTCGAGCACCGAGCCGCCGCCAACCGCCAGCAGGAAGTCGATGCGCTCGGCACGGGCCAGGTCCACGGCGCGCGAGAGCGTCTCGTAGCTCGGGTTGGGCTCGATGCCGCCAAACTCGAACACCGTGCGCTCGCCCAGCGCCGCCAGCACTTCAGCGAGCGTTCCCGTGCTGCGCGCGCTGGCGCCGCCGTAGAGCACCAGCACGCGCGCGTCCTGGGGGACGAATGGGCCGATTTCGGCAATCTTGCCGGCACCAAAAAGGATGCGGGTGGGGTTGTAGAAGTTGAAATTGAGCATGGTAGGGGCCGCTTGCAGGAAGAGAAACGGGGATTGGAACCTGCCATGCTATTGCGTCCCTGCCGATTCTTCTGTAACGCAGCCGACAAGCCCCCTTGGGCAGCACGCGTACCAGGATCGAGTGGGTGCGCCCTGCCGGGCGCAACGCAAAAAAACCCGCGCGAAGGCGGGTTTGTGGTGCAGCGGGACGAACGCTTATTGGGCGGCCACCACGCGGACCATCTCCAGGCACTTGTTCGAGTAGCCCCATTCGTTGTCGTACCAGGCGACGACCTTGAGGAAGGTGTCGTCGAGCGCAATGCCGGCGTCGGCGTCGAACACGCTGGTGCACGATTCACCGCGGAAGTCGGTGGCGACCACCTTGTCTTCGGTGTAGCGCAGGATGCCCTTCAAGGGGCCTTCGGCCTGGGCCTTCATCTCGGCGCAGATTTCCTTGTACGTGGTGGGCTTTTCCAGCTCCACGGTCAGGTCCACCACCGACACATCGGAAGTGGGCACGCGGAAGGACATGCCGGTCAGTTTTTTGTTGAGCGAGGGAATCACCACGCCCACCGCCTTGGCCGCGCCGGTGCTGCTGGGAATGATGTTTTCCAGGATGCCGCGGCCGCCGCGCCAGTCCTTGTTGCTCGGGCCGTCCACGGTCTTTTGCGTGGCGGTGGCGGCGTGCACGGTGGTCATCAGGCCGCGCTTGATGCCCCACTTGTCGTGCAGCACCTTGGCCACGGGCGCCAGGCAGTTGGTGGTGCATGAGGCGTTGGAGACGATGGTCTGGCCCGCGTAAGTGCCATGGTTCACGCCGAACACGAACATGGGGGTGTCGTCCTTGGAGGGCGCCGACATCATGACCTTCTTGGCGCCCGCATCGAGGTGCTTCTGCGCGCCTTCCTTGGTCAGGAACAGGCCGGTGGCTTCGATGACGACGTCGGCGCCAACTTCGTTCCACTTCAGGTTGGCCGGGTCGCGCTCCTGCGTCAGGCGGATCGTCTTGCCGTTGACGATAAGGTTGCTGCCACTCACCGACACCTCGCCCTTGAAGCGGCCGTGCACGCTGTCGTACTTGAGCATGTAGGCGAGGTAGTCGTGCTCGAGCAGGTCGTTGATGCCCACCACTTCGATGTCGGAAAAGTTCTGCACCGCAGCGCGGAACACCATGCGGCCGATGCGGCCGAAACCGTTGATACCAATCTTGATCGCCATAGCTCAGTCTCTCCAGGGTTGGATTGCCAAAAATTATTTGCGCTTGAGCGCCGCCAGCACCGTGGCGGCGACGTTCTCTTCGGTGAAACCGAAATGCTTGAACAGCACTGGCGCCGGGGCCGATTCGCCGTAGGTGTCGATGCCGATCACCGCTGCGCAGCCGTACTTCCACCAGCCGCTGGTGACGCCCATTTCCACCGCGATGCGCGGCACGCCCGTGGGCAACACGGCTTTCTTGTACTTCACGTCTTCGCGGTCGAAGGCAGTGGTGCTGGGCATGGAGACCACGCGCACCGGGATCTTCTTGGCAGCCAGCAGGCGCTGCGCCTTGAGCGCGAGCTGCACTTCAGAGCCGGTGGCAATGATGACGGCCTTGGCCTTTTTCTTCAGGCCCACGTCGGCCGGCTCGGAGAGCACATAGGCGCCGCGCGAGATGTCGCCCAGGTCGCGCTTGGGTGCCAAAGCGGAAAGGTGTTGCAGGTTCTGGCGGGAGAGCAGCAGCGCAGTGGGCTTGTCGCGGTTGGACAGCGCCACGCTCCAGGCCACCGCGGTTTCGGCCGTATCGGCCGGGCGCCAGACGTCGAGGTTGGGAATCAGCCGCAGGCTGGCGGCGTGCTCGATGGACTGGTGCGTGGGGCCGTCTTCGCCCAGGCCGATCGAGTCGTGCGTGAACACATGGATCACGCGCTGCTTCATCAGCGCCGCCATGCGGATGGCGTTGCGGCTGTAGTCGCTGAAGGTGAGGAAGGTGCCGCCGTAGGGGATGAAGCCGCCGTGCAGCGCAATGCCGTTCATCACGGCCGCCATGCCGAACTCGCGCACACCGTAGTTGATGTGGCGGCCGATGTGGCCGTCTTCGGTCTTCACCACCGCGCCCTTGGCGTCCATGCGCAGCGGCGGCGTGGCCTTGGTGTTGGTCAGGTTGGAGCCCGTCAGGTCGGCGCTGCCGCCGAGCAGCTCGGGCAGCTTGGCGGTGAAGGCTTCGAGCGCGATCTGGCTGGCCTTGCGGCTGGCCACGGTGTCGCCCTTGGTGTGGGCCTCGACCACCGCATCGACGGCGGTCTGGGCAAAGTGCTTGGGCAGGTCGCCGGCCATGCGGCGCTCGAATTCGGCGGCCAGCTCGGGGAAGGCGGCGCGGTAAGCGGCAAAGCGCTGGTTCCATTCGGCCTGCGCCTTGGCACCGGCGGCGTCATGGTTCCAGTCGCCATACACCTCAGCCGGCACTTCGAACGGCCCGTGGGGCCAGTCGAGCGCAGCGCGGGTGAGCGCAATCTCGTCGGCGCCGAGCGGCTCGCCGTGCGCCTTGGAGGTGTTGGCGCGGTTGGGCGAGCCCTTGCCAATGTGTGTCTTGCAGACAATGAGCGTGGGCTTGGCGTTCTGTGCACGGGCCTGGGCAATCGCCTTGTCCACGGCATCGGCGTCGTGGCCATCGACCGGGCCGATCACGTCCCAGCCGCAGGCCTCGAAACGCTTGGGCGTGTTGTCGATGAACCAGGGCGCCACCTGGCCGTCGATCGAAATACCGTTGTCGTCGTACAGCGCAATCAGCTTGCCGAGCTTCCAGGCGCCAGCCAGTGCCACGGCTTCGTGGCTGATGCCCTCCATCAGGCAGCCGTCGCCGAGCATCACGTAGGTGTGGTGGTCCACCACGGTGTGGCCGCTCTGGTTGAATTCAGCCGCCAGCAGCTTTTCGGCGAGCGCCATGCCCACGGCGTTGGTCAGGCCCTGGCCCAACGGGCCGGTGGTCGTTTCGACGCCGGGCGTCACGTGCACTTCGGGGTGGCCAGCGGTCTTGCTGTGCAACTGGCGGAAGTTCTTGAGTTCCTGGATCGGCAGGTCGTAGCCCGTCAGGTGCAGCACCGCGTAGAGCAGCATGGACGCGTGGCCGTTCGAGAGCACGAAGCGGTCGCGGTCGGCCCAGTGCGGGTCCTGCGGGTTGTGGCGCAGGTGCCGGCCCCACAGCGCAACCGCCATGTCGGCCATGCCCATGGGCGCACCGGGGTGGCCGGAATTGGCTTGTTGCACAGCATCCATTGCGAGTGCGCGGATCGCATTCGCCATTTGTCGAGAATTGGCCATCGGGGCGGGTCCGGTCAGGACTGGTGATGAGGGGAAACCCCAGATTTTAACGGCGCACCTTGAACATGCTCTCCACAGTGGCATCTGCACTGCCGCGCGATGCACTAGAGTGCCAGGCGTGGCCCTCCCCTTGCACCCCTTCTTGCCCCCCCTATTTCCTTCCCCCATTGGTCCGGCGGCTGTGCGCGACCACGGTGCCGAACAAGCCCCGGCCCTGCTGCTGGCGGCCGGCCGTGGCGAGCGCATGCGCCCGCTGACCGACACCACGCCCAAGCCCTTGCTGCCGGTCCACGGCCAGCCGCTGCTGGCCTGGCATCTGCAGGCGCTGGCGCGCGCCGGGGTGCCGCGCGTGGTCATCAACACCGCCTGGCTGGGCGAGCAGATTGCGCAGCAATTTGGAAGTGTTTTCGGCCTCCAAGGCAATACAGATAAGCGCAAGCAGCTATCAATTTTATATTCTGAGGAGGGCCGTGATTTCGGCGGCGCGCTGGAAACCGCAGGCGGCATTGCGCGCGCCCTGCCGCTGCTGGACGCCGACGTGTTCTGGCTGGCGGCGGGCGACGTGTTCATGCCCGGTTTCGCCTTCGACGCTGCGGCCGTGCGCGCCTTTCGCCAAAGCGGCGCGCTGGCGCGCCTGTGGCTGGTGCCCAACCCGCCGCAGCACCCGCGCGGCGATTTCGGGCTCTCCGAGTCCGGCCTGGCACTCAACCTGCAGGAGGCCGACCCGCAGCCCCGCTACACCTACAGCACCGTCGCCCTGCTGCACCGCGATTTGTTGGCCCCGCCGTGGTGCGATATTGCGCCCGGCAACCCGCAAGGGGTGCGCGCAGCGCTGGCGCCGCTGCTGCGCCGGGCGATGGACAATGGCCGGGTGCAGGCTGAACTTCACACTGGCCGCTGGGTCGATGTAGGCACACCGCAGCGCCTGGCCGACCTCAACGCCGAAACCTTTTCACCATGACCCTCACCCCGCCCCCCTCTTTGTATGCCGAGCGCCGCGCGCGCCTGGCGGCCCAGCTCGGCCCTGGCGGCGTGGCCATCGTGCCCACCGCGCCCGAGCGCCAGCGCAACCGCGACAGCGACTTCCCCTTCCGGCACGACAGCTACTTTTATTACCTCACGGGCTTTACCGAACCTCATGCCTGGCTGGTATTGACCGCCGAGGGCCAGAGCACCCTGTTCTGCCAGCCCAAGGACCTGGAGCGCGAGATCTGGGACGGCTACCGCCTGGGCCCCGACGCCGCCGTGGCCGCGCTGGGGGTGGATGCAGCGCTGCCCGTGGGCGAGCTTGGTGCGCGCCTGCCCCGCTTGCTGGAAAACCGCGAGCGCGTGTGGTTCCCGTTCGCCACGCACGACGGCCTGGCCGCGCGCGTCGAAGGCTGGCTGGCCAAGGTGCGCGAGCGCGTGCGCTACGGCGCGCTGTGCCCGCAGCAGCAGGGCGACCTGTGCCTGCTGCTCGACGAAATGCGCCTGGTGAAAGACGCGCACGAAATTGGCCTGATGCGGGACGCCGGTGCCATCAGCGCGCGCGCCCACGTCCGCGCCATGCAGCGCTCGGCGCGCATGCTGGCCGCTGGCGAAGACCTGCGCGAATTCCACCTCGAAGCCGAACTGCTGCACGAGTTCCGCCAAAGCGGCGCCGAGTCGCCCGCCTACGGCTCCATCGTCGCTGCTGGCGCCAACGCCTGCGTGCTGCACTACCGCGCCGACCGCGCGCCGGTGCAAAGCGGCGACCTGGTGCTGATCGACGCGGCCTGCGAACTGCACGGCTATGCGAGCGACATCACGCGCACCTTCCCCGCCAACGGCAAGTTCACCGGCCCGCAGCGCGCGCTCTACGACGTGGTGCTGGCCAGCCAGGAAGCCGCCATTGCCGCCACCCGCCCCGGCGCACGCTTTACCGACCCGCACGACGCGGCGGTGGCGGTGCTGGCGCAAGGCCTGCTCGACCTGGGCCTGCTCGACAAAACCAAGCACGCCAGCGCGCAGGATGTGGTGGCAACGCGTGCCTACTTCCCCTTCTACATGCACCGCACCGGCCACTGGATCGGCATGGACGTGCACGACTGCGGCGGCTATGGGGAGCCCGCCGAGCAAAGCCAGACCCACGAGCGGCGCGACGCGCTCTCAGGCGAGACCCTCGTCGACCGGCCCAGCCGCATCTTGCGCGCCGGCATGGCGCTGACTGTCGAGCCCGGCCTGTACATCCGGCCCGCCCCCGGCGTGCCCGAGGCCTTCCACCACCTGGGCATCCGCATCGAGGACGACGCCGTGGTGACGCAAGGCGGCTGCGAGCTGCTGACGCGCGGCGTGCCGGTGCAGGCCGAGGCAATTGAGGCGTTGATGCAGGAGGCAGCTTCCCGCTGACACCACACAAAAAAACCCCGCAGCGGACGAACCACGGCGGGGTGTGAAGGGGACTGGCGGGCCGGCGGTACGGCCCCGGCGCAGTCCCGGGGGGAGGGATTCCTTCGTTCAGGCAGGCAGTTTACATGCCGTACTTGCGCTTGGCATCGGCCACGCAGGTGTCCTGTTCAGCGCCCTTGAGCGCGTCGCAGCGTTCCTTGGCGGCTTGGTAGTCGGCTTCGCTCTTTTGGTGCGCGGCGTCCTGCTTGGTTTCGGCCACGTCGGCGCGCTTCTCGCTCATGTTGTCGGCGGGCTTGGCTTCGGCGCGGGCCACCTTGGCGTTTTCAAGCGCCGTCACGTGGGCGGCCTTGGCGTCTTTCTTGCAGACGTCCTTGGCGTTGCCGGCGGCATCGTCGCACTTTTCCTTGGCGACTGCGTAGTTGGCATCGGCGCGTGCCTTGGCGACCTTGTAGGCCGACTTGTCGTTGGGTTTGTACTGGGCGTCGAGTTCGGCCTTGGCGATGTTTTCGTTGCCCTTGGCTTCCTTCATGCACACGTCCTTGGCATTGGCCTTGAGCGTGTCGCAGTGTTGTTTGGCCATTTTGTAGTCGGCCGAAATGCGGTCCTTGGCAGTGGCGTGCTCGGCCTTGTCCATGGCCATGCCGGTGGTGGCGACCAGGCCGGTGAGCGCCAGAGCGATGAGATTGCGGGTGAAGTTCATGGTGTGTCCTTGGGAAGGCTGTGGGGGTCAGTCGTTGAAGCGGAAATCAGGGTTGCGGGTGTGCCACTCCTTGAGCTGCTTCTCGGCCACTTCACGCACCACGCCTTCGCGCTCCTGGAGCTTGCCGATGAACTGCTCGCGCTTGCCATCAATCACGTCCAGATCGTCGTTGGTGAGCTTGCCCCACTGCTCTTTCACCTTGCCCGTGAATTGTTTCCAGTTGCCCTTGATGCGGTCTTCGTTCATTGGGTAATCCTCTTCGTGTCACGGATCAGGCCTTTCGCCGAAGCGGCAAAAACCAACGCCTGACTCGATGGGTCACTGTAGAAACACCGCACCGCTTTGGCGGTAGTCGGGTGGCTGGTGGTGCTGTCGGACGAAGGCGCGCTACCCGGTCGGCGACAACAGCGACGCGCCGCGACTGGCGCCTGTAACGCGCTCAGTGCGCCGTCTGGTCCACCCAGTCACCCACTTCACGCGCCACCTGGCGCGCCGCCTGCGCCAAGGCAGCGCTGCCGCCCGCCGCGTCGGCACTCGGCGCGGGCTGGCGCGCTTCGAAGACGCGCTGGGCCCGCAGGCGCTCGCCCTGGGGTGTGGGCTCGGCGAGCGTTGCGCGCAGGCGCAGCACGCCCTCGCTTTGGCTGGCGGAGCTGAAGACCTGGCTGAATTCTTCCAGCTCCAGCCGCAGCACCAGCAGGCCGCCGTTGCCTTCGCGCGCGGCTTCGCGCGCCGCACGGTACCCAAGCACGGCGCGCTCGGCGCTCAGTTCGGCGGCCACACTTTGCTGCACCAGCTGGCCCGGCGGCTGGCTCCAGCGGGCACGCTGGTAGGCGCGCAGCTGCTGGGCATCGTCATAGCCCAGACGGTAGTTCAGAGCCGTGCTGCCCTCCGGCAGGCCGGGGCTCTCCACATCGGCCAGCACCAGCGGCGCGCGCTGGGGTGCCAGGGCCGCGCCCTGCGCCGCCGCCCGGCTGGCACCCGGGCCGAAGTCGTACACCACGGGATGCACGGGCGGCGCCGGCAAGGCCGAGCAAGCGGCCAGAAAATTCAAGCAAAAAATGGCTCCGGCGCTTATACGTATTGCGCTGACAGCTATCGATTTAATAGTATTCATGGCACACTCACTGCGGGTTGTGGGCAGGGGCGACAAAACCCGGTTCCCCTGGCCCCGGACTGGCCGGCCCGGAACCGTAAATAAAGGCCTGGGGGTTGGCGCTGACGTCCGCGGCCGTGCGCGTCACCTGGCGCGCCGCGCGGCCGGTGTCGTCGGCAGCACGCTCCAGGCTGGGCAGCGTGCTGGTCTTTAGGCGGTCGGCCGCTTGCGAGAAAGTTTCCACCCCGCGCGAAGCCTGCTCGATGGGGCCGCCGGGGGCATTGAGGCGCTGCGCGGTCTGGCCGAATGCACCGGCCATCACCGAGACCTGATCGCCAGCTTTTTTCAGCGACTGCACGGCACTGCTGGCGTCCTTGGCCAGCGCGGGCAGCGTGGCCAGGGCGGGGTCCAGGCCCTCAGCCACGCTGCGGTCGATCCGGCGCGTGAGCACATCGACGCTGGCCGCCGCCGCGCCAATGTGCATCAGGGCGTCGGAGAAGCGCTTCTGGTTGTCGTCGGACAGCAGTTGGTTGACGCGCTTGGTCATCTCCTGCACCTGGCCCAGGATGACCGGGCCTTGCTCGGAGAGCTGTGCAAAGGGCGATGAATGCAGCGGCAGGCGCGGCAGGCCGCTCGGGCCAGGGGGAAGGGGCGGATGGGCCTTGCCGGCGTCGTCGAGCAGGATGTACGACAGGCCGGTGACGCCCTGGTAGCCCAGGGTGGCAAAGGTGGTCGGGCTGATAGGAGCGTCGTCGTCCACGGCGATGCGGATCAGCACGTTGCCGCTGACCTGTGGGTCAAAACCGATGTGTGTCACCTTGCCCACCGCCACGCCCTTGTAGCGCACGGCGGCCTGGGGCTGCAGGCCGCTGACGCCGTCGCGGGTGGTGAGCTCGTAGAGTTTGTAGTTGCCGTTGTCGCGCGTGAGCCACATGGCCAGGGCCACCACCAGGGCGCTGACCACCAGCACGAACAGCCCGGCAGCGAGTGCGTGGGACTTGTTTTCCATCAGGTCTCCTTGCCGGCTTGCACCGGCGCCATGGCGCGGCGCCCGCGCTCACCCAAAAAATAGTGCTCGACGAAGGGGTGCGCAAACCGCGCCACCTCGGCCGGCGCTCCGGTCACGATGACCTTGCGGTCCGCCAGCACGGCCACGCGCGTGGCGAGTGCAAACAGCGTGTCGAGATCGTGCGTGACCATCACCATGGTGGTTCCGAGCGCGGCGTGCAATTCACGCACCAGCGCGCAGAATTCGTCGGCCCCATTCGGGTCCAGCCCGGCGGTGGGTTCGTCGAGCAGCAACAGCGGCGGGTCCATGATGAGTGCGCGCGCCAGCGCCACGCGCTTGATCATGCCGCCCGACAGGTCGGCTGGCATGCGCGTGGCGTGCTCGGGCTCCAGCCCGACCATCTGCAGCTTGACCAGCGCCGCGTCGCGCACCAGCGCGGCTGGCAACGCACCCTGCTCACGCAGCGCAAAGGCCACGTTGTCGAGCACATTGAAGGCCGAGAACAGCGCGCCGTGCTGGAACAGCATGCCCACGCGGCTCGCCGCGCCCTCGCCGCCCATTTCGGACGCTGGCTGGCCCAGCACCGTGACCCGACCCGCAGTGGGTTGCAAAAGCCCCAGCATCTGGCGCAAAAGTACCGTCTTGCCCGTCCCCGAGCCGCCCACCAGCGCCAGGATTTCGCCACGCCGCACGTCAAGCGAGAGGTTCTGGTGCACCGTGTAGGCCTCGCTCCCCTTGCCAAAGGTGGTTTCCAGGCCTTCGATGCGCACCACCGGCTCGGCGGAAGCGGCGGCGGGCGAAACGGGTGTTGGCTCAGACATATCCATCCTTCGCGCCGCATACCCGCCGCAACCGGGACTCCGCGGACGTCTTCCTGCACGCTCTGCAACCGGCGCGCTCCAGACCAGCGGACGCCGCGCAAGGGCCGCCCCGCCGCGCCGGCGTCGTCCCCCTTCCCGCAGCACGCAGTGATGCGAGAGAAGAGGGAAGCGGCGTAGCCGCACAGGGGGATGCCACCTAAAACCCCACGTTCTTGAACGCCACGGCAAACAGGGCGTCCACGATGATGACAACGGTAATCGACGAGACCACCGAAGCCGTCGTCCCCTCACCCAGACTCTGCGTGTTGGGCTTGACCCGTAAGCCCCAGTGGCAGCCCACCAACGCGATCAAGATGCCAAAGACCACCGATTTCGACAAGGCCAGCGTCAGGTTACCGCTGCCGACCGCATTGGGCAGCGCCTGGAAGAAGTACGCGGGCGAGACATCCATGGCCGCGTCCGCTGCCAGCATGCCGCCGGCAAGGGCCGCCAGCGTCGTCCACACGCTCAGCAACGGCATGGCAATCGCCAGCGCCAGCGCGCGCGGCAGTACCAGGCGAAAGCCTTGCGGGATGCCCATGACACGCATCGCGTCGAGCTCTTCGGTCACGCGCATGACGCCAATCTGCGCGGTGATGGCCGAGCCGGAGCGCCCGGCGACAAGAATGGCCGCCAGCATGGGGCCGAGCTCGCGGATCAGCGAGATCCCCAGGATATTGACGATGAAGGCCTCGGCGCCAAATTGGCGCAGTTGCAAACTCATCAGGTAGGCCAGCACGACGCCAATCAGAAAACCGACCAGTGCGGTAATGGGCAGCGCCGTCGCGCCCATGCGGTACAGATGGCCCGACACGTCGCGCCAGGGCGCGCGCAGTGGCGCGCGCAGCACACGCAGGCTGTCGAGCAGCAACTGGCCGATCAGTACCAGCAAGCGCTTGCCATGGTCGACGGCGTGCAGCACCAGCACACCGAGGCTGTCGACCTGCTTGGCCAACGACCAGCGTTCTGGCGGTGGCGGCGTCATGGACAGCGAGGCCACGCGCTCCAGCAGTGAGCGCTGCGTGTCGTCCAGCACCAGATGCTCGGGCCAGGCACGGCCCCAGTGGTTCCACAAGAGCTGTGCGCCGACGTGGTCGAGCCAAGCCATATCGCTCAGGTCCCAGCCAAGCTGCACCTGAGGCGGTGCCGCTGCCAGCGCCGCTGCCAGCGCTCGCCAGCGCTTGCGCGCGCCGATGTCGGCAGCACCCCAGCGCCCATGCAAGCGCATCCACGGCCCTTGGGGCGTGTCGTCACGGGACAGTCGGGGAGCGGAATCGGGCATCAATAAAGCAAGGCCAATCGGAACTTGCGGCACGCAGTCGCAGGATGCTGCATGGTAGCGGCAGCGTGCGCCAGCGGGAATGTGCCGCTGCGCGGCACGGAAATTGGTATCAAAATGCTGTCTGGCGCTTATTGCGCCTGCGCTTCAAGCTATATTTTCTATAGCTTACCACCCTTGCATACAAAGGCCATCAGGCGAACGGCTGATTCTCATGAGCGACACCTCCTACGACTACATCGTCATTGGCGCAGGCACTGCGGGCGCCCTGCTGGCCAATCGGCTCAGCGCCGACCCCAAGCGCCGCGTGCTGCTGCTGGAAGCGGGCGGCAAGGACAACTACCACTGGATTCACATCCCGGTCGGCTACCTGTACTGCATCGGCAACCCACGCACCGACTGGCTCTACCAGACCGAGCCCGACCCGGGGCTCAACGGCCGGCGCCTGCGCTACCCGCGCGGCAAGACGCTGGGCGGCTGCAGCAGCATCAACGGCATGCTCTACATCCGCGGCCAGGCGCGCGACTACAACCAGTGGGCGGCGATCACGGGCGAAGACGCCTGGCGCTGGGACAATGTGCTGCCCGACTTTCGCCGGCATGAGAGCCACTGGCGGCTCGATCGGCCCGGCGCGGACGACGCTGCCTTTGCCAAGCTCCACGGCAATGCCAGCCAGGGCGGCAGCGGCGAGTGGCGGGTGGAGAAGCAGCGCTTGCGCTGGGACGTGCTCGACGCGTTTTCCCTGGCGGCGCAGCAAGCCGGCATCCCCGCCACCCAGGACTTCAACGGCGGCAACAACGAAGGCGTGGGCTACTTCGAGGTCAACCAGAAAAAGGGCTGGCGCTGGAACACCGCCAAGGCCTTCTTGCGCCCCACCTGCATGGACCGGCCGAACTTCGAGCTCTGGACGGGCGCCCAGGCCGCTCGCTTGCTGCTCACCCAACTGCCCGACGGCACGCAGCGCTGCACGGGCGTGGAGGTGTGGACGGGCCAACAGATGGTCCAGGTGCACGCCCGCTGCGAGGTCGTGCTGGCGGCCGGCTCCATCAACTCACCGCAGTTGCTGCAGCTCTCGGGCATCGGCCCGGCGGCGCTGCTGGCGGCACACGGCATTCCGGTCGTCCGCGACCTGCCGGGTGTGGGGGCCAACTTGCAGGACCACCTGCAGATCCGTTCGGTCTTCAAGGTGCAGGGCGTGACCACGCTCAATACGCTGGCCAGCTCGTTGCTGGGCAAGGCGCGCATCGCGCTCGAATACGCGGCGCTGCGCAGCGGCCCCATGAGCATGTCGCCCTCGCAGCTCGGCGCCTTCACGCGCAGCTCACCCGAGCAAGCGCACGCGAATCTGGAGTTTCACGTGCAGCCGCTCTCGCTCGATGCCTTTGGCGACCCCTTGCATGCCTTCCCGGCGTTCACCGCCAGCGTCTGCAACCTCAACCCGACCAGCCGCGGCAGCGTGCAGATCAGGAGCCCACGCTTTCAGGACGCGCCCGCCATCGCCCCGCACTACCTCAGCACGCCGGAGGACCGCCAGGTCGCTGCTGACAGCCTGCGCCTGACGCGGCGCATCGTCGCCCAGCCGGCGCTGGCACGCTACCAGCCCGAGGAATTCAAACCCGGCGTGCAGTACCAGAGCGACGAGGAACTCGCCCGTTTGGCCGGCGACATCGCCAGCACCATCTTCCACCCCGTGGGCACCACCGCCATGGGCCGCGCCGACGACCCTCAGGCCGTGCTGGACCCACGCCTGCGCGTGCGCGGCGTCCAAGGCCTGCGCGTGGTGGATGCCGGCGCCATGCCCACCATCACCAGCGGGAACACCAATTCGCCCACTTTGATGATGGCCGAGAAAGCCGCCCACTGGATTGCGCAAGACAACAGCCGCTGAGCACGCAGGGTCTTCCGCGGGAAATTCCCTATACCCCGCCGCCTGGTCCTGCCGTACATTTGCCCCCACTCGATGGCGTGCCCAGGCCGCCAATACGGGGGGGCCAGAGGAGACAACACTGCAAAACACCAACGATTGAATAGCGTCCAGCGAGACGTCACTCTTTTTCAGACGCCGGCTATGCCGGCGTTTTTTTTTGCCTGCGGCGCCCTCCGGCACGCTCTCATCCGGCCTGAGACAATTCCACCATGGAATGGTTCATCGTGACGCTGGCCTCGCTGCTGGCCGGTTTTATCGACGCAATCGTGGGCGGCGGCGGCTTGGTGCTGCTTCCGGCCCTGTTTGCCACTTTCCCCAACGCACCGCCGGCCACCTTGCTAGGGACCAACAAGAGCGCGTCCATCTGGGGCACCGCCATGGCGACCTGGCAGTACAGCCGGCACGTGCAAGTGCGCTGGCGTGCGCTGATGCCGGCCGCGCTGGCAGGTTTCGTCGGTGCGTTTGCCGGCGCCTGGGCCGTGACAGTGCTCTCGCCCGACTTCCTGCGCCGCATGCTCCCCTGGGTGCTTTTCGCCGTGCTGCTGTACACGATTGCCAAAAAGGAGCTGGGCAAGCACCACCGTCCACGTTTTTCGGGCCGCGCCGAATGGCTGGCGGCGAGCGCCATTGGCCTGTCAATTGGTTTCTACGACGGATTTTTTGGGCCCGGCACCGGCAGCTTTTTTGTCTTTCTGTTCGTGCGCTGGCTGGGCTACGACTTCCTCAATGCCTCGGCCTTGGCCAAGCTGCTGAATGTCTCGACCAATATTGCCGCGCTGATTCTCTTTACCGCCAAAGGCCATGTCTGGTGGCACTTTGCCCTGCCGCTGGCGCTGGCCAATGTGGCTGGCAGTCTGCTGGGCACGCACATGGCGCTCAAGCACGGCACCGGCTTTGTGCGCGCGATCTTCATCTTCGTGGTCGGCGCGCTGATCCTCAAAACCGGCTACGACGCCTACCTGCGCTGAGGGAAAGACCTGAGCTAAAGATGCATTTCAGGAACCTATAATCGTCCCCTTGTTCGCACCGAGGCCTGTGAGACGCAGCGATCGGTCAGGCGATTTACCAAGCTCCGGCTTCGCTACCGCAGGCCGGATTTTTTGTACCTGAAATCACCCCAGACAGGACACAAGATGAAGTTGCTCAAAACACTGGCCTGCACTGCCCTGGCCTTGTTCACCGTCTTTTCCGCTCACGCCAGGCCCCTTGACGAGGTCAAGAAGAGCGGCACGCTGATCGTTGCCACCGAAGGCCAGTTCGCCCCCTTCAACTATTTCAACGGCACCACCCTGACCGGCTTCGAAGTGGAACTGGCCGAGCTGGTGGCCAAGAAAATGGGGCTGAAAATTCAGTGGAAGACGCTGGGCTTTGACGCGCTGCTCACCGGCCTGCGCCAGGACCGCTGGGACCTGGTCATCGCCTCGCACGGCATCACCGACGAGCGCGCCAAGGCCGTCACCTTCACCGCACCACACTACTGCTCGGGCGGCATGATCATTGCCATGGACCCGGCCATCCGCACCGCCAAGGATCTGGCCGGCAAGGTGGTGGCGGTGCAGACCGGCACCAGCTACCTGGAGAACGTGCAAAAGGTCGCTGCCATCAAGGAAATGAAGAACTTTCCCACCGACGTCGATGCCCGCAGCGCCCTCAACTCACGCCGCGTGGACGCCTGGGTAACCGACCGCTTCGTCGCCAAGGCCGTGGTGGACAAGAACCCGAATGCCGGCTTCAAACTGGGTGACATGCTGTTCATCGAGCGCATCGCCGCAGCCGTGGCCAAGGGCAACCAGCCACTGGCCGACGCCTGGTCCAAGGGACTGTCCGAAATCATGGCCGACGGCAGCTACACGGCACTGTCCAAGAAATACTTCAACGAAGACGTGCGCTGCCACTAAGGCAGAGCAGGCGCCACCGCCAGGTCTTCCCCCTCATGCTCGTTGCCCTTTGGCCAGAGCGCTGGAGCCGCCAGCAGCGCAGCAACGCCACGCTTGTCAGCGCCTTGGTGCTGATGGTGCTGGCGCTGTCCGTGCTCGGCCAGTTGCTCTCTTTTCTGCCCGAGCCGATTGGCTCGAACGCGCAGGCGTTTGCCGCCGGCGCACGCACCACGTTGTGGCTCACCCTGGTGAGCGGCACCCTGGGTCTGCTGCTGGGCACCTGCGCCGCGTTGGCGCGCACCGCCCGCTGGCGCGCACTGCGCTGGGTGGCCAGTTTCTACATCTGGGCCATTCGGGGTACGCCGCTGCTGGTGCAGATCCTGTTCGTCTACTTTGCCCTGCCGGCGCTGGTGCCCGGCCTGAACCTGCCTGATTTCGCCGCAGCAGTGGTGGCTTTGTCGCTCAACGTGGGCGCCTACAACTCGGAGTCCGTGCGCGCTGGCCTGCTGGCCGTTCCACGCGGTCAGACGGAAGCGGCGCGCGCGCTGGGCCTGGGCCGCTTGCACGTATTTTTTGACGTGGTGTTTCCGCAAGCCTTCAAAATTGCACTGCCACCCTTGGTGAGCAATTTTGTTGCGCTGCTCAAGGATTCGTCCCTGGCGTATGCGATTGGCGTGGTCGAACTCACCAACGTGGGCAACCGCATCCAGTCGGCCACGTTCCAGCCGATTGCCACGCTTTCGACCGTGGCCGTGACCTACCTGCTGCTGACCACCCTGGTGACGCAGATATCGAACGCCATCGAGTACCGTTTTGACGTCGAGGGACGTGTCAAATGAGCACGCCACAAGCCTTCATCGTGGCAGACCACGTGTGCAAATCCTTTGGGGCGCACCAGGTGCTGTGCGACGTCTCCACCCACTTCAATACGGGCGAGGTGACGGTCATCATTGGCGCCTCGGGTTCGGGCAAGAGCACCCTGCTGCGCGCCATCAACCGGCTCGAACCGCACGACAGCGGCACCATCACCATCGAGGGCGTGCCGGTCTCGGACGACATCGCGACGCTGCAAAAGCAGCGCTGCGATGTCGGCATGGTGTTCCAGCAGTTCAACCTGTTTGGCCACCTCTCGGTGCTGGACAACATCACGCTGGCACCACGGCGCGTGCGCCACACGGCCCGCGCGCAGGCCAACGCCCAGGCCATGGTGCTGCTGCGCCGTGTCGGCCTGCAGGAGCATGCGCACAAGTATCCGTGGCAGCTCTCGGGCGGCCAGCAGCAGCGCGTGGCCATTGCCCGCGCCCTGGCCATGAACCCCAAGGTCATGCTGTTTGACGAACCCACCTCGGCGCTTGACCCTGAAATGGTGCAGGAGGTGCTGGACGTGATGCGCGAGCTCGCTCGCGGTGGCATGACCATGATCGTCGTCACGCACGAAATGGGCTTTGCACGCGAAGTGGCCGACCGCGTGCTGTTCTTCGACCAAGGCCGCATCGCGCACGACGCACCGCCGGAAGCCTTCTTTGGTAACCCCGCCAACGACCGCATCCGTGCATTCATAGGCCGCATGGGCGCCTGAATCCTCCACCCTTTCTACCCCCGGAGTCACCATGAAACGCAGTTCTCTTTTTCTTGCCTTGATGGCCGCCGGCCTGTGCAGCCTCTCGTCCCAGGTCTTTGCGCAATCTGCGCAGGACTTCAACGACCTGCGCGCCGAGATCAAAGCCTTGCGCACCGAGATCAACCAGCTCAAGGCGCAACAAGCACAGGCGCCCGTGGCGCCCGCCGCCAGCGCGTCGAACTGGAACGACCGCCTCGACAATGTCGAGCTGCGCCAAAAGGACGCTGTCGTGCTGGGCGACATCCCGGGGAGCTTCCGTTTGCCCGGCAGCGAAACCTCGATGCGCGTCTATGGCTTTGCCGAAGCCAACGCCATCAAGGACTTCAAGAGCACCGCGCCTGGCGACAATTTCACCAACCTTGCCGAGCAGCCGCTCAACTCAGGCCACCCGGCAACCGGCAAAACCGTGCTTACCGGCCAGACCTCCCGCTTTGGCTTTGAGACTTCTACGCCCATGTCGAACGGCGCGTTCAATACCAAGATTGAAGCGGATTTTTATGGCTACTGCGGCAACGAATGCAACCGCAACCGCCTGCGCCTGCGCCATGCCTACGGCGAGTACGCCGGTTGGCTGATCGGCCAGACCTGGTCCACATTCATGGACCTGGACGACATGCCGGAAACCGTGGACTTCAACGGCCCGCCCGGCGCCACCTTCCGCCGCCCGGTGCAAGCGCGCTACACCTGGAACAACCCCAATCTGGCCAAGTTCCAATTTGCACTAGAGGAACCCAGCGACGGCGCGCATTCGCCCAACCTGGTGGCGCGCGTGGACAAAGGCTTTGATTGGGGCACAATCAATGCCCGCATCCTCTCGCACGAGCAGCGGGTCGACAGCGCCAGCAAGCGGGGCTTCGGCTTCGGCCTGGGCGGCAGCTACAAGCTGACCGGAACGGCCACGCTGATGGCACAGTACACCCAGGTGGACGGCGACGGCGACGGCGCCTATCTGGTTGGCGCAAACTACCCAGTGCTCGACGGCGGGACCCTCCGCCTGGATCGCGCGCGTGGTGTGGTGCTCGGGCTGACCAACACATTCAGCGAGCACCTGCGTGCCACGGTGTCGGTAGGCACGGTGCGCTCCACGCGAAATGTCGGCGATGCGTACGTAAACGCCTACGGCCTGGACGGGAACGAACGCCTGACGCAGTGGCATCTGGGCTTCTATTACCTGCCCATCAAGAATGTGGAGCTGGGCACTGAATTGATTGGTGGCCGCCGCACGACGTACGGCGGGGATACCGGCAGTCTGAGCCGCCTGAACCTGCAGGCTCGCTACATCTTCAACTGATCTGTTCTTACATTTCACAGAAGCTGGCCGCGCAAGTGGCCGGCTTTTTTTATGCAATCAGAAAAACGTGGACTTGCCGCCCTCCTGCTGGTCACCGCCGTATGGGGCACGACGTTTCCGGCCATGAAGCTGCTCTCTGGCCAGCTGGATGCCCTGCAGATCATCTGGCTGCGTTTTGCCATTGCCCTTGTGGTTCTGGCACCGCTCTGGCGCGGTATGCGGGCCAGCGAGCGGCGCTGGGGCCTGCTTCTGGGTGCGCTGCTGTTTTGCGCGTTCTGGCTGCAGATCGAGGGGCTGGTGCGCACCAGCAGCAACCGCAACGCCTTCGTTACCGGTCTCAACGTGCTGGTGGTGCCCCTCCTGGCCATGCTCACCCTCGGACGGCGCTACGGCTGGCGCCTATGGGCCGCGTGTGCGCTGGCGTGCGCTGGCATGGCGCTGATGTTTCACGAAGATGCGCCCTGGAACCTCGGCGATACGCTCACCCTTTGCAGCACGTTCTTCTATGCCGTCTACATCCTCATGCTTGAAGAATCCGCACGGCGGCACACGGGAGCGCCACTTCGCGCGACGCGCATGGCGGCCGCACAGGCCACTGTCATGTGCGTCGCCGCGTTCGCACTGTTATTGGGGCGCCACGGCAGCGAATGGAGCACGGGCATGGAGGTACTTGCGGCCCCTGCCTGGGCGGCGCTGATCTACCTCGGGCTGCTTGCCAGTGTGATCGTCGTCACGCTGCAGGCCTGGGGGCAGCAGCGGGTCGATGCACTGCGCAGCGCCATCATTTTCGGACTGGAACCGGTATTTGCTGCCCTAACCGCCTGGGCCTTGATAGGCGAACATATGGGCCTGGTGGCGCTCACGGGAGCAGCCCTGGTCGTGCTGGCACTGGTATGGAGCCAGTGGCAGCCCACACCGTCAAGCCCTGGCGCCTAGCGCTCCAACACCCTTCAGGGCAAGAGTGGAATATCTTCCACCCGGCGCGGCGTACCGATAGGCGCCGTCGCCACGCCCTTGCGCACTGCAGCAATGTCTTCCACGCTGGGGTATTGGCCGTTAAGCCAGTAGTCAAACACCCGCCGTGCGATGGGGGCCGCAACACCAGCGCCCCAGCCCGCGTTCTCGACAATGACGGCCAGGGCAATGCGCGGCTCTTCGGCCGGGGCAAATGCGATATAGAGCGCATGGTCACGTTGGTGCTCTTCGAGCTTCTTGGAGTTGTACTTGTCTTTCTGCCCGATGGTGACGGCCTGCGCCGTCCCCGTCTTGCCCCCTGACACGTAGCTCGCACCGGCGAATACATGGCTCCCAGTGCCACCCTGCGCAACGCCGACCATGGCGCGCTTGATCATGTCCACATTGGCCTTTTTGAACCCCAGATTGACCGGCTCGGGACGCTCCACAGGGTGCTTTTCACGCGTCATCACGTCGGTGGTATACATCCCCAGATGGGGGGTGTAGGCAATGCCGCCATTGGCCAGCGTGGCCGTGGCATGCGCCAGTTGCAGAATGGTGAAGCTGTTGTAGCCCTGCCCGATACCAAGCGAAATCGTTTCGCCGGCGTACCAGCGCCGCTGCTCGGGTCGCTTGTAGGCGCTGCGCTTCCAGGCTTGGCTGGGCAGTACGCCACGCACTTCGCCCGGCAGGTCGATACCCGTAATCTGGCCAAACCCCAATGGCGCCATGAAATCATGGATCGCGTCCACGCCCATGTCATTGGCCACCTGGTAGAAGTACACGTTGCTCGATAGCATGATGGCACGGTACATATCCACCGGCCCCAAAGCATGGTCGCCGTGGCTGCGGAAGGTATGCCCACCAAACGTCCAGGAGGCATTGTCCTGCGTAATGGCTCCGGGAGTTCGCTTCCCCGTCTCCAGCGCCGCCAGTCCCATGAAGGGTTTGTAGGTCGAGCCGACGGGGTAGGTGCCACGCAACGCGCGGTTGAGCAGGGGCTTGTCGAGCGATTCGTTAAGTGCCGTCCAGTTCTCGAAGTCAATCCCTTCGACAAACAGGTTCGGATCGAAAGTGGGTTTGCTGACCAAGGCCAGCACCTCACCGTTGCGCGGATCAATCGCCACCAGGGCACCACGCCGGTCGCCAAACAGGTCTTCGATCATGCGCTGCAACTTGATGTCCAGCGTCAGCGTCACGGTGTTGCCAGGCGTGGCGGGAAAGCTCTGCAGCTTGCGCACCGCCCGGCCGCCGGCAGAGGTCTCCATTTGCTCTACCCCAGTTTCGCCATGGAGCTGCGACTCAAAGCTCTGCTCAACGCCCAGCTTGCCGATGTAGTCGGTACCACGGTAGTTGGCTTCGTCGTCAGAGTCCTGAATACGTGCCTTTTCGGCTTCATTGATGCGCCCGATGTACCCAATGGCGTGGCTGGCAGTTTCACCAAACGGGTAGTTGCGAAACAGCCTGGCCTTCACCTCCACGCCTGGAAACCGGTAGTTTTGCGCAGCAAAACGTGCCACCTCGGCGTCGGTCAGCCGGGTGCGCAGGGGAAGCGACTCAAAGTTGCGCGACTCTTCCATCAAGCGCTTGAAGCGCCGACGGTCGCGCGGTGTGATTTCGACAATCTGCGCCAGACTGTTGATCGTGTCCTCCAGAACCCCCGCCTTGGAAGGCGTGATTTCCAATGTGTAGGCAGCATAGTTGCTGGCGAGCACGACCCCATTGCGGTCCTTGATAAGCCCACGATTGGGCACGATGGGGACGATGGCTGTGCGGTTGCTCTCGGCCTGCTCGGCCAAATCTTCGTGCCGCACCACCTGCAAAAAGACCAGCCGCGCCACCAGCAAACAAAACGCCAGCAGCACCACGGCGCCGACAATCCAGATCCGCGTGCGAAAACGCGAGGCATCGGCCTCGACATTGCGCAGCTCCGTCATGGATGGCGCTTCTCGTCGCGATCCGGTGCCCGCCGCTGGGGCGCGAGCAACAGCCAGCTTGCAGGGGCCCAGAGCAAGGCTTCGAGCACAGGCGCGAGCGCAACGCTCCAGCCGGGAAGACCTCCCCCTGTCAATAGGCCAACGATCACCAGGACGGCATGCGCCAGAGCAAAAAGCCCCGCCATTTGGGGCGCTTGAGAAACCGCCGAGTACCACAACAGCCGGCGGTGTGTAAGCGCCATCCCGTACATCAACACCGCATAGGCCAACGCGTGCTGGCCGAGCAAAGAAGACTGCTGCACATCCATGCACAGACCCAAGGCAAACGCCACCCCCATGCCGATGCGCAGTGGCTGGTGCATGCCCCAGAATGCCAGCAGCAAGATGAGTACATCAGGCATCCAGGGCCTTGGCCCCAGCGGTAGCATGTTGAGCGCCAGCGCAGCCAACAAGCTGACAACGATGAAAGCCGGCCTGACCGGCATCAACAACAACTGTCCGCGCGGCATGATCATGCGGCACCTCCTGACAGCACTGGACACACCCCATCACGCAGATCGATGTGCTGGACCATCATTTGCGTGGCTTCTTCTTTGGTGTTGATGCAGGAATCTCGGGCGACGGCAGCACTTGCGGCAGGTCATTCGTCGCAGGCGAGAGCAGCAGCACATGCCGGGCACCTTGTACACGCGCAAGCGGCGCGCAGTACACGCGCGCAAAGGCAAGGTCCGCCCGACGCTCCACACGCACCACACGGGCGACCGGCAGGCCTGGTGGGTATACGCGGTCCATGCCGCTGGTGGTCAGCAGGTCCCCTTCCTGAATATCGGCATTGGCCTGCATGAAGCGCAGTTCCATGCCCCCACCATGGCTGAGCACCGGGTCACCATAGGCCACACCGCGTTGTCCGGTACGCACGTTGAGCACGGGAATGGCCTGGTCCTTGTCGATAAGCAGGGTCGCTTCGCTGTAGAAAGGATGCACGCGCGTGATCTGGCCCAGCACACCGAGCGCATCCACCACGGGAGAGCCTGGCTCCACGCCTGAAGTCTGTCCTGCATCCACCACCACGCGGCGGCTGTAGGGATCGGCGGTGTCGTAGAGAATTTGCGCCGCCCGCGCCGAAACCTTGGTGCGGGCACGCAGATCGAGCAACTGGCGCAAGCGCTCATTCTCCAGTTCCAGCTGGTCCAGCTGGTTCGCGCGCAGCGATGCCGCGAGCCATTTCTGATGCGCCTCCTTGGCTTCGGCCTGTGCCGTCTCCAGCGACTCCACGTAAGTGCTGCTGCGCCCCAGAAGGTTCGTCGGCTGCAGCATCAGCCACTGCACAGGATAGAGCACGGTGGCCACCACATTGCGCAGTGGCTCCGTGACATGAAGCCGGGCATCGGCCACCATCAAAAACAGCGCCAAGGCGCTGTAGAGAATCAATTGTGCCCGGGGCGTTGGTCCCGGGCGCATGAAGGATGGAGCGCTCCGTTCAAGGGTACCGTGCGGCATGGTGCCTCCCTTTCACAGCGACGAACCGCCGTGCGCAGGGCTCATTCACTGGTAAAGATACTTCCTGCACGGTCCATGCGCTCCAAGGCGATACCGCAGCCGCGTACGACACAGGTCAGCGGGTCTTCCGCCACCAGCACCGGCAGGCCGGTTTCTTCGGCCAGCAGGCGGTCCAGGTCGCGCAAGAGCGCGCCGCCGCCGGTCAGCATCATGCCGCGCTCGGCAATGTCGGCACCGAGTTCGGGAGGCGTTTGCTCCAGCGCGTTCTTCACCGCCGAGACAATCTGGTTGAGGGGTTCGGTCAGGGCTTCCAGCACCTCGTTGCTGGAAATGGTGAAGCTGCGCGGTACGCCCTCGCTGAGGTTGCGGCCCCGCACTTCCATTTCGCGCACTTCCGAGCCGGGAAAGGCCGAACCGATTTTCTTCTTGATCGCTTCCGCCGTCGGCTCCCCGATGAGCATGCCGTAGTTGCGCCGGATGTAGCTGATGATGGCTTCGTCGAACTTGTCGCCGCCGACGCGCACGCTGCCTTTGTAAACCATGCCGCCGAGCGAGATCACGCCCACCTCCGTGGTGCCGCCACCAATGTCCACCACCATGGAGCCCGAGGCCTCGGACACCGGCAGGCCGGCGCCGATGCCCGCAGCCATGGGCTCCTCAATGAGGTAGACCGACGTGGCACCCGCAGCCTCGGCCGCGTCCTTGATGGCGCGGCGCTCGACCTGCGTCGACCCGCAGGGCACGCAGATGATGATGCGCGGGCTGGGCGTGAGCAAGGTGCGCGGGTGCACCATCTTGATGAACTGCTTGATCATCTGCTCGGTGATAACGAAATCGGCAATCACGCCGTCCTTCATTGGACGGATGGCCTCGATGTTGCCGGGCACCTTGCCGAGCATCGCCTTGGCTTCGCGGCCGACCGCCTGAATCACCTTCTTGCCGTGCGGGCCACTTTCGTGGCGGATGGCAACGACCGATGGCTCGTCCAGCACGATGCCCTTGTCGCGCGCAAAAATCAGGGTGTTCGCGGTGCCGAGGTCAATCGCGAGGTCGGTAGAAAAATACCGACGGAAAACTCCAAACATTCAAAAATCCTCTCGGGCACGGCACGCGCGTCGGCCTGCCATCGCCGTGTTACATGGGTAAAAATCGTGCCTGAAATGCCGGCAACAAGGTGCCGTCCTGACGCCGGAGGAACCCATAAGCAAAAGTTTTAGTGGGACTTTGCGCACAAGTAGCGTCAGTTTCCAGGGCTTTTCGGCAAAGGCGGGATAATACCGCATCCCCTGTGAATAACTCTTCCCTGCGCGCCCTTCGCAGGAGCTTTACATCCGGTTTCGAACCCCTCATTCCCATGGCACTCACCCACCAGGAGATCGGCCGCATCGCCCATCTGGCCCGACTTGAGCTCAGCGACGATGAGAGTGGGCACATGCTCACCCAATTGAACGGCTTTTTCGACATCGTCGAGCAGATTCGCGCAGTAGACACCTCCGGCATCGCGCCGCTGACCCACCCGGTCGCCGCCATTGCGCCGGTGGTCCTGCGCTTGCGGGACGACATCGCGAGCGAGCCCGACCAGCGCACGGCCAACCAGCAAAACGCCCCTGCAGTGGAGCGCGGCCTGTTCCTTGTGCCGCGGGTGATCGAATGAGCACCGCCATGAATTCCCACAAGCTTGCCTTGCATGAGATGTCGCTGTCCACGCTGGCGCAGGCCCTGCGCTCGCGCCACGTCAGCGCGCTGGAAGCGACCGAGCATTTCCTCGCGCGCATGCGCCAGCACCAACACCTGGGCGCGTTTCTCGCCGTGGACGAAGACGCCAGCCGCGCCCAGGCCCGCCAGGCCGACGGGCGGCTGGCCGCAGGCAGCACGGCAGCGCTGGAAGGCGTGCCGCTGGCGCACAAGGACATCTTTGTCACGCGCGACTTCCCGACCACCGCCGGCTCGCGCATGCTGGCCGGCTACCGCTCGCCGTTCGACGCTACCGTGGTGCGCAAGCTCGCTGAAGCTGGGGCGGTCACGCTGGGCAAGCTCAACTGCGACGAGTTCGCCATGGGCTCGGCCAACGAGAACTCTGCCGCCCGCCCCGTGGGTTTTGACAGCGCGCAGCCGGTGCACAACCCCTGGGACAGCACGCGCATCCCCGGTGGCTCGTCCGGCGGCAGTGCCGCGGCAGTGGCGGCGCGCCTGGTACCAGCCGCCACGGGCACCGATACCGGCGGCTCGATCCGCCAGCCGGCCGGGTTTTGCGGCATCACGGGCATCAAACCCACCTATGGCCGGGCGTCGCGCTACGGCATGGTGGCCTTTGCCTCCAGCCTGGACCAAGCGGGGCCTCTGGCGCGCACCGCAGAAGATTGCGCGCTGCTGCTGTCCGCCATGTGCGGGCCGGACCCGGACCGGGATTCGACCTCGCTCGACCGCCCTGCCGAAGACTTCAGTCGCCAACTGAACGGTTCGCTCGACGGCCTGCGCATCGGCATGCCCAAGGAGTTCTTTGCCGACGGCGTTGCGCCAGGCGTGCGCGCCACCCTCGACGCTGCGCTCAAGGAATACGAAAAACTGGGCGCCCGCCTGGTCCCCATCTCGCTGCCGCGCACCGAGCTGGCCATCCCGGTGTACTACATCATTGCGCCGGCCGAGGCGAGCTCCAACCTCAGCCGTTTTGACGGCGTGAAGTTCGGCCACCGCGCCAAGGACTACACCGACCTGATGGACATGTACAAGAAGACGCGCGCCGAGGGCTTTGGCGACGAGGTCAAGCGCCGGATCATGATCGGCACCTACGTGCTCTCACACGGCTACTACGACGCCTACTACCTGCAGGCGCAGAAGATCCGCCGCATGATTGCCGACGACTTCCAGCAGGCCTTCAAGGCATGCGACGTGATTGCCGGGCCCGTGGCACCCAGCGTCGCCTGGAAGATTGGCGAGCACGGCAGCGACCCGCTGGCCGACTACCTGGCCGACATCTTCACCCTGCCCGCCTCGCTCGCGGGGCTCCCCGGCATGAGCGTGCCGGCTGGTTTTGGCGAACACGGCATGCCGGTGGGCTTGCAGCTCATTGGCAATTACTTCCAGGAAGCACAGTTGCTGAACGCCGCACACCGTTTGCAGCAAGCCACCGATTTCCACCTGCGCACCCCCACAGGCTTCTGACATGAGCGTCCCCTTGATCCACGGCTACGAAGTCGTCATCGGCTTCGAAACGCACACGCAACTGGCCACGCGCAGCAAAATCTTCAGCCGCGCCTCGACCGCTTTCGGCGCCGAGCCCAACACGCAGGCCTGCGCGGTCGACCTGGCACTGCCCGGCACGCTGCCGGTGATGAACCGGGAAGCGGTGCAGTGCGCTATTAAATTAGGACTTGCTCTTGGCTCCCACATTGCCCTAGAGAGCATTTTTGCCAGAAAAAACTACTTCTACCCGGACTTGCCCAAGGGCTACCAGATCAGCCAGTTCGAGATTCCCGTTGTGCAGGGCGGCGAGGTATCCTTCCTGCTTGGCGATGAGCAGAAAACCGTCCGCCTGGTGCGCGCGCACCTGGAAGAAGACGCCGGCAAATCGCTGCACGAAGACTTCATTGGCCAGTCGGGCATCGACCTGAACCGCGCCGGCACGCCGCTCTTGGAGATCGTGACCGAACCGGACATGCGCTCGTCCGAAGAGGCCGTGGCGTACGCGAAGGAACTGCACAAACTCGTCACCTGGATCGGCATTTGCGACGGCAACATGCAGGAAGGGTCGTTCCGCTGCGATGCCAACGTGTCGGTGCGCAAGCCCGGCGCGCCCCTGGGTACGCGGCGCGAGATCAAGAATCTCAACAGCTTTCGCAACATGCAGCAGGCGATGGACTACGAGATTCGCTGGCAGATCGAAGAGCTGGAAGACGGCCGCGCCATCGAGCAGGCCACCGTGCTGTTCAACCCTGACACCGGCGAGACGCGCGCCATGCGCAGCAAGGAAGATTCGGCGGACTACCGCTACTTCCCCGACCCCGATCTGCCGCCGCTGGTGATTGCGCCGGAGTGGATAGAGGCCACCCGCGCCACCATGGGCGAGTTGCCGCGGGCCATGGCGGCGCGCTTCGTTGGCGACTATGGCCTGCCCGAGTACGACGCAGCCATCCTGACGCAAAGCAAGGCCATGGCGGCGTATTTCGAGGAGGCTGCCAAGGCCAGCGAGCAGCCCAAACTTGCCAGCAATTGGGTGATGGGCGAACTGGCCCGGCGCCTCAATGCCCAAGAGCAGGAGATCCACCAGTCGCCCGTGAGCGCACAGCAACTGGCGCAACTGATCAAGCGCATCGTCGATGCCACCATCTCCAACAACGCCGCCCGCCAGGTGTTTGAAGCGCTGTGGAGCGGCGCGGGCAGCGAGGTGGACGCGCTCATCGATTCTCTCGGCCTGCGCCAGATGAACGACAGCGGCGCGCTGGAGAAAATCATCGACGACGTCATTGCTGCCAACGCCGACAACGTGGCCCAGTTCCGCGCCGGCAAGGACAAGGCCTTCAACGCACTGGTGGGCCAAGTGATGAAGGCCAGCAAAGGCAAGGCCAACCCGCAGCAGGTCAACGATTTGCTGCGCCAGCGCCTGGCCTGAACGCCGCCGCCTGCAGGCGAAACTACTGCGCCGCCGTCCCCGCAGGCACGGACGGCTCGGTGGCCCGAGTCCCCCACAACTGGCGCAGCTGCGCCAGTTCGACGTCAAACCGCTTGTTGACGCGCTGTTTTTCCTGCCCCTGGCTGAGAATGAACCGCTGCTGCTCCTGGATTTCGGCATCGTTGGCCGCCACCTCGCGCTGCAGCTTCATGGGGGCTTTGGCCGGGTCCTTCTTGTAGAACTCCATTTCGGCATCGATGGCCTTGCGGGCCTCTTTCAGCTCTTGAATCCGCTTGACGGCCACTGCCGTGACGGAATCAACGGTTTCAAGCGCCGCTGCCCGCTCTGCATCATGGGCGGCGCGGTTGGGGTAGCGCGCCACCAGCACACGTTCGCGGCGCTTCTCGTCGGCGACCCGGTTGGCTTCGTCTTGCTGCTTGCGCAGCTGCTCGGCCTGGACAGCCTTTTCATGTTCCGTGAGACTGGGGCCAATCACGCGCCGCACGGTACCGGTACGCCCCAGTTCGCGCTGCTCACGGTCGATGCAGGCGGCAATGGGCCGATCTGAGGTGATGCGCCGGCCGCTGGCATCGACGCAGGTGTAGATCCCGCCCGTGGAAGCCTCTTCCGCGTGCGCGCCCGCCTGCGCCAGCAAGGCGATTGCGATTCCTGCGCTCCAGAACAATGCGTTCAATGCGTCACCCTTCAGCAACTCCGTACCGCTGGCGGTAAGCCAGCACCCGCTCGCGGTGCTGCAACATGTCAGTACCCCGTGTTTCCGAAAGATACAGCAATAAGTCTGCCAGGGTGGCAATGGCACAGACTTTCAATCCCAGCGCACGGCGCACGTACTGCACCGCGCTGTAGTCCACATCCCGGCCGTCCTCGGTTGCCTTTTCCTGGCGGTCAAGCGCCACCACCATGGCGTGCGGGGTGGCACCCGCCTTCACGATCAGCTTGATTGACTCGCGCGCAGCGGTGCCTGCGGACATCACATCGTCCACGATCAGCACGCGCCCGGCAAGCGGCGCCCCCACCAGGGTTCCGCCTTCGCCGTGGTCTTTGGCTTCCTTGCGGTTGTAGGCAAAGGGAACGTTGCGCCCGCGCCGCGCCAGCTCGACAGCGAGCGTGGCCGCCAGGGGAATGCCCTTGTACGCCGGGCCAAACACCATGTCGAACTCGGTGCCGCTGGCGATCAGGGCATTTGCATAGAATTGTGCAAGGCGCCCCAGCGTGGCGCCGTCGTTGAACAGGCCGGCATTGAAAAAATACGGGCTCATGCGGCCCGCCTTGGTCTTGAATTCGCCGAATCCAAGCACGCCGGCCTCGACGGCAAAGCGCACAAATTCTTGCGCCATCGCACCGGCAGGTGCCTGCGCTGCATCCACATCCGACATGGGAAACTCCTTGTTCAAGCTCACCAGCCTCAACCTTAACGGCATCCGCTCAGCCACTACCAAGGGGCTTGAACAGTGGCTGCACACGCTGCGCCCGGATTGTATTTGTGTGCAAGAGGTCAAGGCACAACAATCTGACGTGGCAGGCCGCTTCGAGCAGCTTGCGGGCCTGGACGGGCATTTTCACTTCGCGCAGAAAAAGGGCTACTCCGGCGTCGGCGTCTACACCCGCCACGAACCCAGCGACGTACGCATCGGCTATGGTTCGGAAGAATTCGACGCCGAGGGGCGCTATGTCGAACTGCGCTTCGACACCCCGGCGCGCAAGCTCTCCATCATCAGCGCCTACTTTCCCAGCGGATCGTCTGGCGAAGAGCGCCAGCAGGCCAAGTTCCGCTTTCTGGAGCAGTTCCACCCGCACCTGGTGCAGTGTCGGAGCGAGCGCGAGTTCATTCTGTGCGGCGACATCAACATTGCGCACCAGCAAATCGACCTGAAAAACTGGCGCAGCAACCAGAAGAACAGCGGTTTTCTGCCCGAAGAGCGCGCCTGGATGACAAAACTGTTGCACACAACTGACCCAAGCGAAGGCCTGGTGGACGTCTACCGCCTGCTGCACCCCGAAACGACGGACGAGGCCTACACTTGGTGGAGCAACCGCGGTCAGGCCTGGGCCAACAACGTGGGCTGGCGGCTCGACTACCATCTGGCGAGCCCCGCAATGGCCCAGCTGGCACGGTCGGCCAGCATCTACAAAGCGCAGCGCTTTTCCGACCACGCACCGCTCACCATCGACTACGCGCTGGCCCTGTAACCGAAGCCGCTGTGATGCGGCCCACTGCCCTGGATAAAAAGCCCCGCCATGGATTCTCTGCCTGCAGCGACTCAACACGAAACGCCGCCGCCCAGCCCGCATTTCGAGCCGTCCGGTTCTGACGCACTTTGGCAGCTGATCAATTCGCCGCATCCGGTGGTGGGTACGGCCAAGCATCTGGGCGAGGCTTTGGTCAATGCCGGCATGGTGCGCGCGGCGGCGCTGGCCGAGGCCTTGCAGTTGCAGCGCCAGGAGCGCGCGCAGGGTGTTCACCGCCTGATCGGGCAAATTCTCATCGGTGGCGGCGAACTCACACAAGACCAGTTGCGCCAGGTCATTGCCGCCTGGCTGGGTGACTACGTGGTCAACCCTGGGCAGCTCCATCCCGATACGGCCGCGTTGGCACTGGTGCCGCGCTCGGTAGCTGAACGCGAATCGGTGCTGCCGCTGCTGGCGCGGGACGATGCACTGGTGGTGCTGGTGGTGGACCCGCTGGACCGCGTGCTGCTCGACGAGCTTCGCTTTTTGACGCAGCGCCGCCTGATCGCCCTGCGCGCGGCGCCAGGCACGCTGGCGCCCGCCATTGCCAAGGCGTATGCCGTCCACCCAGCAGACAGCCAAAAAGTTGCGCTGCGCCCCGACAGTGCGGCAGCCAACAATGCCGCCCGCGCCAGCGCACGGGACCTGGCCAGCACCCTGGATAGCGCGACGCCCGACGGCGCAGGCGAAGCCGCCGACGTGGTGAACGAGTCGGACAACACCCTGGTGCGCTTGATCAATTCGCTGATCACCGAGGCCATTGCCCAGCGCGCCTCCGACATCCACATCGAAACCGAAATGCCACCCCAGCCCGTACGCATACGCCTGCGCGTGGACGGCGAGCTGCGGCCCTACCTCGAACTGCCCGCACGCTATCGGTTCGCCATGGTGGCGCGCATCAAGATCATGGCCAGCATGGACATCTCCGAGCACCGGAAGCCGCAGGACGGGAAAATCGATTTCTCGCGCTTTGGCGGCCCGCCGGTAGAACTGCGCGTGGTCACCGTACCCACTTCGCGCGGCCTCGAAGATGTGGTGCTGCGCCTGCTGGCTGGCGCCAAGCCGCTGCCGCTGGACGGCATTGGCCTGAGCCCCGCCAACCTGTTGGCGCTGCGCCGCATGGTGCAGAAAAGCTATGGTCTGGTGCTGGTGTGCGGCCCCACGGGCTGCGGCAAGACAACGACCTTGCATTCGGTGATCAGCGACATCAACACCGCCGGCCGCAAGATCTGGACCGCCGAAGACCCGATTGAGATCACCCAGAGCGGGCTGCGCCAGGTGCAAATGAACCCACGCATCGGCTGGACCTTTGCCGCGGCCATGCGCACCTTTCTGCGTGCCGACCCCGACGTCATCATGATTGGCGAAATGCGCGACGAGGAAACCGCGCGCATCGCCGTCGAGGCCTCGCTCACCGGGCACCTGGTGCTCTCCACCCTGCACACCAACTCGGCGCCCGAAAGCATCGCGCGCTTGCTGGAAATCGGGATCGACCCGTTCAACTTTTCCGATTCGCTGCTCGCCATCCTGGCCCAGCGCCTGGTGCGGCGCCTGTGCACCGCCTGCCGCCAGACCGTACCGGCGGACATGGCGCGGCTGGACGAGCTTGCCGAGCAGTACCTTGCCAGCACACCCGACAGTGGCCCCGGGGCACGCAGCGCACAAATCGCGCGCTGGCGTGCCGACTACGGCAAGGCGGACGGCAGCATTTCCCTGTGGCGCCGCGTCGGCTGCGACAAATGCGAACAAAGCGGTTACCACGGCCGCCTGGGGATTCACGAACTCATGCTGAGCGACGACACCATCCGCCAGCACATCCGCCACCGTGCGCCAGCCAGCGAAATTCGCCATTCGGCGCTGGGCGCCGGCATGCGCACGCTGCGCCAGGACGGCATCGACAAGGTGCTGCAAGGCCTAACCGATATCAGCGAAGTGCTGGCCGCGACCAATCTCTGACACCCGCGAAGCATGGGGCGCGGGGCGCCCCGGCAGTGCCGGCAGGGGCCGCTCAGACCATCAGCGCCAACGCTGCCAGCGCCGCCGTCTCGGCGCGCAGCACGCGCGGGCCAAGACCGACGGGAACAAAGCCCTGCGCCAGCGCAGCCTCTTCTTCAAAGGGGCTTAGCCCGCCTTCCGGGCCTGACAGGAACACCGCGGGGCCGGCCTCTGCAAGGCAGTTTCTTAGCGACACACTGCCTGCGCGCAGCGACAGCAGCAGGCGCTGCGCGGGTGCAGCCCCGGCAGGCCCGGCCAGCCAGTCGCTCAAATCCAGCGCCTGCGCGACCAGCGGCACGCGGTTGCGCCCGCACTGCTCGCAGGCGGCGATGGCGATGGCCTGCCAGTGGGCGCGCTTCTTGTCGGCGCGCTCGCCCTTGAGCTTGAGCACGCTGCGCTCGGCCAGCAGCGGGGTGATGCTGGCGGCGCCCAGCTCGGTGGCCTTTTCCACCAGCCAGTCCATGCGCTCGTTCGCCGTGATGCCAGCGACCAGATGCACCTCCCGCGCCGCCTCGCGTTCGATCGCTTGGTGAGCGCCCACTTCGACGCGCACGCTGCTGCGGCCCATGTGGGTGATGCGCGCCTCGAACTCGCCGCCGGGAACTGCGCTGGCACCTGTGCCTTCCAGGCCGCCGTGAAATAGGGTGACAGGATCGCCCGGCTGCAGGCGCAGCACCTGCACGTGGCGTGCAGCGCCAGCGGGCAGTTCCAGCTCGGCACCGCGGACCATGTCGACCGGGCAATAAAAACGGGGCATTGCTTCTAATAATATAGCTGTCAGCGCTTATGTGGTAAGCGCTAGAGGCCGATTTGGCTTGAAATTTACATTCGCCCGTAGGCGTACCCGACCGGGGCCGCATCGCCTTCGATCTGGTCCAGCAGCCGCGCCAATGGACCCAGCTCCCGGTAGCGGCGGGCCGTGGCACGGAGGTAGCCGATGAAGCGCGGCGCATCGGCCAGGTATTTGGGCTTGCCGTCGCGCAGGGTCAGGCGGGCAAAGATGCCGGCCACTTTCAGGTGGCGCTGCAGGCCCATCCACTCAACGCTGCGGTAGAACGCGCCAAAGTCGTCGCCCCAGCCGCTGGCGCTGGCGCTGGCGCGGCCCAAAAGGCCGGCCTTGCGCGCCAGCTCCCAGTAGCGCACGGTGATGTCGAGCACGAACTCTTCGTCCCAACTGATGAAGGCGTCGCGCAGCAGGCTGGCAATGTCGTAGGTGATGGGGCCGTAGACCGCGTCCTGAAAGTCGAGCACGCCCAACGGGCCGCCCTCACCCACAGGGGCCATCAGGTTGCGCGCCATGAAGTCGCGGTGCACGTACACGCTGGGCGCGCTCAGGTTTTCCGCCACGATGCGGTCAAAAGCGGTCGCCAACACTTGCTGCTGCGCCTCGCTGAGCACCACCTGGCGGTGTTGCGCCACGTACCAATCGGGAAACAGTGCCAGCTCGCGGCGCAGCAAGGCCGCGTCGTAAGGCGGCAGCACGCCAGGGCGCGAGGCCAGTTGCCACTGCAGCAGCACGTCCGTCGCCTGGCGGTACCAGGCCGCAGCGGCTTGTGGGTCGGCAGCATCGAGACGCTCGATGACGGTGTGCTGGCCCAGGTCCGAGAGCAGCAGGAAACCATGCGCTTTGTCCCATTCCAGGATGTCCGGCACGTTCAAGCCGGCGTGCTGCATCAAGCCCTGCACATGGACGAAGGGCGCGCAGTCTTCGTGGTCGGGCGGAGCGTCCATGACAATGCGGCTCTCACCGGGGACGCGGGTGTCCAGACGCAGGTAGCGGCGAAAGCTGGCGTCGGCCGAGGCCGGGCGCAGCGTCTCGGGGCGCAGGCCGTGGCGCTCGACCAGCGGGGCGAGCCACTGGGTGAATTGCGCCTGGCGAAGGATGTCAGGCCAGGTAACGGCGCCCGCGCCCGGCGTATTGGTGGAGTGGCTCATGGATAATCCGATTCTACAAACCCGGCCCGCTTGGCGCGGGCCCTTGCCAGTGCTGCGGCTGCAAGGCAACCGCACCCCGATGGACCCAAAGCTTTTGCCGTTCTACCCGCGATCCACCCTCTCCCGCCCGATGCCGTGCACGCGCCTGCGTGCGACGGCGGCTTGGTCGCGCATAGTGGCGCTGGCCCTGTGTGGCGCGCCGTTGGCCGCCTGGGCGCAGGAAGCACCCGACACACCAGCACCCCTGCGCGCCAGCCCGCAACTGAGCGAAACGATTCCGGCGGCGGCACGTGCGCACTTGCCGCTCTTCGTTTCTGGCGAGCACATGTGGGGCGAAACGGACGAGCGCACGGTGGTCGAGGGCGCCGCCCAATTGCGCCGGGGCGACACCGTGATCCACGCCGATCGGCTGGAATACACCGCTCCCGACGATCTGGCCCATGCCACGGGCCAGGTGCGTATCAACCGCGCAGGCAATGTGTACGAAGGCAGCGAATTGCAGCTGCACGTGGACGCCTTCGACGGCTTCTTCAACGACGCGCGCTACCAGTTCCTGGCCAACGGCGCACACGGCGAAGCCACGCGCGTGGACTTCCTCGACCGAGACCGCGCGGTGGTGCACGATGCGACCTACACCACGTGCACGCGCGAAGACTTCACGGGCTGGCAACCTGACTGGATCATCCGCGCCGAACGCATCGAAATCGACCAGCTCGAGGAGGTCGGCACGGCGCACAACGGCGTGCTGGAGTTCAAGGGCGTGCCCATCCTGCCAGTACCCAGCATCAGCTTCCCACTGACGGAAAAGCGCAAGTCGGGCCTGCTGCCACCCACCGTTGGGCTCGACAGCGTCAACGGTTTCGAGTACTCGCAGCCGTACTACTGGAACATTGCCCCCAACCGCGACGCGACGCTGGAGACGGCGCTGATCACCAAGCGCGGCGTAAGCGTGGGGGGGGAGTTTCGCTACCTGGAGCCCACCTACAAAGGTCGTATCCTGGGCGACGTCCTGCCGTCCGACCGGCTGCGCGATCGCACCCGCTGGAGCTATACGCTGGAGCACAACACGAATTTCGACAGTCCCTTGGGGGGCATCGGCATCGGCCTGAACGTTCGCCGTGTCAGCGACGACAACTACTGGCGCGACCTGGGCCGCGGCATGCAGACCGACACCCAGCGCCTGCTGCCAGCCGATGCCCTGGTCACCTGGGGGAGTGGCGACCAGCATGTAATGCTGCGCACGCTCACGTGGCAAACACTGCAAGACCCTCTGGCCCCCATCGTGCCGCCCTACGACCGGCTGCCCCAGCTGCAATACCGCTACGTACCGAGCCAGCTGGGTCTGGGGTTGGACGCCAGTATCGAGCTCGATACCACGCACTTTCGCAGCAACAGTGGCCTCACGCTGCAGCCCAATGCCCAGCGCAGCTACGCACTGGCGCAAATCAGCCGCCCCTTCCTGTGGCCTGCGGGTTTTGTCACGCCGCGCCTGCAGTTGCATGCCACCGACTACCAGTTCGATACCCCCATTGCCAACGGCGCGCGCTCGGCCAGCCGGGCGCTGCCGACTTTCAGCCTCGACAGCGGCCTGGTGTTCGAGCGCGACGCACGCTTTTTCAGCCGCGACTTCGTACAGACGCTTGAGCCACGTGCCTTCTACACCTATACGCCCTACCGCGATCAGCACCTGCTGCCGGTGTACGACACGGCGGCGAACGACTTTAATTTCGCAACCATCTACACCGAGAACGCCTACGGCGGCCAGGACCGCATCGCCGACAACAACCTGCTGACGCTGGGCCTGACGACACGTCTTCTCGACCCCGATACCGGCGCCGAGGCAGCGCGTTTTGGCGTGGCGCAGCGGGTGCGCTTTTCCAACCAGGACGTGACGCTCCCCGGCGAACCTGCGGTGCAGGACCGCCTGTCAGACCTGATGGTGGGCGCCGCGCTGAACTGGACGCCGCAGTGGGGCTTCAACTCCACGGTGCAGTTCAATCCCAAGACGCGCCGCTCCATCCGCTCGACGGTAGGCGCGCGCTACCAGCCCGCCCCCTTCCACGTCGTCAGCGCCGCGTACCGGTTCCAGCGCGACAGCAGCGAACAGGTGGACGTCGGCTGGCAATGGCCGCTCGCCGACCTGTGGGGCCTGGCGGCACCGACGCAACCGCCATCGGAGACCCACGCGGGGGCGTCACGCGAAGGACGCTGGTATGGTGTGGGCCGACTCAACTACAGCCTGCACGACCGCAAGCTGGTCGATACAGTGGTCGGCTTTGAATACGACAGCTGCTGCTGGATTGGTCGCGTGGTGCTTGAACGCCTGCAAAACAGCCTGGTCACGTCCAACACCCGCTTGCTGTTCCAGATAGAGTTCGTCGGCTTCTCACGCCTGAGCCTGGGCGCCAACCCACTCACCAGCCTGCGCCAGAATATCCCTGGCTACCGCACCTTGGGCGATAACCCGACGGTGCCCAGCCGCTTCAGCAATTACGACTAAGCCCGTGTTTAAGGCCCGCCCCATGCATCCTCGTGTTCTCGTTGCCGGTCTGACCCTTCTTGCCACCGCGCTCGCCGTGCCCGCCATCGCCCAGGGCGTGCGCGTTCCCAAGCCGCAAGCGGCCACAACAGCACCCCCGGCCAACAGCCAGGCCAATGGGCCGCAGGCGGCAGACTACATCGTGGCCGTGGTCAACTCCGAGCCGATCACCCGCAATGAACTCGCCAATCGCACCGAGCGCCTGCGCAAGCAGCTGATCAGCGAAGGCGCATCTGTGCCAGCAACCGGTGTCATGAACCGTGAAGTGCTCGAACGCCTGATCTTCGAGAAAGTGCAACTGCAGCTGGCCCGCGAGGCGGGCATTACCGTGGACGATCTCGCCGTCAACCAGGCCGAAGCCAGCGTGGCACAGCAAAACGAAGTCTCCAAGGACGCCATGTACCGCCAGCTCGCTGGCGACGGCATTTCACCGGCACAGTTTCGCAGCGAACTGCGCACCCAGCTGGTGCTGCAGCGCCTGCGCGAGCGTGAGGTGAACGCGGGCATCAAGGTAAGTGAATTCGATATCGATCAGTACCTGCGCGAGCAGCAGCCCAAGAATGGAACCGCCGGGCTGGAGCTCAACCTCGCCAATATCCTGATTGCAGTCCCCGAGGGGGCCAGCACCGCCGTGGTGAGCGAGCGCGAACAGCGCGCCCGCAGCGTGGCCGAACGCGCACGCAAGGGGGGCGATTTTGCCGCTCTCGCGAAAGAGTTCTCCGACGCTCCTGAAGCAGCGCAAGGCGGGCAAATGGGCCTGCGACCCGCCGAGCGCTACCCCGAACTGTTCCTGAAAGCCGCGGCGGAACTGCCCATCGGCGGCATCGCGGGCCCGGTGCGCTCAGGCGCCGGGTTCCACATCCTCAAGGTGATCGAGAAGACCCGCGCCAGTGCGGCAGCCACGGTCGTGCAAAACCATGCTCGCCACATCCTTTTGCGCACCAGCCCGCAACTGAGCGAAGCCGCCGCCGCCGCACAGCTGGCGGATTACCGCAAGCGCATCGTCGCCGGGCTCGCCAGCTTCGAGTCGCTGGCACGCGAGCATTCGCAGGATGGCAGCGCGCAGCAGGGCGGCGACCTCGGCTGGTCCACGCCGGGGCGCTATGTGCCCGAGTTTGAAGCCGCGCTCGACGCCCTCAAACCAGGCGAAATCAGCCAGCCGGTGGTCTCGCGCTTTGGCGTGCACCTGATCGAGCTGGTCGAGCGCCGCGAAGAACGGCTGACCCCGCGCGAACAGCGCGAAGCGGCACGCGAGGCGGTGCGCCAGAAGAAGATGGAACAGGCCTATGCGACCTGGGCGCGCGAGCAACGTGCACGCGCCTACGTTGAATACCGCGACGTGCCACAGTGAAGCACCTTCCCCGCAAACGCTTTGGCCAGCACTTTCTGACCGACGGCGGAATCATCGACGCCATCGTCGCGGCCATCGCCCCACATCCAGGCGACCCGATGGTCGAGATCGGGCCAGGCCTGGCGGCTTTGACGCAGCCGTTGGTCGAGCGCCTCGGGCGGCTCACTGTCATCGAACTGGACCGCGACCTGGCGGCGCGGCTGCGCCAGCACGGCCAGTTGCAGGTCATTGAATCTGATGTATTAAAAGTAGACTTTTCGCAGGTGGCACAAGCGCTTAACGCTACGAAATTGAGAGTCGTCGGCAACCTGCCCTACAACATTTCCACGCCCATCCTGTTCCACCTGCTCAAATACGTGGACGTCATTGCCGACCAGCACTTCATGCTGCAAAAGGAAGTCATCGACCGCATGGTGGCAGCACCGGCCACCAGTGCCTATGGCCGCCTGTCGGTGGTGCTGCAATGGCGTTACGCCATGGAGGATGTGCTGTTCGTGCCGCCGGAGAGCTTTGATCCGCCACCGCGCGTCAACAGCGCCGTGGTGCGCATGCTGCCGCGCCAGGACGTGGCAGCACTCTCTCTGGAGGTGTTCGAAGAATGCGTGCAAGTTGCGTTCAGCCAGCGGCGCAAACTGCTGCGCCACACCTTGGGCCGCTGGCTCGATGCACGCGGCTTTTCCGGCAGCTTTGACGTGCAGCGCCGGGCCGAAGAAGTACCAGTTCAGGAATACGTCACTCTGGTGCAGCAAGTCTGAGACGTGTCCATGAGTTCAGACACCTGGCACCGCACGAAGCGCCAGGGTCGCCAGCGGCGCCACTCAGGCCGCTTGCAGTGCAGTCGCCATGCCTGGCGTGCGCCAGACCGAACCGTCGTGGCGCATGATCAAGGCTTGCACCAACGGGCGCTGCTGAATCAAGGTCTGCGCACGTTCGCCGCCCAGCACCATCATGGCAGCGCCCAGGCCGTTGACGCTGGCGACATCGCGCGCCAGTAGGCTGATGCCATGAGGCCCATGGGTAGGTCGCCCGGTTGCCGGGTCGAGAATGTGGTGCTGGCGTTCGCCCTGGGCCATGAAGAAGCGTTCGTAGTCACCCGAGGATGCGACGATGGTTTGGCCTTGCAGCGCCAGCACACCCAGCATGCGTTCGGGCGCGAGCGGATCACGCAAGCCGACACGCCAGGGTTTGCCATGGTGCGTGCCCGCAAGCAGTACGTCGCCGCCGCCATTGATCAGCGCGTTGTCCACGCCGTGCGCGTGCAGCACTTGCATGCCGGCGGAAAGAATGGGCAGTTTGGCAATGCCTCCCAGATCGAGCGCCATGCCAGCGCGCGCCAGCTGCGCGGTACCAGCCCTGGCGTCCAGGCTCAGGCCCCGGTATCCGACCAGCCTGCGCTCGGCTTCGATAAGCGCAGGGTCAGGCAACTGTGCCTGCTCACCAAACTTCCAGGCGCGCAAGGCACCCACGGTGATGTCGAAGGCGCCGTGCGTATCAACCGACAGCGCCTGCGCATCACGCAATATCGCCATCATTTCGGGCGGTACCGCAACCGCATGCTTGCCCGCCGCGCGGGTGATGGCGCTCACCACACTGGTCTCGTCGTAGCGCGTCATCATGCGCGACAGACGCTCCATTTCGACCCAGGCGGCGTCCATGGCATGGTCAATATCCTGCGAACCTGCGCCCGCAGAGGCAACCACCATGTCCACACGTGTGCCCATCAGGGCGCGTGCGCTGCGCTGCAGCGCCGGTGCAGCAGTCGGGAGCACGCCGGCCCCCGCCAGTTGTGCGGCGCCAAGCAAAGGCAGGGCCATCACGACGCGCCGCCGCGTCATGGCCACGGGTCTGCGCGCGTCGTGCATGGCGAGCGGCCTCAGACCGACTGGTCGGCCATGAAGTTGACGGCGGCCTTGATCTCGTCGTCCGTCAGCTTGGGATTGCCGCCGCGCGGGGGCATCGTGCCCTTGGTGCCGGTAAAGCCTTCCATGGCGTGTTTGTAGAGCATTTCCTTGCCTTGGGCGATGCGTGGGCCCCATTCATCCTTTTTGCCAGGGATGGGGGCGCCACCCGCACCGGAGGCATGGCACAGGGAACAAGTCTTGTTGAAAACGCTCTTGCCCAGAGCCGCATCGGCCACGGGAACGGCGGCGGCGTCAGGTGCAGCGGCGGCGGCAGGCGCTGGTGCTGCGGCGGGTGCAGGCGCAGGTTCTGCCGCGGGAGCAGGAGCCGGTGCCGCCGCAGGGGCTGGCGCAGCGGCCGGGGCTTCAGGCTTCTTGTCGCCGCACGCGGCCAGGAAAACGGATATGAGGGCGACGGCGGCAAAGCGGGAGGCGGGATTCATGGGGGTCCTTGTGTGAAAACGACGGAGGCTTCTTTTAAGCCATTTCGGAATCCCCGGTTGTAGTACGGGATGCCGTTCGCGTCCGGCGTTGTGCGCCGCGAAGCTCTCCAAGAGCCCCGACTTTAACGCTCTCAAGAGATGGCGACCCAGAGCGCCCTGCTATTCTCTTGATATCAATCAACAGATGCCTAGGGTAAACGCCTAAACTTTTTACCCATGAAAACATTAAGGGCTCTGACTTGGCTGCGCCAGGTTCTGCTCGCCAGCTTCCTCTGCGCCCTGGGCGTAGCTGCGGCCTCCCCGCTCATTCATCCCACCCGCACGCAACTGGTGTGCGCTGGCACTGGCGGAGTCACGCTGTTGGAGCTTGGCGATGATGGCCTGCCCGTTACGACGGCGTCACTCCACTGCCCTTTGTGCCTGCCCGCCGCTGGCCCTGCTCCCGCATCCATCGCCTCGCTGCCGACGCCCCTGCTGGTAGGCGAACAGCCAGCCGCGCCGCGCCCGAGAAGCGCGATCACCCAATCCGCCGCCCCACCACCCGGTCGCGGCCCTCCTTTTTTTACTGAGGCAACCTGAAAGAAAGCTGAATCATGACCGACAAAAAAGTGACCCAACCCGAAATTGCAGGCATCGGCCGGCGCAAGTTTCTCAATACGGCCGCTCTGGCCGGCTTAACAGCAGGCGTAGCCGCCTGCAACGACAAACCCGCCGCCAGTGCGGCACCCGCAGCAGCCCCAGCCGCGGCACCTGCAGCCCCTGCGGCACACGCTGTATCCGAAGTGGGCAAATACGAAGTAGCCCCCGGCCAGCTCGACGAGTACTATTCTTTTTCCTCCGGCGGCCACTCGGGTGAGTGCCGGATCTATGGCCTGCCATCCGGCCGCCTGTTCAAGCGCATTCCCGTCTTCAACATCGATTGCCTGGTGGGCTGGGGCATCACCAACGAGTCGAAGAAAATCATTGGCACCAAGCCCGATGGCAGCCTGAAGTACCACACGGGCGACACGCACCACGTGCACCCCTCGTACAAGGATGGCACCTACGACGGCAAGTACCTCTTTGTCAACGACAAGATCCACGGTCGCCTGGCGCGCATCCGCATGGATACGATGGAAACCGACAAAATCACCGAAATTCCGCTGGTGCAAGGTTTCCACGGCACCTTCCCCGACAAGCGCGACCCGGTGGACCCAGCTATCAACCACACAACGCGTGTGTTCTGTGGCGGTGAATTCGGCATTCCCCTGGTCAATGATGGCAAGCACATGGATGCCATTGACACCTACCGCTCGGTTTTCACCTGCGTGGACTCCGAATCCATGGAAGTGCGCTGGCAAGTGGTGGTCGACGGCAACTGCGACCTCGTGGCCACGTCTTACGACGGCAAGCTGGCCTGCACGAACCAGTACAACACTGAGAACGGCGTGCACTACGAAGACATGATGACCGCCGAAATGGATGCGTGCCTCTTTTTCAACGTTGCCCGCATCGAAGCTGCCATCAAGGCCGGCAAGTTCAAGACCTACGGCGGCTCCAAGGTGCCGGTGGTCGATGGCTCCAAGGCCAGCAATGCCGACCCCAAGACGGCGCTGACCTGCTATGTGCCCGTGCCCAAGAACCCGCACGGCGTGAACGCCAGCCCCGACGGCAAGTACTACGCCTGCTCGGGCAAGCTCTCGCCCACCGCCACGCTGATCGAGCACGAGCGCGTGCTCAAGTGGTTCGACGGCGAACTCAAGACCGAACGCGAGACCGTGGTGGCCGAGCCTGAAATCGGCCTGGGCCCACTGCACACCGGCTTTGACGGCCGCGGCAATGCCTACACCACGCTGTTCCTGGACAGCCAGATCGTCAAGTGGAACGTGGAAGCCGCCATCAAGTCCTACGCCGGCGACAAGTCGGCCAAGCCGGTGGTCGATCGCCTGGACGTGCAGTACCAGCCCGGCCACGGTTTCACCTCCATGGGGGAAACCAAGGACGCCGACGGCAAGTACTTCCTGTCGGACAACAAGTTCTCCAAGGACCGCTTCCTGCCCGTGGGCCCGCTGCACCCCGAGACGGCGCAATTGATCGACATCAGCGGCGACAAGATGAAGCTGGTGGCCGACCACTCGGTGTATTCCGAACCGCACGACTCCATCATCATCCCGCGCAGCCTGATCCGCACGCGCCAGGTGTATGACATCAACGAGTTCCCGAACGCCACCAAGGACGCGAAGGACTGCCGCGTGGAACGCAAGGGCAAGAAGGTCACGGTGTACCTCACTTCCCAGGCGCCCACCTTCGGCTTGCGGGAGTGGACGGTCAAGCGCGGCGATGAGGTGACTATCATCCTCACCAACCTCGACAAGGTGGAGGATCTGACGCACGGCTTCGCCATTCCGAAGTACGACATCAACTTCATCGTCAACCCGCAAGAGACCAAGTCGGTCACCTTCATTGCGGACAAGCCAGGCGTGTACTGGTGCTATTGCACCAACTTCTGCCACGCACTGCACCTCGAAATGCGTTCGCGCATGATGGTTGAGGCCTGATCGGCCCCCTATGGGGCAGCGCGGTCCCCGGGATGCGCTGCCCCTTTTCTTTTCAGGACATCCGATGCTTTTGCCGAAATTCCGCCTCCTGTCGATTCTGTGGGTCGCATTCATTTTTGCGCTGACGACACTCCCTCCAGGGGTACAGGCGGCGGCGGGAAAAGGTACTTACGAAGCCGAACTTCCGGCTGATCTGGCGACGGCCAAGGACATGTGCGCGCTGTTGCCGTGCCAGGACGTGTTCCCGGGCGCCACCTATTTTTCTGAGCGCAAGGGCCAGTCGCCCTATGTCGAGGCCTACGACAAGGCGGGCAAAGATGGAAAACTGCTCGGCTATGTGATGCTCTCGACCGACATCACCGACACACCCGCCTATTCAGGCAAGCCCGTGGTCACGCTGATCGGCATGGACAAGATAGGCCACTTCGTCGGTGTGAAGGTGCTCAAGCACTCCGAGCCCATCTTGTTGCTGGGCATTCCCGAATCCGCCCTGATCAATTTCAACAACCAGTACATCGGCAAATCGGTTGCCGAAAAGCTTGAAATAGGCCAGTCCCGCCCCGACGAAGGCGTCGTGGGCCTGGATGCCATTTCTGGCGCCACCGTGACGGTGATCGCGCAAAACCAGGTCATGATGACCTCGGGGTCGACCGTCGCGCGCGAGGTCGGCATCATCGCGCCGACGGTGCGCAAGCAGGCGCAGTACAAGGTGACGGGCGAACCCCTCACCTGGGACGAGCTGGTGGGGCGCGGTGCGGTTCAGCATCTGCGTGTCATGCCCGAGCAGCTGGGCCTGGACCGCAGTGCCGATCCCTTCATCGAACTGTGGTTTGGCGATCTGAGCCAGCCCGATATCGGCAAGAGCGTGCTGGGCGCCACCAGTTGGAACAGCTTGAAGCTCCAGCTCAAGGAAGGCGAGCACGCCATTTTCATCATCCGCACTGCGGGGCGCGAATCGTTCAAAGGTTCGGGTTTTGTGCGCGGCGGGCTGTACGACCGCGTGCAGGTCAAGCAGGACGCCGATTCGTTTACCTTCCGCGACCTCGATTACCTCAACCTGTATGGTGTGGAAGCTGCGGGCGCACCCCGCTTCAACGAATCGGCCATTTTCATCATCCGTTCCAAGGCCTTTTCAGATGCCTACCCCTGGAAGCTGAGCCTTCTGGGCAACCGCGTCGACCGTGCCACCGGCGCCAAGAGCTTCACCAGCTTCGACTCGCCCTACTGGCTGCCCGCCTCCATGCTCGAAGGCGGCCGCCCCAAGGTGGATATGCCTCAGGCGCCCTGGGTGCGCATCTGGAAGGCGCGTGGCGTTGCAATCATTCTCTTTGCCGTACTGCTGGTGGCTGTGACGGTGGTCTATGCGCTGCGCGAGCGGCTGACACGCCTGTCCACACACAAGAACAAATGGCCAGTCAACGCCTTCAAATACACCGCCTGGGCGCTGTCCATCGTGTTCGTCGGCTTTGGCGCCATGGCGCAGCCGTCCATCACCCAGGTGCTGACCTGGTTCCACGCACTGCTGTTCCAGTGGACCTGGTCGCTGTTCCTCTCCGACCCGTTCATCTTCCTGTTCTGGATATTCATCATCGTCACCGTGTTCCTGTTTGGGCGCGGCTTGTTCTGCGGTTGGATGTGTCCGTTTGGCTCGCTGCAAGAGGCCATCTACAAGATCGCCCGTTTCGTCGGCCTGGGCCACTTTCAGACCAAGCTGCCGCCAAAATGGCACGACCGCCTGAAGTGGCTCAAGTACGCCATCTTCTTCTTCCTGCTTACCGTGTCCATGTTCTCCATGGGCCTGGCGGAAAAGCTCTCCGAGGTCGAGCCTTTCAAGACCACCTTCCTGGTCGGCGTGATGAACCGCGCCTGGCCCTATGGCCTGTTCGTGGCGGCCATCCTGGGCATATCGATCTTCATCGAACGGCCGTATTGCAAGTACATCTGCCCACTGGGCGCATCGCTCGCCATGCCCAGTACCTTCCGCTGGTTTGGCTTGAAGCGCAAGCAGGACTGCAACAGTTGCAAAGCCTGCGCCGTGGGCTGCGGCTCGCAGGCGATTGACGCCGACGGCCGCATCGACCACCGCGAGTGCCTGCATTGCCTCGATTGCATGATTTTGTACACCGACACCAAGGGCTGCCCACCGCTGGCCAAAGAACGCAAGCGCCGCGAGAAGGACGGCCTGGAGATGACGCCGATTGGCGACAATGGCTACTTCTTCCCGATTTATCCATCCACCAGTTTCACCGACCAGATCAACCCCAAAGCGGTGGGTGGTCCAGATCCTCGCATGCCCACCGATCCCGCACTGCCCGCCCACAAGATCGACATCGGCAAGCTCGAATGGCTGTGGCTGGAACTGCGCGACCACCTCTGGCCCTGGAGCAGCGAAGGCTGGCACAGCCAGCGCGCGCTGCAGGTGGCAGGCTTCTCGCTGGCCATTGCGGCCACCGTTGCCTGGATCATGACGGCCATGGGCACCTTGTCGTCAGGCGCCATCATTGGCTGGTGGTTTGGCTGGAGCGTGTACGAAGTGCTGATCCGCCTCTCGGGTCGGCGCTACGTCAAGGACGGCCCATGGTGGCGCGACCACTACCGCGTGGCGGGCGTCATGGACATGCTGAGCTACGTGGGCTTCAAGAACCTGCTGATCGGTGCGGCGCTCTTCCTGGCGCTCAAGTCCTTCGGTTTGCTGATCCCATGAACCTGCGTCGGCTTCCCGCCCTGTGCACGGCGCTGCTGCTGGCGGGGGCCGCGCATGCCGCCACCGTGCAGGTGCAGCCGGGCCAGGACCTGGCCGCCGCCGTGCGCGCCGCGGCACCAGGCGACACCGTGGAAGTGGCGCGCGGCCAGTACCGCGCCAACCTGCTGATCAACAAGCCACTGACCCTGCGCGGCATCGACCGCCCCACCATCAGCGGCGGCAACCAGGGCGACACCATCCGCGTCACCGCAACCGATGTCACGATTGAAGGCCTGATCGTGCGCGACTCGGGCAGCAGCCTGCAAGGCCAGAACGCCGGCATCTACCTCTACCCCGGTTCGGACCGTGCCGTGGTGCGGCACTGCGACCTCACCTACAACCTGTTCGGGTTGTGGATCGAGAAGGTGAACGACGTTCGCATCGAAGGCAACACCATCACCGGCAAACGCGATTACGACTCGGGGCGGCGCGGCAACGGCATCGAGCTCTACAACTCCCAGCGCGCCCAGATCATCGGCAACAACATCAGTTTTGTGCGCGATGCGCTGTATATCGATGTCTCGCACCACGCGGTATTTCGAGGCAACAAGCTGCACCACAGCCGCTATGGCGCGCACTACATGTCGTCCTACTACAACCTGTGGGAAGACAACGACAGCTACTACAACCGCGGCGGCTTGGCGCTGATGGAAGTGCGCAATCAGACGGTGCGCGGCAACCGCGCCTGGGGCAATGCCGACCACGGCATCATGCTGCGCTCGGTACAAGACTCTGTGGTCGAAAACAACATCGTCGCCGGCAACCAGCGTGGCTTTTTCATCTACGACGTCGAGTACGTGACCCTGCGCCACAACCTCATCGTGGACAACTTCGTCGGCGCCCATCTCTCGGCCGGCGTGAAGAACAACGTCGTCGAGCAAAACGACTTCATCGACAACCGTCAGCAGATCCGCTACGTCGGCACCAAGGACGAGCCCTGGGGCGGCAAGGTAGGCAACTACTGGAGCAACTACATCGGCTGGGACCGCGACGGCGATGACCATGGCGACGTCCCCTACACGGCCAACGATATGGTGGACCGCCTGACCTGGCGCTACCCCGGCATGAAGCTGCTGCTGGCCAGCCCCGCGGTGCAGGCGCTGCGGCTTGTCGGCCAACAGTTTCCTGTGCTGCGCGTCCCCTCGATCGTCGACGCGCACCCGCGCATGCACCCTGAACACACGAACTGGAGCCTCTGGCGTGGCAAGTACTTCCCCGGTTGACGCACAAGCGGCGGTTTCGCTGCGCGGTGTCACCAAATATTACGGTGCGGTGCACGCGGTCGATGGTGTAGACCTCGACATCGCGCGTGGCGAGATTTTTGGCCTCATTGGCCACAACGGCGCTGGCAAGAGCACTCTATTCAAAATGATGCTCGGACTCGAGGCCGCCACCTCCGGCGACATCGTGCTCGGCGGCGCACCGGTGCGCGGCCGGGGCTTTCGCGCCGCGCGCCGGCACATCGGCTACCTGCCCGAAAACGTCGTGCTCTACGACAACCTGAGCGGGCTGGAAACGCTGCACTTCTTTGCCCGCCTCAAGCACGCGCCACTCGAGCAATGCCCCGGCCTGCTGGAGCGCGTGGGCCTGGCACATGCGCTCAAACGGCCGGTGCGCGAGTATTCCAAGGGCATGCGCCAGCGCCTGGGCTTTGCGCAAGCCTTGCTGGGTGCCCCGCAGGTGCTGTTCCTCGACGAACCGACCAACGGCCTCGACCCGCAGGCGATCCGCGACTTCTACGCCACGCTGCGCACGCTGCAGGCGGGCGGCGTGACCGTCGTCATCACCTCGCACATCCTGGCCGAGCTGCAAGAGCGCGTGGACCGACTCGCCATCATGGCCAATGGCCGCATTCAGGCGCTGGGCAGCGTGCAGGCGCTGCGCGACCAGGCGCAAATGCCGCTGGTGTTCGACCTGGCACTCGAACCCGGCTGTGCGCAGGCGGTGAGCGAGGCCTTGCACGGCGCAACCGGCGCCGCCGCAGAACCCACCACGGGCGGCCTGCGCCTGGCCTGCCCACGCGAGCACAAGATGGCCGTGCTGGCCGCGCTGGCACCTTTTGGCACCCAGGTGCGCGACCTGGCGCTGCGCGAACCTTCGCTCGAAGACCTGTTCTTCGGCTTTTCCGACTAGGGTCCCCATGGAACTGACGCAAATCTTCACCCTGGCCGCGAAGGAATTTCGCGACCGCATGCGCAACCGCTGGGTGCTGGCCGTGGCGCTGGTGTTCACGGTGTTCTCGCTGGTCATTGCCTATTTCGGCGGTGCGCAGCAGGGTGCCGTGGGCTTTCGCTCCATCGAAGTCACGATTGCCAGCCTGGTCAGCCTGGTCATCTATTTGATTCCGCTGATCGCGCTGCTGCTCGGGTTTGACGCCATCGTCGGTGAGCGCGAGCGCGGCTCGCTCGACCTGCTGCTGGCGCTGCCCATCACGCGGCTGGAACTTTTGCTGGGCAAGTACCTGGGCCTGGCCGCGGCGCTGACGCTCTCGACATTGGCGGGCTTTGGCCTGGTGGCGGTGCTGCTCTATGAACAGTTGAGCTGGGCCGGGCTGTACCACTACTTCGGCTTCATGATCAGCTCCGTGCTGCTGGGGCTGGCGTTCCTGAGCCTGGCGGTGCTGCTGTCGACGGTGGCGCGCGAACGCACGCGCGCATCGGGCATGGCGATTGCCTTGTGGTTCTTCTTCGTGCTGGTGTTTGACCTGCTGCTGCTCGGCGTGCTGGTGGCCACGGGGGGGCACTTTGGCGGCGACGTCTTTGCCTGGCTGCTGCTGCTCAACCCGGCCGACGTGTTTCGCATCCTGAATGTGTTTTCGCTCGACGACGTGCGCACGCTCTATGGCCTCTCGACCATCGTGCCGGCCTCGCTGGGCAGCCAGGGGCTGCTCGGCGGTGTCATGGTGCTATGGATTGTTCTGCCCCTTCTGGTGGCGCGCTGGAGATTTCGATGAACCTCAAACCCGACTTTGCTGTTTCCCTTCGCTCACTGGTCGCCCTGGCCGTGCTGGGCGCCACGCTCGGCCTGGCCGGCTGCCACAAGGCCAGCGACAGCGCGAGCATTGTGCCGGTAGAGATTGACCGCAGCACGAGCTGCGATCTCGATGGCATGCTGCTGTCCGATTACCCCGGCCCCAAGGCACAGATCTTCTATGCCGACCAGGAAAAGCCCGCCTTCTTCTGCGACACCATGGAAGTGCTGAGCACCCTGCTCGCAGGCGAACAGGTGCGGGCGATCCGCGCGGTCTTCGTGCAAGACATGGCCAAGGCCGACTGGGACCACCCAGAGGGCCACTGGATCGACGCACGCAGCGCCTTCTATGTGTTCGGCAGCAAGCGCACAGGCTCCATGGGGCCCACGGTAGGAAGTTTTGCGCTGGAGGCCGACGCGCAGCACTTTGCGGCTGAAAACGGCGGCAAAGTGCTGCCGTTCGCCGCCATCAAGCCGGTCATGGTGGACCTGAGCGGCGGCGCGCAAAACGACTCCCGCATGTAGGCTCCACCGCCATGCACGCCTCGCATATCTTGCAGTTCGCACGCCCGACGCGGCGCGCCCTGGTCGCCGTGTCGCTCGCAGGGCTGGCGCTGGCGTTCTTGCCGGGCGCCAGCCGCTGGATGGCCGGCAAGGCCGTGCCCGTGCCGGAGAGCGATGTCTGTCTGGTGGCGCCGCCCACGCCTTATGACCCTGCCTCGGGTTTGCCCCTGGCTGCCGCACGCCCGGTGCCCCCAGGCGTGCGCTGCCCGGTCTGCGGCATGTACCCCGCACGCGCACCCAATTGGGCGGCGCAGATCATCTTTGCCAACGGCGATGCGCAGTTTTTTGATTCGCCTCTGAGCCTGTTCATGTACCTGAACAACGTTGGCCGCTACACCCCAGGACGCAGCGCGGACGACATCGTGGCGCGCTACGTGACCGATTTTGGCAGCCTGCAGATGCTCAACGCCGCCAACGCGTTCTACGTCGTCGGCTCCTCTGCCCACGGGCCGATGCGCGCGGGCAACCTGCCCGCGTTTGCCTCCGAGCAGGCGGCGCGCCAATTCGCCGCGAAAAACGGTGGCGAGGTCCGCACGTTTGCTGCCGTGGACGCTGTACTGGTGGAGACATTGGCGGGCCCGGGCGGTCACCACCACTGAAACCACCGGGTAATCAGGGACCATATGCTCCTGAAAATATAGCTGCTAGCGCTTTATGGTAAAGCGCTAGGGCCACTTTTTACCTGATTTTTTTGACGATACGGCTCCGCACAGACGGCAGCGGCGCCAAGCCCTTGGAGCGCAGGCCGCAAGACGCGCTCCGCGCCTCAGTGCGCCACCAGCACGGGAAACAGCTGGCCCAGCCCCTCGGCCATCACTTCGACCGCCAGCGCGGCCAGAATCAAACCCATCAGCCGCGTCATGACATTGATCCCGGTTTTGCCCAGCACGCGTGCAATCGGATCGGCAAGTGAAAAACACACCGCCGTGGCCAGGCCAATGACGACCCCATAGCCCACCAATGCGGCCAGTTGCAACCAGTTTTGCGCACGGTCGGCATAAATCACCACCGTAGACATTGAGGCCGGCCCGGTGAGCAGCGGAATGGTCAGCGGAACCACGGCGATGCTGGCGCCCGCGGCCGCCTTCTCGGCGCCCTCTTCCAGCTCATTGGTCGCCGGCTTGGCCTCAGCGGGCTTGGCGTTGAGCATGTTCATGGAGCTGATGAGCAGCAGCATGCCGCCGCCGACCTGAAAGCTTGGTAGCGAGATGTTGAAGAACTCCAGAATCTGCAAGCCCAGCAGGGCACAGGCGGCAATCACGCAAAAGGCGCTAAACGCCGCTGTGCGGATGGTGCGTTTGCGCTGCGCCTCGGAAAAACCCTGCGTGTAATGAATGAAGAAGGGCACGATGGCCAGCGGGTTGACAATGGCCAGCAGCGTGACCAGAGGTTTCAGATCCATGCCACGCTCCGTGCAGTGCTTGCGGTAGTTGTTTTCACGAATCGGCTCCTGCAAGAATTCGGTGTGGCGCGAGTGTGCCGTATTTCCCTGCCAGTCTCTACAACGCCAGGCCGCACGCTGCGTGGGCTGGCACATGGCTGAGGGTGCGTTCCCAGGCGCTTTACAGGCATATGAAGGTATGTAACGATGGAACAATTCTCGTTCTGCCGCCATGCCTACCCCCCCACCTTCCGCAATGCCCGAGCTGCGGGCACTCACCGAGCGCCTGGGTGACGTGCTGCGATCGGCACGGCTTGGGGTATGGGTGGTGGATTTCGAGCGCGGTGAGGTCCTGTTTGACCGCCTGTTTCTGGAGCTCCTCGGTGCCAGTCAAGACGACAGCCTGTGCCTGCCGGTGTCCGGCTGGCAGGCGCTGGTGCACCCAGACGATGCAGCCCGCCAACGCGACCTGTGGGACCAATGCCTGCGCGGCGGGCGCGAGCGCTACGAAATCGAGCACCGCCTGCAGCGGCGCGATGGCAGTTGGCTCGAATGCGCCTTCCGCGCCACGGTGCACGGACGCTCGCCCCAAGGCCTCGCGCGGCAGTTGGTCGGTTCGTACCAGGAATGCTGCTCAAGCCTGCACCGCCACAAAGATTTGCAGGTGGCGGCCACGGTGTTCACGCATGCGCGCGAGGGCATCAGCATCACCGACCCCAAGGGCACGATCATTGACGTGAACCACGCGTTCACGCGCATTACAGGCTACCCGCGCGAAGAGATCATCGGACAGAACCCGCGCATCCTTCAGTCAGGCCGGCAATCGCCCGAGTTTTACGCCGCCATGTGGAAAGCCATCACCCAGCAAGGCCACTGGTCGGGCGAGATGTGGAACCGGCGCAAGGACGGCTCGCTGTTCCTGGAAGTCGTAACCATCAGCGCCGTGCGCGACGAAAGGGATGTGCTGCAGCATTACGTCGCCGTATTCAGCGATGTCACCCAGGCGCGCGAGACCGAGCAGCGGCTCGAAAGCATTGCCCATTTCGATGTGCTCACGGAGCTGCCCAACCGCGTGCTCATGTTTGACCGCTTGCGCCAATGCATGGCGCGCTGCCAGCGCCGCTCGTCGTACCTGGCCGTGGCATTTCTGGACCTCGACGGCTTCAAGGCCATCAACGACCAGCATGGCCATGCAACCGGCGACCAACTGCTCATCGCCCTGGCCCGCCGCATGGCAGAAGCCTTGCGCGAAGGCGACACCCTGGCGCGCATTGGCGGCGACGAATTCGTCGTCGTGATGGCCGACCTTGAGCAGCCGCAAGATTTCGGCCCGGTGGTGGAGCGCCTGCTGCGCGCCGCCAGCGAGCCCGTGGCACTGGGCCGCGAGACCTTGCAGCTCTCAGCCAGCATCGGGGTCACGCAGTACCCGGGCGACGCGGGGGATGCCGAACAATTGCTGCGCCACGCCGACCACGCCATGTACCAGGCCAAGCAGGCGGGGAAAAACCGCATGGCCGTTTTCGATGTGGCCCACGATGCGGCCCAGGCAAGCCAGCGCCAGAACCTGCTGGACATTCGCACCGCCCTGGAGCGCGGAGAATTCACGCTGTATTACCAGCCCAAGGTCAACCTGCGTACGGGTGAAGTGGTCGGCGCCGAGGCACTGATACGCTGGCAACACCCGGAGCGCGGTCTCCTTGCTCCCGCGCTCTTTCTACCGGTGATTGAAAACCACATACTGGATACCTTCGTGGGCGAATGGGTGATCGCCACGGCCCTGGCGCAAATGTCGCGCTGGCATGCCGAGGGGCTGATGATCAAGGTGAGCGTCAACGTCGGTGCCTACCAGTTGCTGGATGAGGGCTTCGCGGAGCGGTTGGCGCAATTGCTGCACGCCCAGCTCGACGTGGCGCCCGAGTGCCTGGAGCTTGAAATCCTGGAAACCAGCGCCCTGGCCGACATGGCAAAAATATCCGACCTGATGCGCCGCTGCCAGGGCATGGGCGTGCGCTTTGCACTCGACGATTTCGGCACCGGGTTTTCCTCGCTCACCTACATGCGCCGCCTGCCCGCACAGGTCATCAAGATCGACCAGAGCTTCGTGCGCGACATCCTGAGTGACGTGGATGACCTCTCCATCGTCCAGGGCGTCATCGGCCTGGCCAACGCCTTCCGCCGCGAGGTGATCGCCGAGGGGGTGGAAACCATGGAACACGGCGACATGCTGCTGTCGCTGGGCTGCGAGCTGGCGCAGGGCTATGGCATTGCCCGGCCCATGCCAGCGGCTACCGTGCCCGAGTGGACCCGCACCTGGCGCGCGGCACACCCGGCGTAGCGCCCTCGCGCCGATGGGACAACGGGCCGTCTCACACAGCCGCGGGCCTGCGCACCACGCGCGCCGCCACCCCGACCCCCACCATGCCCGCTGACGACACCCCCAGCACCAGCGCCAGAGCAGCGCCATAAAACACCGCGCTGGTCATGCCCCGGTCGAGCAGCGCGCCGAACACCGGCGCCGCCACGGAAAAACCCAGATCCAGCCCGGAGTACACCGTGCCGTAGACACGCCCCGTGGCACCAGGCGGCGCAGCGCGCTTGATCAACATGTCGCGCGACGGCCCCGCAACGCCCGTGCCGGCGCCCGCGATGGCGGCCACCCACAACGCCGCCACACCCGACAACCAGCCCGTGCCCACCAGCGCCAGCAGCACCGCACCAGCGCACATGGCGACGGCGATGGTGCGCTCCAGACGCTCGACGCGCGAGACCAGGAAGCCCCCCACCACCATCCCGGCCGCCCCAAACAGCATGTAGCCGGTAATGACCAGGGCCGTCAAATCAAGCGGCAGGCCATACATCTTGCCAAGCGCAGGGCTGGCGAAGCTCTGCATGGCGGCGAGCGCGCAGGTGCTGAAGAAAAAGAACGAAAAACACAGCCATACCGAGGGCAGGCGCAAAAACGCCATCGGATGCTCGGGTTTGGCCGGAGCGCCGCCCACCGGCGCTGCATGGGCCCATTCGCCCTGGCTGTCGTCGACGGCATCGCGGTTCCACCACAGCACGGCGAGCACGAGAAGCGCCACACCGCAAGCGGCAAAACAGGCGGTGCGCCAGGATCCGCTGGCCGTGGCAATGCCCGCCATGAACACCGGCGCAGCCGCCCAGCCGAGGTTGCCGGTAATGCCGTGCACCGCGAACGCGTGGCCCAGGCGCGCCTGCGAGACCCGTTTGTTCATGATGGTGAAATCCACCGGGTGGAACGAGGCATTGCCCAGGCCTGCGAGCGCCGCCGCCACGGCCAGGCCCAGATAGCCTGGCGCCAGCGCAGCGGCGAGCGCGGCGGCGGCAAAACAGCCCACGGCGAAAAACAGCACCGGCCGTGCACCGACCCGGTCCACCAGGAAACCCGCCGAGGCTTGCCCAACGGCCGAGATGACGAAAAACACCGTCACCAGCAGCCCAAGCTCGGAATAGTTGAGCGAAAAATCACTGATGAACCACGGGAACAGCGGCGGCAGCAGCATGTGAAAGAAATGCGAGGTCGCGTGCGCCATGCCGATCAGGCCAATGGTTTTGGCGTCCTGGTGCAGGGGCACGGCGGCCTGCGCGCGCGAAGTGGCGGTAGTCATGCGGCGATGGTAGGCTGGTGCAGAACGTCCGAATGGCGATAGTCTGCCAATTTCTGTTGCGATCATGCCAAGCACGCCCCTCCTCGCTGCCGCGGCCTCCCGACCGGTGGTCAGCTCCATCACGCCGCATTTGTTCGTGCCGACAGCCGCACGGCCAGTGCGTGCCAAAGTGCGCCATCTGGTAGCGAACACCCAGGTGGCACCGCACAGCCACCCCTGGGCACAGGTCGCCATGGCCGACCGCGGCGTGATCCGGCTCGGTGTCGATGGCGGCAGCTACCTGGTGCCACCCTCGCATGCGCTGTGGATACCGCCTGGCATGGTGCATGCCGTCACCCTGGTGGACGACGCCGACCTGCGCACGCTTTACCTGCATGTGCCGCGCAACCGCTGCGGGCCCGACGCCGCACCGCTGGCACAGGCCGGCGCCTGGCGCGGCGCGCGCATGCTCGAAGTCTCGCCCCTGCTGCGCGCGCTGGTACGCGAGATGCCGACCGATGCAGACGACCAGCCAACGCCAACGGCGGCGTCAGGTCGCCGGCGCGAACGGCATCTAAGCGCCCTGATTCGCCAGGAGCTGGCCCAGGCCCCCACACGCCGCCTGGGCGTGGACCTGCCGCGCGACAAACGCCTGCGCCAATTGTGCGAAGCGGTGCTCGCCGACCCGGCGCGCCATGACACGCTGGCCGCCTGGGCACGGGACACTGGCGCCAGCCCGCGCACCGTGGCAAGGTTATTCCGGCAGGAGCTGGCCACCAGCTTCACCCAATGGCGCCAGCAGGTGGTCCTGGCGCAGGCCGTCTCGCTGGCCGCCCGCGAACTGTCGATCGCACAGATTGCCGCCGAGCTCGGCTACAGCCCAAGCGCCTTCAGCGCCATGGTGCGGCGCAGCGTGGGGCAGACGGCAGGACGATTTCTGGGCAAGGCGGCGGGCGCGAGGCCAGGCGCAGAGCCCTGAGTTCTTGCTGCCTCAGCGCGCTGCCTTGCGTTGGGTCAACACCCAAACGCCCCGCGCCCCCAAAATATCCCTACACATATTGTGTGTTTAACGGAGGCTATGTTCATGAAGGCTCTAACCGATCTTTTTTCCACCGACTATGGCCTGATGAGCATCGTGGGGATCGCCATCATGGTGATTGGCATCACCGGCTTTGCCGTGGTGGTCCGCCGCAAGATGAATGAGCCGCCGCGCGACAAGCGCGCCTGATCCGGCGGCCTTCACGCTCGACATCGCGTGAATACGCGAGCTTGTAGCTTGATACGCATCAAGTTAAATTGGGGCACTGCGCCCGCGCTTTAGACAAATAATGTGCCTTCGCACGATTCGTATCGAATTGTGAGGGGGCTCCATGCAAAAACTGATCGACAACCTGCGCCTGTCGCACAAATTCATGCTGGTGGGCGTACTGGGGCTCATCGCCCTTGCCCTGCCGATGTGGCTGGTGCTCTCGGGCGGCTTGACCGACATCGCGCGCTCTGAAAAAGCCCTTTCGGGCGTGGCGCCTGCGGTTGCCGTCGTCCACACCGTGCAGTTGATGCAGCAGCACCGGGGCCAATCCGCCAATTTTCTCTCCGGCAGCGAGGAGGCGCGCGCGCCACGTGAAGCACTGCAGGCGAGTTCTACCAAGGCGCTGCAAGAGCAACTGAGCACGCTGCAGCGCTTTGGCGACGCCGCGTTGACGGCGCGGGCCGAGGCGGTGCAAAAGCGCTGGATCGAGGTAGGAAAGGCGGTGAGCGAGCGCAGCCTGACCGTACCGGAGAGCTTTCGCCAACAATCCGCTGTGATTGACGAGCAGCTGGAAATTGTTTTGGGTCTGGTCGACCGCTCTGGCCTCGCGCTGCACGTCCCCGCCAGCGCCTACTACCTGACGATGGCCGCCCTTGAACACCTGCCTCGTCTCACGGAGAGCCTGGGCCAGGCACGCGCCGTCGGCGCGGCGTTTCTGAACGCAAAGCAGGCCAACCCCAGCAGTCAGGCGCAGGCCGCCGCGCTGGTACAGGGCGCGCGCGTGGCCGCGCGGCAGGCACAAGGCGCCCTGGCACTGGCCATGGAGAACGACCCTCTGGCACGGCGCACCTTGGCCGAACCCGCTGCACGTGCACAAAAGGCCAGCGACGCAGCCCTGGCGCTGGTTACCCAGAAAATCATCGAAGCGTCATCCTTCGACACGTCGAGCAAAGACTACATCGCCACCCTCACTGGGTACATCGACGCCCAGGCCAATTTGCTCGACCAAGCCATGCAGGTCATGTCGGCGCAAGTCTCCAGCCGGGCTTCCGACACGCGCCGCCTATTGTTGGAGGTCTTGCTGATTTCATTGGCCACTGCGGCGCTGGCGGGCATGGTGCTGTGGCTGGTGCGCCGCAGCACCACACGCTCGGCCAAGCGTGCGCTGGACATGGCCAAGCGCATTGCCGCCGGCGACTTGCGCGCAGAAAAGATCGTTGCCGGACGGGACGAAATGGGCCAGATGCTGATAGCGCTTGGCACCATGAATGAGAGCCTGCGCGGCATTGTCGGCTCGGTGCGCACCTGCAGCGACAGCATTGCCACGGGCGCGAGCCAAGTGGCGGCCGGCAGTCTCGATCTTTCGCAGCGCACGGAAGAGCAAGCGAGCAACCTGGAGCAAACCGCTGCCTCGATGGAGGAGCTCTCCGGCGCCGTGCGCGGCAATGCCGACATGGCGCGCGAGGCGGCGCAGTTGGCTGGCGCAGCCAGCGAAGTGGCCGCGCGCGGCGGCCAAGTGGTGGGCGAGGTGGTCACGACCATGGCCGACATCAACACGGCGTCGCGCCGTATCGGCGACATCATTGGCGTGATTGACGGCATTGCCTTCCAGACCAATATCCTGGCGCTCAACGCCGCCGTCGAAGCCGCCCGTGCGGGGGAGCAAGGGCGCGGCTTTGCCGTGGTGGCCAGCGAGGTGCGCAGCCTCGCCGGACGCAGCGCCGAAGCGGCGCGCGAGATCAAGTCCTTGATCGCCGACAGCGTCACCAAGGTGGAAGCCGGTGGCCAACTGGTGGAGCAGGCCGGCACCACCATTCACGACATCGTCGTGCAGGTGCAAAAGGTAAGCGACCTCATCCTGGGCATCAGCCAGGCCAGCGCCGAGCAGACCCAGGGCATCACGCAGATCAGCGCCGCCGTCGATCAGCTCGATCAGGTGACGCAGCAAAACGCGGCGCTGGTGGAGGAGTCGTCCGCCGCCGCTGACAGCCTGGACCAGCATGCGCACCAGCTCGTTGCGGCCGTCAGCATCTTTCAGTTGGGCGATGGCCCCACGCCGCTCGCACTGCGCTAAGCGCCTGTTCAAGGCGCGAACAGAATTTCAAGCTTTTTTGGCCTCTAGCGCTTATGCAGCAAGCGCTAGCAGCTATTATTCTGGAAGCGCTTTTGCCTCCCGCCTAAGCAGGCCACAAGCCAACCCGCTATCGTGGCGGCGCATGCACGCCGTGCAGGACCACCCCAGGCAAGCCCGCACGGCGGTGCGCAGCACGGAGGTTACCCAGTGAGCCCCACGCCCCCCGACACCCATTTCTACGAACCCCGCCTCGGCCACGGCCTGCCGCACGACCCGTTCAATGCCATCGTCGGGCCGCGCCCGATTGGCTGGATATCGAGCTGCGCGCCAGACGGCACCGCCAACCTCGCGCCCTACAGCTTCTTCAACGCCTTCAACTACACCCCGCCCATCATCGGCTTTGCCAGCATTGAGGCGAAAGACACCCTGCGCAACGTGCGCGCCAGCGGTGAATTCGTCTGGAACCTGGCCACCCGGCCGCTGGCCGAGGCGATGAACGCGAGCAGCGCATCGGTCCCGCCCGAGGTGGACGAATTCGCCCTCGCCGGGCTCGATCGCCTGCCCTCGCGGCTGGTGCGCCCGCCGCGCGTAGCACGCTCGCCGGTGCATTTCGAATGCCGCGTGAGCCAGATCGTGCAACTGCAATCGGCCCAGGGCGTCGCGGTGGACACCTGGCTGGTGCTGGGCGAAGTGGTGGCCGTGCACATCGACCGCGCGCTGCTGCCGGGCGGCGTGTACGACACCGCCGCCGCCCAGCCCATCCTGCGCGGCGGCGGCGCAGCGGATTATTTTTCGATTGGCAAAGAGCAGCTCTTTCGCATGAAGCGCCCCCGGTAAAGGCGGCCCCCAGCGCAGGCGATACGGGAATGGCCTCTTACTCCGGCGCTGCCACACCCGCGCACAGCCCCTTGCCTGGCGCACGTGCCCACTGCTCCAGCCAGGCCCACACCTGCTGCACGCCGTCGTGCCCAGGGCGCTGCAGGCCATGGTCGGCTCCGGGCAGTTGGCGGGCGCAGTAGGGGGCCGCACGCCCCCGCGCCAGTGCACGAAAGCGCTGGTACGCCGCCTGTGGCACCAGCGCATCTTGCGCTCCCCACACCTGCAGCAGCGGCCAGGGAGCGGCGAGCAAAGGCTGCTCCAGCGGCCATTGCCAGAGTTCGCGCCAATAGCGCAGGCTGCGGCCCTCGCGCACGGCCGCGCCCGCAAGCGGGCCGGCTTGGGCACGCTCCAGTACCTGCAGCCGAGCCGTGACGCCTTGCCGCTGCGCTTGCAGCGCCAAGGCTTCCCTGGGGTCAAGGCCGCTGGAGCCCAGCAGCACAAGGCCCGCCAGGTGGGGCACCTCGGGCGCCAGCGCGGGCAAAAGTTCCGCGCCTTCCGAAATGCCGATCAGCAGCTGCGGCAGGGGCGGCTCACCCACCTGGGTCCGCGCGTCTGCGCGCAGCGCGGCAATGGCCTGGGCGCGCCAGGCGCCCAGGGCATCGGCCTGCACGAAGGCGGCAGAACACCGATCGGCAGGCGTGCTGGCGTCCGGATCGACCCAGGGCTTGTGCAGCACCAGCACCTCGGCATGCAGCAGGCCGGCAAAGTAGCGGTCAGCGAGTGGCGCCATGCCGGCGCAGCCGGAACCGGGCACCACGATGACGCGGTAGCGCGCCGGCATGGCGCGCGCAGGGCGCTCCAGGGCCGTGAGCGTGAGGCCATCGGCTGCGGGCAACTGCCGGGTATGAAATGCGCTGGCGGTAGCGGGTTCCACGGCAGCGGGCGGGGTGCCATTCCCGCGCTCCGATGCTGGCACCATGCACCCGCACAGGGCGGCACTGGCCAAGGCAAGCGCCGCCCAGCCGCCACGCACAAAGGCCCGCACGGGGCGGGCCTGGAGCGCTGCGGGCAACGGGCCCATGCCGTCTCTTTCAGACGCCCAATCGCCGCTCACTTCAGGATGATGACCTGCTCCGGCGGCGGGGCTTCCCGCATCGGCTCACCGCCCTGCTGCAGGGGCATGGGCTGGCCCCGGCGCACGCCGCGCGAAAGCTTGGCGTCGGTGTAGCCCAACTGCCCGGCCAGTTGCTGGTACACGTCCTGGGCCAGGCTGAGCGAGGTCTCTTTCATGACCTTGGAGCGGTTCGGCGGCGCGATGTCGCCCCGGTTCGACAGGATCTTGGTGTCGTTGCCCTCGCCCTGGGCCGAGAACGCCGCCTTGATCTCGTAGGTCTTGGTGTCGATCAGCGAGAAGTCTGCCAGCAATTGCAGGCCATACTGGCGCGTGGCGCTGCTGGTGCCCTGCAGGGGCGAGAGCGCGTCGGTGAAGTCGATGCTGGAGACCACGCCGAACAGCACATAGTCGGCGCCCTTGAACTCGCCCTTCTTGAGGCGGGCGATGACGTTGGTCACGTCGTTCTGGCGCACGGGCTTGGCCATCTTGCCGCCCTGCACCTGGTTGAGCACCTGCTCGGCTTTCGAGTTTTGCGGCGCGCCAGCGTCAAACCCCCGACCTTGCACCAGCTTGAAATAGGTGCCCTGCAGGATGGCGCCCTTGATGTCGTTGGTGTAGCCGCCAAGCTCGCGCATTTCGATGTAGCTGTAGCGCCCGGCCACGTAGGTGCCGCTGGCCTGCTCGGAAGCCTGCATGGACTGCTGGCCCGAGTACGAGCCCGAACCGCCGTAGGGCCCGTGGCTGTAGCCACCGCCCTGGCTGCCCTGCGCGCTCATCTGGCTGCTGCGCTGGTACTGGCCGGCCATGAAGTATTCGGACACTTGCTGGGCGTAGGCCAGATCGGTGACCGCAATGCGCGGCGCCGCGTTCTGCGCGTGGGCGCTAGCGCCCCAGGCCAGCGCGGTGGCGGCCAGCACGGACAGCGCTGCGTTCAGAGTGGTTCTGCGTTGCATGGTAGGGCTCCTTGTGAGCTGACTGGACTTCTTGGATGGATCAGGCGATGCAAGCGATTTCGGCCGCATCGCACCAAACTGGCGCGGCGCACACCAGCGGCCGCCGCGCAAGGGCCGCCCCGCCGCGCTGGCGACGTCCCCCTTCCCGCGCGCAGCGCGAGAGAAAGGGGGAAGCGGCGTAGCCGCTCAGGGGGTTCACCTCGTGCTGGTCTTGCGAATTTCTTTTTCGTCTTCCCATTCGATGGTGCCCTCTTCCACGTCGAAGAGCTTGAGCGTGAACTTGTAGTACACGTCCTTGGTCGAGGCGCTCTGCTTGACGATGCTGGTCAGCTCGCCTTCCAGGCTGTATTTGGCCGCGGTCATGTTGCCGATCTTGGCCGTGCTGCTTTGCTTGTACAGGCCGCTCTGGTTCTGGCGCTGCAGCTCATCCACGCCAGACTGCATCTCACGGATGGAGCGCACGAAGCGCACCTTGCCGGACTTGACCAGCGCGGTCTGGATGGAGCTCATCACGTTGGTGGTGTCGATGTACTCGCTGGTCTTGTTCTTCACCGTGGAGATGGTCACCGTGGGGCGGCCCTGGAAGATGCCGGTTTCCAGCAGGCTGCCGGTCATCTTCTCGGCGATCATCTGCAGGTCGGACGAACCGAACTCGTTGGTCACCAGTTCCACGCCCTTGGCGTCGCCATAGTTGACCTGGCGGTCAAAGCGGATCACGGGGGACGATATGTTCTGGCAACCAGCCAGCAGCAACGTGGCGGTGGCCAGGCCCAGGGCAAGGTGGCGACTGAAAAATGCGGTCATGTGTGTCTCCTGCAAGGCGCTGCGTTCAGCGCGTTTCTACGTTCATTTCGATGCGGAAATCCTGCGCGGCACTGGTCGGGGCCACGCTTTTCACGGTCTGCTGGCCCAGACCCAGCACGGCCATTTGCTTCCACGATTCGCCGTCGCCCACCTGGTTGCCGACGTTGTCGAGCCAGCGAAAGCGGTAAAACACGGTGCGGTCGCTGCGGCCCATGTTGGCCATGTCGGCCTGGACGACGAGGATGTCGTTCTTGCGCACGATGCGGATCTCGCGCACGGCGATGCCGCTGGCTTCGCCGCGCAGCGCGACTTTGGCGGCCACGGCAATCGGTGTGGCTGGGTCGTGCATCTGCGCCAGGGCGGCGCCTGAGAGCGCCAGGAAAGCGGCGCTGGCGGCGAGAAGGGTGCGTGGGTTCATGCGCGGGCTCCTTGGGTTTGCTTGAGAGTGGCGTTGCCCGTTACTGCACGGCGCTGGCGGCTGCGGGTTTGCTGGTGCGGCGTTTTTTCGCCTTCTGCGGTTTGGCGGGCGTGTCGGGCGCAGGCGCTGCGGTGGCAGGTGTGGGCGGCGCGGCGGACACGGCGGCCAGGCTGCCGATGGTGGCCACCTTGCCCATCAGCACGGTGTTGTGGTACAGGCGCATGGGCACCAGCGCGTACTGGCCGTCGATCTGCACCGGCTCGGGCAGGGGGCGGCCATTGACGCTCAGTTGGTGCGTGCCCGGTGGCAGGTAGCCGCGCGCCACGTAGACCCGGCCGGGCAGCATGCGCCACATGCGGTCATCGGCCTGCTCGGTGGTCACCGAGGCCACGGCGCCGATAAGCCCGCCCAGCAGGCCTCCGTTCTTTTGCAGTTGGTCCTGCAGCACGCCCTTGGCCACCGCGCGGGTGACCCCGCGCAGCACCATGCCGGGCATTTCGTCCTTCAAGGCGCGGCGTGCCATGACGTTCACGTCGACAATCTTTTCCAGCTTGAAGTCGTAGCCGGCGGCGGAAATCTGGCCAAGAGGCGCGTCGGTAGAAGGCTCGATGACCGGGTAGGAAATACTCACCGTGACCATGCCGCGCCCGGTCGGCACGGGCAGCGTGAACGCCTTGGGCTTGCGCGCTGGCGCGTCGCCCGCCTCGACCAGGAACAGCACGTCGGTCATGCGCTGGCGGCGCTTCCAGGTGAAGCTGGTACGGCTGTCCAGGCCGCGCAGGCCTTCTTCGAGCACCGCCGTTTCGGGCTTGAGCTCAATGGCCTTGCGGTAGCCCGGCGCGGCCAGGCCCGATTCGCCCAGCACCTCGTACAGAAAACCTGCGAGGTAGTGCGAGAGGGCGTTCGAATACCCGTTCTTGAGCGCCAGCACCTCGGGGTCGTTGAGCGTTTCCACCGGGTAGCCGTTCAGCTCCTTGCCGGCCGAGCTGGCGCCCTTGGCTTTGGCTTCTTCCTCGGCGGCCAGCGTTTCCTTGGCGCGGAATTCGGCAATCACCGCTTCGCGCTCGTGCGTGCGCTTGATGTCGACACGCGCGTTGTCCAGGTCGCCCACAGCCACCCGGTTGAGCGCCAGCGTGGTGGTGAGCCAGACCTTTTCATAGTCCTGGCCTTCATAGACTTTGAGGCGCTCACTGACCAGGGCCGCGCCCACCGTGCCCATCAGCTTTTGCGGGTCGGTCTTGGCGGCTTCTTCCCAGGTCTTGACACGGTTGTCGGCCACCAAAAAAGCGTTGGTGCTGTCGTCGTAGCGCTGGTCCATGCGCAGCAATTCACCGCGTTCGAGGTTGTAGAGCAGCTCGGTTCGCTCGGCTTCGGTAGTGGCGGAGGCCTCCAGGCGCGAGAGCGCCGCGGGGATGCCGCCGTTGTTGCCGGCGGTCTGCATTTCGGTCGCCAGCTTGTCGTGGCTTTGCATGTTGGCGCAGCCGGCCAGCGCCAGGGCGAGCGCCAACGGGGCCAGGGCGCGGGCGCGCGAGGGTCGTGAAAAAGCCATGGGTTCCTCCGATTTTGTTGTCTATCCAGAGGTGATCCACGGCTGCGCAACGGGCACTGCCTTCCTCCTCCTCCTTCTTCTTGGGGCGCGCTTGCTTGCACGCTCTCCACCTTTTTGCTGCCCCCAGTACGCCGCTGCGGGACCAGCCGCGCGAATGTAGCAAATACCGGGGTTACCGCCCGAAGTATCCGTGTGCGCGGTGGCTTGAAGTTTGTTCCCGCGCACGATCTGGCGCCGCAGCGTGCGATTTTTCACGCTGCGCGATGCAATAAAGCCACACCGTGCGGTCGCCAGCGAGCGTCAGCGTGGCGTCGGGCGCCACCTCGGGTACGGCAAACTCCAGGCTGACGACCCACGTCCCGACTTCCATCTCGGCCTGGGCCTTGGCAAGGGCGCGCGCCATGCTCTCGGGCCGCTGGAACAGGTAGACAAGCGCGTAGCTGGCCCAGTCCGCCGCCCAGAGATCGCCCCGGCGCACATAGGCCCAGGGGCAGCGCCAGGCGCACAGCATCTGCAGCAGGCGGCTGCGCTCGATTCCCTCCAGGTGCGCCTTTGGATAGGCTTGGCGCAGGGCGATAAGCCCATCACCCAGGCCGCAGCCAGCGTCGAACAGGCGCGCGCCCACGGGCAATGGCACGGCCGTGCCCAGGCCGGACAGAGCACCATGTGGCGTGGGGAACAGGGGCGCGTCGCGCCAGGCGCCCAGTGGATAAACGAGCAGCAAGAGCGCCAGCGGTGCCAGCCAGACCCAGGGCGCCACGCTGGCGGCGCCCGAGAGCAGCAGCGCCAGTGGAAAACCCGCCGCCAAGAGAGTGCGGCGCCACCAACTGCCCGCCAGCGGGCTGGCCGCCACCGGCAGCACGCACGCCAGCAGCAGCGCCCAGCCGGACGGCAGGACGCGCGCCAGCAGCCCATAGGCCAGCCACGCCGCCCCCCAGACCAGCAGGGCCGGCAGAGGCCAGGGAAAGCGCGGCATGGCGTCGCAGGGATGGGGAATCAGTCCCCGCGCAAACGCTCGATCAGGCCGTTGAGCGCATCAAGCGAGCCAAAGGAGATCGCCAGCTCGCCCATTTCCTCTACCCGGCCGGCGCGCTTGACGCGCTTCTTGACGCGCACCTCCACCTCGGCCGTCAGCAGGTCGGAGAGCTCGTCTTCCACGCGCTTGATGTCGCGCGACTTCTCTTTCTTGGGTTTTTGCGGCACCAGATTGAAATCGGCGCCGATGCGCCGCACCAGCGATTCGGCCTCGCGCACCGAAAGCTTCTTGGCCGCGATCTGGTTGCCGGCCGTGATCTGCGCCGCGCGGTCGAGCGAGAGCAGCGCCCTGGCATGGCCCATGTCGATATCGCCGGCCATCAGCATGGTCTGCACCGGCTCGGCCAGATTCAAGAGGCGCAGCAGGTTGGACGCGGCCGAGCGCGAGCGCCCTACCGCCTGCGCCGCCTGCTCATGCGTCAGGCCAAACTCCTTGACCAGGCGCGAGAGGCCTTGCGCCTCTTCCAGCGGGTTCAGGTCTTCGCGCTGGATGTTCTCGATGAGTGCCATGGCCGCGGCGGCCTCGTCGGGAACATCGCGCACCAGCACGGGAATGCTGTCCAGGCCCGCGAGGTGGGCGGCGCGGAAACGCCGCTCGCCGGCGATGATTTCGTACTGGCCGGCGTTCTCACCGGTGACCAGACGCCGCACCAGCACCGGCTGCATGATGCCCTGCGCCTTGATGGATTCGGCCAGCTCGTACAGCGCGCCCTCATCCATCCGGGTGCGCGGCTGGTACATGCCGGGCACCAGAGCCGATAGCGGCAGGCTGCTGGGTGCGCCTTCGGCCGGCTCGGTGTTGACGCGTTCTGCCACTTTCGGTCCGAGCAGCGCTTCGAGGCCGCGGCCCAGGCCTTTGGGTTTCTTGGTGACCATGGTGGGGTTCAATCTTTCATCAATGCATGCAACAGCGACAGGCCTTCAGGCCACGCGCCGAGGCCGGATTCCGCGTTGAGGTGGCCGCGCTCGCCCAGATCGACAAACCGCGCGCCCCAGGCCTGCGCCAATGCCTGGGCACGTTCAAAGCGACAGTACGGGTCGTTGCGGCTGCCGACGAGCACGGCAGGAAACGGCAGCGGCTGGCGCGCGATGGGCGCCCAGCCGGGCAGTTGCGCGGCAACATCGGGCTGCTCGACATCGCCAGGCGCGACCAGCAGCGCGCCACGCACCCGGTGCGTGTGCTGCGAATGCGCCGCCCACCAGGCGGTCAGGATGCAGCCCAGGCTGTGCGCGACCAGCACGACGGGGCCGCCAGCGTCCACCACCACCTCATCAAGCCGCGCGCTCCAGTCGCCGCGCAGCGGGTACATCCAGTCGTGCTGCTCGACGCGCCGGTAGCCGTGCGCCGCCTCCCACAGGGTCTGCCAATGCCCGGCGCCGGAGCCTTGCCAGCCCGGCAGGATGAGAATGTTATCGGGCGACATAAGCTTCCATTTAGATAGCTGCCTGCGCTTATGGATAAAGCGCTAGAGGCCTATTTGACTGCTATTTTTTCCTTGCCGACCGGGGCCAGGCGCTGAACACGCTCGACCATCTCCCGGGCGAACTCCACGAAGGCCAGGCTGCCCTTGGCGGCGGGGTCGAACACCACGCCGGGCAAGCCATAGCTGGGCGCCTCGGCGAGGCGCACGTTGCGCGGAATCACGGTGTCGAACACCTTGTCGCCAAAGTGCCCGCGCAATTGCTCGCTCACCTGGCTTTGCAGCGTGATGCGCGGGTCGAACATGACGCGCAGCAGGCCAATGATCTGCAGGTCCGGGTTGAGGTTGGCGTGCACCTGTTTGATGGTGTTGACCAGATCGGTCAGGCCTTCGAGCGCAAAGTATTCGCACTGCATGGGCACGATGACGCCATGCGCACTGCACAGGCCGTTGAGCGTGAGCATGGAGAGCGAGGGCGGGCAATCGATGAGCACGAAGTCGTAGTCGGCATCAACTTCGGCCAACGCCGCCTTGAGGCGTTTTTCGCGCCGCTCAACGTCCACCAGCTCGACTTCAGCGCCCGCCAGCTCGCGGTTGGCACCGAGCAACTGGTAGCCACACTTTTCCGCCAGCACCGCCGCCTCGCGCACCGAGGCGGATTCCAACAGCACGTCGTACACCGTGAGCGCCAGTTTGCGCTTGTCCACGCCCGAACCCATGGTGGCATTGCCTTGCGGGTCCAGGTCCACCAGCAGCACGCGCTGGCCGATGCGCGCCAGGCCCGCGGCCAGGTTGACCGAGGTGGTGGTTTTACCGACCCCGCCCTTCTGGTTGGCGATACAGAAAATGTGGGCCATCAGCGCGCTCCTGCGTACAGGGCGGGAAACACCAACGAAGTCACAACACCCAACATGGCATCTCCGCAGCAGGCAAAGGGACTGAGTTTACGCGAGCAGCGTTGCTGCCTCGGATGCCGTGCTGCGCGGACGCATCCAGACAATACAGCGCTCGGCGTCCAGCCCCGGCACCACGAGCGGTTCCACGTGAAACACTTCGACGCCGGCAGGCAGCGCAGCGATTTCGTCCTTCGGGAGTTTGCCTTTCATGGCCAGCCAGACGCCCTGGGGCGCGAGTGCCGCCTGCGACCACTGCGTGAAATCATTGAGCGAGGCAAAGGCCCGGCTGCTGACCACATCAAACGGCCCGGCGAGCGATTCGACCCGAGCATGAATGCCGTGCAAGCCCGGCAGCCGCAAGGCCGCCGCCGCCTGCTGAATGAACGCGGCCTTCTTGGCCACGGTGTCCACGCAGTAGACCGCAAGCTGTGGCAAACAGATGGCGAACACCACGCCCGGCAAGCCGCCGCCCGAACCCACATCCAGAAGACGTGGCGCTTCTCTTCCCTGCCCCGCAAGCTCGCGCTGGAGCGCCGGCACAGCCGCCAGACTGTCGAACAAGTGGTGCGTCAACATGTCGCCAGGCTCGCGCACCGCCGTCAGGTTGTAAACCCGGTTCCACTTTTGCAACAGCGCCTGAAACTCCAGCAATTGGTCAACTTGCGTCTCGGTCAACAACAGGCCGAGCGCCCGGACACCTGCCTCCAGGTCTTTGCGCAGCGCGTCGGTCACGCAGAGACTCCGGCACCCACAGAGATGTACTCCTTGAGGCCGCCCTTTTTCAGATGCACCAACAGCAGCGAAATGCTGGCCGGCGTGATACCAGGAATGCGCGACGCCTGCCCCAGGGTTTCCGGGCGGTGCGCGTTCAGCTTTTGCCGCGCCTCGATGCTCAGTGCCGTCACCTGCAGGTAGTCGATGGCATCCGGCAGGCGCAATTGCTCGAAGTGGGAAGCGCGCTCCACATCACCCTTTTGCCGATCGATGTAGCCGGAATACTTGGCCGCAATCTCCACCTGCTCGCGCACGGGATCAAACAGATCACCCAAGGTTTCACGTGAAACATCGGCGCTGACGAAGCGCCCGCCATCCATGCCGGTCAAATCCTGGTGCGACACCCCCGGCCGGCGCAGCAGCTCGAACAAGTTGTACTCATGCTCGATGGCCTTGCCCAGCACCCGCTCCGATTCGCCGGCAGCCAGGTTGCGCGGATTGACCCAGGTGTCCTTCAGGCGCTGGGTTTCGCGCACCACCGCTTCGCGTTTGCGGCTGAAGGATTCCCAGCGTGCGTCGTCCACCAAACCCATCTGGCGCCCCACTTCGGTGAGCCGCATGTCGGCGTTGTCTTCGCGCAGTTGCAGGCGGAACTCGGCGCGGCTGGTGAACATGCGGTAGGGCTCGGTCACGCCTTGCGTAATAAGGTCGTCCACCAGCACACCCAGGTAAGCCACATCGCGCCCAGGCAGCCAGGGCGCTTCACCCCGGCACGCCAGGGCGGCATTGATCCCAGCGAACAGCCCTTGCGCGGCAGCCTCTTCATAGCCGGTCGTGCCGTTGATCTGGCCGGCAAAGTACAGGCCGGCAATCTGCCGCGTCTCGAAGCTGCTCTTGAGAGAGCGCGGGTCGAAGTAGTCGTATTCGATCGCATAGCCGGGCCGCAGGATGTGGGCGTTTTCCAGGCCCTCCATGCTGCGCACCAAGGCCAGTTGAATGTCAAAAGGCAGCGAAGTCGAAATGCCGTTGGGGTAGAACTCGTGCGTGCTCAAACCTTCGGGTTCGAGAAAAATCTGGTGGCTGTCCTTGCCCGCAAAGCGGTTGATCTTGTCTTCCACACTGGGGCAATAGCGCGGACCGACGCCCTCGATCTTGCCGGTGAACATGGGGCTGCGGTCGAACCCCGAGCGGATGATCTCGTGGGTGCGCAGGTTGGTGTGCGTGATCCAGCACGGCATCTGGCGCGGGTGCATGGCAGCGCCCCCATGGGCATGCGCCATGAAACTGAACACCGGCACGGCGCCCTCGTTCACACCGCCCGGCATACCGTCGCCCGGCTGCTCCTCGCAGCGGGAAAAGTCGATACTGCGTCCGTCGATGCGCGGCGGCGTGCCCGTCTTGAGACGCGCCTGCGGCAGTTGCAGCTCCTTGAGCCGGCTTGAGAGGCTGGTGGCCGGCGGGTCGCCCGCGCGCCCGGCGGCATAGCTGTTCAGGCCCACATGGATCTTGCCATCAAGGAAAGTGCCTGCCGTCAGCACCACCGTGCGGCCGCGAAACTTCACCCCCACCTGTGTCACGGCGCCCACCACGCGGTCGCCCTCCACCATCAAATCGTCCACCGCCTGCTGGAACAGCCAGAGGTTGGGCTGGTTCTCGATCGTGCGGCGAATCGCCGCCTTGTAGAGCACCCGGTCGGCCTGTGCGCGGGTGGCGCGCACGGCAGGGCCTTTGCTGGAGTTGAGAATGCGAAACTGAATGCCGGCCTCGTCCGTGGCCAGCGCCATGGCGCCGCCGAGCGCATCCACCTCTTTCACCAAATGGCCCTTGCCGATGCCGCCGATGGAGGGGTTGCAGCTCATCTGCCCCAGCGTCTCGATGTTGTGCGTGAGCAGCAGCGTGCGCGCGCCCATGCGCGCGGCGGCAAGCGCGGCTTCGGTTCCGGCGTGGCCTCCGCCGACCACGATGACATCAAATTCCTGGGGGTACAACATGGAAACGCTCCGGGGCTCTGGCGCCCCTGGGTCAAAAAACGGCACGTGCGGTGCGGGTGCCGCTACGGGCTAACCCGCAATTTTCCCACTTTGCCGCGTCGGACGTGCGCAGCAGGTGTTCACAGACCCATCCCAGCGACGCTGTTTCACGTGAAACACCCAAGGCGCTGGCACGGGAGCCCATTCCAAACCACGGTGCATTCACGAACCGCCACGCCTTGTCGCTGTGCCTATGCTCCAATCGCGGCCATGAAAACTCTCGTCTTCGCGGGCAGCACCCGCCAACAATCGTTCAATCGCCGTCTGGCCCGCGAAGCGGCCGGCATGGCCAAGGCCGCAGGCAGTGAGGTGACGCTGCTGGAATTGGCCGATCTCGACATCCCCATGTACAACGCCGACCTCGAAGCACGCGGCACACCCACCGATGTGTTGCGACTCAAGCGCCTGCTGTGGGAGCACCCTGCGTGGATCGTCTGCTCGCCCGAATACAACGGCAGCTACACCGCCCTGTTGAAGAACACCATCGACTGGGCTTCCAGCCCGGTGGCGAGCGACCCCGAATGGACCGACGGCGTGAAACCCTTTCGCGGCAAGGTGGTCGGCATCCTCAGCGCGTCCAATGGCCGCTTGGGTGGGCTGCGCTCACAAAGCCACCTGGCGCCGCTGTTGCTCAATCTCGAATGCTGGCTGGCCCCGCGCACCTACGCCCTTGCCGGCGCCGCCAGCGCCTTTGACGGCCAAGGCACACTCACCGATGCGGCGCACCAAAGCGGCGTGCGGGGCGTGGTCGAGCAGGTGCTGTGGGCGGCCAAGCGCCTGCACGGCGAGCCCGCGGTGTGAAGCAGAAAAATATTGCAAAAAAACGCCTCTGGCGCATAACAGGCAAGCGCTGCCAGCTATGGCTGCGATAGCAGATGCAAGCTGCCGGCCTGGCTGCGGCGCGTGCTGCACAGCGCCGTCCATCTCCAGCGCCATCCCCGGAATGCCGCTGGGAAAACCAGCGGGCGTGCCTTGCGTGCAACTGGATGCCAATTTGCGCTGCCGTCTCTTTGGCCGCCCCGACCGCCCCGCCGTCTGCGCCAGCCTGCGGCCAGAGCCGGCCATGTGTGGCAGCGACCGCAGCCAGGCGATGGTGTTTCTCACCCGGCTCGAAGCCCTGACGGCCCCATTCCTCAACCCAGCAGCAGCGGCACCCAGTGGTTGATCAGTGCCCCGCCCGCCAGCAACCAGGCAAACAGGATCAGCGCCAACAGCAGCGGCTTGGCGCCCGCGTTGCGGATCGCGCTGAAATGCGTTGAGAGCCCCAGCGCCGCCATCGCCATGGCGAGCAGACCGGTGTCGATACCGGTCGTCACCGCCGTGGCGCTTGTCGGCAGCCATTGCAGGGAGTTCAGCAGCACCACGGCCACAAAGCCAAAGGCAAACCAGGGCACGGTGATCTTGGCCTTGGCGCCCTTGCCCGGTGCGTGCGGCCCCGCAGGGCGCGCGGCATCACGCGCCAGCCAGCCCGAGAGCAGCAGCAGGAAGGGCGCCAGCATCATCACCCGCACCATCTTGGCGATGACCGCTGTGTCGGCCGCCTCGGGGCTGATGGAGCGCGCCGCCGCCACCACCTGCGCCACCTCGTGAATGGTCGAGCCGGCATACAGGCCAAAGCCCCTGGCGCCGCCGCCGATCACACCCCAATGCTGGTTCAAGTCGAACAGCACCGGGTACAGAAAGATGGAGAGCGTGCCAAACACCACCACGGTCGCCACCGCCACCGTCACCTGCTCGGCGCGCGCCTTGACGACCGGCTCGGCCGCCATCACCGCCGCCGCACCGCAGATCGCGCTGCCGGCGCCAATCATCATGGCGCTCTGGCGGTCCAGCCCCAGCCAGCGCGTGCCGATCCAACAGGCCAGCAGAAAGGTCGAGCCCAGCACCAGCGCATCCACCACCACCCCGGCGAGCCCCACATGGCCGATGTCCTGCATCGTCAGCCGCAGGCCATACAGGATGATGCCTAGGCGCAGCAGGTTCTGTCTGGACACGGTCACGCCCGGGCCGCTGGCAGCGGCAAAACGGGGGTGCACCGTGTTGCCCACCAGCATGCCCAGCACGATGGCCAGCGTCAGCGCGCTCAGGCCGTGCGCCTCCAGCCACTCGATGCGGCCCAGCGCCATGCCGGCGCCGGCCAGTGCGGCGCTCAGCGCCAGCCCAGGAAGCAGCCGGGGCCAAGCCGGTACGTGAGGAAGCCGCAAAGCCCCCTGAAGAGCGGCAGACGGAGCGTCCGCACGCACGGTCAGATCGGTAGAAGAAGCCATGCCGCGCAGTGTACGCAGCGGCATGCTTCCTGTCCAACGGGTTATTTACATATGATCTAGCTGTTATACCGATAGAACGCCGCGCCCCATGGATGTCCTTCGCCTGACCCTGCGCCAGCTGCAGATCTTTGTCGCCGTCGCGCAGACCGGCAGCACCACCGCCGCCAGCCACGCGGCAGCACTCTCGCAGTCGGCCACCAGCGCGGCGGTCAATGAGCTGGAGCGCCTGCTTTCCCTGCAGCTCTTTGACCGCACCGGCAGGCGCCTGCTGCTCAACGACAACGGCCGCGCACTGCTGCCGCGCGCGCTGCGCATGCTCGAAGATGCGTCCGAGATCGAGCGCATGGCGCGCGATGCGGACCAGCAGTTGCAGTCGCTGCGCATCGGCGCCAGCACCACCTTGGGCAACCATGTGCTGCCCGCCCTGCTGGCCCGGTTCTTCGGCGGCAGCCCGGCCGCGGCGCCGCACTGGGAATCCAGCGTGGCCATTGGCAATACCGAAGACATCTGCGCGCAAGTAGCGGCCTTTGCCCTGGATGTTGGCCTCGTCGAAGGCCATTGCCACCACCCACAGCTCGTCGCGCACCCCTGGCTGCACGACGAACTGGTGCTCGTCGCCGCACCCGGCGGTGCCCAAGGGCTCGACCCGCGCGAACCCACCAGCCTGGAACAGTTGCGCGCAGCGGTCTGGCTGCTGCGCGAGGCCGGCTCGGGCACACGCGAAACCGGGGATCTGGCCATCCTGCCCCAGCTGCACGCCTACCGCCGCGTGATCGAATTGGGCAGCTCGGAGGCCATCCAGCAGGCCGCCGCCGCCGGCCTGGGCATTGCCTGCCTCTCACGCTGGGTGGTGCAGGACTTTCTGCGCGAGGGGCGGCTGGTGGAGCTGATCACGCCCTTACCGGCGATTCAGCGCCAGTGCTTCTGCGTGCTCCAGCGGGGCAAGCAGATCACGCCAGCGCTGGAGCGCTTGCTCACGCACCTGCACGTGGCTTTTGCCCGCACGGGCTCGCTCACATAACACCCTTGCGCATTGACCAGCATCTGGCGCGCGGCCAACAGAAAATCCACACACGCAATAGCATTGCGGATTCACCAAGGAATTTCCAAATGAAGCTTTACTACTCCCCCGGCGCCTGCTCGATGTCCCCCCATATCGTGCTGCACGAGGCCGGCCTGGCGCACGAGGCCATTGCCGCACCCACCAAGACCCACAAGCTGCCCGACGGCACCGACTACTACACCATCAACCCGCTGGGTTACGTGCCCTTTCTGGTGCTCGACGATGGCCGCACGCTGCGCGAAGGCCCGGCCATCGTGCAGTACCTGGCCGATCAGGCGCCCGATAAAAAGCTGGCGCCCCCGGCGGGCAGCTTTGAGCGCTACCAATTGCAGGAATGGCTGACCTTCATCGGCACCGAGCTGCACAAAGGCTTTGGTCCCTTCTTTGGCGGCCCCGCCAACGACGAGTACAAGGCGGTGGTCAAGGAGCGTTTGATGTCGCGCCTGGCTTTCGTCGACCAGCAACTCGCCGGCAAGGACTACCTGATGGGCGCGCAGTTCACCGTGGCCGACGCCTACCTGTTCACCGTCAGCGGCTGGGCCCCGCACGTGGGCTTTGACCTGTCGCACCTGAAGCACCTGACGGCCTACCGCGCACGCGTAGCGGCCCGCCCGGCGGTCATTGCCGCCATGAAGGCCGAAGGTCTCATCAAGTAAGGGCCTGCGCGCTAGCCATCAAAGCGGCTTCTGCCGCCAGGCCAGCACCGCGCCCATCCACAGCGCCACGGCCGAGAACACCAGGCCGCGCGCCAGACCGCCCGCCGCATCGGCAATGGCGCCCACCACGGTGGGCCCGACGATCTGGCCGGCCGCAAACACGATGGTGAAGGCGCTGATGCCGGCCGCCCATTGCGACGGCGGCAGGTTGTGGCGCACCAGCGCCGTGGTGGAGGCCACCAGCGACAGGAACACCCCGCCAAACAGCAGGCCCGAGGCCAGCACCACCGGCCAGGCCGAGGTCAGCGCCGGCAGCACCGTGGCCACGCCCAGCAGGGCGTTGAGCAGCGCCAGCGCGCCGCCGCCCTTGCTGCGCTCCAAGAGCCCCGCCCAGACGCGCGCCGACGCCACCACCGCCAGGCCCAGCAGCGTGTAAAACCAGGTGATGCCGGTGGTGCCCAGGCCTTGCTCCTTCAACAGCGCAATCACAAAGGTCATGTAGCCGATGTAGCCCACGCCAAACAAGGTGTAACCCGCCAGCGCGGGCGCCAGCGCGCGCAGCGGCACCCGCGCGTGCGTGGGCGCCGCGCCGTCCGCCGTGGTGGCCGCAGCCACCGCTCCCTGCGCATCGAGCTGGCGCAGCACCCGCGCCGGCCAGGCCAGCGCGGCCGTGCAGACGGCGCACAGCAGGGCCAGCAGCCACCAGGCCCAGACCCAGGTGTGCGGCTCGGGCGCGTGCGCCAGCACCACCGGCACCAGCAAGCTTGATGCCGCAATGCCCCAGCCCACGCCGCCGTAGTACACGCCCAGGAGCAATCCGCTGCGGCGGGCATCCAGCGCGCCCAGGCGGGCCGCCATCAAGCCGCCCGCCACAAACACGGCCGCGCTGGCCACGCCAGCCAGCAGGCGCTGGATCAGCAAAGCCGGCGAATCCAGCAGAAAGCCGCACACCGCCATCAGCACCGTCGCCAGCGCCGCACCACCCAGCAAGATGCTGCCCGGCGCGTGGCGGCGCAGCAGCAGCGGCGCCACCAGCGCGCCCACCAGGTAACCGATGGCGTTGGCCGTGTTCATGCCGCCGGCCAGCAGGTAGCTCCAGCCCAGGTCGTCCCGCATGGGCGGCAGCAGCAGCGCGTAGGAAAAACGGGTCAGGCCCAGCGAGATGGCAGCGCCGAGCGAGAGCGAGAAGGCCAGCGCCAGGGCGGGCAGCGGCCGGGGCGCTGGGGCTGCGGAAGAAGCGGTCATAAGCGCCCCATTGTGCCGCTCAGCCGTTACAGTGCTTGCCATCAGTCGCGCCCACGGTCGCCCAGGTTACTCCTGTTTTAATAGCTGCTTACGCTTATCCCATAAGCGCTAGAGGCAATTTTTACCAAAACTTTCGGGTTTGCTGTGCGCTGCATGCGGCGAATTCCTTCAGCGCCGGCCGCGCCAGCACGCTACGCTGTGCAGTACAGGCCAAACACGGCACACTTTTGCCACCCACCTTTGCCACCCTCTTTCGGAAAGCACTGCCATGACCTCTTTGTTCGAACCCCTCACCGCCGGCGCCCTGCACCTGGCCAACCGCATCGCCATGGCGCCGCTGACACGCAACCGCGCTCCCGGCGCCGTGCCTACGCCCCTGATGGCCGAGTACTACACCCAGCGCGCCAGCGCCGGCCTGATCGTCACCGAGGCCACCGCCATCAGTCCGCAGGGCCAGGGCTATGCCGACGTGCCCGGCCTCTACACCACCGAGCAGCTCGACGGCTGGCGCCGCGTGACCGATGCCGTGCACAAGGCGGGCGGGCGCATCGTGGTGCAGCTGTGGCACGTGGGCCGCGTCTCGCACGTCGATCTGCAGCCGGACCACGGCAAGCCCGTGGCCCCTTCGGCCATCACCGCCAAGACCAAGACCGTCCTCATCCGGGACGGCCAGCCGGTGTTTGTCGACACCTCGGAGCCACGCGCGCTCGATGTCTCCGAGCTGCCAGGCATCGTGCAGGACTACCGGCGCGCCGCGCGCAACGCCATCGCCTGCGGCTTTGACGGCGTGGAAATCCACGGCGCCAACGGCTACCTGCTCGACCAGTTCCTGAAAACCGGCGCCAACCAGCGCGAGGACGACTACGGCGGCAACGTCAAGAACCGCGCCCGGCTGATGCTCGAAGTGGTGCGCGGCATCGTCGACGAAATTGGCGGCGGGCGCACCGGCATTCGCCTCTCCCCCGTGACGCCCGCCAACGACATCGTGGACGAGCACCCGCAGCAGACGTTCGACTACCTGCTGCACCAGCTCGCGCCGCTGGGCCTGGCGTACATCCACCTGATCGTCGGCGCCACCGGCGGCCCGCGCGAGGTGGAGGGCCGGCCGTTCAACTACGAATCGCTGCGCGCGCTCTACCGCAAGCATGGCGGCCAGGGCGCCTGGATGCTGAACAACGGATTCGCCGACAAGGCGGGCGCCCAGGCCGCGCTCGATGCGGGGGCCGATATCGTGGCCTTTGGCCGGCCCTACATCGCCAACCCCGACCTGGTCACCCGCTTGCGCCAGGACGCGCCGCTCAACACCCCCAACCGCGCCACCTTCTACGGTGGCGGCGCCGAGGGCTATACCGACTACCCGGCGCTGGCACACGGCTAAGAACGTCCATGATTTAGCCGGGGCCTGCCCTGCCCGGCACGGAACGCCAGATCCGCGTGTACAGCGCGTCAAACGCCGGATCGCGTGGCACCCCGGGCGTGAGCAGCAGATCGTTGGTGGCAAAGGCCTGGTCGATGGCGTGCCAGTCGTCGGCCCCAAGTTCGGCCAGCGCGGCGGGGAGCACGACGGCCTCTTCCAGGCGCATGTGGGCCAGGTAAAAATCGTTGTAGCGCATCAGCGCGCCAGCGAACGTCGCACGGCGCGACTCGCCCAGCAGCTCCCAGGCCAGCAGCAGGTGCTGAAGCTCACGCACCGCCGCCTCGCCACCCTCGTGGTCGCGGTCGAGCTGCTCGATGGCGCTGGCCGCCTCGGCCGAACGCGCGGCCACCCGTGGGAACAGCCACTCGGACTCCTTGGGATGGTGCTGGCGCTCGGGAAACTCGTCGATGTAGAACAGCATCGCCCGCATGGCGCCAAAGAACTCCTGCGGCGCATCGCCAGGGCCTTGCTGCGTCCGCTGGTGCAAGGCCTTGAGCATGGCGGCCAGCGCAGCGTGCTCTTCATTGATGATTCTGAGACTCGTAGGGATCATGGCGCGACGCTCCAGATGCGGCAGGCAGCCGGCCAGGCATCATCCCCCAGATCGGCGGCCTTTGCCCAGGGCTCATGCCGGCAAGCGGGTCAGCCCCTTTGGCCCCTGCACACCGCCCGCTTCGCCCAGGCGGAACTGCTGCACCACCTGCGACAGGCGCGCCGCCTGCTCGCGCAGGGAGGCGGCGGCGGCGGCCGATTCCTCCACCAGCGCAGCGTTCTGCTGCGTCATGCGGTCGATCTCGCCGACCGACTGGTTGGCGTCGCCAATGCCGACCGCCTGCTCCTTGGCGGCGGCCGAGATTTCGCCAATGATGTCGCCCACGCGCTGCACGCTGGCGACGATTTCCTGCATGGCTGCGCCGGCGTCTTCCACGTGGCGCACGCCGCCATCGACCGCCTGCACACTGCTGCCGATCAGCGTCTTGATTTCGCTCGCCGCCGCGGCCGAGCGTTGCGCCAGGCTGCGCACTTCGCTGGCCACCACGGCAAAGCCGCGCCCCTGCTCGCCCGCCCGCGCAGCCTCTACGGCGGCGTTCAGCGCCAGGATGTTGGTCTGGAAAGCAATCGAATCAATCAGGCCAATGATGTCGTTGATCTTGCGGCTGGAGGCCGCTATTTCCTGCATGCTGGCCACCGCCTGCTGCACCACCGAGCCGCCGCGCGTGGCCGTGGCCGAAGCCGAGCTGGCGAGCTGGTTGGCGGTCTGCGACGAGCCCGCCGTCTGCTGCACCGTGGCGGTCAGCGTGGCCAGCGTTCCCACCGCATCCTGCGCATGCCCGGCGGTCTGCTCGGTGCGGGACGACAGGTCCTGGTTCCCGTTGGCAATCTCGTCGCTGGCAGTGGCCAGGCTGCCGCTGGCGTCGCGCACCTGCGCCACCAGGGCGCCCAGGCCGTTTTGCATGTCGTGCAGGGCGCGCTGCAGATCGGCCACCTCATCGTTGCCAGACACGCGAATGGTCTGCGACAGGTCGCCCCCGGCAATTGCCTGGGCCAGCTTCTTCGCATATTCCAAGGGCCGGCAGATGGAGATCATGTTGAGCAGCGTGAGCGGCACCACCACCAGGATGGTGATGGCGACCAGCAACGCAAACAGCCACAGGGTCTGTTCCAGCGCCTTGGCCTGCCCCTCCACGGCCTGCTTCACCTCGTGCTGCAGGCGCTCATCGAGCGCCGACATGCCCTGCTGCAGCGCTGTCCAGGCCGTATCCGCCTCGGGCCCCGGCACTGCGGCGAGCTGGGCGCGGAACGCGGCAATCTGGGCGCGCAAGGCCAGCGCCTGTTGGTGGTCCGCGGCATCGGGGGTGGCCAGGAACCGCGCCACCGCCTGCTCGGCCGCCTCCAGCGCCGCCAGAGCGCGCGTGCGCGCCGCCGCCAGGGCGTCGGGGGTGGCCTGTTGCAGCAGCATCTCCTTTTGCTCGCTACGCGCCGTGCCCAGGTGGGTGAGCAAGCTGGCAATCTGCGTCTGCTGGGAGAACTCGCGCGCGACAAAAGCTTCGCTCATGGCGTGGATGCGGAACATGCCGAACATACCGGCTCCACCCAGCAAGCCCAACAGGATAAGCACCACGGCAATCGCACCCTGCATGCGAAAGCGGATCGTGAACTGGCGCATCAAACTGAAAACCGACATGTCATTCCCCTGTCAAAAGCCTGTGCGGCACCGCAACAACTTGTTGCAAGTGTGCCAGAAACCACCCTGGATGCAGGGGATTACGGTCAACTGGCGTGGGTTGCAAACGTCAACAGCCCTTGCCATTCGGGCAGACACTGACGCCGATCAAATGCGCGGGCCTCCCCCAGCCCCTTGACGCACAGGGGTTTTGCGCTCCGGCAGCGCTACGCAGCCGGGCTCTGCTCGCTCAGGCGCACATAGGTCGCCAGCAACGCGCTTTTGGCCACCACGCCCAGCAGCACCGGGTCGGCGGCGCTTTCCACCACCGGCAGGCGCTCACCGCGGTGCTCCAGAAAACGCTGCAGCGCCTGGCCAAGCTCCATGTCGGCGGGCAGGGGCTCGATTTCGCCGCTCAGCAAGTCGGCGGCGCACTGGTGGGCCAGCTCGCGCGGCGCCGGCATGGCAGGGGCTACGCCCACCGCGCCCGAAGGCGCTTGCGCGGCGACTTGCCGGTGCCTTTCTTCCTCCACCGCCGCGCTCAACGCCTTGAGCGGCACCACGCCCAGAAAACGCTCGCCGGCATCGGCCACGTAGAGGTACTTCACCGGGTGCTGCAGGAACAAGCGGCTCATGGTGGCCAGATCGGCGTCGGGCCGCACCACCGTCAGCGCCGGCTGCACCAGCTCGCGCATCTGCAGGCCGCGCAGCCGGATGCGGGTGTCCTGCGCCTGGCGGCGCTGCACCGTGATCTGGTACATCGAGCCGCCCTGGATCGAGCGCGCCACGAAGTAGGCCACCACGCTGGCCGCCATCAGCGGCAGCATGACTTCGTAGCTCAGCGTCATCTCGAAAATCATCAGCACCGCCATCAAGGGCGCCTGCGTGGCCGCCGCCAGAAACGCGCCCATGCCCACCATGGCGTAGGCCGACGACGCCGAGGTGGCCGCAGGCCACAGCGCCTGCACGCCATGCCCGAACAGGCTGCCGACGAGGCAGCCGACAAACAGCGCTGGCGTGAACACGCCGCCCACGGCGCCTGAACCGGCCGTGGCAAAGGTGGCCACCAGCTTGGCCACCAGCAGCAACAGCAAAATCCACCACGGGCCCGGGTCGTGCAGCACGCCATTGACCACGCTGTAGCCATTGCCCCAGACCTCGGGCACCGCCACCGAAATCAGCCCCACCACCAGCCCGCCCAGCGCCATGCGCAGCGGCAGCGCCCAGGGCAGGCGCGCGAACAAGCGCTTGCCACCGGCCAGCCCGCGCAGAAACAGCGCCGCAGCCGCGCCCAGCAGCACGCCCATCAGGGCAAACAGCAGCACCTCGGGGCCATAGATATCGGCAAACACCGGCATTTCGTACGGCGGGCGGTAGCCGGGGAAGGCGCGCATGGCGATGTTGGCCACCACCGAGGCGACCATGATCGGCCCCACGCTTTCCATGGCGATGGTGCCGAGCACGATTTCGGCGACGAAAAACGCGCCGGCAATGGGCGCGTTGTAGGCCGAGGTAATGCCCGCCGCCGCCCCGCAGGCCACCAGCAGGCGCAGCCGCTCCACGGGAAAGTGCAGAAAGCGCCCCAGCAGCGAAGCCGCCAGCGCCGAGAGCTGCACCATGGAACCCTCGCGCCCGATGGAGCCGCCGCTGGCAATGCTCAGCAGCGACGAGCCGCTGCGGATCAGCGCCTGCGCCACGGGAATGCGCCCGTCGCCCACCACAATCGCTTCCATGTAGTCCGACGTGGCTTTCTGCTCTGCCCGGCGGCGCGCCAGCACCAGCAGGCCACCCGCCGCCAGCCCGCCCAGCGCCGGCACGGCAAGGCGCAGGAACCAGGGGAGCTTGCGCGCCAGGTCCACCATGCCGGTATGCGCCCCGAACACCAGCGTGTCGAGCGACTCCAGCAGCAGCCGGAAGCCCTCGGTCGCCACCGCCCCCAGCAGGCCCGCCACCACCGACCACAACAGTGTGACCTGCCAGTCGGAAATGCGGAACACCCGCAGCAGCGCATTGCGCGTGGTCAGCAGGCGGGAGGCAAAGCGGGGAAACATGGAAGGGCATTTTCACCCGAGGAATCGATTGGCGGTCGTCGCCACCCCAGCAGCGCCCACCCACACCACCTCAGCCGCGCGGGCCGCGCCAGCGTTTGAGCAGCAAGGCGTTCGTCATCACGCTGACCGAGCTGAGCGCCATCGCCGCGCCCGCCACCACCGGGCTCAGGTAACCGAGCGCCGCCAGCGGAATGCCGGCCACGTTGTAGGCAAAGGCCCAGAACAGGTTTTGCCGAATCTTCATCACCGTGCGGCGCGAAATGTCGAGCGCCGCCGCCACCAGCAGCGGGTCGCCGCGCATCAGCGTGATGCCGGCGGCGTGCATCGCCACATCGGTGCCATTGCCCATGGCCATGCCCACGTCGGCCGCTGCCAGCGCCGGTGCATCGTTCACGCCATCGCCCACCATCACCACCGTATGGGTCGACCCATCCGCCGGCTGCTGCAGCGCCCGCACCGCCGCCGCCTTGTCGCCCGGCAGCACCTCGGCCATCACCTCGCCAGCGTCTGGGTTGAGCCCCAGGCGCCGCGCCATGGCCTCGGCGGCGCCGCGGTTGTCGCCCGAAATCATCACCGTGCGCAGGCCCTTGGCGCGCAGCTGGGCCAGCGCTTCCAGCGCGCCCGGCTTGGGCTCGTCGGCAAAGGCCAGCAGGGCGCGCGCCTCCAGGCCGCGCCCGGTGCGCTGCACCAGCGCCGACACCGTGGCCCCTTCGGCCTGCAAAGCAGCGGCACGGCCGGCCAGCGGGCCGAGGTCGAGCTTGAGCTCGCCCATCCAGCGCAGGCTGCCCAGCAGATAGCTTTGTCCGTCCACCTCGCCTTCGCTGCCGCGCCCCGCCACCGCGCGCAGCGCATCCGGGGCGGCCAACGCCAGGTTTTCGGCCTGCGCCGCCTGCACCACCGCGCGGGCCAGCGGGTGCTCGCTGCCGCTTTGCAGGCTGGCGACGGCCTGCAGCAGCGCCTTGCGATCCTGCCCCACGGCGGGCTCGAAAGCCGTGAGGCGCGGCTGGCCCACGGTCAGCGTGCCGGTCTTGTCAAAGGCCACGGTGTCGGCGCGGTGCGCCAGCTCCAGCGCCTGGGCGTCCTTGATCAAGATGCCGTGCTCGGCCGCCACGCCCGTGCCGGCCATGATGGCGGCCGGCGTCGCCAGGCCCAGCGCGCAGGGGCAGGCGATCACCAGCACCGCCACCGCGCGGATCAGCGCCACCTCACCGCTGGCGCCCGCCAGCATCCAGCCCGCCAGGGTGATGAGGGCAATCACCAGCACCACCGGCACGAACACATTGGCCACCTGGTCCACCAGCCGCTGGATCGGCGCCTTGGCGGCCTGGGCGTCTTCCACCAGGCGGATGATTTTGGACAGCACCGTCTCGCTGCCCACGGCGCGCACCGTGAGCACGATGCGGCCTTCGCCGTTGATCGAGCCACCGGTCAGCAGCGCGCCCGCGTCCTTGACCACGGGCAGGGGCTCGCCGGTGAGCATGGATTCGTCCACCTGCGTCTCGCCGCTCTGCAGCACGCCGTCCACCGGCAGGCGCTCGCCCGGCCGCACCACCAGCTCATCGCCCACCATCACCTCGGCCACGGGCACGTCCTGCTCCTGCCCCTTGACCAGCAGGTGGGCCACATCGGGCCGCAGGCCGTGCAGCGCGCGGATCGCCGCCGTGGTCTGCTGCTTGGCGCGGGCCTCCAGCCATTTGCCCAGCAGCACCAGCGTGACCACCACGGCCGAGGCCTCGAAGTACAGATGCGGCATGTGCCCGGCCGGCGCCGTCAGCCACAGCCACATCGACAGCCCCCAGCCCGCGCTGGTGCCAATGGCGACCAGCAAATCCATATTGCCGGTGAACGCGCGCGCCGCATGCCAGCCGGCTTTGTAAAAGCGCGCCCCCAGAATGAACTGCACCGGCGTAGCCAGCGCAAATTGCACCCAGGCGGGCAGCATCCAGTGCTGGCCGAACAGCTCGCCCAGCATGGGAAACACCAGCGGCGCCGACAAGGCCAGGCCAATGGCAACGCGGTCAAACCCCGCCCAGGGCGAGGCGCCCTCGTGCGCGGCCACGGCCTCGGCGGTGCGCGGCTCATAACCGGCCGTGCGCACGGCGCGGCGCAGGCGCGCCTCGGTGGCGGCGGCGTCCTCGCCGGGCGCAACCGCCACGGCGATACGGGCGGACTCGGTGGCCAGATTCACCGCCGCCATCTGCACCCCCGGCACCTTGCGCAGCGCACGCTCCACACGGCCCACACAACTGGCGCAGGTCATGCCGCCAATGCCGATGTCGATCTCCAGCGGCGGTGCCGAAGCATCAGGTGCACCGCCGGGGGCAGCGGCGAAGGCGGGGACAGGCAGGGTGGATTCGGGTGTCATGGCGCAAAGGTACACCCTGCCACGGTGGCAGGGTCAAGCGCGAAACGGCAAGGTTGGCAGAAAATGCCCCAAATTAGCAGCAAAATTTGCATCTAGGACGCGGCGAAACCTTTCACGGACCCACCGATATGGGCTCTTTCCCAAGCGAAACCGGTGCACCAGCTTCACACTGGCGCGTCGTGCGGCTCAACCCAAAAAGGTAACGCTCACCCAGTACCGTCTGGGCGTCGCGGACGACGTCGCTGCGGTGCAGGCAACGGCCGATGCCGGCATCAGCGCTACGGGAACGTCCGCTGAAAATCGACATCCCGTGCAACGCCGGTGCACTGCTGGCGCTGGCGTGTCGAGAGCGTGGCGAATACGGCGGATATGGACCGTAAGGACGGTGCCGACTACGCAGCGCGCGTCTACGCAGACGTTCCGTATGCAGCCCGAAGTCTTAGACTCTGGGACGAGGCCGAGACAGTTTGAGCCATCCGCAGGGACGGGTCAGTGCGACCGGCCAAGCGATGCAACGTAGCTCGCAACGGCCACCATGTCGGCTTCTGACAAATTGTGGGTGACACCTTGCATCAGCGCGCCCCGAGGCCGCTCATTCGTCAATTTGAACACCTTCAGTTGGCGCACCATATAGTTGGCATGCTGGCCGGCCAGGCGCGGAAACTGGCCGTTACCTTGCCCCTGCGCACCATGGCATGCGCTGCACTGCGTCACGCCCTGCTCTGGCAATCCGGTGCGAAAGATCATCTCGCCGCGTGCGTTCGGAGCAGTCGTCTCGGCCGACACCAGCATGGGCTGCTGGCTTGAAAAATAATCAGCCAGTTCATTGATCTGTGTAGGAGTCAGGTGCGTGAATCCCCACATCTGCTGGACCCCGGTGGGGTCGCTCCTGGCATGCCCCTTGAAGTCCGTCAACTGCGAGACGATGTACTCCCTTTGTTGCCCTGCGAGCTTCGGGAACAGGGGGGAAACCGATTCTCCCGTGATCCCATGGCACATCGAACACACTTTTTGCGCCATTGCCACGCCCGTCAGCGTCGATTCGTCCCCGGAGCGGTCGCCGACGCCCACGCAGCCCGAGAGCGCCAACGCCAGCACGGAGAAAATGAAACCTGATTTTCTGAAATATTCAATCATGTTAATTCTCTTGGGGAAGTTCGTCGGAGCGAGCGTGCAGGAGGCATTTCAAAATGCCGCCCACAAATACAGGTAGGTCGTGTTGTTGTTGCTGGCGTTGCGGCCATTGCCGTCGTAGTTGGTACTGGCCCCGTTGAAACGGGTGAAATAGTTGTATTGCAGGCCGATACGAATATTCTGGATTGGCATCCAGAAAAGTTCGGGTGTCCACATCTGAGTGTTGGGAACATTCCTTTCACTTCCGAAATTCGCAGTGCCCGAGGGGTACGCAAGCGGGTCGGCACTGCCATTTACATTGGTATAAGCCAAGCTGGCACCATATTTTCCCCGGTAAACATAACTTCCCTTCAACTTGAACGAATTCAGTGTGGCGGGGCTGGCGTAAAGGTTCTGCGTATCGTCCTTGATCCGCTCCTGGATATAGCGCATTTGCACAGAGAAGGTATGGGGATCCAGCAAATACTGGTACTGCGCATCGACGCCGACATCCCTGTAATGGGTGCTCGGACCGAAGATGGGGAAGTTGTTGGCATCCAGCGAAAGAACCTTGGCGTTCATTGCAAAGGCGCCGAGCATGACATTGTGGGCACCCCATTCATGGGTATAGGCCAAGCGCAAATAGGGATTGCTGCCACTCAGGTAGGTGAGCGGGTGATCCGGATCGCCCGTCCTGCTGCCCAAGCTGAGAAACTGCCAGAAGCTTTTTGCGGTCTGGTAAGAGGTCAACTCGGCGTAAAAGGACTTGTTCAAGTACACATAGGCGCCGACACCTGCCAGCTGCTGCTGGCTTTCGAGAAAGGTCGAGGCGGGCGCTCCCGAAAAAGCCCCGAGCGTGCTGGCCAGATAGGGATAGCCCCATGCCGGGGACGTATTCCACACGTCCTGTACGGTCGGATTGTTGTGAACCGTGACGCCCCAAATGAAATCGGTGTTGGTGTTTACGTTGCGATCGGCATACCGGAGGTCAAAATTATCGGAATGCGCGAAGCCGAGCCAATGGCCCTGTGCATCCTGGCTATCGTGAACGTTGTAAGTAAATTGCGCAAAACCGCCGACATTCTCTGTCACCTTGCCTGCGACAAACACGCTCGCAAAATCGGCGATGAACTTCTGGTCTTTCGGGGCAAGGCTGCCGCCAGCGCCATCACTGTTGTTCGCCGTTTTGGTCACGTCGCCAACGAGCATGGCGGCCAGCGGATTGCCACGAACCCCATTGGTGTAGCCCGTCAGCTTGAACAGGCGCCCATAAGGCGTCAGTTCAGGAAACTGGCCACCCGCGTGACAGGCGACGCAACTCTGCCCAGTTTGGCGAGCGAAGGACGGAACGGCCTGGGCGGACTGGCTGAACCCCAGCAACAACAGGCCCCACCCAAGCAGCAGCTTCGATAGCACGCGCAGAAACCGTGCCGATACTTCATAAAACCGGTCGGAGGGAGCGCCAGGCACCATCATCATCTTGGCCAGGCTTGTGCATCGCCCGTCGTCTTGATGAGAGGCGTTTGCTGTGAATGCGTTTTCCGTCCGATAGCAATCCATGGCTTCTCTCCGATTCACATTGAATTCATCTTCTCGTCAGAGTACCCCCGTTGCCTATGCTTGTATTGATGTGTTGCGAATAAAGTACGTCGCAGCCGCACAGTAGCCTCCCACGAATCGTTTGACTCTGCCACGATGTCAAGGTGCAAGCTATGGCTTTCCCCCGTTCCAAGGAGTTCCCCCATGAGCACAGCCTACCAATTCACCGTCACCGGCATGACCTGCGGCCACTGCGAGCGCGCCGTCACCCAGGCCGTGCAGGCGCTGGACCCAGCCGCCGAGGTGCGCATCGACCGCGCGGCCAACCGCGTCGACGTCGCCAGCACCCAGCCGCGCGAGGCCCTGGCGGCGGCCATTGCCGAAGAAGGCTACGAGGTGGCGCCCGCGTGACCAGCGAAAACGCAGCGCAGGTCGCCATCGGCACGGCGGCCCAGCGCGCGGGCGTCTCGCCGCGCATGGTGCGGCACTACGAATCGCTCGGCCTGCTGGCCCCCGTGGCGCGCACCGATGCCGGCTACCGCCAGTATTCGGAGGCCGACATCCACGCCCTGCGCTTCATCCGCCGCGCGCGCGACCTGGGCTTTTCGATGCCCGAGATCGCCACCCTGCTCGGCCTGTGGCAAGACAAGCAGCGCGCCAGCGCCAGCGTCAAGCAGATTGCGCAGACCCACATCGACGACCTCACAAAACGCATCGCCGCCATGCAGGCCATGCAGCGCACACTGCAGCAGCTCGTAGGCTGCTGCGCGGGCGACGCGCGGCCCGAGTGCCCGATCTTGGACGACCTGGCGGCGGAGGGCGAAGGCGCTGCGCCGGTTGCCACGGCGCGAAGAAAACTATCAAAAAAGTAGCTGCCAGCGCTTACCCACCAAGCGCTGGAGGCCTAAAACACCTAAAAATCTGGCTCGCGCAGCGGGTGCGGGCCTCTCGCTCATGCCGCAGGCCGATTTTGGGATGGCCGCCGAGGCACGCACTGCAACCGCCAACAGGGCAAGACTTCTATCGTCCATCGCAACAATGCATGAACTATCGGCAATGCGGCCCCTCCAACAACCGCAAATTCATTGCCCGTGCTAGGATGAAATCGGGCAGACCGTCCTAGCCCCAAACCCCTTTTAAAGGAATTCACCATGGGACTGCTGAATGAAATAATTGGCGCCGTTGTCGTGGTTGAAGCCACTGAAAAACTTGATCCAGAGGCCGGGTTTCTCAAAAAGGGCCTTGCCGCTGTGGCAGGCTTTGAAGGCGAAAAACTGATCGAAGAAAAAGTAGACGAGCACACTGCTGCACAGGACAACTCGAATCCACCGGCCTGACCATCTCGCGGTCGACGCGCAATACGCAACGCTTGGAAATTTTGAATGCGTTGCGGGGGCCGCGCCCGCCGCGGCCACTTGGTGCATGCATCACGAATTTCTCCGAAATCCATAAGGATTTCACCAATGCCCGCAAAAAGCGCCGGCAAAAGCAATTTTTGTTTTTGCCAGTCGCCATAGCGAGCAGTCGTGCCTGCCCGCTCCCACAGCACCAATTTCCGCGACGGCGGCAGACGCCGTCAGGGTCAGCAGTTCGGCCACTTGGGGGCTCAGGTCGCCCTCGGACTTGAAACCGGCAAGAGCGCGCAAGGTACAGCAACATGCAATCGACCACCTCCCACAGCTGGTTCTTCTGGGCCGCGCTGTCCGCCGTCTTCGCCGCCCTCACCGCCATCTTTGCCAAGGTGGGCATCCAGGGCGTGGATTCCGACCTGGCCACGCTGGTGCGCACCGTCATCATTGTTTTCGTACTGACGGCGTTCGTCTGGGCCACAGGCAAGTGGAGCAACCCACTGCAGTTGCCGGGCAAGACCTGGATCTTTCTGGCGCTGTCGGCCCTGGCAACCGGGGCATCGTGGGTCTGCTACTTCCGCGCGCTGCAACTGGGCGAGGCGTCGCAGGTGGCTCCAGTCGACAAGTTCAGCCTGGTGCTGGTGGCGGTGTTTGCCTTTGTGTTCCTGGGCGAGCGCCCGTCGGGCACGGGCTGGCTGGGCATTGCGCTGGTGGCGGCCGGGGTGGTGGTGTTGGCGCTGCGCCGCTAGCCGCAGCGACTGCGGCACGCGCCTTTATACTTCGCGCTTCCCTTGGGGAGTAGCCGGCTTTCGACCTCGAAAGCGCCTGCGTCAACATACTCAGCCCGCCCTGCGCGCTGTGGCGCAGGCATCCAGTGTGCTGGTTGGCGAGACCATGGGCGCATTCACACGACAGGTGTCGGGCCGTGAGGATGCGCCTTTGCGTTCGCCCGGCCAGATCACACGATTCCCATGAGTCCCTTCTCCATCGCCCTGTTGTCCCTGGCCATGTCCACCGATGCCTTTGCCGCCGCCGTGGCCAAGGGCATGGCGCTGGAGCGCCCCCACTGGCGCGAAGCGCTGCGCACCGGGGCCATCTTCGGCGCCATCGAAGGCACAACACCGCTTATCGGCTGGGCCCTGGGCCTTGTCGCAACCGATTATGTGAAAGTCTGGAACCACTGGATTGCTTTCGTGCTGCTGCTTGGTCTGGGCGGGCACATGGTGCTTAATGGCCTGAAGCCCCCCGAATCACAGGCCGCCGACAAACCCGCGCGCCACGGCTTCTGGGTACTGGCGCTGACAGGCTTAGCCACCAGCCTGGACGCCATGGTGGTGGGCGCGGGCCTGGCATTTCTGGACGTACCCATCCTTCCCGTCGCCTTCGCGATCGGCTGCACCACGCTGGTGGCCGTCACCCTCGGGGTGATGGCCGGGCGCGTCTTCGGCCGGGCGGCGGGCGGCCGCGCAGAGATCGTGGGCGGGCTCGTGCTTGCCGGCATCGGCGCCGCCATCCTGTTCGAGCACCTGGGCGGCGCTTAGGGCAATGCGCCGCCCTGGCTCAGAACGGGGCGCTGTCCGGGTCGGTATCCACCGGCGCCGTCGCCGGGCCGGTCACGCTGCCGGACGCAGCAGCAGATGCCGAAATGGGGGCCGAAACGGGTGCCGCCACGCCCGGCTGCGCCTCGCCGCCCAGCGCCTCGATCAGGTCGGGCAGCAGGCGCGAGATTTCGCCGGTGGCAATGGCCACATCGGTGTCGAAGCCGCCATCGTCGGCTGCCTTGTCCTCGAACACCGTGTCCAGAAACGCCAGTTTCTTGATCTGCAGGCCCTCGGTCAGCACGAAGGACACGCGCTCGTCCCAGGTCAGCGCCAGGCGGGTCGGCAGCTTGCCGGCGGCGATATGGGCTTGCACTTCCTCGATGTCGAGCGGGTGGCGGGCGTAGCGCACCACGGCCTTGGCCTCGTCCGCCGCCTTGAGTTCACATTCGCGGTCCACGCTGAAACCTGCGGGCGGCTCCTGCGTGGCCAGCCAGTGCGCCATGGCCGCCTGCGGACTGGTGTGGGTGTGCACCAGGGCCAGCGCAAAGCCGGGCAGCGCCTCGGTCAGCAGGCTGACCACCTCATCGGCACGCGCCTGGCTACCGGTGTCGAGCACCAGGGTACGCGCGGCCTGGTCGATCCACACCCACATCGAGCCTTGCTTGGTGAACGCCATGGGCAGCAGGTCGAGCATGGCTTCATCCTTGAGCTCGCGGCTTTCCTTCTTGCCGGGCTTGCGGCCGGATTCCTGCTCGATGCGATCGGCTTTCTCCTTGACCCGGCGGGCGACGACGGAGCCGGGCACCACCTTGGCCTCGGCCATGAAACGCAAAATCCACTGGCCCGCCACCGATTCGGCCAGCAGGCCATGCGCCTCGCCGCGCGGCGGCACCCAGCCAACCGAACGTTCTTGGGTGGCGCCGCATTCCAGGAACGGCGCGCGCGCCAGCGCTTCTTCCAACTGGGTGAGATCGCATTGCCAGCCGGGCGCAATGCGGTAGACGATCAGGTTCTTGAACAAGAGGGAATCCTTTGGTGACTTGGCAGCGGCGCGCCAGCAACGCACGGCGCGCCGAGAAAGGGAAAAGAGGGATTGTCGCGCGCGGCGGATCTGCAGCCAGCCGCCATTTATCAAAATTGATAGCTGCTTAGGCAATAGCAATAAGCGCTAGGTGCCATTTTCATTGAAATTCATGGCTTTGCGGGCGCCACGAAACTCCAAGAAACTTTACACAGACTCACGCGGTGCGCATGGCGCCCTTACATGGCAGCGCAACACTGGCCCTCAACGCTGGCACCGTGCCGGCGCCCTTGCAACCCCCCCGAAAGGATTCTCCATGACCTTCTCGTTCACCCGCCGCCTTGCTGCCGCCGCCGCCTGCGCCACGCTGGCCCTGCCCGTCCTCGCACAAACCAGCCCAGCCGCACCCGCCGTCGCCAGCGACGCACCCGCGATCCAGATGCACCAGCGGAGCGATTACCGGGCCAATCGGCAAGCCCAGCGCGACCAATGGCAGCAAAAACACACTGAGCGCCAGGCCCAGCTCAAGGCGAAGCTGGCCATCACCCCGGCCCAGGAAGGCGCCTGGACCAGCTTCACCCAGGCCATGCAGCCGCGCAGCAACTTCGCCCGCCTGGACCGCCAAGCCATGCAAAAGCTGACCACGCCCGAACGCATTGACCGCATGCGCGCCCTGCGTGCACAACGCGACGCCGCCATGGACGCGCGCGCGGACGCCATCAAAACCTTCTACGCCCAACTGCAGCCCGAGCAGCAAAAAACCTTTGATCGCATGGGCGAACACATGGGTGAGCGCATGGGCGGCAACCGCCAACAGCACATGCAAGGGCGCCATGGCCACGGCCCCATGCGCCAAGATGGCGGCCAACCCGGCTGAACCTGGCTGATCGCGCGCACGCTGGTGCGCCAGCACGCGATGACGTAACGATTCGTTTCCGGCCTACAGATTCCGCGCTGGCGCAGCAGTAACCTCGGGAGACATCCCAGGATGATTGTCCTGGGGTGTCTTACCCCACACCGCAGCACGGCTCCCTACCCGATGGCGGAATCCGGAATCGAGGTTTCGTGTGATGCCAAGCACCTCCAATCGCCATGGGCCCGCAAGGGCCCTTGGCGGATTTTTCGCCCTCATTCCCCTCTTGGCTTGCACGCCCGCAGCCGCACAAGCAGCCGACCCCACCACGGCGCCCCGCTGGGGCCTGTACCTGCAGGCCGCCAGAACTCGCCACCACATCGACACCTGGACGCTGGGCGCCACCCTGGATTGGCAAGACTGGCGCCGCGACCTCTGGGGTACCGAAGTGCGCGGTTACTGGGACGTCTACGCCAGCCGCTGGTCAGCGCTCGGCATGGGCGGGGACTTTGGCACCACGGTGCTAGGCGTCACCCCAAGCTTTCGCTTCATTCCCAACGCCGGGCGCTCACGCTGGTTTGTGGACGCCGGTGTCGGCGCCACGCTGGCCAACCCCCGCTTCGTCACGCCGGAGCGGAAATTCAGCACCCGCTTCAATTTCGCCAGCCACCTGGGCGTTGGCGTGGAACTGGGCGAACAGCGCCAGCACGCGCTGCAACTGCGCCTGGAGCATGTCTCGAACGCCGGCATCAAGAAGCCCAACCCCGGCGCGAACTTCGTTCAACTGCGCTACACCCTGCATTTTTGACGGACCCATCTCTCCAGCCTGTGGATAAACCTGTGTGACAAAGGCGCATATCCTGGCAGTTATCCACAGACGGTGGCGATTCTGAAAAGTTGTTCAGTTTTTGGAGGCACTGCAACAGGGCTCCGCGCACAGGGCTGTGACGTCTGTAAGTGGTTGATCGAAAACACCCTAATGGCCTTGTCCACAGATTCGGCCGCTGCCTACTACTACTACTATTTGAATAGAGAGACATAGAAGAACAGACAGCACCCGCCCGTTTTCGTCCCCGTGCATTGCGGCGGCTGTTCAATGGGGTGGTTTGAAAAAGTGGTTGTCTTGCGCGGCACGCAGCGAAGGCGCCTGCAAATACCCAAAAAGGTTGGGGCCGCACGACGCACCAACCGTTGTGCGGCGACAAACCTGTGGATAAAAATCTGGCAACCGGCCGTTTATCCACAGATTGGGGCCAAATGGGAAAACTGCCCCCAATGCGCTGGCGCCATCCGCGGGGCTTGTGCACAGCGCTAGGCCCTGTCCAAGTACCTGATGGGCAAGCACAAAGCACACTTGTCCACCGAAACAGCGGTCCTCTATCTACTATCTACCAATGAAATAGAAGAAAGATAGAAAACTATCCCAAGGGCCCGTGCGCTCCGAGCAGCCGTCCTGCCGTCTTGGTTACCGGGTTTTTTGCGCAACGGGCCTGTGCAGCAGTTCAAACAAAGCCTTCTCATCCAGCGGGCGGCTGAACAGATAGCCCTGGAAGGCCATGCAGCCGGCCTGGAGCAGCATTTCGCGCTGCTCCAGGGTCTCTACCCCTTCCGCGATCACATCCAGCCCCAGCGTGGCACTGAGTGCGACGATGGTGTCCACGATGGCTGCGTCGTTGGGGTCGCTCAGCAGGTCACGGACAAAGCTTTGGTCGATCTTGAGCTGGTGCAGGGGCATGCGCTTCAAGTAGCTCAGACTGGAGTAGCCGGTGCCGAAATCGTCCAGCGAGAAACCAACGCCGACGGTGCGCAGGGCTTCCATGGTGGCGATGGTGGCTTCCACGTCGTCCACCAGCACGCTTTCGGTCAATTCGAGTTTGAGGCGCCTCGCGGGTGCTCCGGTGACGGCCAGCATGCGCGAGACATCGTCGACAAAGTTGACGTTGCGAAACTGCCGCGAACTGACATTCACCGCCATGGTCAGGTGGCGCAGCGCCGGTTCGGCCTGCCACTGCGCAAGCACCTGGCAGGCCGTGTGCAGCACCCAGCGCCCCAAGGTCAGGATGAGGCCGGTTTCTTCCGCCACGGGTATGAACTCTGCGGGCGGCACCATGCCGCGCAGCGGATGCCGCCAGCGCGCCAGCGCCTCCACGCCCAGCCAGCGGCCATCGTGGCGTATCTGAGGCTGGTAGTGCAGGAGGAATTCACCCTGTGCCAAGGCGGTGCGCATATCGGATTCAAGTTCGGCGCGCGCGCTGACCACGGCCTGCATGTGCGGGTCGTAGAAGCGCAGGGTGTTGCGCCCGCCACTCTTGGCCTGGTACATGGCCAGGTCGGCTTGTTTGAGCAGATCGCCCACCGTCGCATGGCCCTGCCCGAAGGGCGCGATGCCGATACTGGGCGTGGTGCGGTAGTGGTGGCCGTCAAGCTGGTAGGGCTGCGACAAGGTGGCCAGGATTTTTTCTGCCGCTGCGCGCGCATCGAGCGCCAGCGCGCTGGGATCGCTGCTGAGCGCTTCGAGCATGACGACAAATTCGTCGCCGCCCAGGCGCGCTACGGTGTCGCTGCCGCGTACACAGGTTTCCAGGCGGCGCGCGACCTGTTGCAGCAGCAAATCGCCCTTGTCGTGCCCGAGGGTGTCGTTGAGCGTCTTGAAGTTGTCCAGGTCGATGAACAGCAGCGCCCCGCCTTCGTCCACCCGCGCGGCGTTGGCCAGCGCATGGCGCGCGCGGTCCATCAGCAGCATGCGGTTGGGCAGACCCGTCAGTGCGTCGTAGAAGGCCAGGCGTGCAATTTCGCGCTCGGTGGCCTTGCGCTCGCGGATGTCGGTGTTGATGGCCAGGATGCTGCTCGCCGACCCGTCTTCGCCCTTGACCAGGGTCCAGTGGCCTTCGGTTTCAAGAGAGTGGCCATCGCGGTGGCGCTGCAGCATCTCCCCCGACCATTCGCCATGCGCCAGGACTGCCTGGGTGGCGCGCTCAAAGCTGCCGTGGTCCGGATGCAACAACCTGTCCACGGGCTGGCCCAGCGCCTGTTCTTGCGACCAGCCATAGAGGCGCTCCGCCCCCAGGTTCCAGAAGGTGATGCGGTGCGCCAGGTCGCGCACGATGATCGCGTCGCGTGCCTGGTCGAGCAGCGATGCCTGGCGCCGGATGTGTGCATCGGACGCCAGGCGTTCGATCTCCGCCGAAGCGCGGGAGGCAAAAATTTGCAGCGTCGATTGCACAAAGGCCGGGTTTTGCAGCGGCTGGCGAAACAGCACGAACAGCACGCCAGTGACCGTTCCGGTGCTGTCGCACAGTTGCTGGCCGGCGTAGGCCTCTGCAGCTGTTTGGCCCACCACGACAGACGTTGGAAACTGCGCCCTCAGGTCGTGCGTCACGCAAAACTGGGCCTCGGTCGCCAAATGCTCGCTGGGCGTGCCGCTGAGCAGGTATTCGGCGTTGGGTGCCAGCTCCCCGTTGACCACCAGTGCCAGAGTGACCAGGCTCTCAGGCGCTCCGTGGGCGCTGGGAACAAAACGTCCCAGGCAGGCCGATTGGGCTCCCAGGGCTTCGATCATGTTGCGGACCAGGTGCACAAAGAAAGCCGTCCCGGTCGCTGCCGACACCGAGGCGGCCACTTTGAGTACCGACGCCTGCATGCGCTGCTGCTCCTGGCGCGCGCGCAGGCTCTGCATGCCAAAGGCCAGATCGTTGGCCAGCTCGCCCAGCAACTCGCTTTCATGCTGGCTGATTTCGAGCACTTCGGAGGCGTAGAGGTACAGCACGCCAAAGGTGTGCTCCCCATCCTTGAGCGGCAGGCACACCATGCCGTGAAAGCCACGTGGATGGAGCCGATGCGCCAGGCCAGCGTATCCCGTTGCCTCGCGCACATCGCGCACGATGACGGCGCGTCCGGTGCGTACCGTTTCGGCTGCCGGGCCATGGCCGTTCGGGCTCTTTTCGTCCCAGGACAGGGACAGCCCCTCGAGGTAGCCGTGGTCGGCCCCGGCGCTGGCCACACAGGCAATGGACTTTTGCGCATCGTCGCGTGCCAGGCCGACCCAGGTCATGCGGTAGCCGCCCAGCTTCACGGTGATGCGGCAGATCGCTTCCAGCAACTCGGCTTCAGAGCTGGCGCGCACGATGGCTTCGTTGCAGGCGCTCAGCAGATGGCGGGCCCGTGCCATGCGGGCGATCTCGCGCTCCGCCGTCAGCCGCTCGGTGATGTCAATGGCCATGGATTGGCGCGCGGCCATGCCATTGAACTGCGTCGCGCGGGAGGTAATTTCCACGTCGATCAGGCGGCCGTCCTTGCACCGGTGCTGCAGGATCAGGCCACTGATGTTTCTGGCGCCGTGCCCGCTTGCCAGTGCCTGCCGGTGCATTTCGTGCGAACCGGGCGGCCAGAGGTCGGGCAGAACCATGCCCAGCAATTCCTCGCGGCTGTAGCCATAGACCTCGACCATGGCTTCGTTGACGGCCAGCAGCGTCAGGCGGTCATCCAGCGCAAACACCCACATCGGCTGCGGGTGTGTCTGGAACAGGCCTTCGTACTGCTGTTGTGAGGCCAGCAGCTGCGCTGCCACGTGGCGCAGCTTGAGCAATGCACCGACGGATTCACTGAGGATTTCCAGGTGCGCCAGGTCGCGTTCGGCAAAGGCGCCCAGCGTGCTGGACCACACCTTGAGTGCGCCGACCACTGTGCCATCGCGCCGCAGCGGCACCTCCAGCGCCGAGCGCATCGGTGTCTCGGGCGGGCCCGGCGCCAATGGCCAGCCAGTTTGCTGCGCGTCGTTGCAGCGCAGTGACTGCCCGAGTGCGAGCGTTGCCCAGGAGGGGCTGTCCGCCAAGGGAAGCCATTGGCCCGCACGGTGCGCAAGCCTGCCCGCAGCGGCCACGCAGCGCAGGCCTTCCCCTTCAAGCAGTTCGAAACTGGCTCCTTCGCCATTCGTGGCGTCGAGCGCCGCCTGGATGGCGCGCTGGCGCAACTCCCCGTCGCTGAGCGTGGGCGACGAGAGCTGCAGTTGAATGTCCACCAGCACGGCGTGCATGCGCGCTTCGTGCAGGGCGTCCTGTGCCAGCGCCTTCAAAGCCTCGTCCGCCATTGCGTCCTGTGCGGTCGCAATAGGTGCCGGATGAGAACGGGCGGTGGAAGCGCTCATGGATGCCTCGGCGTGCAATACCCCTGCGCTGCGGCGCAAAAACACGGTGCGCGTCGCGCACCGATCTCACATGATGAAATTGCTACTGATTAATTCCAATATACACCGTGCAACCGTTTTCAAGCACTACGCTGCGTGGGCCCGGCGAGCGCGCACGGCAGCCGCCAGCGCGTCCAGCACCGGCGCCGTCTGCGCCAGGCTGATGCAGGCGTCCGTCACCGACACGCCTGGGCGCAGTGCCTGCCCGGGAACGATGTCCTGGCGGCCCTCTTCCAGGTGGCTCTCGATCATCAGCCCCATGATGCGGGCATCGCCTGCCGCCACCTGCGAGGCCACGTCGGCCGCCACCGTGATCTGGCGCTGGTGCTGCTTGCTGCTGTTGGCGTGCGAGACGTCCACCATCACCTGCTCGCGCAGGCCGGCGGCACGCAGCAAGGCGCACGCCGCTTCGACATCGGTGGCGCTGTAGTTGGGCTGCTTGCCGCCGCGCAGGATCACGTGGCAGTCGTCATTGCCACGCGTCTCGAAAATGGCCGCTTGACCCATCTTGGTCATGCCCATGAACGCGTGGGGTGCCTGCGCGGCCAGGATGGCATCGCAGGCCACCTTCACGCCGCCGTCGGTGCCGTTCTTGAAGCCCACCGGGCAGCTCAAGCCGCTGGCGAGCTGGCGGTGGCTCTGGCTCTCGGTGGTGCGTGCGCCAATGGCGCCCCAGCTCACCAGGTCGCTGATGAACTGCGGGCTGAGCAAATCAAGAAACTCGGTGCCCACCGGCAGGCCCAGGGCCAGTACGTCCAGCAGCAGCTGGCGCGCCAGCTCCAGGCCTTCGTTGATGGCAAAGCTGCCGTCCATGTGCGGGTCGTTGATGTAGCCTTTCCAGCCGACCGTGGTGCGGGGTTTTTCAAAATACACGCGCATCACCAGCAGCAGGTCGTCGTGCAAGGCATCGGCCTGCTGCTTGAGCGCCCGGGCATATTCCATGGCCTGGTCGTGGTCGTGGATGGAGCAGGGCCCCACCACCACCACGAGACGGTCGTCCTGGCCATGCAGCACGCGTGAGATGGCGGCGCGGCTTGCCTCCACCAGCGCCTGCGCGGCGCTTGGCACGGGCAGCCATTCGTCCAGCAATGCGGGGGTGATGAGGGGGCGCACGGCTTTGATGCGCGTGTCGTCGATGCGCGTGGTGTCGTGGGTGGAGAGCGGTTCGGGGGTGCGCGGCTGGTGTGTCATGCGCCGATTGTCGCGCTCTCGGCCGGTGGCGTCAGGGTCTGCGGTACTCGGGGTTCTGCCGTGCCCAGTACCCGGCCGTCAGAACGTCGAGCCGCACTTCCCCGCCGGTGGACGGTGCATGCACGAAGCGCCCTGCGCCCACATAGATGCCGGCATGGGTGGGCCGACCGCGCCCGAACAGCACCAGGTCGCCGGTGCGCAGTGCTTGCGCATCCACCTCTTCGCCCCAGCCGCCGAGCTGGGCCACGGTGCGCGGGGGCGGCGTGCCGACTTCGCTGCGGTACACGTAGCCGATGAGGCCGCTGCAGTCAAAACCGCCTGCGGGCGTGTTGCCGCCGTAGCGGTAGGGAGTGCCGACCAGCCCCAGCGCGTGAATGGCAATGTCGCTGGCCTGGTCACCCGAGAGCGTGGACGGCGTACCGCGCGCGTGGCGTATGGAGGATGAGGTGCTGCAGCCGCCCAGCAGCAGCGCGCCCAGCAGCGCCAGAGCCAGCAAGACCCGCGGCCTGGCGCCTGTCCATGGCATAAAAATATACATATAAACTGGCCTTATCGCTTTAACAGCAAGCGCGAACAGCTATCTACATAATAGCACCAGGTGCTGCGAAAAGCAGAATGTCAGGTGCCGGCCGGGTGCCAGCAGCAAGGTGATGTCCGCGGCATTTGAAACGTCCGGCCAGCCCGCATGCGCGGGCACTAACCAGCGGCCGCGATGCGCAGGCGCACAATGGTCCTCTTTCACACAGGCGCGCGCCCGAAGCGGTGCGTTCGCGATGATGCCCGGCTATGCCACCAAGCAGGAGTGCATCGCCGTCGCGGGGGTTGCGGATCTGCAAATTCGCTCCCTGCTCGACCGCCAACAGTTCTCCGACCCGTTGGGCCATGCGTTGCGCGTTGGTATTTCGTCGGCCACCTGGCCTATTTTTGGCCTGCTTTGGCCCTCGGGTGCGCGGCTGGCGCAGCGGCTCGCCATGCGCGGAGTTCTGCCTGGTGAGCGTGTGCTCGAACTGGGCTGCGGCTTGGGTCTGCCCAGCCTCGTGGGGCACCGGCTGGGCCTGGACATGACCGCCAGCGACAGCCATCCACTGGCGCCTCGGTTTCTGCGCACCAACCTGCGGCTCAACGCCCTGGCACCGATGAAGTACCGCCATGGGGCCTGGAATGCCCCAGAGCCTGGCCCGGCAGCGCCGCATTCCACCACGCTGAGGGGCCGCTACGACCTGCTGATCGGCAGTGATTTGCTGTACGACCGTGATGCGAGCAGCGCACTGGCGGGCTTTATCGGCCGCCATGCGAATGCGCAGTCAGAGATCTGGATCGTCGACCCCGACCGGGGAAACCGCGCGGCATTCTCGCGGCAGATGCAGGGGCTGGGCTTTGCCTGCACGCAGGAGCGGCTGGATAGCCCGGCCTCGGCCGCCCACCCCGCCTACAAAGGGCGGCTGCTGACGTACGTGCGCGCCTGAGCGTTTGGGCGTTCGGCCAGCGGCTGGCTGTTCAAGTCGCTGGCGAGGCCCAAGCTCTCCTGCGCGCCGCGCGAATGCCGCACCAGGAAATCCGCCAGCCGCGCCTTGGCACAGGCCTGCAGGGCCAGCAGGAAGGCGTGGTCGGAGGTGGCAATGCCCCAATGCAGGCGCAAATGCTCCTGCATGCGCAGCAGCAACTGCGCCGTGACGCTGGCGTCGGCCAGCGCCCGGTGGGCCGGGCCGGCACTGGCGATGCCGTAGTAGTCCACCAGCGTGCCCAGCCGGTGGTTGGGCGCGTTCGGGTGCAGCCGGCGCGAGAGCCGCACCGTGCAGGCAAACGGGTGCTCGGCGTCGCAACCGATGCGCGCCAGTTCGGCCCGCCAGAAACCCCGGTCAAAGGCCGCGTTGTGCGCCACCATGGGCGCTCCGCCGACAAAGGCATGCGCCTGGCGCATCACCTCGGCAGCCGGCGGCGCCTCGGCCACCATGGCATTGGTGATGCCGGTGAGCTGGGTGATGAAAGGTGGCACCCAGACCCCGGCGTTCATCAGGCTCTGGAAACTTCCCACCACCGCGCCGTGCTCGACGATGACGATGGCCACCTCGGTCGCGCGCGCACCCTGGCCGGGCGAACTGCCGGTGGTTTCAAAGTCAATGACGGCGATGCGGGAAGTCACTGGGCAGCGGGGTGGCCGGAAGGGTAAGAGTTTGTATTAAAAATAGCCTCTATCGCTTATCTGTATTGGCTTTATAGCTATCAAAAACAGATCATGCCTTCTTGAGAAACTCGGACTTGAGCAGCATGCTGCCCAGGTCGGTCTTGCAGTCCACGTTGTGGCCATCGGCACCATCGACCAGCCGAATGCCCTTGATCTTGCTGCCCTTTTTCAGCGTGGAAGAAGAGCCCTTGACCTTGAGGTCTTTCACCAGAATCACGGCGTCGCCGTCCTGCAGCGGGTTGCCGTTGGCGTCCCGTACCACGCCATCGCCCGTGACCTCGTCCTCTGCGCTGGCCGCCGCCTGAGGCCACTCGTGCGCGCAGTCGGGGCAGATGAACTGATCGCCATCGGGGTAGGTGTTCTCCTGGCCGCATTGGGGGCAGGCGGGAAGGGTGTGGGGCATGGGGCGTTCCTCCGCTGTCTTGTTGTGTGAGGCCGCTATTGTCCCTGCAGGGTGCGCCGCTCCTGCGCAAACGGCGGCAGCCCCTTGAGCAGGCGCTGGCCGTAGCTGGTGCGCGCGAGCCGCTTGTCGTAGCAGTAGATGTGCGCCTGGTCTTCCTCGCTGCGGATCGCGCGGCCCGCCCACTGCGCCAGCCGCAGGGCCGTGGCCGGCACCACCAGCTCGCTGAAGGGGTCGCGCCCCACGCTGCGCAGCCATTCGGCGCGCGCCTCGGCCACCGGGTCGTCGGGCGGGGCGAAGGGCAGCTTGGTGATGAAGACCGATTCGCACAGCGCGCCGGGCAGATCCAGCCCCTCGCCAAATGACTGCATGCCAAAGACGATGGAGGGCTGGCCCGCCGCCACCCGCTCGCGGTGGCGCGCCAAGAGCTGCGGGCGCGGCAGCTGGCCCTGCACCAGCACGCTCGGGCGCATGGCGGTGGCGAGCGCGTCCACCGCGCGGCGCATCTGCTCGCGCGAGGTGAACAGCACCAGCGCGCCGGCGCGCACGCGCGTCAGGTCTTCGAGCAGGGCGTCCACCATTTCGGCATTGAAGGCGTCGGCGTTCTTCGGGTCGGCGTGCGTTTCGCTCAGTACCAGCGTGCCTTGCGCGGCGTAGTCAAAGGGGCTGGCCACCTCCAAGGTGGTGGCCGCCTCGTCCCCCCACAGGCCCGATTCGCGCAGGAAGAAATCAAAGCTGCCGCAGCTCGTCAGCGTGGCCGAGGTCAGCACCGCGCCGCGCACCGCGCCCCACAGCTGCTGGCGCAGCGCGTTGCCGGGCAGCACCGGGCTGGCATGGGCCTGGAGCACCAGGAAATCCCCGTTTTGCATGAGCGTGAACCACTTGGCCGAGGGCACGGCCGAGGCGCTCTCGGCAGGCGCTTGCTGCAGCAACGCGGCGCACGCGTGCACCTCTTCCAGCCGGGGCGCGAGCATGCCAATCTGCGCGTACAGCGCGGCCAGGCGGCGCGCTTCCAAAGGGGTATCGCGCAGGGCCGCGCGCAGCGCCTTGGCGATGGCGCGCAGGCTCTCCAGAAACTCGCTGGCGTGCGCGGCGACTTCGGCAATCGGCGCGTCCAACTGCGCCGCCAACAGGCCACGCGGCGGTCGGTGGCGAGTCGGGCTGGCCGGGTCGCCGGGTCGGCCCCAGCGCCGGGCTTCCGTGCCGCCGGTTTCGCCGCACAGCTCAGGCCCGTAGGCATCGAGCACCAGCCGCTCCATCGCCTGCAGCGCCTGGCGCAGGCTGCTCGCCTGGGCAGGAATATCGGCCACCTCCATCACTTCGAGCAGCGTGCCCACGCGCAGCGCGCGGCTCGCAAGCCGGTCGACCCAGGCCAGGCGGCTCAGGTCCATGCGGCAGGCGAACTGCTCCAGCGCCGTGGCGGGTAGATGGTGGGCTTCGTCGAGCACCAGCAGGCAGTTGTCCAGCTCGGGCAGCACGCGCGCGCCCAGCGACGCGAGCAGCAAATCGTGGTTCACCACGATCACCTGCGCGCCCACCAGCGCCTTGCGCGCCTCGAAATAGCTGCACTCGCTGAATACCGGGCAATGCTTGCCGGTGCACGAACTTGCCTCGGCCGCCACCGGGCGCCACAGCGCGGCGTCGGGTTGCTCGTGCAGGCTGTCGCGGTCGCCGTCCCAGGCGCTGCTGGCCAGCGCGTCGGCCATGCCTTTGTAGAGGCGGATGCGCGCTTCGCCTACTTCGCTGGAGGCCGGCAGCTCGTCGTCGGGGAACAGGTCGTCGTCGCCTTCGTCCGAGCCGCCCTGGCCTGCCAGGCGTTCGAGTTTGAGCTTGCAGACATAGCGCCCGCGCCCCTTGGCCAGGGCAAAGCGAAACGGCTCGGGCATCTGCGCGGCCAGCAGCGGCAAATCCTTGTGGACCAGTTGCTCTTGCAGTGCCACGGTCGCCGTCGAGATGATCACCCGCGTGCCGCGCGCCAGCGCCATGGCAATGGCCGGTGCGCAATAGGCCAGCGACTTGCCCACCCCGGTCCCGGCCTGGATGACGGCAATGGCGCGTTGCGGCTCGGCGCCGTCTTCCACCTTGCCCAGTTGCGCCTTAGCAAAAGTGTTGGCCACGCACTCGGCCATGCCGCGCTGCCCGCTGCGCGCGCGCAGGCCGCTGCCTGCCTGCACCATGGCATCGAACGCCTGCAAGGCTTTGGCCGACCATTCTTCAGAAGACATGGGACGTGAGTGTGGCACGTTCGCAGCCGGTCGCTGGATGAAAAGCCAGTGACGACGGGCTGGAAATGCTCCCAGTCCCTCGCGTTGCACGCCTACAAAGGCCTGCTTGGGCGAGTTCTACGGTCGGACGCCGAGTCACCCCGTCCTTTAGGAGCCTGCATGACCGACATCGACACCCCCACCCACGAACTGCCCAAAGAGCACCCCCAGCCCAGCGTGAACACCACGGTGCCGGTGGAAAAGGCGCAGCGCCGCCCAGAGCAAGAGGGCAACGCCGCCGACCCGGCGTCGCCCCAACTGCCGCATGAGTGCGACCAATCGGTTGGCATGACCGACGGCAACCCCAGCGCCAAAGTGCAGCAGGCCTACCGCGATGTGAAGCGCGGCCTGGTGGATACCGATGCCGGGCGAGAAGCCCACAACGTGGGCAAGCCGGTTGTGCCGCCCGAGCCGCCACTTCCTGGTACACCGGGGCCGGTGGAGCCGGATCACAAGTAGGAAACGCTATAAAAATAAGAGCTTATAGCGCTTTATGGCTGTGCGCTAGAGCCGAATTTCACTTGAATTTCTGAGGTCTACCGTGACTGCGGGGATGGGCATGGCAGGGCCTGTCCCGCTTGCTGGGTAAAGGGTTCCATCGCGACGCACTGAAGCGTAAGCTGCCTCCAAAGAATTTTTGAGGGAGGCTCACCGTGTCAGAACCCTTGGCCCATTCGGGCGGCCATTTGCTGGCCGAGCATTTGCAATCGGTGGCTGTGCTGGCCGCCGATTTTTCCAAATCCTTTGACACCGCCGAGCCGACGCTGCGCTGGGCCTATCTGGCTGGCTTGTGGCACGACCTGGGCAAATACCGGCCGGGATTTCAGCGCTATCTCCAGCAGTCAAATAACCCCGATGCGCATATCGAAGGCAAGGTGGGCGGGCGGGAGAAAACCCATTCGACTGCAGGGGCGCTGTGGGCGATTCAAAGACTTGAACAAACCCACGGCGCCAACGGCAAGCTGGCCGCCCGTGTGCTGGCCTACCTAATTGCAGGGCACCACGCAGGCTTGCATGACTGGGACGAAGGCTTGGGACCTCGTTTGGACGAGCCAGACAGTCAGCAGGAACTGGCGCAAGCACTGGCCGCCAATCCCCTGCCTGAAATCCTCAACGCAGGCGCTTTTGACCCGAGCCTCAAGAACATTCCCGGTGGGGCAGCGGGCTTCGCCTTGTGGGTGCGCATGCTGTTCTCGTGCCTAGTGGATGCCGATTTTCTGGACACCGAAGCGCACTTTGATGCAGGCAAACCCGCCCGCAGAGAAGGTTTCCCGACGTTGGCGCAAATGCAATTGGCGTTTGATGCCCACATGGCCGCACTGCCGGTGGCCGACACACCGGTCAACACCTTGCGCGCGGATGTCCTGCGCCAGTGCTGTTCTAAGGCAGCGTTGCCTGCGGGTTTCTTCTCGCTCACCGTGCCCACAGGTGGCGGCAAAACCCTCTCCAGCCTGGCGTTTGCGCTGGAGCACGCACAAGCGTACGGTAAGCGCCGCATCATTTACGCCATCCCTTACACCAGCATCATCGAGCAGACGGCCGATGTCTTCCGGGGCGTGTTCCAGGCCCTGGGCGACGAGGTGCTGATCGAGCACCACAGCCAGGCCGACGCCATAGCCCAGGACGAAACCATGCGCAGCCGCCTGGCCTGCGAAAACTGGGACGCACCGCTGGTCGTCACCACCAACGTGCAGTTGTTCGAGTCGCTGTTTGCCGCCAAAACCTCGCGCTGCCGCAAGCTTCACAACTTGGTGGGCAGCATCGTTGTGCTGGACGAAGCGCAACAACTGCCGCCCGCATTTCTCCAGCCTATTCTGGACGTTCTGAACCTGCTGGTGGCGCACTATGGCGTCACGGTGGTGCTGTGCACTGCCACCCAGCCTGCGCTCAATAGCACCGCATACTTTGACGCGAGCAAGAACCTGCGCGGGCTCGAAAATGTGCGCGAAATTATCGACAACCCAGACGCGCTGTTTGACGCCCTGAAGCGCGTCAACGTCGAACTGCCACCCGACTGGACTACCCCTACCATGTGGCCCGATGTGGCCGCGCAACTCAGCGCTGAAGACTGCGTGCTCGCCATCGTCAACACCCGCAAAGCCGCGCGTGAATTGCAGCGCCTGATGCCGGGCGGTACCCTGCACCTGTCGGCCCTGATGTGCGGCGCGCACCGCAAAGACGTTATCGACCAGATCAAGCAGCGCTTGAAAGACAGACGCGAAGGGCGCGACGAGCGCCCGCTGCGCGTGGTCAGTACGCAGCTGGTGGAAGCCGGGGTGGACATTGACTTCCCCGTGGTCTACCGAGCCCTGGCCGGGCTTGACTCCATCGCCCAGGCGGCGGGCCGCTGCAACCGCGAAGGGCGTCTGAACGGCAAGGGGCGTGTGGTGGTGTTTGTGCCGCCAGAGCGCCCGCCCCTGGGGGATTTGCGCAAAGGGGCCGATGCCTGCATTTCCACCTTGCACGGGCAAGCGCACGACCCACTGGCGCGGGCCTTGTTTGGCCGCTACTTCACGGAGTTCTACCACTCGGTGGACTTGGACAGCCATGGCATCGTGGGCCAACTCAAGGTAGAACTGCGCACGCTCGCCACGCAGTTTCGTTCTGCTGCTGACGCGTTTCGTTTGATCGACGACAAAGACACGGCCATGGTGGTGGTGCGCTACTGGTCACAGCACGACGAGATCGAAAAACTTCTTGGAATGCTTGCCGCAGATGGCCCGCAGCGCTGGCTGATGCGCAAACTGCAGCGCTACACCGTCAGCATTCAGAAAAGGGTGGCCGACAAGATGCTGATGCAAGGCAGTCTGACCCTCCCCATGCCGGGGCTCTACGTGCAAGTGGATGCGGAGAACCTGTATGACCCCATGCTCGGTCTCAAGCCTGAGGGGGATGTTTTCAACCCCAGCGGGTTTTTCAGTTAAGGAAAAGAAAACGATGCCCAGTTTTTGCCTCGAAGTCTCAGGCCCCTTTGCTTGCTTCACCCGCCCGGAGATGAAGGTCGAGCGCGTTTCCTATGACGTGATGACGCCATCGGCTGCCCGCGCCGTGTTCGAGTCCGTGCTGTGGAAGCCAGCTATCCGCTGGCGGGTGCATCGCATTGAAGTGCTCAAGCCTTTTCGCTGGGTTAACCTGCGGCGCAACGAGGTCAGCGCTGTCGTGTCCACGCGCAATGTGCAGCAAGCCATGGCGGCGGGCAGTGGCACGCTGGGGCTTTATATCGAAGACGAGCGCCAGCAGCGTGCAGGCTACTTTTTGCGCGATGTCGCCTACCGTATCCACGCCGACTTGTCGCTGGCACCGGGCTGCACCGAGCCCTTGGTGAAATACACCGAAATGTTCACCCGCCGCGCCAGCAAAGGCCAATGCGTGAACCAGCCGTATTTGGGTTGTCGCGAGTTTGCAGCGGACGTTCGTCTCGTTACCGCAGAGTCGCCGCCCGCCACGCCGATTGCCGACACCCGAGAGCTGGGCTGGATGCTGCACGACCTGGACTTCACCCACCCCGCGGACCCGCAGCCGCGTTTCTTCAACGCCAGGCTGGACAAAGGCGTCGTGCAGGTGCCGCCATTTGAGGAGGCACGCGGATGATTTTGCAAGCCCTGAACGACTACTACCGCCGCAAATGCGACGACCCTGACCCGGCCCAGCGTCTGCCCCTGTTTGGGCTGGAGCAAAAGGAGATTCCGTTCATCCTGGAGATCAGTGCCGAGGGCGAGTTGCTGCAACTGCGCGACACCCGCGAGCCGCAAGGAAAAAAGAAGGTGGCCCGTGTTTTTCGGGTGCCGATAGGCGTCAAAAAGACCTCGGGCGTCGCCGCCAATTTGCTCTGGGACACGTTGGAATACGTGCTCGGCGTGGACACCAAGGGCAAGCCCGAGCGCGTGGCGCAGCAGCACGCCGCCTTTCGCGCGCGCATTGCAGCCCTGCCTGAAGCTGCGCGTGCAGATGCAGGCATTCAGGCCGTGGTGCGTTTTCTCGACCACGTTGACCTCCCGCAACTGGAGCGCCAACCCGCATGGGCCGATGCGCTGGAGGCCAATGCAGTGCTCAGCTTTCGGTTGCAAGGCGATCTCGATTTGGTATGCCAGCGGACTGCCGTGGTCAGCGCAGCGCTGAATGTGCCCACCGATGCAGAGTCCCCACGGGCGATGTGCATCGTGACGGGTGAGCAGGCCCCGGTCGAGCGCCTGCACGCGTCGATCAAGGGCGTGTGGGGTGCGCAAACCTCCGGCGCTAACATCGTCTCGTTCAACGCGCGCGCATTCGAGTCCTACGGCAAAACCGAGCGGCAGGGCGAGAACGCCCCCGTCAGCCGTGCCGCGGCCTTTGCCTACACCACGGCGCTGAACCACTTGCTGCGCAAGGATTCGAGCCAGCGCATCCAGGTGGGCGACGCCTCCACGGTGTTCTGGGCAGAACGGAAATCAGAATTTGAAACGCTGGCAGCTGACATTTTTGGCGACCCGCCCAAAGACGATCCCGACGCTGGCACCCGTGCCGTGCACGCCCTGCTGAATGCAGTGCACAGCGGCAAGTGGGGCAGCTCTGACGAGAACACGCGCTTTTACGTGCTGGGCCTGGCGCCCAATGCGGCGCGCATCAGCATTCGGTTCTTTCACTGCGTGACCTTGCGCGAACTGGGCCAGCGCATTGCACAACACTTTGAAGACCTGTCGCTGGCGCGTGGACTACACGATGCGCAATACCCTTCGCTGTTTCGCCTGCTGACGGCGGTAGCGGTGCAAAACAAGGCCGACAACATTCCGCCTAATTTGGGTGGTTCCATCGTCGATGCGATTTTTTCCGGCGTGAACACGCCCTACCCCAGCCTGTGGCTCAACGCGGCAGTGGGCCGCAGCCGGGCGGAGCAAAACGTCAACTATCTGCGCGCAGCGGCCATCAAAGCCTGCCTTAACCGCCAACTGCGCCACGCCCTGCTTTCATCACCCCGCCCTTCCCCAGAACAGGAGTTTTTGCCCATGCTTGACCTCAGCAACACCCACTCGGCATACCGTCTGGGTCGGCTCTTTGCGGTCCTGGAAAAGATCCAGGAAGAAGCCAGCCCCGGTCTGAACGCCACTATCCGCGACCGGTACTACGGCGCGGCGTCGAGCACACCGGTGGCGGTGTTCACCACTTTGCTGCGCTTAAAGAACGCGCACCTCAAAAAGCTGACTACCGGGCGCACCTTGTGGTTCGAGAAGCTGCTGGGTGAAGTGCTCGGCCCGGTGACAGATTTTCCCAAGCACTTGCCGCTGCCCGACCAAGGACGCTTTGCGCTGGGCTACTACCACCAGCGGCAAGACTTCTTTACCAAAAAACCGGACGACAGCGCAGCCGCCACCCTCACAACGACCACCGAAGGAAACCCAGCATGAGCCCCGATAAAAAGCTTGCCAATCGCTACGACTTCGTTTTGATTTTTGATGTCAAAGACGGCAATCCCAACGGTGACCCCGACGCTGGCAACATGCCGCGTTTGGACGCTGAATCGGGCCATGGGCTGGTGACCGATGTCTCGCTCAAACGCAAGGTGCGCAATTTTGTCGGCCTGGTCAAACAGCAGGACGAGCGTGCTCCAGTGGACGGCGAAAAGCGCTTCGAAATTTATGTGCGTGAAAAGGCCATCCTGAACCACCAGAACCAGCGTGCGTATTCGGCACTAAATCTGGCGGTAGCTCAGGAAGAACAAGCGGAAGATGCTATTGAAAATGTAGCAAATGACGCTAAGAAGAAAAAACCCGGCAAAGAAAAACGCAAAGGCAGCGCCGACGAGGTGGGGCAGGCTCGCCAATGGATGTGCCAAAACTTCTTTGACGTGCGCACCTTTGGCGCCGTCATGTCTACGGGCGTGAACTGCGGCCAGGTGCGCGGCCCGGTGCAGCTTACGTTTGCGCGCTCAGTCGAGCCCATTGTGGCGCTTGAGCACTCCATCACCCGCATGGCCGTTGCCACCGAAGCCGAGGCCGAAAAACAGCAGGGCGACAACCGCACCATGGGCCGCAAGCACACTGTGCCTTACGGCGTGTATGTGGCCCATGGTTTTGTGTCCTCGTTCCTCGCCAAGCAAACGGGGTTTGATGAGGGCGATCTGGAGCTGGTGTTCCACGCCCTGGCGCAGATGTTTGAGCACGACCGCTCTGCCGCGCGCGGCGAAATGTCCACGCGCGGGCTTTATGTGTTCAAGCACGACAGTGAACTGGGCAACGCGCCGGCGTACGCGCTGTTCGAGCGCCTGCAAGTCAAACCCAAGGAAGAAGGCGCGGTAGCCCGTAGCTTTGATGCGTATTCGGTGGCATTTGATGGCCAGAGCCTGACGGTGGGGCAATCGGTGCAGCCCGCAGCGGGTGTGACCTTGACCCGGCGTTGCTGATGGGGGTGCCGCATGAAAATATTACCCACCGAATTCGACGGCCAAGCCATACGCCGCGTGTACGACGAGGCCACGGAAACCTGGTGGTTTTCTGTAGTTGACGTGGTGCAGGTGCTCACGCAGCAACCGGATGATTTGACCGCGCGGAAATACTGGAACCAGCTCAAACGTCGGCTTGCCAATGAAGGCAGTCAACTGGTGACAGCTTGTCACCAGTTGAAAATGCCGGCGGCCGATGGCAAGCAGCGCCTCACCGACGTCGCCACCGCTGAAACCCTGCTGCGCTTGGTCCAATCCGTCCCCAGCCCCAAGGCCGAGCCCATCAAACTCTGGCTCGCCAAGGTGGGCTACGAGCGCATGCAGGAGATGGCCGACCCGGTCCTCTCACTCAACCGTGCCCGCCAGACCTGGCAGCAGCATGGCCGCAGCGACAAGTGGATCCAGCAGCGCATGACGGGCCAGGAAACCCGCAACAAGCTCACCGACTACTGGAGCGAGCACGACATCAAACAGGGCAGCGAATTTGCCATCCTGACCAACATCATCCACCAGGAATGGGCGGGCCTGAGCGTGGCGCAGCACAAGGAAATGAAAGGTCTGAAAAGCCACAACTTGCGCGACCACATGAGCGAGGCAGAGTTGATTTTTACTGCCCTAGCCGAGCTTTCCACCCGCCAGATCGCCGAGAGCGTAGAGGCCACCGGCATGGCGCAAAACAAGTCCGCTGCCCAGACTGGTGGGCGCATTGCCCGCCAAGCGCGCAACCAACTGGAAGGCCAGACGGGTAAATCGGTGGTGACCGGTGCCAACTACCTGCCGCCGGTTGCAACCCAGGTTAAAAGTGCAGTGAAACCAGTGAAGGCGATCAAAGCCACCAAGACTATCAAAGCAACCAAAAAGTCATAACGCATTGGGTATCGAAAGCCGCTCGTGGTTGAACCTGAAACCATCCCTCTGTCTGCCCTGCAGCACTGGCACTACTGCCCGCGCCAATGCGGGCTGATCCATCTGGAGCAGGTGTTTGACGACAACGTTCACACCCTGCGTGGCCAGGCCGTGCATGTCAAGGCCGACCAGCCTGGCGTGGAAACGGCCAAAGGCGTGCGCGTGGAGCGTGCCCTGCCGCTGTGGCACGACGGCTTGGGGCTCATCGGCAAGTCCGATGTGGTGGAGTTTCTGGCGGGCGGGGTGCCCTACCCGGTGGAATACAAGCACGGCAGCCGGAACAAGGCCTCCGATATTGCCGCGTGCGACGACATCCAGTTGGCCGCCCAGGCCCTGTGCCTGGAATCGATGATGGGTAAAACCGTCAACGAAGGCGCCCTGTACTACGCAAGCTCCAAGCGTCGTCGGGTCGTGCCCATCACCGCGCAACTTCGGCTGGAGGTTGCCCAGACAGCCAATGCCATTCGCCAGATGTTGGCCAGTGGCCAATTGCCGCCGCCCCTGGAGGGCGAGCAGGCCGCGCGGCGCTGCAAAGCCTGCTCACTGCAAGAGCGCTGCCAGCCCCGCGCCACGCACGCGAGCCTGGTGCTTGCCCGGCACGCCTTGTTTGACCCAGACGCGTAGCGCAACCAGGCGAGGTGCCAGCCCATGCAACTTCTCAACACCCTCTACATCACCACGCCGGACACTTACCTGCGGCTGGACAACGACACCCTGCGGGTGGAAGTGGAGCGGGACACCCGCTTGCGCGTGCCCCTGCACCACCTGAGCGCAGTCGTGTGCTTTGGGCACACGGGCCTATCGGCCCCGCTCATGCACCGGCTGGCCGACAGTGGCGTAGCGCTGGTACTGCTGGACGACAACGGTCGCTTCAAAGGCCGGCTGGAAGGCGCTGTCAGCGGCAACGTGCTGCTGCGCCAGGCCCAGTTTCAGCGGGTGGTCGACCCTGTTTTCACTCTCGATATGGCGCGTGCCTGCGTGGCCGGGAAAATCAAGAACACCCGGCAGGTGCTGCAGCGCGGCGCCCGCGAAGCCAAATCAGAGCGTGAGGCCAAAGCCCTGGCGCGCCTTGCGGATGACCTCGCCGCCAGCCTGCGCTCTTTGCCTGGCGTGGCCCATCTGGACAGCCTGCGTGGGGTTGAGGGCGAAGCCGCGCGGCAATACTTCAGTGGCCTGAACCTGCTGGTGCGCCCGGACCAGCGCGCCGCGTTCACCATGGATGGCCGCACCCGCCGCCCCCCGCGTGACCGCTTCAACGCGGTGTTGTCCTTTTTGTACGCCATGTGGATGAACGACTGCCGCAGCGCACTCGAAGCCGCCGGGCTGGACCCGCAAGTCGGCTTTCTGCACGCCCTGCGTCCTGGCCGCGCCGCTTTGGCACTTGATCTGATGGAAGAATTTCGCCCGTGGGCCGACCGACTGGCCCTAACACTGATCAACCGGGGGCAACTCGGCGCCGACGATTTCGTGCTTCGCGAAGGTGGTGGCGTGTCGCTAGAGCCTGGTGCGCGCAAGACGGTGGTCGTGGCGTACCAGGAGCGCAAGAAGGACGAAATCAACCACGCGCTGTTGGCCCAGGCGGTGCCATTGGGCCTGGTCCCCATGGTGCAGGCACGCCTCATGGCGCGAGCCCTGCGCGAAGACGGTGCGCCGTATGTCCCCTTTGTGGGCAAGTAGGAGCCAGGCATGCTGGTACTGGTTTGTTATGACGTGAACACCGAAACCAAGGCAGGCCGACGCCGCTTGCGCCGCATCGCCCGGGTCTGTGAGAGCACCGGGCAGCGGGTGCAAAAATCGGTCTTCGAATGCCAGTTGGACGTGGCGAAATTCGAGACCCTGGAGCGTCAATTGCTGGCTGAAATTGATCCGTCTGCCGATTGCCTTAGGCTCTATCGCATCCCTGGGTCGCGTGGTTTTGAGGTGGTTGAACATGGCACGTTCAAAGCCGTTGACTTCGATGGCCCCTTGGTACTTTAGCCCCCTTCCATAGGAACACCGCACCCTCGCCGTGCTATGGTGGCGTGCGCGAACCTTCAGTGACTGCTGAATTCCCGTAAGGTTCGCGCGCGTCGCAACCCATTGAATTGATTTAACTTTCATTTTTTTCGACCCATGTTTTTCTCTGAGACAGATGGTTTTGTTGTCGGGTTCGCGGAAACGTTGGGAAAAATCGTTGAAGAGCGTCGGTTTATGAGGGAAGCGGCTCGCCCGCCAGCAATGGCGGGCGCGGATTGAAACAACAACGGCGCGCTTGCTGCTGATCCTGCTGGGCAGGCTCGCCCGCCAGCAATGGCGGGCGCGGATTGAAACTTTTGTCTGGACGCTGGCCGGGGCACCTCCCGGAAGGCTCGCCCGCCAGCAATGGCGGGCGCGGATTGAAACTTACCGCGTGCGGCGGTGGCGGTGGCGATTCGGCAAGGCTCGCCCGCCAGCAATGGCGGGCGCGGATTGAAACATGAATTGGCCTAGCTTCGACTTGACAATCAAACAGGCTCGCCCGCCAGCAATGGCGGGCGCGGATTGAAACATGAATTGGCCTAGCTTCGACTTGACAATCAAACAGGCTCGCCCGCCAGCAATGGCGGGCGCGGATTGAAACACAAAGACACTCGTAATCGGATTCTCACGGAAACGGCTCGCCCGCCAGCAATGGCGGGCGCGGATTGAAACCTTGCGACTACCCACCCCCGCCGTGAACCCACGGGGCTCGCCCGCCAGCAATGGCGGGCGCGGATTGAAACGAGTTTCTTTCGCGCCTCAGACTCTGCCTTGAGGGCTCGCCCGCCAGCAATGGCGGGCGCGGATTGAAACCTTTCGCAAATTGGCCATGAAACGGGCGGGCTGGTGGCTCGCCCGCCAGCAATGGCGGGCGCGGATTGAAACCAAAAAAAACGCAGGGTGGGGGATAGGAAACCCCGGCTCGCCCGCCAGCAATGGCGGGCGCGGATTGAAACCAGTTAGTATTGGCACCAATAGCGCTCCAGTAATGGCTCGCCCGCCAGCAATGGCGGGCGCGGATTGAAACTCGCCAGTGGCGTTTAAACCCTTTGCGCTAGTACCAAGGGCTCGCCCGCCAGCAATGGCGGGCGCGGATTGAAACCCCGGTGTGGCATGTGTTGATACGCTGGATATGTGGCTCGCCCGCCAGCAATGGCGGGCGCGGATTGAAACTTTCAGGGTGTGGCCGAAGAGGGAGGGGAGCAATGGGCTCGCCCGCCAGCAATGGCGGGCGCGGATTGAAACCGAACAATATGCACTGGCGAGAATGCCGGTCGCTGGCTCGCCCGCCAGCAATGGCGGGCGCGGATTGAAACGTCTGGTGGGTTTGGAGGCTCCTGCATTCCAGTTGGCTCGCCCGCCAGCAATGGCGGGCGCGGATTGAAACAGAATCGAAAGTGAAAAAGAAGGGCTTAGGCAGGGCTCGCCCGCCAGCAATGGCGGGCGCGGATTGAAACGCCGGGACGTTCGTGAAGGCGATCACGGTAGGGGAAGGCAGTGCTACACTGCCCCCCGCAGGAGAGCGCACGCCCACGGACCCGTTCCACGGCGTGCCACCGAAGGCGCAAACTCCCATGAACGCTCAGGTACCGTACTGCACACCGTGGAACGTCCACACGTTCCAAACGCCGTCTGGAGAGCCGTCACAGCCGTGACGCACCGAAGGAGCAAGGCCGCGCTCGCAGAGCAGGGCTGAATCTCTCAGGTACCGAGGACAGAGGGAGCGGCACGCAACCAACGTTTTGTTGGGTGCGACCACCGTTCTCTTGGAGTCTTCTCATGCGAGTCATCGTATTGGGCGCCGGCCTGCTCGGCGTCACCTCGGCTTATTTTTTGCGCCAACAAGGCCACGACGTCACCGTCATCGACCGGCAGGCCACGCCCGGCGCCGAAACCAGCTTCGCCAACGGGGGGCAAATCTCCGTCAGCCACGCCGAGCCCTGGGCCAACCCCGGCGCGCCGCTCAAGCTGCTCAAGTGGCTGGGCCGCGAAGATGCGCCGCTGCTCTTTCGCCTGCGCGCCGACATGCGCCAGTGGCTGTGGGGCCTGCAGTTTCTGCGCGAATGCACGCCGGCGCGCACGCGCCACAACATTGGGCACATCGTGCGCCTGGGCACCTACAGCCGCGACACTTTGCAAGCGCTGCGCCGCGATTTGGGTCTTGAATACGACCAGCGCACGCAGGGCATTCTGCACTTCTATACCAGCCAGAAAGAGTTCGATGCGGCGGAAGCGCCCGCGCAGCAGATGCGCGAGCTGGGCTGCGAGCGCCAGGTGATTTCTGCCGACGAAGCCGTGCGCCTGGAGCCCGCGCTGCGCCACATTCGCCCGCAGCTCGCCGGTGCCACCTACACCGCCGAAGACGAATCGGGCGATGCCAACCGGTTCGCCCGCGAACTGGCCGCCCGCTGCGTGGCCGACGGCGTCGAGTTCCGCATGGGCCACCACATCACGGCGCTGCGCGAAGCAGGCGGTCGCATCGACCATGTGGAAGTGACCGACGACGAGGGCCGCTACCAGCGCATTCAGGGCGATGCCTACGTGCTCGCGCTGGGGAGCTTCTCGCCATTGCTCGCCAAGCCGCTGGGCCTGAACTTGCCGATCTACCCGGCCAAGGGCTATTCGGTGACCATGCCGGTAAAAGACGCGTCCATGGCGCACCAGGTGTCGCTGACCGACGACGAATTCAAGCTCGTTTTCTCGCGCTACACGTCAGAGCACGGCGACCGTTTGCGCATTGCGGGCACGGCCGAACTCAATGGCTACGACCGCGACCTGAACCCGGTGCGCTGCCAAGCCATCGTACGGCGTGTGGAAGCGCTGTTCCCTGGCGCGGGCGATACCACGCAAGCCCAGTTCTGGAGCGGCCTGCGCCCGGCCACGCCGTCGAACCTGCCGATCATCGGCCAGTCGCGCGTGCAGAACCTCTTCCTCAACACTGGCCACGGCACGCTGGGCTGGACGCATTCCTGCGGCTCGGGCAAGAGCCTGGCACGCATCGTCAGCGGCCTGGCGCCGGAGGTGGATTTTGCGTTTGTCGGTACGGGCACCGCACGCTCACCGCGCGGAGCAATGGCGCCCGCAGCGCAGTAATGCTATTGAAATAATAGCTGCTAGCGCTTACTGGGTAAGCGCTAGCAGCCAATTTGACATAAAACTCAAAGGGCCTGCGCGGCCATCGCTGGCCGGGCAGCCTTCAGCCGCCAAACAGCTTGTTCGCCGTCTCGGCCACCAGCTTGCCCTGGTGGCGCGCGCCTTCGAGTTCGATGGCGCTGGGCTGGCGCTGGCCCTGGCCGCCGGCAATCGTCGTGGCGCCGTAGGGGCTGCCGCCGACGATTTCGTCCAGCGTCATCTGGCCCTGGTGGCTGTACGGCAGGCCGACCACCACCATGCCGAAGTGCAGCAGGTTGGTGATGATGGAAAACAGCGTCATTTCCTGCCCGCCGTGCTGCGTGGCGGTGGAGGTGAACGCAGCGCCCACCTTGCCGTTGAGCGCGCCGCGCGCCCACAGGCCGCCGGCCTGGTCCAGAAAGCTCGCCATCTGCGCCGGCATGCGGCCAAAGCGCGTGGGCGCGCCGACGATGATGGCGTCGTAGTGCTCCAGGTCGGCAACGCTGGCGACGGGCGCTGCCTGCTCCAGCTTGAAGTGCGCGGCCTTGGCGACTTCGGTGGGTGCGGTTTCGGGCACGCGCTTGATGTCCACCACGGCGCCAGCAGAGCGCGCGCCTTCGGCCACGGCCGAGGCCATGGTCTCCAGGTGGCCGTAAGAGGAGTAGTAGAGAACGAGGACTTTGGACATGGTGCTTCCTTGGGTTGACTGAGAGGATTGGCGACGCCCCGTGCGGTCCGACAACGCGGCGCAACGGGGCGCAACGGGGCGCAGCGGGGCGCAACGGGGTAGCGCGTCGGGTAAGACTTCAGCGCTGGCGGTTGCGCTCGTCCACGCTGAGCGCGCCAGCGCCCAGGGCAGAGATCAGCAGCATGCCGCCAACGACGGAGATGTTCTTCATGAACAGGAGCTTGGTCACCATCTGCTGCGCTTCGGGCACCGACCAGAAGGGGTGGAACACCATGCTGGCAACCAGCGTGAACAAGGCCATCGCCAGGCCCACCCAGCGCACCTTGAAACCGATGACCAGCGCCAGCCCACCGAACAGCTCCAGCGCGCCGGCCAGCACTGCCAGCAGGCTGGGGAAGGGCAAACCGCCGCTGGCAATGTAGCCCGCCGTGCCGCCAATGTGGGTCAGCTTGCCGAAACCGGCGGGAATGAACATCAGCGCCAGCAGGATGCGGCCGGCGAGGGAAACGGTGGAGGCGTATTTGTCGGTCATGGTGGTGCTCTTTGAATCAGCAAAAGACAGGGAGGGACGGCAACCGGTAGTGGCAGCCACTGCAGCAGGCTCCAATGATGGTCCGCATGCAACATGCATGCAACTCTAGGGGCGCGGAGGTCAAAGATAAATCGGCCTATGGCAGATTCACTGTCCTGCCCTTTGTGCGAATACATGCCCCAGCTTGCGCGACCGGAGGAGGATGAGCTTGTCTACTTTCTGTCTGTCCAGGCTTGTGCCGCAGCCGCCCGCCCGCCACCGGCGCTACCAACACCCAGTGTTCGCCCTCGGGGCTGGCCTCACCGCCAAAGCGGGCAATGGCCCCGATGGCGTCTGACGGGCGTGGCAGCGTTCAGTGCAAGGGGATGTCCAGCGGCGCGGCTGCACCGCGGTAGCTGCGCGGCGCCCATGGCACGCTGCTGGGGCCGTGGTCCAGGGTTGCCCCTTCGGCTCCTTTCGCCCCTTCCGCCCGCTCGTAGCGCAAATGGTGCCCATGCCAGCGCGCCACCGTGCTGCGGTGGGCGATGCTGACGATGGCGGCATGGGGCAGGCGTTCCACCAACAGGGCGTACATCGCGGCTTCGGTTTCTTCGTCCAACGCCGAGGTGGCTTCGTCGAGAAACAGAAAATCGGGCTGCTGCAGCAAGGCGCGGCCAAACGCCAGGCGCTGCTGCTCGCCGGGCGAGAGCCGCAGCGACCAGTTGTCGGCCGTCTCCAGCCGCTCCACCAGGGCGCCCAGGCGGCAGGCCACCAGCACGTCCCGCAGCGTGGCGGCGTCTTGCGTGTGGCCGCGGGCCGGGTAGCACAGGGCGTCGGCCAGCGTGCCCGACGGCAGATAGCTCTTTTGCGGCAGGAACAGCAAGCGTGCGCCGGCGGGGTGCTGCACATGCCCGCGGCCATACGGCCAGATGCCCGAGAGGGCGCGGAACAGCACGCTTTTGCCGCTGCCCGACGGGCCCGACACCAACCAGCGCTCGCCCGCGTTGACTCGCAGGTCAAACGGCGTGGTGAGGATCTGGCCGTGGCCGGCGGTCGTGTCATCGCCCAGCGCGGGCGACCCCGGCGGCAGCAGCTCGCCGGGCGTGGCCAGCACCAGGCCTTGCGCCAACAGCGCCGGCGGCGTGGTGGAGGGCGTAGTGGGCGAGGCCGCAGTGCCGCCTTGTGTGACCACGATGCCGTTGGTGCCATCGCGCGCGGCTTCGTCGCGCTCGGCCCGCTCGATCGCGTCCTGCAAATCCAGCAGCCGGTTGGAAGACGCCTGCCAGTTCACCAGTGAGGCATAGCTGTCGACGAACCACGACAGCGCGCCCTGCACCTGGCCGAAAGCCGAATTGATCTGCATGAGGCCGCCCAGCGTGATCTTGCCGGCGAAATAGCGCGGCGCGGCGACGATCAGCGGGAAGACGATGGCGATCTGTCCATAGCCCGAGTTCACAAACACCAGCCGCCGCATGTAGACCATCAGCCAATGCCAGTTGTGGCGAATCAGCGTGAAGCGGTCTTTGAGCACGCCCGCTTCCGTGCCCTCGCCGCCATACAGCGCCACGCCCTCGGCGTTCTCGCGCAAGCGCACCAGGCCGAAACGAAAGCCGGCTTCGGTCTGCTCCTGCTGGAAATACAGGCCAATCAGCGGCTTGCCCACCCGGTGCGTGATCCACGAGCCGGCCGCCGCATACAACAGCGCCACCCACACCATGTAGCCGGGAACCGTCACCGCGTGCCCTGCGAGCGCAAAGCTGATCGGGCCTGAAATCGTCCACAGGATGGTGATGAACGACAGCAAGGTCACCACCGAATTGAGCAGGCCGAGCGAGAGCGAAAGGCTGTCGGTGGTGAGGCTGCGGATGTCTTCCGAGATGCGCTGGTCCGGGTTGTCGGCGCTGCGCGACTGCTCGATGCGGTAGTAGGCCTGGTGCGCCGTCCAGCGAGCCAGGAAGCGGCTCGTCATCCAGGTGCGCCAGCGCATCTGCAGCCGCATGGTGTAGAACTGCTTGACCACCGCCACCACGATGAAGGCCGCCGCAATCGCGCAGAACTGCGCCAGCGCCGTCTTGAAGGCCGGGAAATCCTTGGCCTCCAGCGCGTTGTAGAAGACGCGGTTCCAGTTGTTGAGCCACACATTGATGGCCACCACCGCCAGGTTCAGCGCCACCACGAAGGCCAGCAATCCGAGCGCCGCCTTGCGGTCTTCCGACACCCAGTAGGGTTTGAGCAGCGCCCAGCTGTCGGCGAGCCGCAGCCGCCCGCGCAGGTCGCCCACGGTGGCGGGCATGCCCGGCGGGGTGTCGGGCTCGCCTTCGCCATAGGGGTCGGCGCCGCCATCGCGGCGGTTGTGGACAGGCCCAACAGCACCTGGGCCGGGATTGCGTTGGTCTGCGGGAGCTGGGGGCATGCGGGAGTCCAAAGAATGCGGTGGCGGGGATGTGCGGTGCGGTGGTCAGAGACAGCGATTTCGAACGACGCGCCGTGGGGAAAAACCTTTTCGCTCTTGCACTGGAGCGCTAGGGTAGGTGCAAGGCGAGGCATTGGAGCAGACCAAGCATCGCCGGGTTCCGCGCAGCGCTGCCGGCGACGCGGTCTCAGCCGTGTGAGCACGCGGGCCATCGTCTCTGCGCCTGCGCCAGGCCGGGCGCGCAGCGGGCCCTTGGGTGTCCACGGCGCAGACGATCAATTGACTATGAAATATATAGCTATAAGCGCTTACCACATAAGCGCTAGAGGCTTATCTTCTTAAAATTTTCGGTCTCAACCTTGGTGCAAGCGGGCTCGTCAGCCGGTGCTCCTGATTACCATGGCACGATCGTCCTGCTGCCTGTGCGCCCACCATGCCAACTCTGAATCTCCCCCTGCGCGGCCGCGTTGCCCTAGTGACCGGGGCCAACACCGGTATCGGGCTGGTGACGGCGCGTGTGCTGGCCGAGCGCGGCGCCCATCTGTTCGTCACTTGCCGCAATGCGGCCACCGGCGCGGCAGCGGTGGCGCAGATTCGCTCCGGCAGCGGCAACCCACAGGTCGAAGCCCTGTCGATGGATCTGGCCGATTTCGCCTCGGTGCGCGCCTGCGCGCACGCTTTTCTGGCCCGCGAGCTGCCGCTGCACATTCTGGTCAACAATGCCGGCCTCGGGGGGAAGAGCGGGCTGACCGCCTCGGGGTTCGAGCTGGCCTTTGGCGTTAACCACATGGGCCATTTCCTGTTCACGCAGTTGCTGCTCGAACGCCTCAAGCGCTCGGCACCGGCGCGCATCGTCACTGTGGCGAGCCGGGCGCATTTTCGTGCCGCTGGATTGGACTGGGAGGCCTTGCGCCAAGGCACGCGCAGCCGCACCGGCATTGATGAATATTGCAATTCCAAGCTTGCCAATGTGCTGTTCAGCGCCGAACTGGGCCGCCGGTTGCAGGGCAGCGGGGTGAGTACCTACGCGGTACACCCGGGCGTGGTGGCCTCGGACGTTTGGCGTGCGGTGCCGTGGCCGATTCGTCCATTGATGAAGCTCGGCATGATTTCTACTGAGGAAGGTGCCGCCACCAGCTTGCACTGCGCCACCGCACCCGAACTTGCCACAGCGTCTGACCTGTACTACGACAAGTGCCGGCCGCGCACGCCGAGTGCCCTGGCGCTCGACGTGGCCTTGGCGGCCCAGTTGTGGCAGCGCAGTGAAGCCTGGGTGGAGACGGAAGCGGGCGCCCGCTGATACGCCTGGAACGCTGGGCAACCCCCGCCATCTCTCGGGCCGTTCAGAGGGGCCTCAAGCGGCTTGTTCTCAACCTCCAGGGTCAGAACAGCCCCCGGGCCAGCCTTGGGCCCGAAGCACGGATGCGCGGCGTGTGAGGGACTTGTTCAGCATTGCCTTAACCAGCACGAAGCCCGTTGTCGCCACCCGTGCGGCGGGGGCTCAGAACGTCAGCACCTTGTCGGCTTCCAGCGTCCAGTCGGCCAGCTCGGGCAAGGTGCCAATGGCGACGCCTTCGATCAGTGGCAGGTCGGCCAGACCACGCGCCATGGCGCAGGTGCGGCACAGCCGGATCGCCACGCCATCGCCCACCAGTTGTTCGACCATGGCCTGCAGGCCGCTGGTGGCGCCGTCTCGCTGGTTCGGCAGCCCCAGAACGGTGGCGTCGGACATCAGAAACACGCGCACCAGGGGCGTGTCGTGTTCGCGCCCCGCCAGCGTGGTGGCCAGGCGCAGCGCCGACAGGCAGCGCTCGCTGCCATAGGGAGCCGCGTGGACGATGATCAGGACTTTTTGCATGGATGGCTTTCTTGCTCGGCGGGTGGTCAGAGGGGTTCAACGGCGGATCAGGTAGCGGATGGTCGGCCCGTCCTGCTGAATCTCCAGCACCTCGTAGCCATGGTTCTTGGCATCGAGGGGAATGCTGTTGATCGACTGCGGGCAGTCGGACACCACCTCCAGAATCTGACCGGGCGCAAGCTGGGGCATGGCTTCGAGCGTGGCGACCGCCGGGTAGGGGCAGGGCTCGCCCAGCATGTCAAGGCGAAAGTCGGGAACGTAGGGGCGGGTGCTCATGGGGGCCTTTCAAAGGGCGGTTTGCAGTGCGGCGGCGCTCAGGCGTGCCTTCTTGGCAAAAAAGCGCTTTTCCCACCAGACGACCAGCGCCAGCGACAGGCCCAGCATTCCATAGGTGGCGAGCAGACCGCCCTGCGGGCCCAGCACCTTGAGCAGGTTGACCTTGTCGTAGTTGACGGCAATGAGGGGTGCCAGGTCGTCCCAGACCAGCGCCAGCAGTGTCGAGCCGATCACATTGCCCAGGCCCACCCACCAGTAGTGCCCCTGGCCTTCGACGGCACGGTACATCCAGCCGGTCTCGCAGCCACCGGCCAGCACGATGCCAAAACCGAACAGCAGGCCGCCGATCACGGCGTTCGGGCCGGCCCAGAAGATCTTTGGGTCCAGCCCCAGCTGCACATAGCTGTACACGCCAATGGTGCCCACCGCCATGCCGGCAATGATGGCCTTGGCCATCTGCGTGCGCCCGGTGATCCACAGGTCGCGAAACGCCGAGGTAAAGCACACCTGGGCGCGCTCGATGATCAGGCCAAAGGCCAAGCCAAACAGCGCCGCCATTCCGAGCTTGGGTGCAGCGAAGGCTTTGGCCACGGCCCAGACGATAAAGGCCAGAAACAGCGCCATGCCGAGGCGAAAGCGTGTCCTGGCCTGCGCCTGGCGCGCCGACAGGGGCTGCGGCGCCGACACCTTTTGCAGCTTCACCGGAATGCGAAAGACGGGCAGCAGGCTGACCTTGGCCCCGGCCAACGAGCCGATGGCCGTGGCAATGGCAAAAAACCAGGCGTGCAGCGAGAACTGCGGAATCCCCGTGAAGAACGCGGCCAGATTGCAGCCCATCGCCAGGCGCGCGCCAAAGCCCGCGATGATGCCGCCCACCAACGCCTGGAACACGCGGATGCGGTGCGTGGGCAGGCGCAGCTTGACGTTGTTCGCCCATAGCGCTGCGGACAAGCAGCCGACAAACATGCCGATGATCATCACGCCGTCCACGCGTGTCAGCGGCGTGCCTTGCAGGCCGATAAGCTTGAAGTAGCCCCAGTGCGACAGGTCCACGCCCGCAAATTTCAGCGCATGGCCGCCCCAGCGCGTGAATTCACCCGTGACGGCCCAGAAGGTGCCGGTCAGGCCAAAGTAATAGGCGGAGAGCACCCCCGCCGCAATCACGGACGGAACGGGCGACCAGAAGCGCACGAGGTACTGTTGTTTGAATTCCTGCCAGGTCATGACGGGTTGGCTTTCAGAAGAACACCCGCGCAACAGGGCGGGCCGAGGGTGGAAACAACAAAGGCTCCATGGCGGAGCCTCTGCAGCAATGAGGGCGGCGGGTGCCTTGCTTGCGCTCAGATGTCGATATTCCCAGCCCGCAGCGCATTGGTCTCGATGAACTCCCGCCGTGGCTCGACCTCGTCGCCCATGAGCATGGTGAACACCCGATCCGCCTCGATGGTGTCGTCGATTTGCACGCGCAGCAGGCGGCGCACTTCGGGGTCCATGGTGGTTTCCCAGAGCTGCTCGGGGTTCATTTCGCCCAGGCCCTTGTAGCGCTGGCGGCTGGTGGTGCGCTCGGCCTCCGAGATGAGCCAGGCCATGGCTTCGCGGAAGTCGCCTGCTTTCTCGGATTTCTGGCGCTCGCCTTCGCCGCGCTGCACCTTGGCGCCCTCGCCCAGCAGGCCGCGGAAGGTGTCGGCCGCGGTGGCCAGCGCGGCGTAGTCGGCGCCGTGCACGAAGTCTTGCGTGATGACGCTGCTTTTGACGTTGCCATGGTGGCGGCGGCTGATGCGCAGCAGCGGCTTGTCGGTGCGGGCATCGAACTCGCTGGCCACTTCGGCGGGGATGCCGGTGCTGGAGAGTTCGCGCAGAGCGGTTTGCAGGGCGACGGCGCTGGCTTCGGCAGCCTCCACCGTGTCGAGGTTGAGGTGCACGCCGCCGGCAATCGCGCGCAGGGCTTCAAAGTCCATGAAGCTGGACAGGCGGTTGATGATGTTTTCGGCCAGCTGGTGCTTTTGCGCCAGCTCGGCCAGCGTGTCGCCGCTGAGGGTTTGCGGGTCGGCGCCGCCGGTGGTCACGCTGGCGCTCTGCAGGGCCACGCGCAGCAGGAAGGAGTCCAGCGCGGGTGCGTCTTTCAGGTACAGCTCGTCCTTGCCGGCCTTCACTTTGTAGAGCGGCGGCTGGGCGATGTAGATGTGGCCGCGCTCGACCAGCTCGGGCATCTGGCGGTAGAAGAAGGTCAGCAGCAGCGTGCGGATGTGCGCGCCGTCCACGTCGGCGTCGGTCATGATGATGATGCGGTGGTAGCGCAGCTTGGCCACGTCGAAGTCGTCGTTGCCGGTGCTGCCGCCGGCCTTGCCGATGCCGGTGCCCAGGGCGGTGATCAGCGTGAGGATTTCGTTGCTGGTCAGCAGCTTCTCGTAGCGGGCTTTTTCGACGTTCAGGATCTTGCCGCGCAGCGGCAGGATGGCCTGGAACTTGCGATCGCGCCCCTGCTTGGCAGAGCCCCCGGCGGAGTCGCCCTCGACGATGTAGATCTCGCACAGCGCCGGGTCCTTTTCCTGGCAGTCGGCCAGCTTGCCGGGCAGGCCCATGCCGTCGAGCACGCCCTTGCGGCGCGTCAGGTCGCGCGCCTTGCGGGCGGCTTCACGGGCGCGGGCGGCCTCGATGATCTTGCCGCAGATGATTTTGGCGTCCGTGGGCTTCTCCTGCAGGTAATCGGTCAGCAGCTTGCCGACGATGTCTTCCACCGGGGCGCGCACTTCGCTCGACACCAGCTTGTCCTTGGTCTGGCTGCTGAACTTGGGCTCAGGCACTTTGACGGAGAGCACGCAGCACAGGCCTTCGCGCATGTCGTCGCCGGTGACTTCGACCTTGGCCTTCTTGGCGAAGTCGTTCTCGTCGATGTATTTGTTGATGACGCGCGTCATTGCGGCGCGCAGGCCGGTCAGGTGGGTGCCGCCGTCGCGCTGCGGGATGTTGTTGGTAAAGCACAGCACCTGCTCGCTGTAGCCGCTGTTCCACTGCATGGCCACTTCGACGCCGATGTGCGTGCCGGGGATGCCGCCGTAGGTCTCTGCCGGGCGCTCGCCGGCCGCGTAGAAGGAATGGGGGTGCAGGACGGTCTTGCCCTTGTTGATGAACTCGACAAAGCCGCGCACGCCGCCGGCGCCGGAGAAATCGTCTTCCTTGCCGGTGCGCTCGTCTTTCAGGCGGATGCGCACGCCGTTGTTCAGGAACGAGAGCTCGCGCAGGCGCTTGGCCAGAATCTCGTAATGGAAATCGCTGTTTTCCTTGAAGATGTCCGTGTCCGGCAGAAAGTGCACCTCGGTGCCACGCTTGTCGGTGTCGCCGGTCACCTTCATGGGCGAGACTTCGACGCCGTCCACGGTCTCGATGAGGCGGTTTTGCACAAAGCCGCGGCTGAATTCGAGCACGTGCACCTTGCCTTCGCGGCGCACCGTCAGGCGCAGCATTTTGGAGAGCGCGTTCACGCAGCTCACGCCCACGCCGTGCAGGCCGCCCGAGACCTTGTAGCTGTTCTGGTTGAACTTGCCGCCCGCGTGCAGCTCGGTCAGCGCGATCTCGGAGGCACTGCGCTTGGGCTCGTGCTTGTCGTCCATCTTCACGCCCGTGGGAATGCCGCGGCCGTTGTCGGTGACGGAGACCGAGTTGTCCGAGTGGATGGTGACCACGATGTCGTCGCAATGGCCGGCGAGCGCTTCGTCGATGGAGTTGTCGACCACCTCGAACACCAGGTGGTGCAGGCCGGTGCCGTCGGACGTGTCGCCGATGTACATGCCGGGGCGCTTGCGCACCGCTTCCAGGCCTTCGAGGATGGTGATGGCGCCTTCGCCATAGCCTTCGCTGGCGCCGACCTGGTGGGCGTCGATCCGCTGGACGGGGGTAAGCGGTTCGTCGGATTCGGGCAAGTTGTTGTCAGCAGTCATAAAATTTTAGCCAAATTGGCCTCTAGCGCTTATCCTGTAAGCGCGAGCAGCTATTAAATAAATAGTAAATGCATGCCGAGCAATGCGTCACTCGGCTTGTGCAAGGGGCGCATCCGCTCACCAGCGGCCGCCGTGGAACTGGCTTTGCCAGGCCACTGGCGGCGTCCCCCTTCCCGCAACGCGCAGCGTTGCGAGAGAAGGGGCTGAAGGCCGCGGCTCCAAGCCTGCCTGCGCAGGCTTGGACGGCCCTGAAGAGCCGTTGCCTCTGGCTGAGGTGCGGAGGAATAAAGCGACACAGGGGGTTGGCCTCTAGATTCTCATCGGCATCACGACGTATTTGAAGCTGTCGTTCTCGGGAATGGTGATCAGCGCTGAGCTGCTGCCGTCGGCCAGGGCGATTTGCACCATGTCTTGCGGCATGCTGGCGAGCGCGTCGATCAGGTAGGTGACGTTGAAGCCGATCTCGATCGGCTCGCCGCCGTAGTCGATGTCCAGCTCGTCCACCGCCTCTTCCTGCTCGGCGTTGTTGCTGGTCACGCGCAGGCTGCCGGGCTCCAGGTTCAGGCGCACGCCCTTGAACTTGTCGCTGGTCATGATGGCGGTGCGCTGCAGGCTGGCCAGGAGCGGTGCGCGGCCCAGGGTGATGCTGTTGCCGTGGCTGCGGGGAATCACCCGGTTGTAGTCGGGGAACTTGCCCTCGACCAGCTTGGTGACGAACTCCATCGCGCCAAAGCTGAACTTGGCCTGGTTGCTGGCGAATTGCATTTCGATGGCGGCGTCGCCGTCGCTCAGCAGGCGCTGCAGTTCCAGCACCGTCTTGCGCGGCAGGATGACTTCCTGCTTGGGCACCTCGACATCCAGCGTGGCACTGGCAAATGCCAGGCGGTGGCCGTCGGTGGCGACCAGGCTGAGCGTTTTCCCCTCGGCGACAAAAAGAATGCCGTTCAGGTAATAGCGGATGTCTTGCACCGCCATGGCAAAGGCCACCTGACCAAGCAAGTCCTTGAGCGTTTTTTGCGGAATGCTGAAAGCCGGACCGAAGCTGGCCGCCTCCTGCACCAGCGGGAAGTCTTCGGCGGGCAGCGTTTGCAAGGTGAAGCGGCTCTTGCCGCCCTTGAGCACGAGCTTTTCCTGCGCCGTCTCCAGGCTCACGGTCTGGTCACCGGGCATGGTGCGCAGCACGTCGATGAGCTTGCGCGCCGCGACCGTGGTGGTGAAGTCGCCGGTGTCGCCGCCGAGTTCCGCCGTGGTGCGGATCTGGATTTCCAGGTCGCTGGTGGTCAGTTGCAGCGCGTTGCCGGTCTTCCTGAGCAGCACATTGGCCAGGATCGGCAGGGTGTGGCGCCGCTCGACGATGCCGGCGACCGATTGCAGGACTGCGAGAACCTTGTCTTGGGGAGCCTTCAGAACGATCATTTCATCCTCTTGTGGTTTTCTGCGATTGGCCGGCGCCTGTCTCCCGCGCCGTTTAACCCACCATTTTGCCTGTGTGCCACGCCGTCTGGCCTAGCCTTTGAGTGTCTGCTCCAGCACATGCAGCTGCTGGTTGAGTTCCGTGAGCTGCTGGCGCTCGGTGGATATCTTGCGCACCGCGTGCAGCACGGTGGTGTGGTCGCGCCCGCCAAACAGCTCGCCGATCTCGGGCAGGCTTTTTTGCGTCAGCTCCTTGGCCAGGTACATGGCAATCTGGCGCGGCCGGGCAATGCTGGCCGGGCGCTTCTTGCTGTACATGTCCGCCACTTTGATTTTGTAATAGTCGGCTACCGTCTTTTGAATGTTCTCGACGCTGATCTGGCGGTTCTGGATGGACAGCAGGTCGCGCAGGGCCTCGCGCGCCAGTTGAATCGAGATCTCCTTCTGGTTGAAGCGCGAATACGCCAGAATCTTGCGCAGCGCACCTTCGAGCTCGCGCACGTTCGAGCGCACGTTCTTGGCCACGAAGAAGGCCACTTCCTCGGGCATCTCGACGCTCTCGGCGTGCGCCTTGTTGATCAGGATGGCGACGCGCATTTCCAGCTCGGGCGGCTCTATGGCCACCGTCAGGCCGGAATCAAAGCGCGACACCAGGCGCTCGTGGATATCGGCCAACCCTTTGGGATAGGTGTCGCTGGTCATGACGATGTGGCTCTTCTTGGCCAGCAGCGCCTCGAAGGCGTTGAAGAATTCTTCTTGCGTGCGGTCCTTGTTGGCGAAGAACTGCACATCGTCGATCAGCAGCAGATCGAGCGAGTGGTAGCGCTGCTTGAACTCATCAAAAGTCTTGCGCTGGTACGACTTGACCACATCCGAGACGAACTGCTCGGCGTGGATGTAGAGAACTTTGGCGTTCGGCCGATCGGCCAGCAGCTTGTTGCCCACGGCGTGCACCAGATGGGTCTTGCCCAGGCCGACGCCGCCGTAGATGAAAAGCGGGTTGTACAAATGCCCCGGCATCCCCGCCACGTGCATGGCCGCGGCGCGCGCCATGCGGTTGGCCGTGCCCTCGACCAGCGTGTCGAAGGTGAGGCCAGGGTTCAGGCGGTTGCGCGGCGGGCTGTACGCCGCATCGCCCTCGGGGCGCTGCGAGGCAAGCGCCTCTGCCGGCGCCTGGGAGGCGGTATTTGCAGGTGCAGCGTACGCACGCACGGGGGCTGCACGCTGAGCAAGCGCTAACTCCAGCGTCACGGTTTGGCCCGAGAGCTGCTCCAGTACCGAGGCAATGCGCCCGGCATACTGCGAGCGAATCCAGTCGAGCGTGAAGCGGTTGGGAACGTACAGCGTGGCGCGGGAGAAGTCGTCCAAGATTTGGGCGCTCAGGGGTTTGATCCAGGTGCCGAACTGTTGGGCGGGCAAGTCTTGCGCCAGTTGCTCCAGGCAGGCCTGCCACAATGCCTGCCCCGCTTGTGGTGCGGATGCGTCAGGTGCAGGGTTCGCGAATTCCTCTGTCATGTAGATGGTTTTCTTGTGGATAGAGGGAGCTTATGAGGCCCGGAATTGTAGCTTTTCAAGATCTTATCCACACCCATGGAAAGGCGTGCGCAAGGGCATTTGCGGCGAGCTCGATTGCTTCGTTCATGCAAGCCTGCGATAATTGCCGGTTTCCCTGAAAAGGTTCAGGGCAATTTTGACTTCGCACGCAACTGCCCTGGCGCCATTGATGGCTGGCGGCTTGCCTGAATAACTTCCAAGGAAAGACCATGAAACGCACTTACCAACCCTCCAAGACCCGCCGCGCCCGCACCCACGGTTTTCTCGTGCGCATGAAGACGCGCGGCGGCCGCGCCGTGATCAACGCCCGCCGCGCCAAGGGCCGCAAGCGCCTGGCCGTCTGAGCCTGCGTGAGCATCAGCGGTCGGTGGCGGTTTCGTGCCCGGCGCGCCACGCTCGTATGCAGCGCCTGAAAACCCGTCTGCAATTCCAGGCCACTCTCGACGGTGGCACGGTGGCGCGGACGCCCCATTTCGCCATGCACCGCCTTGTCCTGGCGCCCGCTGCCGCGCCGCTAACGCCGGTTGATGGGGGGTTCGTGGCAAAACCTCTGATCGTGCCCGGCATGGTCTGGCTTGGCGCCATGGTGCCCAAGCGCTGGGCCCGGCGCGCGGTCACGCGCAATGCCATCAAGCGCCAGATTTTTAGCGTGGCGACCAGCTTTGAGCCCCAGCTCCCTCTCGCGGCCCATGTGGTGCGGCTGCGCGCAGCGTTCGATCGCAAGGTGTTTGTCAGTGCCAGCTCTGATGTGCTCAAGAGCGCGGTGCGCGAGGAATTGCACACGCTGTTTGAGCGCGCTAGCCGGAGCAGCGCCTGATGCGCCGCGTGCTGATCGCGCTGGTGCGCGGCTACCGCCTGCTGCTCAGCCCCTGGCTCGGCTCGGCCTGCCGCTTCGAGCCCACCTGCTCCGTGTACGCCATAGAGGCGCTTGAGCGCCATGGGGCGCTCTCAGGCAGTTGGCTCACGCTCACGCGGTTGGCGCGCTGCCAGCCCTGGTGTCAGGGCGGGCACGACCCGGTGCCCTTGGATTCGCCGCGCGCTTCGCGCCTGTTCTCGCGCCTTTTGGTGGCGCAAGAAAAATCTCACTCTCCTGCTTCTGAGAAGACTCCATGAACGACATCCGCCGCACCATTCTGTGGGTCATATTCGGCTTTTCCATGGTCCTGCTGTGGGACAAGTGGCAGGTGCACAACGGCCACCAGGGCACGTTTTTCCCCAGCCCCGCGCAGCAAGTCTCGAGCGCGCCTGCGGCGAACAAGGCTGCGCTGTCCGGTGTGCCAGCCGCCGCAGCAGCGCCAGCAGGCGCCCAGACGGGGGCCGCCGTGCCGGATCAGGCGAGCCCTGTGGCGCGCGACAAAATTTCGGTGTCCACCGATGTCTTCAAGGTCGTGATTGACAGCCAGGGCGCTACCTTGTCGGAGCTTGAGCTCACGCAGTACAAGGAAAAGTCGCATATCCGCGGGCTGGTCGATGCCGTCAAGGGCGTCTTGGGCATGCCGTTGCTTCCCGTCGAGATCACGCCTGTCACGCTGATGGAAGACGGCAACCCGGCGACCCGCTACGTGGCGCAAACCGGCCTGCTGAATACGGTGGACGCTGGCGCCAGTTTCCCCAACCACCTGACGCTGATGCAGGCGCTGCCTGGCCCGCGTGTGCTGGCCGATGGCGCCAAGACGCTGGAAGTGAGCTTTGAATCGCAGCCTGTGGGCGGGCTCAAGTACGTCAAGACCTATGTCTTTACCCGTGGGGACTACTCCATTCGCGTCAAGCACCAGGTGGTCAACGTCGGCGACCAGCCACGTGACGCGCAGCTGTACCTGCAACTGGTGCGCCATGGCACGGTGGCCAAGGGCACCATGCTGGGCGCCAACACGTTCACCGGACCGGCCGCCTACACCGATGAGAAGAAATTTCACAAGATTCCCTTTGCTGATATCGAAAAGCAAAAGGTCGAGATGCCTGCGCCAGCGAACAACGGCTGGATTGCCATGGTGCAGCACTACTTTGTCGCCGCCTGGCTGCTCAACGCACCCGATAGCCAGACCCTGCAGCGTGAATTTCGCGTGAAGCGCCTGGGCGACAACCAGTATTCCGTGGCCATGGTGATGCCGCTGGGCACCATTGCGCCGGGCGCGAGCCGGACCGTTGACAGCGACCTGTATGCTGGCCCGGAAGAAGAGAAAAAGCTCGAAGCACTTGCCCCTGGCCTGGAGCTGGTGAAGGACTACGGCATCTTCACCATTATTTCCAAGCCGCTGTACTGGTTGCTCAACCAGTTGCACAGCGTGCTGGGCAACTGGGGCTGGTCCATCGTGGGCCTGGTGCTGCTGCTCAAGATCGCCTTCTACTGGCTCAACGCCAAGGCCTACGCCAGCATGGCCAAGATGAAGGCCATCAATCCCAAGATTACCGAGATGCGCGAGCGCCTCAAGGACAAGCCCCAGCAGATTCAGCAGGAGATGATGCGCATCTACCGCGAGGAGAAGGTCAACCCCATGGGCGGGTGCTTCCCCATCGTGATTCAGATTCCGGTGTTCATTTCGCTGTACTGGGTGCTGCTCTCCAGCGTGGAAATGCGCAATGCCCCCTGGATCGGCTGGATCCACGATTTGTCCTCGCCTGACCCGTTCTTTATCCTGCCGCTGCTCATGACGCTCAGTTCGCTGCTGCAGACGGCGCTCAACCCGGCGCCGCCAGACCCTATGCAGGCCAAGATGATGTGGATCATGCCGCTGATGTTCAGCGTGATGTTCTTCTTCTTCCCCGCCGGTCTGGTGATGTACTGGCTGACGAACAACCTGCTGTCGATTGCCCAGCAATGGGTCATCAATACGCGCATGGGCGTCCCGCCGCAGTTCCACCTGCCAAAATTTAAGTAAGCTCCTGAGCGGCTGCGCCGCTTCCCCCTTTCTCTCGCGCTGCGCGCGGGAAGGGGGACGACACCAGCGCGGCGGGGCGGCCCTTGTGCGGTGTCCCGCGCCTGGGCTGCGCCAGTTTTTGGCGCTCCAATCCGAACCATCGCCGCCATGCTTGCCCGTCACCACGACCCCATCGCCGCCATCGCCACCGCCCCCGGGCGCGGTGCCGTAGGCATCGTGCGCGTGTCGGGTAAAGGGCTGGCGGCGCTGGCCCTGGCTCTTTTCGGTCGCCCCCTGCGCGCACGCGAGGCCACCTACCTGCCGTTTCGCGACGCCGCAGGACAGGCCATCGACCAGGGGCTGGCGCTGTACTTTCCCGCGCCGCACTCCTATACCGGGGAGGATGTGCTGGAACTGCAGGCACACGGCGGCCCGGTGGTGCTGCAATTGCTCCTGGCGCGCTGCCTGCAGGCGGCCGCCGAGCCTGACCCGCAGACGGGAATGCCGCGGCTGGCGGGCCTGCGCCTCGCGCAGCCGGGCGAATTTACCGAGCGGGCCTTTCTCAACGACAAGCTCGACCTGGCGCAGGCCGAAGCAGTGGCCGACCTGATCGACGCCTCGACCAGCGCCGCGGCCCGAAGCGCCGCGCGCTCGCTGGCGGGCGCGTTCTCGCAGGAAATCCATACGCTGCGCGACGCGCTGGTGCATCTGCGTATGCTGGTGGAAGCCACACTGGATTTTCCTGAGGAGGAGATTGACTTCCTCCGCAGTTCGGATGCCGCTGGGCAGCTACAAAATTTGCAGCAACAGTTGAGGCTTCTCACGGAGCGCGCGCACCAAGGCGCGCTGCTGCGCGAAGGGATCAAAGTGGTGATTGCCGGCCAGCCCAATGCGGGCAAGAGCTCACTGCTCAATGCCCTGGCAGGTGCCGAGCTGGCCATCGTCACGCCAATTGCCGGAACCACGCGTGACAAGGTGCAGCAAACCATTCAGATTGAAGGTGTGCCGCTGCACGTGATCGACACGGCCGGCCTGCGCGAAAGCGAAGACGAAGTCGAACGCATCGGCATTGCGCGCGCTTGGGAGGCCATAGCCGACGCCGACCTTGTGCTGTTCCTGCACGATCTCACGCGCAGTGACGCTATTGAATATATAGCTGATGACGCAGTACTAACAAGCGCTATGGCCAGATTTAAGCCGAAATCTGTGCCCTTGCTCGACGTCTGGACCAAAAGCGACTGCGTCCCTCTGGGCGGGCCGCGCGAGGGCATCAGCCTGTCGTCTCGTACCGGTGAGGGGTTGGCCGCACTGCGCCAGCGCCTGCTGGCCATGGCGGGCTGGCAATCGGCCCCGGACGGCATCTTCATCGCCCGTGCACGCCATGTGCAGGCTCTTGCCGCGGTGGGCGAGCATCTGGAGGCTGCGGCTGGGCAATTGCAGGGCCGCCATCCGGCGCTGGACCTGTTGGCCGAGGAACTGCGCCTGGCACAGAATGCGCTGAACGCCATTACGGGGGCGTTTGGCGCCGACGATCTGCTCGGCGCCATCTTCTCGAGTTTCTGCATCGGGAAATAGCCGCGAAACCCTGCTTGTAAGCGGCCGTAACGTCTACTTGTGTGCATTTCGCATTCGCGGTAGCGTCAGTGGATCATGAATGCCCCACTGCCCTCCACGATCAAGCTCGATTTAAGCGGCCTGATCAACGCCATTGTCCAGGCCAGCGCCGAAGATAGTTTGAGCAATCCGCTGAATGCTGCCGACTGGGACTTGCTCTCGGCCTACATGCAGCCGATGACGCTCGCCGCAGGCCAGACCTTGTTCATGCAGGGGGCCTCCGAGCGCACTTTGTACTTTATCGAGAGCGGCAGCCTCAGCGTGCACTACGAGGACGAAAAGGAGCGCCTGCGCCTGGCTATCGTCACGGCGGGCTCCGTGGTTGGCGAAGGCGCATTCTTCTCGCACCGGCCACGCAGCGCCACCGTGCAGGCCACGGCGCCTTGCAAGCTCTGGAGTTTGACGGCGATGCGCTTTACCGAACTGAGCAACCGCCAGCCCGCCATTGCGCTGCACCTCGCCATGGCGGTCGGGGCGGTGATTGCCAAACGCATGGGCAATCGCCGCCGCCGCATTGCAACGACCTGAGCGCTGCATTCACGCGGACGGCGGCGGCGCTTGTCCGTGCAAGGGCTTCGGTGCATCGCCGCTGCGCCCCTGGATGCTTGATTGGGGGCTACACCCTGCCGGGTGGCTGATTGGCTGTTTATTGACCGTTTATCTGACATAGCGCCTATCGCCATACGGGCTGCCATGACCTAAACTCGGCCCGCATACAGCGGTGCGCATGCCAACTGCGGCCCATTTAGGTTGAAGAAAGTACAACAATGTCCATTCTGAGCTGGTTCACCCGAAAGCAGGCGCCGGTCGGTGCACGCAATCTTGAACCTTCGGGCCTTCTGAACGCCGACGCCACGGTGCCCCTCGTACCGGGCCGCAATGGGCGCCAAATGCCCGAGCCTGTGCCCATGGACCATGCAGCCAATCGCAAGAATGAGCGCATGGAGCGGCGCGAACTGCTCTACACCGTCGTGCGCGACGCCATGGTGCGTGCGGGCGTGCTCTCGGCCAGCTACAAATTCAAGGTGCTCTCGCTGGACCAGCGCGGCAGCCAGTTTCTCGTCATGATGGATCTGGCGCGCGAGTTTGGCGGGGATACCGCTCGGCTGAGCGAGATTGAGGCGCTGATTGCGCAGACGGCCAAGTCGCGCTACGACATTGCGGTGACGGCCGTCTATTGGCGCATCAACGACCACGTCGCCGTGGGTCTTCCGCAGAAAGCGGCTGCAGCGCAGCGACCGGTCGTGGCCAACGCCCCGGTAGCGCCGCAGCCGACGCGCCCCCCGGTCGTGGCGCCGGTGCGCGACGCCGCGCGTCCCGCGCCGACGCCCTTCGATCCAATTGCCGCCGATGAAGTCGAAGCCTTCAAAAAGGCCCTGGGCGCTTCGCCGCAACGCTCCAACCTGCCGGGTGTCGCGGTGCGCACGGGGCCGTTGCGGCGCCCCACGGCAGATGATTTTGCCGACACGGAAATGCCGCACACAGAACCCCGTGGCCCGGACTTGAGTGGCACGCAGTACGGCGATTTGTGACCATTGCCGGTGCGTTCAATGCCCGGCGAAATCCACCAGCGTATACAGGCGCAGCCCCGCCTGGCGCAGTCGCGCGGAGCCTCCCAGTTCGGGCAGATCCACAATGCAGGCGCCTTCCACCACCTGGGCGCCGAGCTTTTCCAATAGTTTTTTCCCCGCCATCATGGTGCCCCCGGTGGCGATCAAGTCGTCGATCAGCAACACCCGGTCGCCAGCCTGCACGGCATCGGTGTGCAGTTCCACTGTCGCACTGCCGTATTCGAGCTCGTAGGTTTCCTCGACGGTGGTAAACGGCAGCTTGCCCTTTTTGCGGATCGGCACAAAGCCCACGCCCAGTTCGTAGGCCACCACCGCGCCCAGGATGAAGCCACGCGCGTCGAGGCCTGCCACCGCGTCGGGCCGCAAGTCACGCTGCATGTAGCGCTGCACGAAGGCGTCGATCAGCACGCGAAACACCTGGGGATCCTGCAGCAGCGGCGTGATATCGCGAAACTGCACACCTGGTGCGGGCCAATCCGGGACGGTACGGATGTGCTGGCGCAGGTAGTCGGAAAAGCTGGGTATGGGCATGGCGGGAGTTGGCAGTGAAATCAGCGGGTGCTGATGGCCTGTGCCACCGGGCAGTGTAGTGAATCGTTGCGCACCCGTCACTTGTCAGAGTGTGTGGCAAAGCGCCCATAATGACCTTGGTAATGCGAGTCTGCGCGTATCCCCAAAGCCCATGACCGTTTCTGTTCTTCTTGTCGAAAGCAGCGACGACTACGCCGACCAGGTGCACGGGGCACTGGCCGAATCCTGGCTTGCCTGGGACGTCCAGCGCGCACGCACGCTTCGCGAGGCACGAGAGATCCTCCAGCAGCGCCGTTTTGATGTGGCGCTGGTGTCCTACCGCCTGTCGGACGGTGCTGCCTACGATGCGTTGGCGGCCCTGGCGGGGACCTCGGCCCTGATTGCGGTGCCGGCGGGTGCCGAGTCGCAGGCGGCCCATGCCTTGCGCCACGGGTTTGCCGATTTTTTTGTGCACGACCCGGCCTGTCAGTACCTGCTCACCCTTCCTTCGCAAATCGAAGCCGTGCTCGAGCGCAGCCGCAGCGCGAAGTCCCGGGAAGCCGCCGAGCAGCTGCTCGCGCGCCAACACCGCTTGTTGCAAGCCATTTTCAAGGCCCAGGCCTTGTTCATTGCCAGTGCAACGCCCCGCGCTGCCTTTGAAACCTTGCTTCACGAAATGCTGGTGTTGACGCAGAGTCCGCTGGGCTTCGTTGGCCAGGTGGAAGCAACGCCCTCAGGCGCAAAGCAACTGCGCATCCACGCCATAACCGACATCGCCTGGGATGTGCCATCACGACGAAAGCTTGCGCAACTCGATGCGGGGGGCATGGTCTTTAACAATCCCCACTCATTGCTGGGCGCTGCGCTTGAGGGGGCGGTGCCCCTGATCAGCAACGATCCCGCGCGTGATCCGCGTGCCGGCGGCTTGCCGCCCGGCCACCCGCCGCTGCACTCCTTCATGGCCTTGCCCATTCTGGCCGGAGGCGAGGTCGTTGCGCTGGCGGGCGTGGCCAACTGCGCCGAGGGCTATCTCACGGCAGATGTGAGCTTTCTGCAGCCGCTGCTCAACACCGTGGGGCAGTTGGAAATGGCGCGGCGCGCCGACCGGGAACGCCGGGCGATGGAGGCGCAGCTGGCGCGCACCAGTGCTGAGCTGGCCACCAAGAGCCACGCGCTCGAAGTGACGCTGGCCAGCGTCTCCCAGGGCATTTCCAATGTGGACGCGCAGGGATTCGTGCGCGTGCACAACCAGCGCTACCGCGAGCTTCTGGATTTGCCGCAGGAGCTGCTCGATCGCCAACCCCATATGAGCGAGATCGTGAGCTTTCAGCGGGAGCGCGGCGACTTTGGTACGGGGTTCGAACTGATTGAGCCGAATGCGCGCGGCTATGTAGCTTCTGAATCGGTCGCGCAGGCCCAACTGGGAGACATGCCGCCTCTCTATATCCGCAAGACCATGGAGGGGCGCTACCTGGAAGTGCGCACGCGCCTGCTTCCCGGGGGCGGGCGCGTGCGCACGTTTGCCGACGTCACCGACTACCTTGCCACGCAGGACGCGCTGCGCCAGAGCGAAGCGCGCTGGCGCAGCCTCACCCAACTGTCCTCCGATTGGTACTGGGAGTGCGATGCCGAATTTCGCCTGACACGGCTGGAGGGCAATATCCGCGCGGATCTGGGCATCTCCGAAGACCAGTTGCATGGCAAGCGCTTGTGGGAAATAGCGACCGTGCAGGTACCTTCGGCTGTGATGGTGGCCCACCGCCGGCGGCTCAACGCGCACATGGTCTTCCATGATTTCGAGATACAGAACACCAATTCTGGCGTGGCCACGTTCTGGGCGGCGCTCAGCGGCGAGCCGATTTTCGACGAAGCGGGCCAATTCACCGGCTACCGCGGTATCGCGCGCGATATTACCGAGCGCAAGCGTGCTGAGGCCAAAATCGAGCAACTGGCGTTTTTCGACGATCTCACAGGCCTGCCCAATCGCCGCCTGTTGCTGGACCGGCTGGGCCAGGTGCTTGCCCAGTGCAAGCGACGCAACAGCCAGGCCGCGCTGTTGTTTCTGGATCTGGACAATTTCAAGGACATCAACGACACGCTGGGGCATGAATGGGGCGACCGGCTCCTCGTGGAGGTGGGCCAGCGCTTGTCCGAAGGCGTGCGCGCCTCGGACACCGTCGCCCGGCTAGGGGGAGATGAATTTGTGGTCGTCCTCCAGGGCCTGAGCGGGAAGGCCCAGGACGCGGCGCAGGAAGTGGAGGTCGTGGCGCTCAAAATTCTCGCCCGCTTGAACCAAAGCTACGAGATTGAGGGCCGATCCATCCACAGCTCGCCCAGTATTGGCATCGCCTTGTTTGATTCGACCTCCGGAACGCCGCAAGATTTGCTCAAGCGCGCCGATCTCGCCATGTACGAGGCCAAGGCGCAAGGACGCAATACGCTGTGCTTTTTTGATCCGCAGATGCAGGCCACGGCATCGGCGCGCTCGCTGCTCGAAGCGGACCTGCGGCAGGCGTTGGCGCGGTCCGAATTTCTTGTGCACTACCAGCGCCTGGTCGACGCAAACCACCGCGTGCTCGGGGCGGAGGCGCTGGTGCGCTGGCAGCATCCGCAGCGTGGTCTGGTGCCACCGATGGAGTTCATCGGCCTGGCTGAGCAGACCGGTTTGATCCTGCCGCTGGGGCGTGCCGTCCTGCGCAGCGCTTGCGAGCAGCTCGCACGCTGGGCGGCCGATGCGGCCAGCGCACATTGGACGGTCTCGGTGAATGTCAGTGCGCACGAGTTTCGCCACCCTGACTTTGTCGGGCACGTGCTCGCCATTGTCAAGGAGACGGGGGCACAACCTGCGCGGCTTAAGCTTGAACTCACCGAAAGCCTGCTGCTGCACGATGTAGAGGATTGCATTGCCAAGATGCAAACCTTGCGCGGCCATGGTCTTGGATTTTCACTGGATGATTTTGGTACCGGGTACTCCAGCTTGGCCTACCTCAAGCGCTTGCCGCTGGACCAGCTCAAGATTGACCAGAGCTTTGTGCGCGACGTGTTGACCGACCCCAACGATGCCGCCATCGCCTGCACCATCGTCACGCTGGCGCAGCGCCTAGGACTCGATGTAGTGGCCGAGGGAGTGGAGACCGAAGGCCAGCGGCAGTTTTTGCTGAACAATGGCTGCCGCTGCTTTCAGGGGTATTTGTTCGGGCGCCCAGGTCCGGCCGAGGCCTTGCTGCAGCCGTAGGGGCAGCGTGCTCAGCCGCGCAGCAGCCGCTCCTCTGCCAGTGCCAGCGCGGGCGGCGCGCCCGAAAGCACCAGGGTGTCGCCCTCGGCCAGTACAGCCGCCTCGCTCACGCTGAGTGCATGGCCCAGGCGGTTGCGCAGATTCACCACGCTCACCCCCAGATCGGGCAAATGCAGCGCCCCCAATGCCTGTCCCAGCGTGGCCGCTCCTGCAGGCAGCGTCAGCGTCGCCAGGCGTGCCTGTTCACGCTCGGCGGAGGTGTCGTCGTCCAGACCATGAAAGTAGCCACGCAGCAACTGGTAGCGCGCCTCACGCTGGTCCTGCACCGAGCGGATCACGCGCCGCATGGGGACGCCCACCAGCGCCAGTGCGTGGCTGGCGAGCATCAGCGAACCCTCGATAGCCTCGGGCACCACTTCCGTCGCGCCCGCTTCGCGCAATTTTTCCAGGTGCAGATCGTCCTGGGTGCGCACGACCACCGGAACGTGCGGTGCATGCGTGCGCGTATTGGCGAGCACCTTGAGCGCCGCGGGTAGTTCCAGGTAGGTGATGGCCACCGCACTGGCGCGTACCAGGCCCGCCGCCATCAAGGCCTGCAGGCGTGTGGCGTCGCCGTACACCACCTTGTCGCCTGCGGCAGCGGCCTGGCGCACGCGGTCCGGGTCGAGGTCCAGTGCCAGGTACGGTATCGATTCGCGCTCAAGCATGCGTGCCAGGTTTTGTCCGCAACGGCCATAACCGCAAATGATCACATGTCTGTTGGTGTCAATCGATTTGCGCGCAATGGTCGTCATTTGCAGCGATTGCAAAAGCCAGTCACTCGCCACCAGGCGCATGACGATGCGGTTGCTGTAGAGGATCAGAAAGGGCGTGGCCAGCATCGACAACACCATGGCGGCCAGAATGGGGTTCATGAGCGCCGGGCGCAGCAGGTTGTTTTGCAGGGTCAGCGAGAGCAGCACGAAGCCGAATTCGCCCGCTTGCGCCAGGTACAGGCCGGTGCGCAGTGCCACACCTGTGCTGGCCCCCGTGAGGCGCGCCAGCAGCAGGATGATGAGCAGCTTGAGCGCCAGCGGCACAACCACCAGACCCAGCACCAGCCATCCCTGTTCGAGCAGGATGTGCCAGTCGAGCATCATTCCGATGGTGATGAAGAACAGGCCCAGCAGCACGTCGTGGAAAGGGCGAATGTCCGTCCCCACCTGGTGCCGGTATTCGGTTTCCGACACCAGTACGCCAGCAATGAAGGCCCCGAGGGCCAGGCTCAAGCCCGCAAGGTCGGTCAGCCATGCCAGGCCCAGCGTGATGAGCAGCAGATTGAGCATGAACAGCTCGTCGCTCTTGCGCCGCGCCACCAGCGTGAGCCACCGGCGCATCACGCCTTGTCCGCCCGTTAGCAGCACCGTTACCAGCACAATGGCCTTGAGCAAGGCCAGGCCCAGCGCACTCAGCAGGTTGTCGGGCGACGACCCCAACGCCGGGACCAGCACCAGCAGCGGAACGACCGCCAGATCCTGGAACAACAGGATGCCCATCACGTTGCGCCCGTGCTCGCTCTCCAGCTCGGCACGCTCGGACATCAGCTTGACCACAATGGCCGTGCTGCTCATGGCCAGTACGCCGGCGAGCGCCAGTGCGGTCTGCCAGCCCACATCCCAGACTCCGCCCAGGTACTTGGCCAGGAACAGCGTCCCGCCAAACCCCAGGGCCATGGTCAGCGCCACCTGTAGCAGACCCAGCCCGAACACCTGGCTGCGCATGGCGCGCAGCTTGGGCAGGCTGAATTCCAGGCCAATGGCAAACATCAGGAACACGACGCCGAATTCGCCCAGATGGCGCACGCTGTCGGAATTGCGCGCCAGCGCCAGCGCATTGGGCCCGATCAGGACCCCTGCCATCAGGTAGCCGAGCATGGGGGGCAGTCGCAGGCTTCGGCACACGACCACGCCCAGCACTGCGGCAAGCAGATAGAGAAGTGTGAGCGCAAGGCTGGACATGGTGCAATGCTAGCGGAGCGCCACCGATAGAATTGGCCGATGCACGCTGCCCACGCCTCCGAGCGCCCTTTCGACCCGCAGCAAGCCCTGCGACTTGGTCGTGAGACCTTTGAAATCGAGTCTGCTGCTCTGCAGCGCCTGGGTGAATTGCTCTCCGGCACGTTCCCCGACGCGGTGCGTGCCATGCTGCACACGACGGGGCGCGTGGTGGTCATGGGAATGGGCAAAAGTGGGCATGTGGGGCGCAAAATCGCCGCCACGCTCGCCTCCACCGGCACCCCGGCGCTGTTCGTTCACCCCGCAGAGGCCAGCCATGGCGACCTGGGCATGGTGACCCCGGGCGACCTGGTGCTGGCCATTTCCAATAGCGGCGAGAGCGCCGAGCTGATTGCCATCCTCCCGGTGCTGCGGCGGCTTGGCACGCCCCTGGTCGCGATCACTGCCAAGCCGCAATCGGCGCTGGCGCAGCATGCCGATATCGTGCTGGACTGCAGCGTCGAGCGCGAGGCCTGCCCGCTCAACCTGGCGCCGACCACCAGTACCACGGCGCAGCTGGCCCTCGGCGACGCGCTTGCCGTGGCCCTGCTGGATGCACGGGGTTTCCGCGCCGAAGACTTTGCGCGCTCACACCCCGGTGGTGCCTTGGGCCGCAAGTTGCTGACGCATGTCAGCGACGTGATGCGCAGCGGCGACGAACTGCCGCGCGTGGGCCCGCAAGCCGGTTTTGGCGAACTGATGCGCGAGATGAGCGCCAAGGGCCTGGGCGCCGCTGTCATCGTGGACCAGGTTGGCCATATCCTGGGTATTTTTACCGACGGTGACCTGCGCCGGCGGATCGAGAACGGCGCCGATCTGCGCCCTTGCACCGCCGCACAGCTCATGCACCCGGGTCCGCGCACCATCCGCAGCGACGCGCTGGCGGCCGACGCCGCGGCGTTGATGGAAACCCATGGCATCACCAGCGTGCTGGTGGCCGGCGACGATGCGCTGCTGCTGGGCGTGGTGCACATTCGCGACCTGATGCGCACCAAGGTGATCTGATATGAAGAGCGCTGCGCCAACCCACCCCGCCCTGCGCTTTGCGCCTGAACTGCTGCTGGCCGCACAGGGCGTGCGCGTGGCGTTTTTTGATGTGGACGGGGTGCTGACCGACGGGGGCATCTATTTCACCGACACTGGCGAAACCCTCAAGCGCTTCAGTACGCTCGATGGCCATGGCCTCAAGCTGCTGCAGCGCGCCGGCATTGTGCCCGCCGTCATCACCGGGCGCGATTCTGCGCCGCTGCGCCTGCGGCTCTCTGCCCTGGGCGTGCAGCACGCGGTGTTCGGCACCGAAGACAAGGGCCCGGCCGCGGAGCGCCTGCTGGCAGAGCTGGGCCTCACTTGGGGCCAGGCGGCTGCCATGGGCGACGACTGGCCCGATCTGCCAATGCTGCGGCGCGCCCACTTCGCCTGTGCGCCGCCGGGTGCCCACGCCGAGGTCCTTGCCAGCGCCCAATACACCACCCAGGCAATGGCCGGTGCCGGGGCTGCACGTGAGTTCTGTGATCTGCTGCTGGTGGCCAGTGGTCGCTATGCTGGCCTGCTGGCCGATTACTGCGTATGAGAAGCCGCCCGCAGCGCGTGTGGGACCACATATCGGTGTACCTGCCCGTCGTGCTCATGGGGATGCTGGCGCTCGCCACCTGGTGGCTGGTGCGCAGTGCGCCTTCGGCGCCGTCTGGTGTGCAGGAGCCTGTGCGTGGCCATGAGGCGGACTATTTCATGCAGGGGTTTTCGGTCAAGAATTTTGGCCCCCAGGGGCAGTTGCTCAGTGAAGTACGCGGTGAAATGGGCCGCCACTACCCAGACACCGACACGCTGGAGATCGACCGCATGCGCCTGCGCGCGCGGGACGCCGCCGGCCGGGTCACCCATGCCTCTGCCGACCGTGCACTGAGCAACGCTGATGGCTCCGAAGTGCAGCTTTTCGGGCATGCCAAGGTGGTGCGCGAGGCCGTACCCAGCGCGCGCGGGCAGGCGCAGCCGCAGCTCGCGTTTGAAGGCGAGTTCCTGCACGTGTGGCCGCAGCTGGAGCGGGTGCGGTCCAACAAACCGGTGACGCTGACCCGGGGCAATGACCGTTTCACGGCGGATGGCTTGGTGTACGACAACATCGCCCAGGTGTTGGAACTGCAGGGGGCCGTGCACGGTAGCTTGGTGCCGAGAAAATCCAAATAAAAAGCGCTTTATCGCAATTAGAGTAACGGTTTTACGCTATCTAATAAATAGCATTTCATCGTGCAGCCATAAAAAAAGCCTCCGCAGAGGCTTTTTGTCGGCGTGCTGTGCGGACGGTCAGTAGCCGCTTCCGCCGCCATAGTCGTTGCCACCACTTCGGCCACCGCCGCCGCCGCGGGGGCCAGAGCCGTAAGGGCTGCGGAAACCCCCTTCACTGCGACCGCCGCCGTAGCTGCCACCGCCGCCCTCACGGCCACCGCCGTAGCCTCCACCGCCACCTTCGCGCCCCCCGCCATAGCCGCCGCCACCGCTGCGACCACCGCCGTATCCGCCGCCGCCACCCGCACCGCCGCCATAACCACCGGAGCGCGGTGGGCGCGGCTCCATGGGGCGCGCTTCATTGACGACGATGGCACGGCCGCCGAGCGACTGTCCATTCATGCCGTTGATGGCGGCCTGCGCTTCTGCGTCGCTGCCCATTTCAACGAATCCAAAGCCCTTGGAGCGACCGGTATCGCGCTCCATCATCACCTTGGCGCTGGTCACAGCTCCGAACTCGGCAAAAGCCTCTTCCAGATCGTTGTCGCGCACGCCGTAGGGCAGGTTGCCCACGTACAGTTTGTTGCCCATGTTCGGGATTCCTCAAAAACACATGAAAAAAGCGATGGAGTCCCGAAAACGCAACCAGATCATCTTGACGACGCTGCGTGAAACCGACGGATCACCGCAAACCCAACGGGACCGCACAAAGCATGCCCATTTGTTAGAGGCATGCTCCGCACGCGCTCCAATGAAGCGCCCGCCAGCGCATTATGAATCTTGTTTTTCCTGGAAAAGCAAGGGTTTTTGGGGATTTTTGTATGCGCCGGCAACAAAAAAGGAACCCGAAGGTTCCTTTTTAGCTATGCCGGCGAAAGCCGGCCCGCAAGGGGGCTGATCAGTAGCCGCCGCGGCCACCACCGTAGCCGCCACCACCGCCGCCGCCGCCGCTGCGGCCACCACCGTAGCCGCCGCCACCGCCGGCACCACCGCCGTAGCCGCCGCCACCACCGCCGGCGCCACCACCGTAGCCGCCGCCGCCACCGCTACGGGGAGGACGGGGTTCCATGGGGCGCGCTTCATTGACCACGAGGTCGCGGCCGCCGAAGTTTTGGCCATGCACGCCAGCGATGGCAGCTTGTGCCTCAGCGTCGCTGCCCATTTCGACAAAGCCGAAACCCTTGGAGCGGCCGGTGTCGCGTTCCATCATGACTTTGGCGCTGGAGACCGAACCGTATTGGCCGAAGGTCTGCTCAAGGTCGCTGTCGCGGAAAGAATAGGGCAGGTTGCCCACGTAAAGTTTGTTGCCCATAAGGGACTCCTGAAGAAACAAAAAACGCGATGGAGTCCGACGCAATCAACAAACCTGTGACGACTTCAAAGACGCGAAACTGACCATACACCGCTTCACTGTTTTTTCGACATGCGGAAAAACCTGACCATTATCAGTCAATTTTCCAGGGCGGCCGCTTTTATTTCCCTTTTCTTCTAAATTGTGCCTTGGCACAACGCCCGCATGGCGCGCATGGGCACCTGCGGCTTTGCTATAGTGCTTGCCACGCGCCGATTTGCCACAGCTTGCGGGCGCTTTACAAATACTGCTAAAGACCGTCCGCGAGCCACCCGGTACCGTTTTTAGCGTTGCCGGGTTTTTTTATGCCGCTACTCGCCACACCCCAGTTCCAGCATTTTTCCGAGCCGCTCGCGCTGCAAAGCGGTGCGTCCATTGCCGGCTACACGCTGGCGTTTGAAACCTACGGCACGCTCAACGCCGCGCGCTCCAACGCCGTGGTGGTGTGCCACGCGCTCAATGCATCGCACCATGTGGCGGGCGTTTATGCTGGGCAGGACAAGAGTGAAGGCTGGTGGGACAACATGATCGGCCCCGGCAAACCGGTGGACACCAACCGCTTCTTCGTCATCGGTATCAACAACCTCGGCTCGTGCTTTGGCTCCACCGGCCCCATGCACGAGAACCCGGCCACCGGCCAGGTCTATGGCGCCGACTTTCCCGTGGTCACGGTGGAAGACTGGGTGAATGCCCAGGCGCGGCTGCTCGATGTGCTGGGCATCGCGCAACTGGCTGCTGTGCTCGGCGGGAGCCTGGGCGGCATGCAGGCGCTGTCGTGGGCACTGCAGTACCCCGAGCGGGTGCGCCACGCCGTGGTGGTGGCGAGTGCGCCCAACCTCACGGCCGAGAACATTGCCTTCAACGAGGTGGCGCGCCGCGCCATCGTGACCGACCCGGATTTCCACGGCGGCAACTTCTACCGCCACGGCGTGATCCCGAAGCGCGGCCTGCGCATCGCCCGCATGATCGGCCACATCACGTACCTTTCCGACGACGTGATGAACGAGAAGTTCGGCCGCAGTCTGCGGCCGCCTGAGCTGCTCGCCGGCCAGGCGCCGCCGTCGGAAGACCCGGCCACGCTGCTGCGCGACTACCACTACAGCACGCAGGACATCGAGTTCCAGATCGAGAGCTACCTGCGCTACCAGGGCGACAAGTTCAGCGAGTATTTCGACGCCAACACCTACCTGCTGATCACCCGCGCGCTCGACTACTTCGACCCCGCGCGTGCCTTTGGCGGCAACCTGACCGAGGCGCTGGCGCGCGCCAGCGCCAAATTCCTGCTGGTGAGCTTTTCCACCGACTGGCGCTTTGCCCCCGCGCGTTCGCGTGAAATCGTCAAGGCGCTGCTGGAGAACCGGCGCGACGTGAGCTACGCCGAAATTGATGCGCCGCACGGGCACGACGCCTTCTTGCTCGACGATGCCCGCTACCTGGGCGTCGTCGGCGCATATTTCGATCGCATTGGCAAGGAGCTGGCATGACTGAAAAGGCCACCATGCAGGCGCTGGCCGCGCTGGTTCCCCACGGCTCGCGCGTGCTCGATCTGGGCTGCGGCGATGGCGCCATGCTCGACTACCTGCAACGAGAGCGCGGCTGCAGCGGCTACGGCGTCGAGATTGACGATGCCAACGTGCTGGCCTGCGTGCGCCGCGGCGTCAACGTGGTGCAGCTCAACCTCGACGAAGGCCTGGCCCTCTTCGAGGACAACTCGTTCGACATGGTGCTGCAGATCGACACCCTGCCGCATCTGCGCAACGCCGAAGTCATGTTGCGCGAAACGGCGCGTGTAGGCCGCGCCGGCGTCGTCTCCTTCCCCAACTTTGCCCACTGGCCCAACCGCCTCTCGGTGCTGCGCGGGCGTATGCCGGTGACGCGGCGCCTGCCCTACCAGTGGTACGACACGCCCAACATCCGCGTCGGCACTTACAAGGACTTTGAGGTGCTGGCGCACAAGAACCAGCTGCGCATCCTCGACGCCTTTGGTTTGCAGGACGGCGAAGTGGTGCGCTGGCTGCCGAACGCACGGGCGGGGACGGCGGTGTTTCATTTCGAGCGTGCTGCCTGAGCGCGGGCACCTGGTGGGAGCGCAGCGATCCACGGTTCCAGGCCGATTCCCTCTTGGATCGTTGCCGGTGGCGCGGGTCAATGGCAAGCATGCGGGCTTCACTCCTCGCAAAATACCGTCCCCAGATGCCGCCCAATAGAATGATTTAAGGCGATGCTGAATAAGTCACCGCGATGGCGCGCGCCGTGCATCGGGATGGGATGCAACGCCGCAGACCGCCCGAAGCACGGATGCGCGGCGCGTGAGGGACTTATTCAGCATTGCCTTCACCGCCCCATGTTCCCGGCACGGCACGCTTGCCGATGCGGGGCGCAACCGTTTTTCATGACACTCCCCTACCGATGATGCAGCTTCTCTTCTCCTATGGAACGCTCCAGCAGCGTGATGTGCAACAGGCCACGTTTGGGAGGTTCCTTCACGGAACCGCCGACGAGCTGCTAGGTTTTCACCAATCCATGGTCAAGATTGAAGATGCCGATGTGGTGAGGACCAGCGGGAAAACCCACCACCCCATCGTCGCCCGTACCGGCAGGCCAGACGACCGTGTGGCAGGGACCGTTTTCGAAGTGACGCAGGAGGAGCTCGCGCAGGCAGACCGCTACGAGGTGTCCGACTACAAGCGCGTCGCGGCCCAACTGGCTTCCGGGCGAACGGCCTGGGTTTACATCGACGCGCGCGCCCTCGCAGCGCCGTGATGCCCCTCTCATGCCATCCGCAGTCCCTGTGCGCCGACGCCAAGGCCGCTGAACCGTGCAAATCGGTGGTCCTGGCTGCCTAAAATCCCCCCCATGGACTTCCTCGACATGCTGCGCGCCGCTTCGGCGCAGAACGCCTCCATGCTCTGCGTCGGGCTGGACCCTGAACCCACACGCATCCCTGCTTGCGTGCCCGAGGGGCCGAACCGGCTCTACGACTTCTGCGCCGCCATCGTCGACGCCACCTGCGACCTGGTGTGTGCCTTCAAGCCGCAGATCGCCTACTTTGCCGCGCACGGCGCCGAGGGCCAGTTGGAGCGCCTGATGCAGCACATGCGCGCCAATGCGCCGCAGGTGCCGGTGATCCTCGACGCCAAGCGCGGCGACATCGGCTCCACCGCCGAGCAGTACGCACGCGAGGCGTTCGAGCGCTATGGCGCCGACGCGGTGACGCTCTCGCCCTTCATGGGCTACGACTCTATCGAACCGTATTTGCAGTACCCCGGCAAGGGCGCCTTTTTGCTCTGCCGCACGTCCAACCCTGGGGGCGACGATCTGCAGAACCAGCACCTGGCCGATGTGCAGGGCCAGCCGCGTGTGTACGAGCACATCGCCCGCCTCGCGCAGGGGCCGTGGAACCGCAACGGCCAGCTCGGGCTGGTGGTGGGCGCCACCTACCCGGCCGAGATCGCGCGCGTGCGGGCATTGGCGCCCACGGTGCCGCTGCTCATTCCCGGCGTGGGGGCCCAGGGGGGCGACGCCGCCGCCACGGTGCGCGCCGGCTGGCGGGTGGACGGGCCGATCGTCGTCAACTCGTCGCGGTCCATTTTGTACGCCAGCAACGGCAAGGATTTTGCCCAGGCCGCACGGCGCGAAGCCGAGCGCACGCGGGCGCAACTGCAGGCGGCGCTGGCGTAAGATAGCTACGGTAAATATAGCTGCAGGCGCATACAGGCTGTGCGTTAGCGGCCTATTTCTCTTAAATTTCAGCGCAAACGAGCGGGCGACATGGCGGCCGGGTCCACGCCCTGCGCCTGCAGGCGCTCGTCCAGCGCCTCGCCTAGCACGAGATTGCGCGCCAGCAGGGCGTAGGCCGGGGCGCTCTGGATGCCGTAGCCGCCCTGCGCCGCCAGCCAGAACAGGCCTTCGACCTGGCCGTCCCAGCCGATCACCATCTCGCCATCCGGCACGAAAGAGCGCAGCCCCGCCCAGGTGTGCGTGGGGCGGCGGATGCGCAAATGCGTCATCGCCTCGATGTGGAAGATGCCGGTGGCCACGTCGATCTCCTCGGGGACGACGTCGTGCGGCGTGGTCGGGTCGGCGTTGGCGGGTGAGCCCAGGAGCTGGCGCGCGTCGGGCTTGATGTAGAAGCTCTCGTCCACGGCAATGATGGCGGGCATCCGCGCCAGATCCATGCCGTCCGGCGCCGGGAAGGTGAAGGCGGTGCGCCGGCACGGCGTGAGGCCAATGGGGGCGGCGCCCGCCATCTCTCCCAGCACATCGGCCCAGGCGCCGGCTGCGTTGACAAGGGTGCGCGCGCGCACGTGGCTGCCATCGGCCAGCGTGAGGTTCCACCACCCGTCGAGGTGCTTGGCCGCGACCACTTCGGCATCGGTGCGCAGCGCGCCGCCGCGCTGCCTGAGCCCGCGCAGATAGCCCTGGTGCAGGCTGTGCACGTCGATGTCGGCGGCGCCCCCTTCTTGCAGGCCGCCGCCCAGCGCCTCGCGGCGCAGGCAGGGGATGCGTGCGGCCAGGGCGTCGGCCGACAGGCGTTCGAGCTGCGGTGCATGGGGGCGCAGTTCGGCTTCGGTGGCGTCCAGCAGGGCGAGCTGGTCGGGCCCGGCGATATAGACCACGCCACGCGGCGAGAGGATGGCGCTGTCGCAGAAACCGGGCGGAGGCGACTGCAGGAACGGCCGGCTGGCGCGGGTCATGGCGCGAATCGCCGGCGTGCCGTAGGTTTCCAGGAACAGCGCCGCCGAGCGCCCCGTGGTGTGGTAGCCGGGCAGGGATTCGCGCTCCAGCAGCAGCACGCTGCCGTGTGCGGCGAGCTCCCAGCCCAGGCTGGCGCCCGCAATGCCGGCGCCGACGATGGCGAAATCTACGGTGGACATGCTCAGGTCTCCTTGCGGGTTCAGGATGCGGCTGCCGTGGCGGTGGCAGTCGTTGTTGCGGACAAGCCCCGTCCGCGCGCGAGAAATTGCTCGAATTCGGTATCCGGCAGCAAGGAGCCGCCGGTGGTCCAGGCCACGTGGGTCGCCTGCGGCAGCTGTGCGATCAAACCGGTTTGCGCCAGCCAGGCCCGGCCTACGGCGCTGTGCGTCAGGCGCAGCGGGCCTTCAAGCGCGGCGGCGGCGGAGGGCTCGATGCGCAGGCCTTCTGCCTCGTGTGCCCGCACCAGGTGCTGGAACAGGGTCGCATCGTCCACCGTGTACACGCCAGAGAGCCGCTCGCGCATCAGGCCCGCCGCCAGGCGCGAGGCCTGCGCCACCGCCAGACCATCGGCCTCCGTGCGGTTGGTCAGGCCCATGTCGTACACCGAAGGCTCGGCGCCCAGGCCCGCGCGCAATTGCAGCAGCATGCAGGGCGATTGCACCGGTTCGGCGAAAAAGCAGTGCACATGCGGGCCGAAGCGCTCGCGCAGGCCCAGGGTGATGCCACCGGGCGCGCCGCCGACGCCGCAGGGCAGGTAGACGAACAGCGGGTGCCGGGCGTCCACCACCACGCCGGCGGCGTCCAGTTGCGCCTGCAACTCGCCAGCCGCGACGCTGTAGCCCAGCAGCAGCGAGCGCGATTGCTCGTCGTCGACAAAATGGCACAGCGGGTCTTGGGCGGCCGCTTCGCGTCCGGCCTGCACGGCCAGCGCGTAGTCGCCCGCGTGCTCCAGCACCTCCACGCCATGCGCGCGCAGCCGCGCTTTCTTCCAGGCCTTGGCGTCGTGCGACATGTGCACACGGGCGCGAAACCCCAGCGCCTTGGCAATCAGCCCAACCCCCATCCCCAAGTTGCCGGTCGAGCCCACGGCGACCTCATGCTGTGCAAACAGCGCGCGCGCCGGGGCGCTGGCCAGTACCGTGAGGTCGTCCCCTGCCGCCATCAGCCCATGGGCAAGCGCCAGACGCTCGGCCAGTTCCAGTATTTCGTACGTCGCGCCGCGCGCCTTGACCGAGCCGGCAACGGGGAGCAGGTGGTCGCACTTGAGCCAGAGCGCGCCGCAGGCGGCGTCCAGGCCCAGGGCGCGCTGCAATTCGACGCTGCGCACCAGAGGCGAAGCGATGCGTCCGCCGGTCTCCGTGAGCACCGGGAACACGCGCGCCAACAGGGCTGCGGCACGCTCAAAGCGCTGCTGCGCGCCGCTTATCTGGGCCTGGCCCAGTTCGCCGGGCGCCGGGGCGGCCTGCCAATCGGGGTTGGGCCACAAACGGGGCTCGGCTTGGCGCAGTTGCGCCTCCAGTAGTTCGGCGCTGCCAGCGCCATCGGGTGGAACGGAAGAAGCAAGGGAAGGCATGTTGCCATTGTGCCCAGTGCGCACCTTCAGCGCACCTGTCGTCAACCGAGATTATTTCAAATACCGGAATAGTCAATTAGTGACTGAATGGTTTTAAATCAACCTCATGCGGCGTACAGTTCAACCCATCGATGAGCCGAACACACAAGGCGACTCACCGAAACCGCTTCCCAAGGGCACCGTGCCCTTCAAACAGTGGGTTTTTTAAGTCGTTTTTAAGAAAGAAACCATCATGAACACCGCACGCATCCTCTCTATCGCCGCTGTTGCCGCTTTTGCCTCCATTGGCGCCCAAGCCGGCGAATTGAACGGCAACCTCTACGGCACGGACTTTGAAGCCCACGTGCAATCGACCCGCAACAGCACCGAGGTGCGCGCCGAAGGCCAGAAGGCTCTGCCCAACTTCGCCAAGGGCCCCGTGGCCGACTACGCTGCACGCACCACCAGCAATCTGGACCGCGCCGCCGTCCGTTCGGACGCCTTGGTCGCTATCCGCGCCCACCAGATCGCCACCGGCGAACGCAGCTAAACCCTGCGGCAGGGCGCCAGGCCCGCCAGACCCTCCACCACCCGCAGTGCGCAAGCCCTGCGGGTTTTTTCACGGGGTACTTTTGCGCTGGGCCATGTGCCCGCCCAGCACCACGCAAACCAGGGCCGCCACGACAAAGGCCGTTCCGACCCATTGCCAGCCGGTCACGACTTCGCCCAGCACCAGCAGGCCGGCCGCCAGGCCCACGACCGGCACGCCCAGACTGAAAGGCGCCACCCGGTTGGCCGGGTGGCGCGTGAGCAGACGTGTCCACAGGCCGTAGCCGAGAATGGTCGCCGCCCAGCCCAGGTACGCGACCGAGCCCCAGGCCAGCCCAGGCAAAGCGCTCCAGCTGCTCAGGTGGAGCCAGCGGCCAGCGTCAGGCTCCGTGACCGCCACGAGCGCAGCGAACGCCAGAATCGGCGCCGGGCAGGACCAGACGACAAAGGCAATCGGGTCATAGCCCGGCGCCGCACGCTGTGCCAGGCGCGCAATGATGTTCGAGACCGACCAGGACGCCGCCGCGCACAGCGTGAGCGCAATGCCGATCAGCGTGGCGCCGCCGGCGCTGCCCGCCTCGGGCCCAATGAAGTTCATGGCAAAGCACCCCAGCCCGACAGCCGCCAGGGCCATGCCGATCAGCAGGGGGCGGCTGGGTCGCTCGCCCAGCGCCATAAAGCCAAACAGCGCGGTGAAGAACACCTGGGTCTGCATCAGCACGCTCGCCAGCGCCGCCGTCATGCCGAGTTTGAGTGCAAAGAAACCAAAACTGAACTGCCCCACGCCCTGGAACATGCCAAATCCGACCACCCAGCGCCAGCCGATGCGCGGTGGGCGCACCAGAAACACCATCGGAAGGGCGGCGGCGACGTAGCGCATGCCGCCCAGTTCAAAGGGGGTAAAGCTTTCCAGCCCCCACTTCATGGCAATGAAGTTAAGCCCCCAGAGGACGACCACGGCCAGCGCCGCCAGCAGGTCGCCCGTCCCCAGGCCCGCTGCTTCTGCGGCGGTTTGGCGGCTCACTGCACCGCCTGTGCGGCGGCTATCTGCGCTTGCACCCGCTGCGCGAGCGCCATGTCGCCAGGCGTTTCGGGGGTGAAATGGTCTACCGCGCGCGGCGCGCCGGCAGCGTCCAGCGCCACATAGACGGCGGCGCAGTGCAGCACCATGTGCTGCTCGCTGCCGGCCAGCGCGCCGGTGTGCACTTCAATCGCCAGGCTCATGCTGGTCTCGCCGGTGAACGCCAGGTGGGCACGCACCTCGACCAAATCGCCCGCATGCACCGGCCGCAAAAAGTGCGCGCTGCCGACAAAAGCCATCACGCAGGCGCCGCGCGCCCAGGCCGAGGCGCAGGCAAAGCCGGCTTCGTCCACCCAGCCAAGAACGCTGCCGCCTGAGACGCGGGCGCCGGCGTGCGGGCTGTTGTGCGGGGCCAGAAAGCGCAAGGTGATGGAGTGCATGGGTGGGTGTGGGTGGGTGAGCGAGGTGGAGAGGCCATTATTCCCCAGAGCGTCGCCGTAAAAATACTATCAAATAAATAGCTGGAAGCGCTTATCTATAAAGCGCTAGAGGCCGATTTGGCCAAATATTTCCGCAGGTAGCGCCCGGTATAACTCGCCGGGTTGGCAGCGAGCTGCTCCGGCGTGCCGGTGCCCACCACGCTGCCGCCGCCCGCACCACCCTCGGGCCCCATGTCGATGATCCAGTCGGCGGTCTTGATGACGTCCAGGTTGTGCTCGATGACGACGATGGTGTTGCCGGCGTCGCGCAGTTGGTGCAGCACCTTGAGCAGCAAATCGATGTCGGCGAAGTGCAGGCCGGTGGTTGGCTCGTCGAGGATGTAGAGGGTGCGGCCGGTGTCGCGCTTGCTGAGTTCCTGCGCCAGCTTCACCCGCTGCGCCTCGCCGCCCGAGAGCGTGGTGGCGCTTTGCCCCAGGCGCAGGTACGACAGGCCCACATCGAGCAGGGTCTGCAGCTTGCGGGCTATTGAAGGCACGTCCTTGAAGAAGGCGTAGGCGTCTTCCACCGTCAGCTCCAGAATGCCCGCGATGTTGCGGCCCTTCCATTGCACTTCCAGCGATTCGCGGTTGTAGCGCTGGCCGTGGCAGATGTCGCAGGGCACGTAGACATCCGGCAGAAAGTGCATTTCGACCTTCACCACGCCGTCGCCCTGGCAGGCTTCGCAGCGCCCGCCCGCCACGTTGAAACTGAAGCGCCCTGGGCCGTAGCCGCGCTCCTTGGCGAGGTTGGTCTCGGCCATCAGTTCACGGATGGGCGTGAACAGGCCGGTGTAGGTGGCCGGGTTGCTGCGCGGCGTGCGGCCAATGGGGCTCTGGTCGACGTTGATGACCTTGTCGAAATACTCAATGCCTTCAATGGCCTCGTGCGCCGCCGGCTCCTCGTGTGCGCGGTAGAGCTGGTGGGCCACGGCGGCGTACAGCGTGTCGTTCACCAGCGTGCTTTTGCCCGAGCCCGATACGCCGGTCACGCAGGTGAACAGCCCCACCGGGAAATCCACGCTCACGCCCCGCAGGTTGTTGCCGGTGGCGCCCACCACGCGCAGCGCCTGTACGGCGCCCTGGCGGGCCACATGCTCGGCAAGGCGTGCCGCGCGGCGCTCGCCGGCTTCTGTGATGGGAAAGCGCGACTTGCCCTTGGGCGCGGCAGGGGCCTCCTGCTTGACCACCGGCAGCCAGGGCGTGCGCCGCGCCGGGACGGCGACGCGGCGCGTGCCCGCCAGGTACTGGCCGGTGAGCGAATCGGGGTTGGCGCGCACCTCGTCGTAGGTACCCTGGGCCATCACGCGGCCACCGTGCACGCCAGCGCCGGGGCCCATGTCCACCACCTGGTCGGCGGCGCGCATCATGTCTTCGTCGTGCTCGACCACGATGACGCTGTTGCCGATGTCGCGCAGGTGTTTGAGCGTGGCGATCAGCCGGTCGTTGTCGCGCTGGTGCAGGCCGATGCTGGGCTCGTCGAGCACGTACATCACGCCCGTCAGGCCCGAGCCGATCTGGCTGGCCAGGCGAATGCGCTGCGCTTCGCCGCCCGAGAGCGTCTCGGCACTGCGGTCCAGGCTCAGGTAGTTCAGGCCCACGTCGTTCAGAAACTGCAGGCGGGTGGCGATTTCGCGCACCACTTTGTCGGCAATGTCGGCCTTGGAACCACTGAGTCGCAGAGCGGCAAACCAGGCGTGGGCAGTGGACAGCGTGGCGTGGCTCACCTCCCAGATGGCGCGGGCCTGCTCGCCTTCGCCGATTTTCACGAAGCGTGCCTCGCGGCGCAGGCGTGTGCCGTGGCAGTCGGGACAGGGCTGCGACTGGCGGTAGCGGGCCAGGTCGTCGCGCACCGCGCTGGAATCGGTCTCGCGGTAGCGCCGCGTCATATTGGGCAGGATGCCTTCGAAGGGGTGCTCGCGCAGCACCGGCTTGCCCTTGGATGCGCCACTGTCAACAAGGTAGCGAAACGCAATCTGCTCGTCACCCGAACCGTGCAGCACCACCTGCTGCACCTGGGGCGGCAAGGTCTCGAACGGTGTGTCCACGTCAAAGTGGTAGTGCTCGCCCAGGCTTTGCAGCATGGCAAAGTAGTAGGCGTTGCGCCGGTCCCAGCCCTTGATGGCGCCGCTGGCCAGGCTGAGCGTCGGGAAGGCCACCACGCGCGCCGGGTCGAACACCTCGCTGTGGCCCAGACCGTCGCAGGTGGGGCAGGCCCCCATGGGCGAGTTGAAGGAAAAGAGGCGCGGTTCCAGCTCGGGCAGCGAATAGCTGCACACCGGGCAGGAGAATTTCGCGCTGAACGCGTGCTCGCCTTCACCGTCCGTGTTGCTGTCCATCTCCAGCGCCAGCACGCGGCCATTGGTTTCGCCTGCGCTGGCGCCCACGCGCAGCGCCGCTTCGATGCTCTCGGCCAGGCGCTGCTGGGCGTCCGGGCGCACCTTGAGGCGGTCGATGACGACGTCGATATCGTGCTTCTCGGTCTTTTTCAGCTGCGGCAGGTTTTCGGCCTCCAGCACTTGGCCATCGACGCGAAAGCGCACATAACCCAGCGCCTGCATCTGCGCGAACAGCTCGGTGAATTCCCCCTTCTTCTCGCGCGCCACGGGCGCCAGCAGCATCAAGCGCGTATCAAGCGGCAGCGCCAGCACGGCATCGACCATTTGGCTCACCGTCTGCGATTGCAGTGGCAGGCCATGCTCGGGGCAGTACGGCGTGCCGGCGCGGGCGTAGAGCAGGCGCAGGTAATCGTGAATCTCGGTCACCGTGCCCACCGTGGAGCGCGGGTTGTGGCTGGTGGCCTTTTGCTCGATGGCAATGGCGGGCGAGAGGCCTTCAATCAAATCGACATCGGGCTTGTCGAGCCGCCCCAGGAATTGGCGTGCATAGGCCGAGAGGCTCTCCACATAGCGCCGCTGGCCCTCGGCGTACAGCGTGTCGAACGCCAGGCTCGATTTGCCCGAGCCCGACAGCCCGGTGATGACCACCAACTGGTTGCGCGGCAGGTCGAGGTCGATGTTCTTGAGGTTGTGCGTGCGCGCGCCGCGGATGCTGATGCGCTGCTGGGCCCGCAGCACGCTGGCGAGCGGCCGGCCTTCGTCGGCAAGGCCACCGGGCGCGGGCGCCGGGATAGAAAGGGGAAGGGAAAGGTTCACATTGGGCGCGCGGCGTAGGTGCGCGCGAAGGCTGGAAAACCTTTCATGATAAAGAAAGGACTGCGGCATGGGTACCTGGACGCCCGTTTGCGTCTACGGCCAGCCGCTGCACCGCTGTCAGGGTTTGCCCCACGCTCGCTGGACGATTGGCGCACAATGCACGTTTTTTCAGCCTTCGCCGGCCCTTTCAGGCTGGCCTGCACCGCGTGTCCGAGTCCATCGCTTCTGCTCGCCCCATCCCCTCTTCGATTCCCGATCCCGCCCACCGCATGACCGCGCTGGAGCGACGCTCCAGCGTCAGCCTGGCGCTGATCTTCGCGCTGCGCATGCTGGGCCTCTTCCTGGTGCTGCCGGTGTTTGCGCTTGAAGCGCGCAAGTACCCCGGTGGCGACGACCCGGCGCTGGTCGGCCTGGCCATGGGTATTTATGGTCTGACGCAGGCCTTTTTGCAGCTCCCGCTGGGCCTGGCGTCCGATCGGCTGGGTCGCAAGCGCGTCATCGTGGCGGGCCTGCTGGTGTTTGCTGCTGGCAGCCTGGTGGCGGCGCTGGCCGGCTCCATCACGGGCCTTTTGGTGGGCCGTGCGCTGCAGGGCGCGGGCGCCGTGTCGGCGGCGGTGACCGCCCTGCTCGCCGACCAGACGCGCGACGGCGTGCGTACCAAGGCCATGGCGCTGGTGGGCGGCAGCATCGGCCTCATGTTTGCCGTGGCGTTGGTAGCGGCACCGGCGTTGGCGGCCCACATCGGCCTGTCGGGGCTGTTTGGCCTGACCTGTGCGCTGGCACTGGGCGGCGTTGCCGTGGTGCTGTGGTGGGTGCCGGCCGAGCCTGCCCAGCACACCAATGCGCCGCGCGGGCGGTTGCTGGATGTATGGAAGCACGCCGACCTGCTGCGCCTGAACCTGGGCGTTTTTGTGCTGCACACGGTGCAGCTCGCCATGTGGGTGGCCGTGCCGGCGATGCTGGTGCAGGCGGGGTTGCCCAAGGCGGTGCACTGGCACATCTACCTGCCGGCGGTGGTGCTCTCGTTTGTTGCCATGGGCGGCTTGTTCGCGCTGGAGCGGCGCGGCCACTTGCGCGCGGCCTTGCTGGCAGCGATTGCCATGGTGCTGCTGGTGCAGGTCGGCCTGGGCCTGCTCGCGGCCACCGAGACCGCGCCGACGCTGTGGGTGCTGGGGGCGGTGCTGTTCGTGTTTTTCTGCGGCTTCAATGCGCTGGAGGCCAGCCAGCCGAGCCTGGTCTCGCGCATGGCGCCAACGTCCCTGCGCGGTGCGGCGCTGGGCACTTACAACACCTTGCAGTCGCTCGGCCTGTTTGCCGGCGGCGCCTTGGGCGGTGCACTGGTCAAGTGGGCTGGCGTGCCGACGCTGTTTGGTGTGACCAGCGGGCTGTGCGTGCTCTGGCTGGTGCTTGGCTGGGGTTTGCGGCCGGTGGGGCGCAGCGGCGGCGGGCACTGAACGTCCGGCAGCCATTGCGCGATGGGCGTAGCCGCCGCTTGCGGCACAATGTCCGGCCCGATTGCGCTCCTTGTCCAACCCCCTTTCTGCAGGCCCCACCATGGCATCCGTGAACAAAGTCATCATCGTCGGCAACCTGGGCCGCGACCCCGAAATGCGCACCTTCCCCAGTGGCGACCAGGTGGCCAACGTCACCATTGCCACCACCGACAAGTGGAAGGACAAGCAGAGTGGCGAGATGCGCGAAGCCACCGAATGGCACCGTGTGGTCTTCAATGGCCGCCTGGCCGAAATCGCCGGTCAGTACCTGCGCAAAGGCTCGCAGGTGTATGTGGAAGGGAGTCTGCGCACGCGCAAATGGACCGACCAGGCTGGTGTGGAAAAGTACAGCACCGAAATTCGCGCTGACCAGATGCAGATGCTGGGAAGCCGCCAAGGCCAAGGCGGAGGACAAGGGGGCGGCCAGGGCTACGACGACGCCGGCTATGGTGCCCAGGGTAGCCAGGGTAGCCAGGGTAGCCAGGGTAGCCAGGGTAGCCAGGGTAGCCAGGGCGAGGGCGAGGGCGAGGGCGAGGGCGAGGGCGGCGGTGGCTACGAAGCCCCGCGCCGCGCCGCGCCGCCAGCGCCGCGTGCGCCTGCCGCCCGTCCCGCCCCGGCACCCGCGCCGCGTGCGGCGTCGGGGTTTGATGACATGGACGACGACATTCCGTTCTAAAACCTACTTTGTTGGGTTTTTGTTGGTAGTGAGCTCGTCATCCGATAGGAGACGAGCTCTTTCTATTGCCCACATTCTTTTCGTGGTTTAGTTGTGTGTGAGCTCAACTACTACCTAAGAGAAATGATGGGTCATGACTAAATATGTAGCAAGGCGCGTACGGTTTCGAAATGGGGAACGTTTCTCCATCTTGAGTAGACCTGGAGGTTTGCCTGTCCACGAAGTGACCCTATTCCTCGCGGGCTTCCGCAGGCGTGGGCGAGCGGCCAACACCATTCATGCAGTCTGCACGACCATGGCCCTGCTCTATCGAGAGTTGGACAAGGCTGGCATCGCGTTGATTGAACGCCTGAGGCTCGGGCAGTTCTTGACAGTGCCCGAAGTCAATCGATTGGCAGATGCCGTTCAGTATCGAATGGCGGACCTTTCAGATAAGCGTCTCGCTTCGTCGGACCGACCTAGCGTGATTGACATCAAAAGAATCCGTATGAGTCGGAAGACTGGTGTTGAGGAAGTCAAGGCGGTCGGCGCTTTCAACCAGGCGACCCGCATACGGTACATGGCGCAGTACCTCGAGTTCCTCTCCGACTACTACGGTGCCACACTGCCATCGCGGCAGAAGAAAGAGCTTGCGCATGAAAGTGCCTTCGTCCTCAAGGCGCTAAAAGGCCAGATTCCCAAGGTTTCCAACAGAGCCAAACTGGGTGCCCGCGAGGGCTTGTCGAAGGACGACCAAGATAGATTGCTAGCTGTCATTCATCCGGATTCCCTCGACAACCCGTGGGAGAGAGGGTTCGTCCGGCTTCGGAACTGGTTGATCATTGTGCTTCTGCTGGCCACCGGCATGCGTCGTGGTGAACTGCTCGGAATTCAGATCGGTGACTTCGATCAGACCCTGCCTCAGATCAAGATTCTGCGTCGAGCAGATGTTCCCGAAGATTCCCGCCTCATCCAACCGAACACCAAAACGAACGATCGAAACGTAGAGGTGCGTCCAGCCATCATGAGGGCGGCTTGGGACTACATCATGAATCGAAAAAAAATAAAGGCTGCCCGCAGGCACCCGCTACTCATCGTCGCGGATGACGGAAGACCCTTGTCCCTGAAGAGCATCGACAAGATGTTCGCGCAGATTCGCGAGGCTTGTCCAGGGTTGCCGATCACGCTCAATAGCCATGTGATGCGGCACACATGGAATGAGCGCTTCTCGGAGCAAGCTGAACTTATGGGTCTTTCGGAAAGGCGCGAAGAAAAGGCGCGGAATGAACAGCAGGGTTGGGTGGACGACTCCAAGTCCGCCGCAACCTATACCCGCCGCTACGCGAGCCGAAAGGGGCGCGAGATCGCCCTGAAGCTACAGGAAAAACTCGATGTCCGCGGCAACTGAATTTCGCTCCTCAAACACTCTCGCAGTCACGCTGCCTGAGCGCGTCTTCACTCGTTCCGGCTCTCGCTGTACCTGATCCAGCATTTCGGCAGTAGCTTTGGGCGAGGCAGCGCTGGCGTAGGTGAGTGCCAGTAGTGTCAATGGGTGGACTTGCATCACCGAAGCAATTTGTTCGAGCTTGCCCAGGGTCGGGCTCTTGAGGCCCCGCTCCAGGCCGCTCAGGTAAGTGCGACTGGACACCAGCCCAAAATCCTCCTGGGTAAGCCCACGCATTTCTCGAACTGCCCTGATAGCTTGAGGCAGGTTGTTAGAAATGCGTGTCTTGGAGGGCATGCCTCCGATTACCGTTAATTGCGCACTATAGGACTACAATCTATAGTGTTCATTGCATGTCGAAACTGGTGTTTTGACATCGCGAAAACAGTCGAGAGGGCTTCGGCGCTAACAATTGTGAAGCCGTACCAGTGGCTAGTAATCACTGGCATGCACAAGGATGGTCCATGCCGTGTACCGGATGAAGTGAGGGCGGCAATGCAGTTGGATGACGTAGATGCGATCAACGGTTCGGGGCCCTTCGCGGTCGACGTCGCCGATGTCAGGTTTCTCGCGCGCTTCCCAGGCAGTGACGAAGAACTTTGGGCGGCGGACATCCAAACAAGCCGTAGCGATTCGGTTTGCCAACTGTTCAAATCAGTTCTGTTTGTAGAGGGCTCAGGCGTAGCGAGCATCTACGGCATCTCATCTCCTGACGGATATCCGAAGGGCCTGGCGGACGGTCCAGCCTTGGGTCAGCAGGCTTTCATTGCGTTCCTACGCAAGGAGAGTGCGCGCAACGAACGACTATTCGGTCCGAAGGTTCGTATTTTTAGTTCCTATGAATGCTCCTGCGAGCTGCTCGTGACGAGAGCCTACCTCTCACTCCGTGAATCGAAGTTGGACGCTGGGATTGGGTACCACGACACGACAGCTGGCGAGTACATTCTCCGAATAGTGGAGGCCGAACGTGAAGATGCCGTCAGCGTTCAGCCTCGGTCTTGAATCCCACAAGGGAGCAATCGAGCGAGTGACCTTCAAGTGAGTCCCCAATGACATTGGCACACAATTTGGACATAGTCCCCGCCGGGTGTCTGAGCTGTAATTGGTTGGGGGCGCTCAGGGCACCCGTTGAGGACGCGAAGTGTCCCCACTGCAACGCCCAACTGAGTCCTTTGCGCCAGAAAGGTCTGGACAACCTTCGCGGGTACTACCGACGCCTGGGCAAGATAGGCTTCTCGATTCAATTTACGCGTGAGCAACGCGACGCCGAATGCGAACGTCTAGAGCGGTTCTTTGAGAGCATTGGAAGGCCGCTATGAGCCTCGCTCACCTTGAAGCGAAGTACCCCCTGATCTATACACATTGCCATCCTCGTGGCGGACCTGGCTGGGGGGCGCTGCTGGATGTCTTGTTGGAGCAATTGCAGGCGAGGGCGGACTCTGGAGGCGTTCAGGCGCGAGCACTGCTTACGCGAGAGAAATGGGGCCGCCTCAGCCTACGCTTCTCTCCTCTCGACCCGGCTGACGCGGCGATGGTGGTATACGTAGAAAAGTTGTCGACGCATATCTGCGAAGTGTGCGGCGCACCGGGCACGCTGATCTCCGAGGCATGGCACCGCACGCGCTGTAACGCCCATACCGAGGCGCGGCCAACCTGGCCTACGTCAGACCGTTGACTACAGCTGCAGGTGGTCACGTTCCCATCATGGCGGTGCCTTGGTTATCCAGTGATCCATCAAGCCGTTCTGCGTTCCATCGCTAGATGGCTCACTCAGTGAAGCAATCTTGGGCTTTAGGGCTGCTTTGCGCGGCCTATGCCAGGCGCAAACGCCGCTACCATCCCAAGAGAATGAACTGCTGCTCCCACAAAATATGAACGCGGTCGAAATCGAGTCCGCCGTATCGGACCTCGCTGCCCAACCCTTTGACGCTGCCGAGTTTCCCTACGCCTTCCTGGCTGCCTTTGGCAACAAGGAAACGACGCTCAAACGCCTTCGCACGGGCAACAACAACGCCTCTGACGTGCCTGGCGGGGTACTCCTCCGCAACAACATCCACATTGCTGTGTGCGATGCTGGCGCTGTGGGTGAATCGCTCCGCACTCTGCGACACAGCCCTGCAACAACCAAGGCAAAAGCCAAATTCATCCTGGCCACCGACGGCCAGACGCTGGAAGCCGAAGAGCTGATCAGCGGTGAAACCATCGCATGCGCTTTTGAGGACTTCCCGAACCATTTCGGATTCCTGTTGCCACTCGCGGGTATCTCCACGATCAAGGAGATCAAGGACAACCCCAAGATCGTGCGTGAGCGCTATCCAGACCTTAGCGATGCTGATCAGGAGGCTATCCGTCAGCACGCCATTGCCGCCATGAACGTCACCCAGCAAGCCAAACTTGCTTTGGCTCAGGCAGATGCCAGCGGCAGTGGTACAGGGCAAGGAAGCACCGCCCTGATCGATGGTGTGCGTAAGTTCGTCAATGTGAAGGACTTGGACATCGATCTCATCGACCGCATCAACCCGTTTGATGCCGCTTATGCGGTGCTTGCCAAGGCCATGGATGAGAAGTCATTGCGCCAGGTACAAGCCGCCATTGCAGCCAAGAAGGTGAGCCTGACGGAGGAAGAGGCGCGTGACCTCTCCAAACGTGCATTGCAGTTCAAGAACGAGCGTGGCCGACTGCCGGACATCAACTCTGCGGATGCTTGGGAAAAACGCATGGCCGAAGGTGTGGCAGCGTTCGCCCGCTATCGCGCACTCGCAAAATCAGCCCAGGCACAAGGAGCACAGAGCAATGGCTGATATTGATGACGACGAACTGCTGGATGCGCTGGGCGTAGAAGTTGCACCACTCAAAACGTCGAGCCGTACCCCGCGTGAAGAGCGCATCATCGCTGGCTTTGAAGACATTCTGCGGTTTCATCAAACCCATGGCCGAGCACCCCAGCATGGCGAGGGGCGAGACATTTTCGAGCGTCTGTATGCCGTTCGACTGGATCAACTTCGGAAGTTGCCCGAGGCTCAAACCCTGCTTGCAGAACTGGACACTCCCAAGCTGCTCCAAGGCCATGAAATCGCAACAGTGGATGTAGACGCACTCGATGAGGATGCTCTGCTGGCTGAATTAGGTATCGGTGACGAGGCTGCCGAAGAGGGTGACATCACCGTTCTGCGGCATGTCCGATCCAGCACCGAGAAACGCGCCGCAGAGGAAGTGGCTGATCGGACAGCTTGTCAGGACTTTGAGCGGTTCCGACCGTTGTTCGAGCAAGCAGAGCAAGACCTGAAATCAGGTGTGCGGAAGTCGCTGCGCTTCGGACGTGATGCCAGCATTGCCGATGGCAACTACTTCATCTTGGGTGGTCAGCTTGCCTATGTGGCGGAAGTTGGAGAGACGATCAAAGCACCGAACGGCGAGAACGATGCGCGTCTGCGCGTCATCTACTCCAACGGTACAGAGAGCAATCTGCTACGCCGGTCTTTGCAGCGTGCCCTCTACAAAGACGACACGGGAAGACGGCTCACCGATCCCAACATGGGGCCACTGTTCAGCGACGAAGTGGAGCCAGAGGACATTGAGACAGGCACGATTTACGTCCTGCGCAGCAAATCAGACCACCCGTTCGTGGTGCAGCACCGTGAGTTGATTCACAAGATTGGGGTGACGGGTGGCAAGGTCGAAACGCGGATCGCGGGTGCCGAGAACCAGCCGACCTACTTGCTGGCAGGTGTGGAAATCGTTGCCACCTACAAGCTCCACAACGTCAATCGCGTGAAGCTCGAAGGTCTCTTCCATCGGGTTTTTGGTTCTGCCCAACTTGACCTCACCATTGAGGACCGTTTTGGTAAACCAGTGAAGCCTCGTGAATGGTTCCTTGTGCCGCTGCACGTGATCGATGAAGTTGTGCAACGGTTGATGGATGGCACACTCATTGGCGTGGTGTACGACGCGCAGGCAGCCAATCTAGTAACCAGCGAGTGAGCATATGAGGGGGGCCGAGAAACGTAGTTTTCAGCAGCCAATTGATCAAGACGGTCAGCAACTTCTGCGGGAGAAGTAAGCATCACCGTTTGGCCATCACCCCATTGCCAAAAACGGCGTCGTTTCGGCAGTCATCTCTCGCTACCCAGTGCCCCTGAGTTTCTCCCGTGAGTTATCAACATTCGATGGGCCGCGGGGAGTTATCCACAGGATTGTCTGTGAATGATGGGTGGGGGCGCTCTTTTCCCAACTAGGTTACGTAGTGTCTGACTATTCATGGCTGGTGGGAAAGCGACGGACGCGCAGCTTGAGATTGCTGTTCAGGCGATGGCAAAGCATGAGTCGATGAAGCACGTGCAGGTGCCTTATGCGATCGCCATCACCCTGGAAGTGGCTCAAGGCGTCGACACAAGGGTGTACGAGGAAATCCGTGACCACGTGCGTGAGCGCCAAGGGCTGCGCACCAGGACTTCAACAAGAAGGGGCTGATATGGGCGAATTCAAACGTGAAAACTCTCTGGGCGCTCTACCGGCTCACGACATCGTGAACTACCTGATCGCGATCGAAGACCTGGACGAGGCCTCTCGCTTCTCGGACGGTGGAGTGACTGGGCAGGGACTGCCCGGTTACCGCCCAGCCTATAGCCATACGGGCATGGTGGTGGGCTTCATCGAACCGTCCGAAGACGTCGATTTGCAGATCCAGTCGGCGTCCTCCATCCAGGCGGACCGCACGCTGCAAGGGCAAAGAATCAAGGTCACTCTTGATCGCTTCTATGTGGAGTCTTATCCTGGCTTGGGCGAGCACATCATCCTGTGCGAGTTCAATGGGAAGAACCAGATTCAACCGGCGGGTGAAGCGCTGAAGTTCGCTAAGAAGTTCAGCGCCAATGACCGATCAGCTGCCGCAGTGGTCAACGCACCAGTCTTCCTTGGACTTACCGTTTCCAATGACGGCATCGAGTTCGAGGGGCGCACCATCAATGTCCGAAGTAAAGGCAGCGAGGCTATCCTCGCCGCGCTGGAGTCGCCTGTTTTCAAGGCAGGGCTCACCCTCATCAATACCGCACAGCCCGCACTGAAGCCCTTTGTCAGCCTGGCCACTGCGGCAATCAAGACCGTGGAGAGCGGGAAGAACAACAAGCAGGTGCACGAGTTCAACTTGGGCCTGGACTTCGACGATAGAAGCACAGCTACTCGCCTGAGACTTGGCACATACATTGTGGTCCAGACGGATGAAAAAAGTTGGGACTGGACCCAGTTCTTCTGGCAGCGCGCAGCGTCACAACTACAGGATTGCCGCCTGCCCGCGGGTGAGTCGATTGGATTCAACTACACGGCAATCGGGATAAGCAGGTTTGAAAGTCCTGAACCTGTGAGAACACGCCGTTAGGCGCATCGCAAAATGGCCTCGCCTAGCCGATACTGGACAGCATGGCCGGTCCTTGAGATTTACGATGGACATCAACCACCATGGTATAGCGATCGCACAACTTCATACAGCTGGACCAACTGTGCTGGCATCAGTTGGTCATTTCACACCGGTAGCCCTTTTATCCAGATGCTACCCACATTTAGACCCCTAGAGCTTGATGCACGGTCCAAGCGGAGCACTACCAACAGTTCAGAGCATGTACACTTAACTTATTCACTCACACCGAAGCAACTGTCAACAGTTTTAGTGGGCATAAGCCATCTAGCGCCTGGACATCATGGTCGCCGCCAGAAGGTATGCGACCCAGCAATCGAGTCAAGCCGCGCATCCACCGCATTTGCACCAAGGTGCGTCGGGGTGCGGGTGCTCCCATGAGCGCAAACGCTGCGTTTGACTATCAAATGTATAGCTGTTGACGCTTTATGGATAAGCGCTAGAGGCCAATTTCATCTAGATTTTCGATTCGTCATCACGCGCTGGTGCCGGCGATCACGCCGCCCCCCAGGCAGACCTCGCCGTCGTACAGCACTGCGCTCTGGCCCGGGGTCACCGCCCATTGCGGCTCGGCAAAGCGCAGTGCGAAACCGTCGGGCAGCGCCTGTAGCGTGCAGGCTGCGTCCTGCTGGCGGTAGCGCGTCTTGGCCGTGTAGGCTCCCGGCGCGGGGGCGTGGCCTGCGCACCAGCTCACGTCCTGCGCGGCCAGTTGGTGCGACAGCAGCCAGGGGTGGTCGTGCCCCTGCACCACGCGCAAGGTGTTCTTGTCCAGCTCCTTGCGCGCCACGAACCAGGGTGCGTGCTCGCCCGCTCCGCGCTGGGCGCCCTTTTCCTTCACGCCCCCAATACCCAGGCCCTGGCGCTGGCCCAGGGTGTAGAACGAGAGGCCCACATGCTTGCCCAGCGTGCGGCCGCGTTCGTCCTGGATGGGGCCAGGCGCGTGTGCGATGTAGCGGTTGAGAAACTCGCGAAACGGCCGCTCGCCAATGAAACAGATGCCGGTCGAGTCTTTCTTTTTTGCGTTCGGCAGGCCGATGTCGGCGGCGATGCGGCGCACCACCGTTTTTCGCAGCTCGCCCACCGGGAACAGGGTCTTGGCAAGCTGCGCCTGGGTCAGGCGGTGCAAAAAGTAGCTCTGGTCCTTGGTGGTGTCCAGGCCTTTGAGCAGTTCGAACAGGCCGGTGTCGCTGCTCTGGCGCACCCGTGCGTAGTGGCCCGTGGCGATTTTCTCGGCGCCCAGGCGCATGGCGTGGTCCAGGAAGGCCTTGAACTTGATCTCGGCGTTGCACAGCACATCGGGGTTGGGCGTGCGGCCGGCCTGGTATTCGCGCAGGAACTCCGCGAACACGCGGTCCTTGTATTCGGCGGCAAAGTTGACGTGCTCGATCTCGATGCCGATCACGTCGGCCACGGCGGCGGCATCGACGAAATCGACGTTGGACGAGCAGTATTCGCTGTCGTCGTCGTCTTCCCAATTCTTCATGAAGATGCCGACCACCTCGTGCCCCATGGATTTGAGCAGCCAGGCGGTGACGGCCGAATCGACCCCGCCCGAGAGGCCGACAACGATGCGCTGGCGCCGGCCAGTCGGTTCAGGAAGCGACATGGTTCAGTACGCTGGCGTCGGTGTGTACCAGTTCGAGCGCGTAGCGCCTGCCGGCCAGGTAGTCGGTGATGCACTGCAGCACCAGCGGGCTGCGGTGGCGCTCCTGCGTGGCACGCAGTTCATCGAGCGTGAGCCACACGGTGCGCACGATGCCGTCGTCGAGCGCTCGCCAGGCGTGGTGCGCGCCCAGCGTGCCGGTGAAGGCAAAGCGCAGGTAGGTGATGTCGTCGCCGGAGCGCGTTCGCGTGAAGCGGTTGAGGTAGATGCCGACCAGGGCCGTGGGCGTGAAATCGTGCGCCGTTTCCTCCAGCACCTCGCGCGTGCAGGCATCCACGGGGGATTCGCCGGGGTCGAGGTGGCCGGCAGGGTTGTTCAGCTTGAGGCCGTCGGCGGTTTCTTCTTCGACCAGCATGAAGCGCCCGTCCTGTTCGATGATGGCAGCGACGGTGACGTTGGGTTTCCAGCGATTGGGCATGGCAGGATTATCGTGAACTGGCTGAACCCGCGTTTTTGACCACCCGCTGCAGGGCTTTCTATACTGACAGCACGCGCCCGCTTGCACGGCGTGGCAGGAGGTGACTTGTGGCCTGGCATACCTGGTTGATCTATCTCGTCGCGGCGGTGGGCCTCTCGCTCACGCCCGGACCCAACAGCCTGCTGGCGCTGACCAATGGCGCCCTGCACGGCCACCGCCGCACGCGCTGGAGCGTGGCGGGCGGCGCCGTGGGCTTTGTGGCGGTGATCGCGCTCTCCATGCTAGGCATTGGTGCGCTGCTCCAGGCGTCCGCCAGCGCGCTGCTGGTGCTCAAGTGGGTCGGTGGCGCGTACCTGGTGTGGCTGGGCATCCAGCTCTGGCGCGCGCCGCCGCTACAGCTCAACCCCAGTGCGGACACCCCGTTTCCGCGCCGCAGCCAGTTGTTTCGCCAGGGGCTTTTTGCAGCGGTGTCCAACCCCAAGGCGCTGCTGTTCTACGGCGCCTTTCTGCCCCAGTTTCTTGACCCGGCGCGCAGCCTGTGGCTGCAGTTCGTGGTCATGGCCGGCACGTTTGCGGTGATCGAGTGTGGCGTGGAAGTGCTGCTCGCCCGTATGGCGCACCGCATTCGCCCGGTGCTAGAGCGCTATGGCAAGCGCTTCAACCGCGTCTGTGGCGGTGCCTTTGCGGCCATGGGTGTGGCGCTGCCGATGACGCGCTGATCAATTGAGCGTCCGCAACATGTACACAGCGCCTTGGCCATAAGTGGCGAGGCGTCGGCGTTGCTCCATATCTTGCAACGGGCCAACGGCATAGCCGCGCCGCTCCCAGAAGCCTTGCGAGCCCTGTACCGCCACCAGCGCCGAGCGGGTGAGGCCACGCGCCACCGCGCTGCGCCACAACGGCGCCAGCAGTGCCTGCGCCAGGCCCTGCCCGGAAAATTCAGGCAAGACGGCCAAGTCGTGCAGGTACAGCGTGTCGGGTGAATCCGCAGCCTCGAAATCGCCATGCAGCGGTGTCACTTTGCCCTGGGCCGAGCCATAGGCGGCAAGGTAGGCGCAGATGCGGCCCGCCTGCTCGATCACCCATGAGCATTGCGCCGGGCTGGCGAGGCGGCGTGCATAGACCGAGGCACTTTCGATATAGCCAGCGCCATAGCAGGCGCGCTGCACCGCCAGCAGGCCGGGCAGGTCTTGCAGGGTGAGAGGGCGGGGGACGGCGGTCATTCTCGGTGGGGTGGCAGGGGTTTGGCGGCTGGCGCGGTAAGCGCTTTCGGGTCTGGCATTGGCTGGAGAGCGCTATTAAATAGATAGCTTATGACGCTTATCAGGCATGCCATGGAGCATGGTTTTATTCAAAATTTAACCCCATTCGGACGAAGCTCTGCATACCCTGGCCATCGCGCCTACGCGTCAGCGGCCATGGGCAGGCACAGCCGCAGGCGGGCCCCCCCCAGGGGCGAGGCCAGGGCCTGCACGCTGCCGCCGTAGGTCTCGGCCAGCGCGCGCACGATATCCAGGCCCAGGCCGGAGCCGGGTCGCTGCTCGTCGAGCTGTACGCCGCGCTCGAACATGTGCTCGCGCTCTTCCTCGGGAATGCCGGGGCCGTCGTCATCGACGGTGAAGCACAGCTGACCCTGAATGCACTGCACATCGACCAGCACGCGCTGGCGCGCCGATTTGCCGGCGTTGTCGATCAGGTTGCCCAGCAGTTCGTAGAGGTCTTGCTCCTCGCCGCGAAAGGCCCCGTCCTGCGCCTGGGGCGCGAGTTCAAACGCCAGATGCCGCTCTGCATGCAGGCGCTGCATGGTGCGCAGCAGCGCGCGCAGCGGCGGCAGCACCGGGGTGCGCAGGCCGGTGGCGCGCACGGCGGCGGCGGCGCGCGCACGGGCCAGGTGGTAATCGACCTGGCGGCGTGCGCTGGCCACCTGCTCTTGCACCAGCAGCGCCAGCGGGCTGCGTTCTTGCGCGGCGGCATTGGCCAGGATGGACAGCGGCGTGTGCACGGCATGGGCCAGGTTGCCGGCCTGGGTGCGGGCGCGCTGCACCATGTCGGCGTTCTCGCGCAGCACGTGGTTGAACTCGTTGACCAGCGGCTGCAGCTCTTGGGGGAAGCTGCCTTCGAGCTGCCCGGCGGCGCCGCTGCGCACGGCGGCCAGGCGCGCGCGCAGGAGCTGCAGCGGCCGCAGTGCCAATTGCAATTGCACCGCCACGGCAAGCGCCAGGCCCAGCGCCAGCAGGCCCAGGGCGATGAGCAGCATGCGGGTGAAGCGCTGCAGGGGTTCGGCCAGCAGGGCTTTGTCGCCCGCCACCACCAGGCGCAGCAGGGGCGCGTCGTCCTCGGGCAGTTGCAGGGTGCGTGCCACGGCCAGCAAGGCGTGGCCCTGGGCGTCCTGCAGTGGCAGAACGCTGTAGCCGCCAGCCGGGTAGGACGCTGGCGCATCGGGCAAGCGCAGCACCTGGTCCCACAGCGAGCGCGAGCGCGCCACGCCCGCCTGGGGCGCCGCGCCCAGCCGGTCAATCTGCCAGTACAGGCCCGACAAGGGCTGTGCCAGGCGTGGGTCTGCCGCCATGGGGCTGATCGTGACGTGGCCGGGTGCTACCCAATCGACGGAAGCGCTCAAATGGTCGAGCTGCATCACCAACTGCGCCTGCAATTGTTGGGTGACGTGGTCCTGAAACAAGCCGCGCAGGCCCCAGCCCACCAGGACAATGGCCAGCAGCATCCAGGCCAGTGTGCCGGCCAGCAGGCGCAGGCGCAGCGACCCCGTTCTCACGCCGCGTGGCCCACGTCAACCAAGCGGTAGCCCAGGCCCCGCACGGTTTCGATGCTGCCGGCGGGCAGCTTCTTGCGCAATCGGCCGACGAAGACCTCGATGGTGTTGGAGTCGCGGTCGGCGTCCTGCGGGTAGAGGTGCTCGGACAGTTCGGTGCGCGAGAGCACTTCGCCCTTGCGCTGCATGAGCAGCGACAGCAGCTTGAACTCATGGCTGGTCAGTTGCAGGGGCAGGCCGTCCACCAGCACGCGGGCCTGGCGCGTGTCGAGCAAAATGGCCCCGCATTGCCATTGCGCGCTGGTGTGCTCACCCAGTCGCCGCAGCAGGGCGCGCAGGCGCGCCAGCAACTCCTCCATGTGAAAGGGTTTGGCCAGGTAGTCGTCGGCGCCGGCATCCATGCCGGCCACTTTTTCATGCCAGGCGCTGCGCGCCGTGAGGATGAGGACCGGCATGGTGCGCCCCGCCGCACGCCAGCGGCGCAGCACCGACAGGCCGTCGAGTGCGGGCAGGCCCAGGTCCAGCACCACGGCGTCGAAGTCTTCCACGTCGCCCAAATAGTGAGCGTTGACGCCGTCGCTGGCACTTTCCACCGTGTGCCCTGCGGCCGTGATGGCGCGCACCAGTTGGTCGCACAGCGTGGGTTCGTCTTCAACGACGAGGATGCGCATCCCTGTCCTTTCCGTGGTCCTTGCGCTGGATCTCCAGCACCTTGCCGTCGACGGCATCGACCTTGAGCTTGACGATGCGGCCATCGCTCTGCAGCAATCGAATTTCATAGAAGAACCGACCGCCGTCCTGCTCGAACTCTACCTTGAGCGCCTGGCCTTGGTAATCGCGCTCGATTTTTTCCAACACGGCCCGCAAAGGCAGCACCCGGCCTTGTTCGAGCGCCTGGCGCGCCAGCTCATGGTCACCATGCCCACCTTCCTCGGCGTGCAGCACCGGCCCGGCGCCGAGCAGACACAGGGCCAGGCTGTGCAGCATCAGGCGGCGAAAGGGTTGCGCAGTGTAGGAGGCCATGGGCCGGTTTTTACCCTTGGGGCGATGAACGGAGGATGAATGCGTCTTTCAGCATGCGTTCAAGCGGCATTTTCCACAATGCCATGGAACGAAAAAAGGGAAGCACCTCATGCGGTCAAAAGTAGCACTGGGAATCTGGTTGCTGGGCATCACCCTGGCATGGATGGCGGTCGTGCCGGCCGATCTGGGGGTCTCGCCCCTGGTCAATGCCCAAGGCGCCGCTGCGGGATGGTGGCAGTTGCGCCAGCACGCGATGTATTTGAGCGGGTTGTGGAGCATCGGCCTGATGGCGCTGGTCATGCTGCTGGCCCTGCGCCTGCCGCTGTTTGATCGTGTGCTGGGCGGCATGGACCAGGTCTACCGCCTGCACAAATGGGCGGGCATCGCCGCAGCCCTCACCGCCATCGTGCACTGGGGCGCCAAGGAATCGAGCGGCTGGATCAAGACGCTCTGGGGCCGCGCCGGCAAACCCGGGCACGACGCCGTTTTGCCTTGGTTGACCGATACCCGTGGTTTTGCCAAGGACCTGGGCGAGTGGGCCTTCTACCTGTTGCTGGCCATGGTGGCCCTTACGCTGCTTGCCCGCTTGCTGCCCTACAAGCACTGGCGCCTCCTGCACCGCGCCATGCCGGTACTGTTCCTCGCGCTGGTGTTCCATGCGGTGGCCCTGATGCCGCTCACGTTCTGGGCGCTACCCTTGGGGCTGCTCATGGGCTCGCTGCTGGCACTGGGCAGCCTGGCCGCGCTGTGGTCGCTGGCAGGTTGGGTGGGGCGTTCACGCAACCATGCGGCGCGCATGCAGTCGGTAGCGGTGCTGGGCGATACGCCCACGGGTGCACCTGTCGAGGTCATTTGCGCCATGCCAAAGAGCTGGCGGGGGCACCGCGCGGGGCAGTTCGTCTTTGTGCGCTTTGACGCGACCGAAGGTGCCCACCCCTTCACCATCGCCAGTGCACCGCACGCGCTGGGCAACAGCCCCGAGGGCGAGCCGCTGCTGCGTCTGGTGATCAAGCCGCTGGGCGACTACACCCGCACCCTGCACCAGCGTCTGCATGCCGGGCAGCGCGTGGATATCGAAGGCCCCTATGGGCGCTTTCATGGCAAGGGTTCGCGCCGCCGTCAGCAGGTGTGGGTGGCCGCAGGCGTGGGTGTGACGCCGTTTCTGGCACTGCTGGAGGCGCGCCAGCCAGGGTTGGCCACCAAAGGCCGCGACCCAGCCCCCGTGCACATGCACTACTGCACGCGCGATGCCCAGCGCGACCCGCTGCTGCCGCGCTTGCAGAACCTTTGCGCAAACGCACTTCCGCCCGTGCCGCTTTGGGTCCACAGTGAGGCGCAGGGGCAACGCCTTACGCCGCAGGATTTGCAAAACGAACCCGGCCCCCTGGATATCTGGTTCTGCGGGCCCCAAGGCCTGGGCGACACGCTGCACGAACACGCACGTGGCCCCAGCCGCTGGCGCCTGCACCGCGAATCATTTGCCATGCGTTAATTTGTTGAAAAGGAGCCTCACCATGAAACACGCCCCCACTCTGCGCCGTGGCTTGCTGGCCCTGGCCCTGGGCCTGGTCGCCCTGCCGACCTTGGCCGATGACGATTGCGATGCGCCGGTCAACCGCTGGCAGTCGCGCGAGGCCGTGCGGCAAATGGCGGCCCAGCAGGGCTGGCAGATCCAGCGGCTGAAGATCGACGATGGCTGCTATGAAATCAGCGGCACCGACAGCCAGGGCCGAGGCTTCAAGGCCAAGATCGACCCGGAAACCCTGAAGGTGTTGAAGATGAAGCAAGGGGACCGCCAGCGTTCCCGCGAGCGCAACCGGGACCGCGATCACGACCGCGAGCGCGACCATGCAGCGCCGCAATCGGGCGGCGCTGAGGCGCCTTCGCCACTGTTCACCCCTGGTACCGCCCCGCGCGGCCAGATCGAGTAACCACCCACTGGAGCATCACGATGTCCAAACCTCTTTTGACCACTTTGGCCGCCGCCTGCGCGCTGGCCGTTCCCGCCCTGGCGCACAGCCGCCAGGTCACGCTGACCGCCCAGCTCAAGAACTACGGCGGCGACGGCGCCTATCTGGCCGCCTACCTGACCGACGCCAAAGGGGCGTACGCCGGCACGCTGTGGGTGGCGGGCGGTAAGGCCAAGTACTACAAGCACCTGTCCGACTGGAACCGGCTCTCCAGTGGTGACGCCAAGCGCCTGAACGGTGTCACCGGCGCCAGCGTGGGCGCGGGGCGCACGCTCAAGGTCACGGCCAACCTGGCCGATGCCCTGATTGACGCGGGCTACGAAATCCACATCGACGCTGCCGTGGAAGACATGCGCGACAGCCCGTCGGAAATCCGCGTACCGCTGACGACCGGCAACGCCGGCAAGCCGCAGGCCGGCAAGCAGTACCTCCAGTCGCTGACCTTCCAATTCCAATAAAGGGCATGCGCATGGGTTGGAAAGCCATTCACCGCTGGCTGGGTTTGACGGCGGGTACTCTGGCGCTGGTGCTGGGCCTTAGCGGCGCCCTCCTGGCGTTCGACCCGGTGCAGCAATCGTGGCAGGCGCCTGCGGCACCGGGCGACCTGTCGGTAGCGACGCTGGTGGAGCGCGTGGCACGCACCGTCCCGGGCGCAGAAGAAATCCGCCACCTGCCCTCGGGCGCCATCGTGGTGTTCGGCTTTGTCGGCGACCAGGCGCAGGCGCACTACGTGGACCCGGCAGATGGCAAGGTGCTGGGCGCCTGGGAGCCTTCGGCGTTGCCGCGCTGGGTGAAGAACCTGCACCGCTCGCTGCTCCTGGGCGACGCCGGGCGCTGGGGTGCGGCGGGCATTGCGCTGGCCATGGGCTTGATTTGCCTCTCGGCCCTGGTGCTGCTGCTGCGCCGCATGGGCGGCTGGCGGCACCTGGCCGCGCGCGTGCGGGGCTCGCTGGCACAGCGCATCCACGTGGTGGCGGGCCGGGTGGTGCTGGCGGTGCTGCTGCTGACATCGCTCACCGCGCTGACGATGAGCGCCTCAACCCTGGGGCTGGTGGCGCTGGACGCCGGGGTTGAGCCGGATGTGATTTCTGTAACCACCGGACAGACCGCTCTGCAAGCACTGTCTGGGGCACAGCTTCCTATGCTGCAAAGCCTCGCTGTGCGGGATCTGCGCAAGCTCAATTTCCCGGACGCAGCCGACCCAGAAGACACCTGGAAGGTTGCCACCCGCCAGGGAGAAGGCTGGATCGACCGGTACTCGGGGAAGATGCTGGCTTGGCAGGACATGACTTTTGCGCAGGGTGTCTACGACTGGGCGCTGGTGCTGCACACCGGCGAAGGGGCCTGGCCCTGGGCCGTGGTGCTCGCCTTCGTGGGCGCCAGCGTGCTGCTGTTCTGGTGGTCGGGTGTGGTCATGTGGTGGCAGGCGCGCCGCCAGGCGCCGCACATCACCGACAACAGCCCGCTGGCGCGCGCCGACGTGCTCATTTTCGTCGCCAGCGAAGGCGGCAGCACGTGGGGATTTGCCCAGGCGCTGCAGGATGCGCTGGCCCAGAGCGGCCACCGCGTGCACACCAGCGCTTTGGAGCATTTCCAGACCACGCCCGCCACGCGGCAGGTCTTCGTGCTCGCCGCCACCTATGGCGAGGGCCAGGCCCCGGCACACGCCAAAGACGCGCTGGAGCGCATGGCAAAGCTCAGTGCCAGCGCCGTGCCCGTGACGGTGCTGGGCTTTGGCAACCGGCAGTACCCGGCCTTCTGTGCCTTTGCCGAGGCGCTGGAGACAACGCTGCGTGCACAGGGTTGGCCCGCGCTGCTGCCGCTCGAATGCATCCACCAGCAATCGGCCCAGCAGTTCGCTCGCTGGGGCGACGCCCTGGCGCGCGCACTGGGCGAGCCCCTGGTGCTCGACTATGTGCCGCGCGTGCCGCCCACCACCGCGCTCACGCTCGTGGCGCGCCAGAACTACCGCGAGCACAGCGACGAACCCACGGCGATCCTGCGCTTTGCCTGGCCCGCGCAGGGCGGCGGGGCACTTCGGGGCCATGGCCTGGCGCACTTTGCGGCCGGCGATCTGGTGGGCATCGTGGCGCCGGGTTCGGCCGTGCCGCGCTTTTACTCGCTGGCGTCGGGCTGGAAGGACGGGTTTCTGGAAATCTGCGTGCGCCTGCTGCCCGGTGGCCTGTGCTCCACGCATTTGCTGGGCTTGCAGATGGGGGACAGCATCGCCGCCTTCATTCGGCCCAACCCCGGCTTTGCGTTGCCGCGCACGCGCCGGCCCGTGCTATTGATCGGGGCCGGTACGGGGGTGGCGCCCCTGGCTGGTTTTATTCGCCGCAACGACCGGCACACCCCCATGCACCTGTACTTTGGGGGGCGCGACCCGGCGCAGGACTTTTACTTTGGCACCGAGATCGGGCAATGGCTGGGTGAAGGGCGGCTGGCGAGTGTGCAGACGGTGTTCTCGCGCATCCCAGAGGGCGGTGGTTATGTGCAGGACGCCCTGCGCCGCGACGCCGAGCGCCTGCGCGCACTGCTGGCCCAGGGCGCCCTGGTGCGCGTCTGCGGCAGCCGCGCCATGGCCAAGGGCGTGGCCGATGCGTTGGACGCCATCCTTGTGCCGCTGCACTTGAGCGTGGCGCAGCTCAAAGCAAAAGAGCGCTATGCCGAAGACGTCTTCTGAGACTGCCGCGCCCTGCACGCGGATTGCGCTGCACGGCCCGACCATGGGGACGCGCTGGTCCGCCAGCGTGGACGCCGATGGTGCTGTGAACCAGGAGGCCCTGCGCCAAGACCTGGCCTTTGCGGCGCAGCAGGTGGACATGCAGATGTCGCCCTGGAAGCAGGGCAGCGACCTGGTGCGCCTGAACCGCGCACCCGTGGACACCTGGATGGACCTGCCGCCTGAAATGCTGGAGGTGCTGGCCTGCGCCATGGACATCCACCGCCAAAGCGCTGGTGCGTTTGACCCCTGCGTCGGCGCGCTGGTCGATGCCTGGGGTTTTGGCGCCGCGTGCGACGCCCCCGATGCCGCGGCGATCCAGGCCGCGCGCCAGGCCGTGCCCATCCCGATGCACAAGGGCCTGGAACTCGACCGCCCCGCAGGCCGCGCCCGCAAGCGTGCCCCCGTGCAGCTCGATCTGTGCGGCATTGCCAAGGGCTATGCGGTGGACCGCATGGCCGCCGTGCTGCGGCAGCATGGCGTGCGCCATGCGCTCGCGGCGCTCGATGGCGAGCTGCGCGCCGTGGGCGGCCAGGCCAGTGGCGTGCCCTGGGCCGTGGCGCTCGAATCTCCTGACGTTGGACGCCGCGCGGCGCGCGGCGTCATCGAACTCGAAGATCTGGCCGTGGCCACCTCGGGCGACTACCGGCACTACCTGAAAGTCGGCGACGCGCACCTCGCGCACACCATGGACGCACGCCGCGCCGCGCCGGTGAACAACGCCGTCGCCTCGGTCACCGTGCTGGCGCGCACCTGCATGGAGGCGGACGCCTGGGCCACCGCCCTGCTGGTGGCCGGCCCTGGGGAAGGCCTTGCCTTGGCGCAGCGCCGGGGGCTGGAAGCGCTGTTTCTGCTGCGCCGCCCCGAAGGCTTGGTGGAGTTGGGGCTGGGGCGGTTCGCCGCCTCCTGATTCCATTTCTAAATCAATCGATTACTTTGTCGGCTTCGCTTGTCGTACGCCTGTACTGTCTGCGCTTCACCTTCGCGTACTCGATTGATTGAGAAACGGAATGAGCGCCGCAGAGATTTGCATGAACGGCAGCACAACAGGCCGTTCAGCAGCGATTCATGGGGGCCGGCGCAGACTGGGTCCACAGTCGCTAACGACTGGGCACCTACGCAAAGGAGACCACCATGCAACGGACCACACTTCTCGCCTCGATCGCTCTTCTGGCCGCCGCCATCAGCCCCCCGCTCCTGGCCGGAGATCACCAACACCACCGGAAACACGACCGCCAGCCGGCCACGGACATGCGCCCGGCAGACGGGGATGGCCAAGGCATGCAGGCGGTCGTCCACAGTGCCCCCAGCGATGCGCCGGGCTATGGGTGGCGCTATTTCACGGATCCGGCAGCGTCCCGCGCCCTCGTCATCAGTCCGCAAGGGGACTACTACTACAGCTCCGGCACGGGCTTGCGCTGGATCGCCGCAGCACAGAGCTGAGCAGCGCTCAGCGCGCCACGTCAACCACCACGCGCCCGCGCACCTGCCCCGCCAGGATGGCGCCCGCCAGCTCCGGCAGGCGGCTCATGGGCTCGACGGTGGTGATGGCGTCCAGATGCTTCAGGTCCAGGTCGCGCGCCAAACGCTGCCAGGCCGAGTGGCGCGCCGGCATGGGCGCCATCACCGAATCGACGCCCAGCAGCGCCACGCTGCGCAGGATGTGCGGCAGCACCGTGGCCGGCAGGTCCATGCCGCCGGCCAGGCCGCAGGCGGCAGCCCCCGCGCCGTATTCCATTTGCGCCAGCACATTGGCCAGCGTGGTGCTGCCCACCGAATCCACCGCGCCGGCCCAGGTTTCGCGCTGCAGCGGGCGCACCGGGCCTTGCAGGCTGGCGCGGTCAATGAAGGCGCTGGCGCCCAAGCCGCGAAGGTAGTCGTGGGTGTCGGGCCGGCCGGTGGACGCCGTGACGTGGTAGCCGCGCTTGGCCAGCAGGCTGACCGCCACCGATCCCACGCCGCCGGCGGCGCCCGTCACCAGCACCTGACCCTTGCCCGGCTGGGCATGGCCCCAGCGCTCGAGCATGTCCACGCACAGCGCGGCGGTGTAGCCGGCCGTGCCGATGGCCATGGCCTGCAGCGGTGTAAAGGCGTCCGGCAGGCGCACCAGCCATTCGGCCTTGACGCGTTGGAAGCGCGTGAACCCACCCCAGTGCGTCTCGGACAGGCCAAAGCCGTTGAGCACCACCCGGTCGCCCGCCTTCCACAGGGGTGAACGCGACTCGACCACCGTGCCCGCCAGGTCGATGCCGCCCACCATGGGCAGGCTGCGCGCGACCTTGTTGCGGTTGCCGGACAGCGCCAGCCCGTCCTTGTAGTTCAGGGCCGAGTACTGCACCTCGACCAGCACGTCGTCATCGGGCAGGTCGGCCAGGGTGAGTTGCTGGAAAACGCTGCGCGCCTTGCCCTCGTGCTCTTCGATGACCAGGGCGGTAAAAGTGTCGGACATGGGAAGCCTCTGCAAAAGAAACCATGCTAACCCTCGCCACCCCAGCTGCGTGCCGCCTGCACGACAGCCACCGCACGATCGGTCGGGCCGCAGGGCGTGTCTGGCCGCAGTGTGGGATAGTGCGCGGCTACCGCTCGACCTCTGTGCCATGGAAACCCTCTCTGCCTTGCAATCCCTGGGTCTGGAACTGCCCAGCCCCGCCTACATCGTGGGGGCGATCCTGTTCGGCATCATTGGCATGGCGGTCTACTGGCATGGCAAGCGCTCGCAGCAGCGCAACCTGCGCTGGCTGGGTTGGGGGCTGATGCTCTATCCCTATGCGGTCTCGCAGACCTGGCTGCTGTATGCGGTGGGCGTGGCGCTGTGCGCCGGCGTGTGGTGGGAGTGGGGCGGATAAGCCGCCTGTTCGCCCGTTCGCTGGTCCGTTTTTGTTCAGCCGGCCGCCGCCCGCAGGCCCGCGCCGTGCCCGCGCGTAAAGGCTTCCTCGAACACCGAATAGCCCGACCAATCGGCGTGGGCAAACGCCAGGCGTGCGGTGGCGGGCGTCGGCAAGGGGCGCTGGCGCTCTCCATTCGATAGCTGCACGCGCTTGTCCACATTGCCCTGCGTGCCAATTTTGCATAAAGTTTTGAGCCCACCGGGGCGTGGTATTGCCATCGCGTGGCCGTAGCGCGTGACCTCGACGCGCTCCACGCGCTGGCGCAGGTCCGGGTGCGGGCCGCAGAGCCCGGCCACGGCCGCCTCGGCCCAGTGCTGCCAGGGCGCGCGTGCCAGCTGCGCGCGGGCGCCCGGCACGTCGCCCAGCGCCTCGTAGTAGGTGAGCACGGTGGGCGCGGTGAGCAGCGCGCCCAGGCCGAGCCGCTGGTGGCCGGCGTCCACGTAGCCGAGACCGCCCGGCGTGGCCTCGGTGTAGAGCACGTTGTCCCAGGCCGGTGCGGCGCCGGGGCGGTCGGTGAGCGGCGCGTTGGTGGCAATGTTGGTCACCACCCAGGGCGCCCAGGCCAATTGCGCGGCGGCGGCGCGCAGGAACTGCGGCGGGTTCTGCACCACGCGCGCGGCGATGAACACCGGCAGCGCCACCACGCATTGGTCGGCCTGCCAGCGCACCACCTGGCCGCTGGCGTGGTCCAGCGCGTCGACCTGCACGCCATGGCGCTGCTCGGTGATGCGGAGCACGCTGTGGCCCGTGCGCAGTTGCTGGCCCGGCGCCAGGGGCTCGGCGAGCTTGCGCACGAGGAAGCCATTGCCTTCGGGCCAGGTGAGCAGGCCATCGCTGTCGTCGTCCGCGGCGCCCTCGCCACCCTCGCCCGGCGCTGCAAAGCCGTGCCGGCTGGCAAAGTAGTGGATGCCGGCCCAGGCCGATACGCTGGTGCTGCCGGCGCCGTAGTCGTCGCGGCAGCAGTAGTTGAGGTACCAGCGCAGGTGCGGGTCGTCCAGGCTTTCGCCCTCCAGCCAAGTATCAAAAGTAATAGCATCCAGCGCAAGTGCAATGGGCGGTACAGCCTTGTTTTCGCCCCAATCCGCAAAGGTGGGCATGGCAAACGCCGCAGCGCGCGAGAGCGTGCGGATGCGCTGTGCAAACAACCGGTACTGGGCCAGCGTGCGCGGTGCCACGCCGTCCACCGGCAGCAGGCCGGCGTGCCAGTGGCCCTGCCAGTACAGGCGCTCCTGCGGGCTGTGGCAGAGCGTGAATTCGTCGTAGCGCCAGCGCCCGGCCACGCGCTGGCGCAAGCCGAGTTCTTCCAGCAGGTTTTGCACTTCGGGCGCGCTGTCGCCAGGGACCGGCAGGTAGTGCGCGCCGTGCGGACAGGCACGCCCGAGCACGCCGCCGGCGCGGCTGTTGCCGCCGGCGCTGTCTTCGAGCTCCAGCAGGGCAAAGTCGTCCACCCCCGCCAGCCGCAGCGCGCGCGCGGCGGCCAGCCCGGCGATGCCGCCGCCGGCAATCAGCACGCGGGTGCGGCGCTGCGCAGTCGGCGCCGGCAGGCTGCCGCGCGCCAACAGGTCGCGCAGCGCATGGCCGCGCGCCATGTCAATGCCGGCAAAGCCGCCGACGAGCGGCGCAGGCGCCTGCGAGCAGCCCGGCGAGAGCACGGCCGTGGCCGCAGAGGCGGCAGCGGTGAGAAACGTGCGGCGTTGCATGGCGGCTCAATGCGTGGCGACCATGCCCCACTCGCGTTCGTAGGTGGTCACCAGCACCTGGTTCGACAGGCGGTTCACCTCGGCCGGCACGCGCGCCATGTCGAGCGGAAAGTCAAACATCAGCGGCACCGTGGGGATGGAGAGAAACCGCATGCCGGGCGGCAGCGTGGTGGGCATGCGCCAGGGCCGGTGGCTGGCCAGCGTAAAGCCCCATTCGCCAAAACTGGGCACATGCACGTGGTACGGCGTGGCGATGAGGCCGACCGATTCCACCGTCTGCACCACCGTCCAGAAGCTCTGGCGGGCCACCAGCGGCGAGGTGGTCTGGATGACGGCGTAGCCGCTGGCCGACAGGTGCTTTTCCAGCAGCGCATAAAAGCTGTTGGTGTAGAGCTTGCCGATGGCGAAGTTGGTCGGGTCGGGGAAATCCACCACCATCACGTCGAAGAAACTGTCGGCCCCCACGCTCCCCGCTGCGCGTGGTTCGTTGCCCCCCGAGGGGGTGCGATTCGCCTTGGGGCGGCCCGGCGGCGAATCCGAATCCACATCCTGCTGCAGCCACTGAAAAGCATCTTCGTTGACGATGTGCACGCGCGGGTCCGACAGCGAATGGTGGTTCAGCCCGGCCAGCGTGGGGTTCTCGGTGAAGAGCTTCGTCATCGCCGGGTCCAGCTCGACCAGCGTGACCGATTCCACCGACGGGTATTTAAGGATCTCGCGCACCGCCATGCCGTCGCCCCCGCCCAGCACCACCACGCGTTTGGGCGCGCCCTGCGCGGACATGGCCGGGTGCACCAGGGCCTCGTGGTAGCGGTACTCGTCGTGCTCGGCGAACTGCAAATTGCCGTTCAGAAACAGCCGGTGGCCCAGCTTGCCGTTGGTCACCACGATGCGCTGGTAGGGCGACTGCACCGCAAAGACAATGCGGTCCTGGTAGAACTTGTCCTCGGCAAAGTGCGTGATTTGCTCGGACCCCCACAGGCCCGTGGCCAGCAGCGCGATCACGCCGGCGCAGGCCAGGGCATGCGTGCGAAAGCGCCGCAGCTCCCAGCGAAACAGCCACAGCGCCCACACCGCCACCAGCGCGTTGAGCAGGCCAAACAGCAGGCCGGTGCGAATCAGCCCCAAATGGGGCACCAGAAAAATAGGAAACGCCAGCGACACCGCCAGCGCGCCCAGGTAGTCGAAGGTCAGCACCTGCGAGACCAGATCCTTGAGCGCCACATTGCGCTTCAAGATGCGCATGACCAGCGGAATCTCCAGGCCGACCAGCATCCCCACCACCAGCACCAGGCCGTAGAGCAGGAAGCGGAACGACCCCGGTGTGTACGCATTCGCCAGGAACAGCGCCGCTGGCAGCGAGCCGCCCACCAGCGCCACCATCAACTCAATGCGCAAAAAGTGCGCCGGCAACTGGCGCTCGAAATAGCGCGACAGCCACGAGCCCACGCCCATGGCGAACATATAGGTGCCGATGATGGTCGAGAACTGCAGCACCGAGTCGCCCAGCAGGTACGAGGCGAGTGCCCCCGCTGCCAGCTCGTAGAGCAGCCCGCAGGCCGCGACGATGAAGACGCTGGCGAGCAGGGCTATGTCGATCGGGCGGGGGTTGCGGGCCGTGGGCATGGCCGCAAGGGTGCCAGAAACATCGCTCATGCCAGCACCGTATCGAGTTGCTGCGCCAGGTTTTTGCCACCCTGCGCCATGGTCAGCCAACCGAACACCGCACGGCCGCCACTTGTGCGTGCCCACAGGGCGCCCACCTGGCTCTTTTCAATTTCATAGGGGTCGCTGACCAGGTGTGCGCCCTTGAATTCGAGCAGTGCCACCCGGCCATCGACCAGCTCGGCCACGAAGTCGGCAAAAAAGCGCCCGCGCGACGTGGGCAGCGCAAAGCCGCAGGGCGCGGTGTCGAGGTTGCGCACCCACTGGCGCACCTTGGGGTGGGCGTCGATGAGCTGCGCGCACTGGAACTCCTGCCCACCGTCCTTCAAATCGGCCAGCACCGGGAAATAGTGTTTGGCGAACTGGTAGCGCCCTTGGTAGCGCGAGGCTACGGGCGCCGGGTAGCGGCCGGGAGTGAACACATGCGGGTGCGCCCAGTCGGGCTCCACCAGCCAGGCCCCGGCTTCGCCCTGCTGCAGCACGCACTGGCGAAACTGCCGCCGGGCCGCCGCATCGCGCAGGTCGGCCACATGCGTCTCGATGCTGCGCGCCAGTTGAAAACGCGCCTGCGCCAGCGCGACCAGCGGGATGCCGCAGGCATGCAACTGGTGGTTCACCACGGCGGCCAGGTAGGCGCGGCGCTGGCTTTGGGTCAGCTCGTGCAGCGCTTTGAACAGCGACTGGTCCAGCCAGTGCACCAGCGTCTCGGCACTGATGCTGCTGCTGCCATAGTCCAAAGGCATTTGCTGCACATCGGCATGGCGCAGCGTGACGCGCTCGCCCTGCAGGTCGATGGTGAAGACATCGGACTCCTGCGCCACATGAAAACCGGGCAACTGCACGGCCTGGGGGCTGAGCAGGTCCAGTTCCACGGCCTCCAGCACGGCTTCCCGCTCCAGCGGCCACAGCGGTGCCTGCACTGCCGTGCGGTAGGCCAGCGGAGGCAGCGGCGCAAAGGGCACGCCGCGCGCTGCCGGAGCCACGCTGGCGGCCACCAGGGCGTTGTGCTGCGCCACCTGCTCGCGCAGTTGTTCCTGTTTTTTGGGGCCACGCACCTGGGCCAGCATCAGCGCCTCGGTGCTGTCGGCGATGTGCCCGGCCACCACCAACTGCTTCGTGCCGGCAATGGTGTGCACCTGCACGCCGGGCAGCGCCAGCAGCTCGGGTGTGGCTTCAATAGATTCAAAATTGCTAGCTATCAGCGCTTGTGGATTAAGCCCTAGAGGGCTATTTTGTTCAGAATCTTCGCCAAACGAATCACCAAATAAAGGATAGGCCGCTGGCGCCGCAATCATCGACGCCACGTCCAGCGCCTCAAACCCCATGTGGTGGATCAGCCGGTCGGCCAGCGCATGCGCGGCGCTGGAAAATTCTGCCGCGCACACATGGGCATAGGCCCGGTTGAGCGCCTCGCGCCCGCGCCGCCGCGCCTGCGGCATGCGCAGCACGCGGCCCAGCAACTGTTCCACCGCCGTGGCGCTGGTCATTTTTTGCAGGCTGCACAGCACGTAGGCAAACGGGCAGTCCCAGCCCTCGCGCAGCGCCTGCACGGTGATGACATAGCGCACCGGGCAGCTGCGCGCAGCCAGGTCCAGGTCGTCGAGCCCGCGCGTGGTGCCGGTGGCGACGACGATCTGGTTCGCAGGCAGCTTGAGTTCCTCAATGAGGTAGCTGCGCAGAGCCTCGGGCGGCATCTCGTCGCCCTGGTTCTGCGCCTGGAACAGCACGATAGGGCGCACATAACCGTGGCCGTCGGCCTCGTCTTTGAGTGCTTCGGCCTCCAGCCTGCGCTGCGTCTGCACCGCGCCAAACACCGCCTGCGGCCAGCCCTCAGGGTGCTCGGCCAGCACGATGGGCAGCTTGATCATGTCCTCGGCCGCCAGCTCCTGCGCGCTGACGTGGTAGAGCACATTGGTCTTGTGCGCCAGCGGCGTGGCGGTCAGTTCCAGGATGAAAGCGGGGTTCAGCCGCTGCAGCGCGGTGAAGCTTTTGTCCGTCTTGGTGTTGTGCGCCTCGTCCACGATCAGCACCGGCCGCTGCAGCGCCAGCCAGTTGGCCAGGCTCCAGCGCGGCTGGCCGACAAAGCCTTGCAGCACGCCGGTGGTGTCCTGCGCCGCGTCGCCTGCCGTCACCAGCGCATCGGGCAGGGTGCGCAGGCAGTCCAGGGCGCGCCCACCGTCCTGCGCTTGCGTGCTCTTGAAATGCGGCTCGAACCGCTCCGAGAAGCTGTACACCGTGCGCTGGCCCGCGTCCTCGATACGAAAGCTCTGCATGGTCGCCACCACCACCACGGCGGTGCGCCCCCAGTCGGGCGGGGCGATCTGCGCCACGTCGTCGAGCGTGCAGACCTGGAGCTGCTCGCCATAAGCCTCGGTCAGCGCCGCGCGGTACGGGTGGCTGGGCGTTTGCAGGGCCTTCAAGGTTTGCTGGCGAATCGCGTCGCTGGGTACCAGCCACACCGCCACCGGCGCGTCCACATGGCACCACTCGCGCGCCAGCAGAGGCACGGCGTGCGCCGCCAGCACCGTCTTGCCGCCGCCCGTGGGGATGCGCAGGCACACACAGGGCAACTGCGCACCAAAGGCGTCAGGGTTGTAGGGTCGGCCCGCCTGCTCGGCAAACGCCAGCGCCGGGCCCTTGAGCTGGGCGGCGCGGGCGAAGGCGGTCAGCGCGTCCAGGGCGGTTTGCTGGTAGGACTTGAGGATGAGGGAGGTCATGCGGGCGATAGACGGGATAAATTTCGCAAAGTTAGTCTTCGTAACTTATTGATTCATATATGGAATATTTCATGCGGCAGATAATTCTTCGGATAATTTGGAAAATTTCCAAGCAAACTATCCCGAAATATCAGTGCGACAAATCGCCCATCTGGCCTGTTGCCCAGTGCCAGTCACTACGATCTTGACCCCGTCGAGCCCACTCGAGCGTAGGGCTGCCAGTAAATTCTTGACTTTGACCAATTTCTGCTCCGCCGTGAGCGATTCAGGCAGTTTGTCGAGCAACAGCGTGCGCAGTTCAGCGGCCGAAGCCGACTTGAACTTCTGGATGTACTGCAGGATGAGCGTCTTGTAGTAGTGGTCGCTCAGCCCCTTGTTGCGTGCGTATTCGGCCCGGGTATTCGTGGCATCCGCCACATGGGCGGACACAAAGAAGCGGGGTTTGCGTCCCTCAATAAGTTTGGCCCGCCGCAGCGTGGCGGCTTGGTCGTCGGCAATGCGGTGTTTTTTTTGCACCCTGTCCAGCCAGACCACCTGCTCCAGTGGGAGGTCGGCACGCTCCATCAGCAGCTTGCTGTAGTTTCTGTCGATGGTTTGCCCGTAGATGGTGAACACGGTCTGGTTCGCGCTGGAGCCTTCGTAATCAGGCAAAGGCAGGAAGCGCTTGCGCTGCGCAGCCACCATGTCGCGAATGCCAAAGCCACCCTTATCGATCATGCCGATCAGGCGCATGGCCTGAACGAGTCGCGGGTTTCGGTACTTCTCGGGCGTTCGGCTGCCGTCGAAGTAGTCTTCCGGCCTGCCGTCCACGAACCCGCCGGCATTGGTCAAACGCAGGCGGCCTGTCAGCTCTTCCACGATCACTCGGCCGGCTTGCTCATAGTCTTGGTGCGCGATGCAGTTGTGCAGGCCTTCCAGAATGACCTGGGAATCGTACCGAGGCAGCTCTACCGCCAGCAGCTCGGTGTCCGGAAACAACTTGATGTTGGGGTTGCGGATGCGCAGGCCAATCTCCGTCGTCGTCAACACGAATGGCGGGCCAAAAGGGTCGGCAATACGGTCCGCAGGAACCTTCCAGAGAATTTCTGCCGGGTTTGGTGATAGCCAATCCGCACTCTGCGCGCGCCCCAGCAGCAGCAAAGCCGTGCGCGTCAACTCGCCGTGCAAAGTCATTTTGGCTTTCGCCAAAAACTGCGGCACGCTCCAGCCAGCAATTTCACTTGCCCAGCGTTCAGTCTGGTGTTTGGCGGCAAATTTCTCGCGGGCCTTGGCAATGGCCAGCGGATCGAGATCCTCCAGGGTGGCACCCACCACCAACGCCGAACTCCAATCCTGCCCCTCAATCAGTTCCGTCAAGATCGCACGGCGCCGATCTTCGCGCAGCTCCGTCAGGCTGTCGCCGTCACGCTGCCACGCCTTGTTGTGCGCCAGTACGGGCGTGCGAGGGGCGTGGCGCGGCACATGCACCAGCCACACCACCGCGCCTGTGTCGCTTGCCCTTAGCGCCTCAAAGCGCAGTCCCATCGACGGCAAGCCGGGCATCTTGCCCAGCAGCCGGTGCGCCACGTTTTCCAGCGTGTAATCGCCAAAGTGCTGGATACCCGTGACTTCTAGTGTGTGGTCTTTAACGCCAATGACCACGCAGCCGCCGTCCATGTTGGCCAACGCCGAGATATAGGAGGACAGATCCTCGCCGCTGTGGCTCGTAATGTTGCCCTTCAGATTGCGCCACTCTTTCCATTCATGGCGCTCGTTCTCCTTGGGATAGTGAGCGCGCAGCCAACGCTGGAGTTCTAAGGCGGTCTCAAAATTTTGCATCTTCCTCACCGTGCCTTCACGTCATACGGAAGGTGCTTGAACACCACCCGCGCCTGCGCCAGCCGCGCGGGGCCCAGGCGGCAGGCTTCGCCGTAGACCACCAGCGGCGCCTCGGGGTGCGCTGTGCCGGCGTGCAGCGCCAGCAGTGATTCGAGCACGGCAGAGGTCAGCACATTGCCGCTGACCGGCCGCTTGTCGCCCAGGATGCCGTTGAACAGCAGGTAATACGCCGTGCGGCTTTGCAGCACCGGAGCGGGAGGCGCTTCAAGTACGTCTGAAATTTCAGAAGAAATTGGCCTCTCACGCCCGTCTGGTAAGCGCAAGCAGCTATCAAAAACAGAGTATGTGCCCAGGTAGGGCGTGCCGCGCTGGCCTTGGGCGGCGTCGAAGGCGGTGCCCGTTTCCTGTTGCCAGATGAAGGCGGCCAGCGTGGCAAAGCGCACGCCAGGGTGGATGCAGCCGTCGGCATCAAAAATCGGTGCGCCCAAGCGCATGAAGCGAAAGCCCCCGCCGCCCTGCCAGCCCACCGCCTGGCTGATGCCGCCCTGCTCGCCATCGACCACCTTTTGCAGTCGCGGCAGGCAGTGCGTGGCGGCGTGCTCGCCCATTTCAATGCCGATCCAGCGGCGGCCCATCTTGTGGGCGACAGCGGCGGTGGTGCCGGAGCCGAGGAAGCTGTCGAGGATGAGGTCGTTGGGGTGCGAGGCGGTTTGCAGGATTCTTGAAATCAGTAGTTCTGGTTTCGGTGTGATGAAGTCATCGGAAAGCGACGTAGTGCCCAAAACTTCTCGCGCTTCTTTGCGTGAGCTGTCGGTGTGCCCCGCAAAATCATGTGTCCACCATGTTTGCGGCACAACACCGTCGTTTTTCAGCAGGTGCTTGTAGCGCTTGTACGAGGGCGTCTTGCCCTTCCCGTCCTTGCCCCAGTAAATGAAGCCCTCCGTTATATGTCGCCGATGCTCTTCCTGTGAGTACGACCATACGCGAGTTTGGCTGGGCCAGATTTCGGCTCCTGTATTCGGCTGAACGATGGGGTAGAACAGATTTGGGCGCTCGTCGGCAGTTTTGCTGCAGGTGTAGTTGTCTGGTCGAAAAATGCCGCGTTCGTCCTCGTACCGGTACTGCTTATCTTTCTCGTCGGTACGCGGCAGCAAATTCCGTTGCCACATAGGCGATTTGCGATAGACCAGCACATGGTCGTGCATCGGTGCAATGGTTTTATGGTCGTTGGCAACGGCGTACTTCTTCTGCCAAACCACATTCGCCACAAAATTCCCCCGCCCAAACACCTCATCCATCAGCACCTTGAGGTAATGCCCTTCGTTGTCGTCAATCGTTACCCAGATCGAGCCGTCCTCGCTCAGCAACTCGCGCAGCAGTTGCAGGCGCGGCAGCATCATGCTGAGCCACTGGCTGTGCTCCAGGTTGTCGTCGTAGTGCTCGAATGCGCTCTTGGTGTTGTAGGGCGGGTCGATGAAGATGCATTTCACCTGCCCCCGGTAAAACGGCAGCAGCGCCTTGAGCGCTTCGAGGTTGTCGCCCTGAATCAGCAGGTTGCCAGCGGCGCTTTGCGCCTCGCCATGGGTGCTGATGGGTTCCAGCAGGCGGTAGGGCACCTGCGCGGCGGTGGTGAAGGCGGCGGCGCGGTTGAGCCAGTCGAGGGTGGGCATGGGCTGATTGTCGGGGGAGGGGCGAGGCCGGGTCGTGCGCGCAGTGGCTGCGCCCTACTTGCGCCACCGGTTGCTGCGGAAGTAACCCAGCCGGCGCAGCAGGCTGTAGGAGATGTGGATTTTTCCGGGCTCCAGCGGCGCGTCCGGGGTGGAGCGCACCCAGAGCGATTTGGAGTAACCCAGCAACTGGCCCGAATACACGCTGCGGTGGCCGACCACGATGTAAGCCGTGACGCAGGCGGTGGCGAAATACGGCCCGGCGGAGTTGCCGAACAGCTCGAAGCCCATCAGCACGGCGGCGATGGGCGTGTTCGACGCGGCGGCCACCACGGCCACCATGCCCACGGCGGCGCCGAGTGCCGGGTGGACGCCCAACAGATGGGCAAAGGCGCTGCCCGCCATGGCGCCAATAACGAACTGCGGGGTGACGATGCCGCCATAAAACCCCGAGCCCAGCGTGATGGCGACCAGCAGCGACTTCCACAGAAAGCCCCAGAAGGCCACGTCCTTGCCCTGCAGCGCACCGTTCATCAGCGGCAGGCTCAGGCCCAGGTAGTCGGTGGGAATGACCAGAATCAGCGCGGCCAGCACCAGCCCGCCGATCAACGGCATAAGGGGCTGCCAGATGTGAAAGCGCCGTTGCAGCGCGCTGAAGGCGTAGCGGACGCGGTCCAGCAACTCAATAAACAACCAGGACACCAGCCCGCAGAAGATACCGATGAGCGTGATGCGGATCGCCAGAAAAGAAGAGAAATCCGACGATGTGACGACCGGAAAATAGTCGTACGCCATGCCCCAATACTTCCCCACCTCGAACGCCGTGATGGCGGCAATCACCGCCGGGAAGATGAAGTCGTGGCGCACGCGTCCGATGACCAGCATTTCAATGCCGTAGATGGCGCCGGCCAGCGGCGTGCCGAATACGGCGGCAAAGCCGGCGCTCACGCCGCAGGCGACCAGGCGCTTTTGCATCTCGGGGTCGAGCCGCATCCGCTTGCCAAACCACGAGGCCAGCGTGCCGCCGATGTGCGAGCACGGCCCCTCCTTGCCGGCTGAGCCGCCGAGCGCCAGCGTGATCAGCGCCGCCAGGGGCTTGATGAGGATCGTCTTGTGCGACATGGCGCCCGAGCGCAGGTGGATGGCGCTGATGACCGAATCGCGCGCGTAGCTGCCGGGCTCGCGGTAGCCGTAGTGCAGGAGCAGCCCGTTCAAGATGCCCGCCAGCGGCAGCAGCGCCATCTGCATCCACAGCGAGACGTGGGCGGTGTGCTCCGAGAGGAAAAAAAGCGCCTGCAGAAAGACGCTGACCCCGGTTCCCACGATCGCCCCGGTGATGCTGGCCAGGAGGAGCCACCGCAAGATGGTGGCCAGCATGATGGCGGGTTCGATGTAATTGACGCGCATGGAGAAGAGGGCCGATCTGTCGTTTGGCAAGAGGCCGTATTTTCTCCCGCGTGGGCGCGGGCACCGTTCAATCGCCCGGTGTCGGCCCAGGCCAGGCCGCAGGGCGGGACCTCAGTGGATCGCTGCGGCCACGATGATGCTGATGCCCAGGCACATGGCGGCCACCACCATGCCCAGCGCGCGGTTCTGCTTTTCGACGATTTCGCGCCACAGGTCGTAGGGCGTGATCTTGTCGACGATGACGAAGCACAGCCAGAAGATGACGACGCCAATCAGCGCGTAGAGGATGGAGCCAAGGATGGCTGCGGGCCGAAGCCATTCGATTGCGGACATGGTGGGATCTCCTTCGCTGGGGTGGTTCGATTTCTAAATCAAACGATTACTTTGTCGGCTTCACTTGTCGTACGCTTGTACTGTCTGCGCTTCGCCTTCGCGTACTCGATGGGTTGAGAAACCGAATTACTTGTGCCCGCCGCCGGTGGAAAAGCCGCCGTACGAGCCGCCTGAACTGCGATAGCCGCCGCCGCTGGGCGAACCCGAGCAGTTCGACAGCAGCACGAGCAGGATGATGACCACGATGGCGATGACGAACAGTGTGCCGCAGCCTATGCTTTTGGCCGCCACGAACGGGCCGGGGTCGTCTCGCTTGAGCAGGTCGGCCTTGTCCTTGAGGCCGAAGGCTTCGGCCACCGTATCGCTTGCCAGTTTGTCGCCGGCCGACCAGGTCACTTCGCTGGGCGTTTTTTCGAGCGACAACAGGCCTTTGCTGCTGGCGAAATCGCGGTTGCTGGTGCGCTGGCCGCGCTCGACTTTCCAATAAAACTCGCCCAGCACGTAGGTGGTTTCGGCCTCATAGGCCGACTGCAATTGGTAGGTGGTGCCCAGGTAACTGGCGCTGCGGCCGTTTTGCACCATCTGCGGCGCGCCGGTGGTGGGGCGCACCAGGCTCCAGCCGTCGCTGCTGTCCACCAGAAAAGAGAAACCGCGCTTCTGGTTGTAGAGCAGGTACTCGCTCCAGCCGAACTGTTCATCATCGCCCGGCTCCTGCCCCATGCGGTGCTGAAAGCCCACCACCTGCCAGTGCACGCCCTGCAGCTGGCCCTTGGCGCCCAGGGCGATGGTGGGGCGCACGGGCTCGTCCTGCTCGGCAAAGCTGAGCTCGGCGCCGACGCCGCTCTCCAGTGAAATGATGCTTTTGCACGCGGGGCAGGTAATGCTTTTGGAGCCCGCCAGCAGCACCTGCACGGGCGCGCCGCAGTTCGGGCAGCTGAACTGGCGGCCTTTTTCTTCCTTGACCGATTCGTCCTTGAGGCCCTGGAGCTTCAGGTCGTCGAGCAGCACGGCGCGGCCCCGGTCTACCGCGGGCGGCTGGCGGCTGGTGTCGATGGAGAGCACCTCGCCGTCGCTGCTGCGCAGTTCGATCAGGTCGAACAGTTGGCCCAGCGGCGGCAGCTTGGGCAGCTCGCCCTCGGCGGCGATGAGCTGCGCCTGGCCGGTGTAGGCCACGCTGTAGGCCTTGCCATCGAGGCTGACGCTGGCGCCGGGGCGCAGCGCCGCCACGTCGGGCAGCGCCTGCTGCACGCTGGCGGAGCGGGTGAAGACGTAGGCGCCGTTGTCTTCCGAGAGGGTGGCCAGCTCGCCGTCCTGCAGGAAGGCGGTCCACTCGGTCCAGACGCCGGCGTCGCTTTTGTACTGCAGCCGGCCAATCAGGGTGAAAGGGTGCTCCTTGCCATCGAGCACGATGCGCCCGCTCGCCATGAGCTGCAGCGGGCTGTGGTCGTCGAACAGCTCGGCCATCTTGCCGATGCGAGACAGCACCTCGCCATTGCGCACCACCGTGCTCTGGCAATAAGGGCAGACGGCGTAGCTTGACTGCGCGCTCTTGAACTCCACCGGCGCGCCGCAGCCAGGGCAGGGCGCGCGGTAGGCGCGCTGGGTGGGTTCGGTGGCCATTGGCAGGCGGTTTTTTAAGCTTTTTTGGCCTCTAGCGCTTATCTGTCAAGCGCAAGCAGCTATCTATTTGCTAGCAATTACACCAATTTCTTCAGCAGCTCGGCCTTTTTGCCGTCGAATTCCTCTTGCGTCAGGATGCCCTTGGACTTGAGTTCGCCGAGCTTTTCCAGCGTGGCCATCACGTCTTCGGCCTTGACGCCCGCTGCGGGTGCTTCTGCCGCAGCGGCTGCTTGCGCCTGGGGCGCATGGCCGCTGCCCTGCAGGCCGGCGGCCAGGTTCTGCGCCAGCACCTGGCCCAGCGCCACGCCGGCGCCCAGGCCCATGGCGTCGCCGGCAATGCCGCCACCGCTGCCCGCGCCTTCGGCGAACTTCGGAATCGCCTGCGCCGTCTGGTACTGCATGAACTTGCCCATGTCGTTGCCGACCATGCCCATGCCGATTTTCTGGTCCAGGATTTTCTGCAGCTCTTCGGGGAGCGACAGGTTCTGCACCGTCAGGCTCTCGACCTTGAGGCCGAGCTTTTCAAAGGCGGGCGTCAGCTCTTTGGTCAGCGCGTCGGCAAACATGACCTGGTTGGCGGCCAGATCCAGGAACGGCACGCCGCTGCCGGCAATGGCGTTGCTGATGTTTTGCAGCACCAGGCCGCGCAACTGCCCTTCGAGGTCGCCCACCGGGTAGCTGGCGCGGGTGCCCGAGATTTCGGTATAGAACGCCTTGGGGTCGGCGATGCGGTAGGCGTAGTTGCCAAACGCGCGCAGCCGCACCGCGCCAAAGTCCTTGTCGCGGATGGTGATGGGCTGGGGCGTGCCCCATTTCTGGTCGATCTGCTGGCGCGTGCTGAAGAAGTAGACGTCGCTCTTGAAGGGCGACTGGAACAACTTGTCCCAGTTCTTCAGGTTGGTCAGCAGCGGCAGCGTTTGCGTGGTCAGCTTGTGCGTGCCAGCGCCAAACACGTCGGCCACCTGGCCTTCGTTGACGAAAACCGCCATTTGCGATTCGCGCACCACCAGCACGCCGCCGTTCTGGATTTCCATGTCCTGCATCGGAAAGCGCCAGGCCAGGGTGCCGTCGCCGTCCTCCGTCCATTCGATGACGTCGATGAACTGTTTCTTGATGAAATCCATAAGGGCCATGTGCTGCTCCCGTGGGTGGGCAAAAAGGGTGGCGGCCATGATAGCAACGGGGGTGGGGTTTTGGCGCTTTTTCGGCAGCCAGCCCAAGAGAGCGTGACGGAAGGCGCGGAACCGCAGCGCGCCAGAGGTGACGGCTCCTGGCGGCAAAGAAATAATTGCTTTCTTAAATGAGAATGATTATCATTTGAGTCATCTGCTCTCAGGAATCCGCCATGACCCGCATCCGCCAGTTCGCCAGCACCCACCGCGCCACGCTCGCCAAGACCGGCAGCTACTACCTCATCCACATCAGCGTCGCCGCCATGGTGGCCTACGCCGTCACCGGCAATCTGATGGCTTCCATCACGCTCAGCCTGCTGGAACCCACGGTGCAGGCGTTTGCGTTCTTCTTTCACGAAAAGGCGTGGGAGCGGCGCGCTGCGCGGCGCCAGGCGCAATCGGCCAAGGCAGCGGCCGCGGGTTTGCTGCTCGCCTGAAGGGCTGGTCAGGCGCGCACGTCGAGCAGTGCGCCCAGCACCGCGTCGCCGGTGCGCAGGGTCTGCACGTTGGCCATGAAATCCTGTTTGGCGGCGAGCTGGTCCACGACTTCTTGTTCGAGTGAAACCCCTTCCGCATCGGCGCGCTGAACGCTGGCATCGACGCCGCCCTCGGGAGCGGCCTGTTGCACGACACGCTGGGCACGGTAGCCGGGCGTATTCATATTGGCCACGTTGCCGGCCGAGGCGTCCAGCCGCATCCGGGCGGCGGAAAGACCGGAGGAGGCAATGGCGTTAAGGCTGGACATGGGGAAACTCCCTGAATCGTGGCGGGTCTGGCGATTGTCCGCCGCTGCTGCGAAGTCGGCAAGCGCCCAGCCGCTGTGCGCTATGGCTGAGGGCCGTGGGCGTCGTGCAGGCACTGTGCAAACGCTTGTGCGGCGCGCGCGGGCTGGGGCGAGCGGCGCAGCACGCTGACGAACTCGCAGCGGTAGAAAAACAGCTCGGGCCGAATCGCGCGCATGTGCCCACGCCGCTCAAAGGCTTCTGCGTAGTGGTCGGGCAGAAAACCCAGGTAGCGGCCCGAGAGAATCAGCGTGGCAATCGACTCCTGGTCAAAGCCGGTGGCCTTGCGCGGCAGGCGCTCGCGGTGGCCGAGCTCCATGTTGGGCGAGTGGTAGCCCAGGCCGGCAAAGGGCCAGGCGCGCAGGGCGTCCCAATCCAGCGCGGCATGGTCGGTGGCAAACAGCGGGTGGCTGGCACCCGCGTAGAGCCGCATGTCTTCGCCAAACAGTGTCTCGTAGACCAGGCTTTGCGAGCTGCGGTGCGTGGGCAGGATGCCGACCTGAAAGCGCCCATCCATCAGCCCGCGCTCGATGGCAGGCATGCCGCCGACATGCAGGTTCAGCGCCACCTCGGGCGCGCGGTCGGCGAACAGGGCAATGGCCGTATCGATATGCGCCTGCGGGTTGCTGGCGGTCTTGTCGAACACCGCCACGTCGAGCTGCCCGCCCATGCGGTGGTGGATGTCGTCGATGCTGCTGCGAAACGCGTCCACGCCAGCGAGCAGGCGCAGCGTTTCGTCGTACACCCGCTGGCCTTCGAGCGTCAGCGCAAAGCCGGCCCGGCCGCGCCGGCACAGCCCCAAACCGAGGCGGGTTTCCAGATCTTTCAGGTGGCGGCTGACCGTGCTGGTGCCGATGTTGAGTTCGAGCTCGGCGGCGGCGAGCCCACCGCACTCGACCACGCTCTTGAACACCCGCAGCAAGCGCAGGTCCATATCGGCCAATTGCCCCAGCATGGCGCGGGGCCGCGCCGAAGAGGCGGGGGGCATTACTTGCATAAATCTTCAAGTAAACAGTGACATTTGTTGATTTGAGAGATTAACACCCGCGAGAACAATGGCGCATCGTTCCGTCCTTCTGGAGACCGCCATGAGTTTTGTGCCTATTGACCAAGCCCTTGAAGCCGCACCGCGCATGGACGCCGCCTGGCTTGACGCGCACTGGATGCCGTTTACCGCCAACCGCAACTTCAAAGCCGCGCCGCGCATGGTCGCCAGTGCCAGCGGGGCCTACTACACCGACACCGATGGCCGCAAGATTTTCGACGGCCTCTCCGGCCTGTGGTGCACCGGCCTGGGCCATGGCCGGCGTGAAATCGCCGAGGCCGTGGGCAAGGCGGCGCTGAACCTGGACTACGCCCCGGCCTTCCAGTTCGGCCACCCGGCCTCGTTCGCGCTGGCCAACAAGATCAAGGAACTCACGCCCGCAGGCCTCGACTACGTCTTCTTCACCGGCTCGGGCTCGGAATCAGCCGACACCTCGCTGAAAATGGCCCGCGCCTACTGGCGCGCCAAGGGCCAGGGCACCAAGACACGTCTCATCGGCCGCGAAAAGGGCTACCACGGCGTGAACTTTGGCGGTATTTCGGTGGGCGGCATTGGCGGCAACCGCAAGACCTTTGGCCAAGGCATCGAGGCCGACCACCTGCCGCATACCCAGCCACCTGCCGGCACCTTCCAGAAAGGCATGGCGGAGGAAGGTGGCCGTGCGCTGGCGGACAAGCTGCTCGACGTGATTGCCCTGCACGATGCGAGCAATATCGCCGCCGTCATCGTCGAGCCCTTCTCGGGTTCGGCGGGCGTGGTGATACCGCCCAAGGGCTACCTGGAGCGCATCCGCGAGATCTGCACGCAGAACCATATCCTGCTGATCTTTGATGAAGTCATCACCGCCTTTGGCCGCTGCGGCACCTGGACAGGGTCCGAGGCCTTTGGCGTCACGCCGGACATCCTCAATTTCGCCAAGCAGGTGACCAACGGTGCCCAGCCTATGGGCGGCGTGGTGGCCAGCAAGGACATCTACGACACCTTCATGGCACAGGGCGGCGCCGAGTATCTGGTGGAATTCCCCCACGGCTACACCTATTCGGCGCACCCGGTGGCCTGCGCTGCCGGTCTCGCCGCCCTCGAAATCCTGCAAAAGGAAGACATGCCCGGCCGCGTGCAGGCCTTGCTGCCGCACTTCGAGCAGGCCGTCCACAGCCTCAAAGGCGCCAAGCATGTCGCCGACATCCGCAACTACGGCCTGGCGGCGGGCTTCACGATTGCCGCGCTGCCCGGCGAGCCGGCGCGCCGGCCGTATGAGATCGCCATGGCGTGCTGGAAGAAAGGCTTCTACGTGCGCTACGGCGGCGACACCATCCAGCTGGCGCCGCCGTTCATCAGCGAGAAGGCCGAGATCGAGCGCCTGGTCAATGCGCTGGGGGATGCGCTGGCCGAGACAGCCTGAGGCTTGTCTCGCAGGCCATTTGCTATCGTAAATATAGCTGACAGCGCTTATCTGGTAAGCGCTGCAGGCCGATTTTGCTTGAAAATCTGGCTGTGACGCCGCAGGCTTTGCCTTGGATGCCGGGCGGGTGCCAGCCAGCCGCACATGGCGCCCAGCGCAGGCAAAAGCACTTTCTTCAAACTAGCGATCGGGGTAGGCGGACCCTCCAAAACTCGCAGCCTACAATCGCTTTGCGCTCATGCGAGCGGCTGCGTCAAGCCTGTGACGGAACCCGGCGCGCTGCTGCTCGCCACCGCCGGAGTTCTCATGTCTGAAGCCCCCAAAATTTCCCCCGTTGACAAACGCGCCCTGCTGCGCAAGGCCGCCCTCGAATACCACGAGTTTCCCAAGCCCGGCAAGATCGCCATCGCTTCCACCAAGCAGATGGTCAACCAGCTTGATCTGTCGCTGGCCTATTCGCCCGGCGTGGCCGCGCCCTGCGAAGAAATCGTCAAAGACCCGAACGCGGCCTTTCGCTACACCAGCCGTGGCAACCTGGTCGGCGTGATCAGCAACGGCACGGCGGTGCTGGGCCTGGGTGACATTGGCGCGCTGGCCAGCAAGCCGGTGATGGAAGGCAAGGCCGTTCTGTTCAAGAAGTTCTCGGGCATCGACGTGTTCGACATCGAGATCAACGAAAAAGACCCCGAAAAGCTGGTGGAGATCATCGCCGCGCTGGAGCCAACGTTCGGCGGCATCAACCTGGAAGACATCAAGGCTCCCGATTGCTTTTATGTGGAGCGTAAGCTCCGCGAGCGCATGAACATTCCGGTGTTCCACGACGACCAGCATGGCACGGCCATCGTGGTCGGCGCGGCCATTCTCGGTGGCCTCAAGGTCGCGGGCAAGCGCCCGGAGGACGTCAAGCTGGTGACCTCCGGCGCCGGCGCCGCAGCACTGGCCTGCCTGGGGCTGCTGGTCAAGCTGGGCGTGCGCCGCGAGAACATCTGGGTCACCGACTTGGCCGGTGTGGTCTACGCGGGCCGCACCGAGCTGATGGACGAGGACAAGGCCCGCTACGCGCAGCCCACCGAGCAGCGCACGTTGGCGCAGGTCATCGTGGGCGCGGATGTGTTCCTCGGCCTCTCGGCTGGCGGTGTGCTCAAGCAAGACATGGTGCGCAGCATGGCGGCGCGCCCACTGGTGTTTGCGCTGGCCAATCCCAACCCGGAGATCTCACCTGAAGATGTCAGGGCGGTGCGCGACGACGCCATCATTGCCACCGGTCGCGCCGACTACCCGAACCAGGTCAACAACGTCCTGTGCTTTCCCTACATCTTCCGCGGCGCGCTCGATTCGGGCGCCACCACGATCACGTTGGAGATGGAAATCGCCGCCGTCCACGCCATCGTCGAGCTGGCGCAGGCCGAGCAGAGCGAAGTGGTCGCAGCGGCCTACGTCGGCGAACCGCTCGCCTTTGGGCCCGAGTACCTGATTCCCAAGCCTTTTGACCCACGGCTGATGATGAAGATCGCGCCGGCCGTGGCGCAAGCCGCCTTTGACTCCGGTGTGGCACGGCGCCCCATTGCCGACATGGACGCCTACCGCGACCATTTGCAGACCTTTGTGTATGCCTCGGGCACGACGATGAAGCCGATCTTCGCGTCTGCCAAGGCGGCCATTGCCAAACGGGTGGCCTATTCTGAAGGCGAGGAGGAGCGCGTGCTGCGCGCGGCACAGATCGTCGTGGACGAGCATATTGCGCGCCCGACCCTCATCGGCCGCCCGAAGGTCATTGCCCAGCGCATCGAAACCTTCGGCCTGCGCCTCTCGGAAGGGCGTGACTACGACGTCGTCAACGTCGAGCAGGACCACCGCTACCACGACTTCTGGCAGACCTACCACCGCATGACCGAGCGCAAGGGCGTGACGGTGCCGATTGCCAAGATCGAACTGCGCCGGCGCCTGACCCTGATCGGCAGCATGCTGCTGCACAAAGGCGAAGTGGACGGCCTGATCTGCGGCACCTGGGGCCACACAGCCCACCACCTGAACTACATCGACCAGGTGATTGGCAAACGCGCGGGCGTCGCCACCTACGCCTGCATGAACGGCTTGCTGCTGCCCGACCGCCAGATTTTCCTGGTTGATACGCATGTCAACTACGACCCCACGGCGGCCCAGCTGGCCGAAATCTCCGTGATGGCAGCAGAGGAAATGCTGCGTTTTGGCATCAAACCGAAGGCGGCGCTGCTGTCGCACTCGAACTTTGGCAGCAGCAACCAGCCCAGCGCCGTGAAAATGCGCGAGACGCTCGACCTCCTGCGCTTGCAAGCGCCTTGGCTCGAAGTGGACGGCGAAATGCACGGCGACGTGGCCCTACACGGTGCCAGCCGCGCCGCGCTCATGCCGCACAGCAGCCTGGTGGGCGACGCCAACCTGCTGATCCTGCCCAATATCGATGCCGCCAATATCTCCTACAACCTGCTCAAGACGGCGGCAGGCGGCAATATCGCCATCGGCCCGGTGCTGCTGGGGGCTGCCCAGCCGGTGCACATCCTCACCGCCAGCGCCACCGTGCGCCGCATCGTCAATATGACCGCACTGACAGTGGTGGATGCCAATGTCCAGCGCTGACCGTCTGCGCACTTAGATCGTTCGAAGGCAGGCGCGCCATTGCGCCGCAAGCACTTTTAAAAACCCAAGCATTTGCCCATATTTTGGGCAAATGCTTGCATTTGTGTGGGGATTCCGTCACACTAGCGCCTTGAAATTTCGGGTTAACCCGTAGTTTCTGAAAGGTGTGGTGTTGATGTTTGCTGCTGCTGCGACCTGGACGCGCAAAACCGGTTTTTCTTTCGTTCTGGGTGCCACGCTCGCATGGACGTCGCTGGGCCTGCAGGCGCGGGAAATCGCCAGCGATGGCGCCGCTTCCGTCATTGCGCTGGCCGACTTGCCTGCACAGGGGCGGCAGATGCATGCGTTGATTCTGGCGGGCGGGCCGTTTCCCAGCGGCAAGGACGGCATTGTCTTTGGCAATCGGGAGCGTTTGCTGCCAGCGTCCAAGCGCGGGTATTACCGCGAATACACCGTCAGAACTCCTGGCGCGCACAACCGCGGCGCGCGGCGCATCGTCTGTGGCGGGCCGCCGCGAGTTCCCGAGGCTTGCTATTACACAAGCGATCACTATGCCAGTTTTCGCCGAATTGTGGATTGAGCCCTGCAGGTGCGTGAACTTCGCGCATTTGCAGACCCTCCAACGACCGATTTTTGGACTTGATAGAAAGAGAAGCGAAGATGGACACGCCACTTCGTAAAGACCAGGATGTTCCCTTGCGCGGCATTCGCGCCAACATCGTGCAATCCATCCGCGCATTTCGCGTGCAGGATTTGCAGGATGCGGCCACCGCCCTCGGACACCACTTCCTTTACGCCAACCTCGCCCACGCACAATCCAAGCAGGATGTGCTGGATCTGATTGCCCAGCAATTCACCCTGCCGACGCATTTCGGCAAGAACTTCGATGCGCTGTCCGATTGCCTGACCGATCCGCTGCACAAATCGGGGCCGCAACCGGGCTTCATTGTGGTGCTTGAGCAAATCCCTGCCACGGCCAAGTTCGACAAAGAGGCGCGCGAGCAGCTGATCGACGTGTTCCGCGACGCCGCCGATTTCTGGGGGGAGCGAAAAATCCCGTTCCGTTGCTTCTATTCTTTTCTGTAGCCCGTTCTGCAACCATCAGCCAGGCAGAACGGGCAAGCGGGGCTAGTGATGCGCCCAGGGCGGTGCAAGGGATCGAGGTGCCCGTCGAGGATGGGGCCGAGAAATTGCCGACCGACAAGTTGGTGGACATCTCGCCATTGGCACTGCGCATGAGCAGCCCTTTCAACTCGGGCTATTGGCTGAACGCTGCCTGAACACGGTTGCCATGGTCCGCCGGCGCTGCAGCGCAGTACTGGCGGATTTCCATTTTTGCGGTTCACGGGGGCGCGATGTCCAAAGACAAGACGGTGTTCGTGTGCGCGGACTGCGGTGGCACCAGCCCCCGGTGGCTGGGAAAATGCCCGCAATGCGGCGCCTGGAACACGCTTAACGAGACCTTGGCCGAGACGCAGGGCGCCCGCAACCGCTATGCCAGCGCGTCGCGTCCGGCCTTGAATGCGGCGCAGGCGGTCACGCCGATCGCGTCGATTGAGGCCAGCGACTTCGAGCGCACACCGACGGGCCTGGACGAACTCGACCGCGTTCTGGGGGGTGGCATGGTCGAGGGGGCGGTGGTCCTGATCGGCGGCGACCCAGGTATCGGCAAATCGACACTGCTCTTGCAGGCGTTGGACGCCCTGCAGCGATCCGGCCTGTCCACGCTGTATGTCACGGGCGAGGAAAGTGGCGCGCAGGTGGCCTTGCGTTCGCGCAGATTGGGCTTGGACCAGAGCATGGTCAATGTGCTGGCCGAGACGCAACTCGAAAAGACCATCGCCACCATCGAGCAGACACAACCGGCCATCGCGGTCATCGATTCGATCCAGACCATGTACTCCGAGGCGCTCAGCTCGGCGCCGGGTTCGGTGGCCCAAGTGCGCGAATGCGCAGCGCACCTGACGCGCCTGGCCAAAGCAACCGGGGTGGCGATTGTCCTGGTGGGCCACGTCACCAAAGAGGGCGCGCTGGCCGGCCCACGCGTGCTGGAGCACATGGTCGACACCGTGCTGTACTTCGAGGGCGATACGCACTCGAGCTTTCGCCTGGTGCGCGCCATCAAGAACCGCTTTGGCGCTGTCAATGAGATTGGCGTTTTCGCCATGACCGAACGCGGCCTCAAAGGTGTGGCCAACCCCAGCGCCATCTTCCTCAGCCAGCACAGCGAGCCCGTGCCGGGCAGTTGCGTGCTGGTCACGCTGGAGGGTACGCGCCCGCTGCTGGTGGAAATCCAGGCCCTGGTCGACGGCGGCGGCCCCAGCCCGCGCCGGCTCTCGGTTGGGCTTGATCGCGACCGCCTTGCCATGCTTTTGGCGGTGCTGCATCGCCATGCCGGCGTGGCCTGCGCAGATCAGGACGTATTCGTCAACGCCGTGGGCGGCGTGCGCATCAGCGAGCCTGCGGCGGATCTCGCCGTCATGCTGGCGATTACCTCGAGCCTGCGCGGCCGTGCCATGCCCAAGGGGTTCATGGCGTTCGGCGAAGTAGGGCTGGCTGGAGAGGTGCGCCCGGCGCCGCGCGGCCAGGAGCGCCTGCGCGAAGCGGCCAAGCTCGGGTTCACGGTGGCCATCGTGCCCAAGGCCAATGCCCCCAAAAAACCTGTTGAAGGGCTCACCATCCACGCAGTGGAGCGTGTTGAGCAAGCCATGGAAGTCGTGCGCCAATTGCAATAAAGCATGGCGGACGTGCACTTCTTGGCACTGACAGTTACCACGAACGCGGCAAGGCGGTGAGCACGGCGCCGTAAAATCCCCGGATTCGCGAACTTAGCAGATGCAAAGGACACCCATGAGCCCCGTAGTTCCCTCGATAGCCGACCGTGACGGCAAGATCTGGATGGACGGCCAGATGGTCGATTGGCGTGACGCCAAAATCCATGTGCTCACGCACACCCTGCACTATGGCTGCGGGGCGTTCGAGGGCGTTCGCGCCTACAAGACCGCTGCGGGCACCGCGATTTTCCGGCTCGAAGAGCACACCGATCGCCTGTTCAACAGTGCCAAGATCCTGCGCATGAAGATGCCGTTCACCAAGGACGAAGTGAACGAGGCGCAAAAAGCGGTGGTGCGTGAGAACAAGCTGGAATCGTGCTACTTGCGCCCCCTCACCTGGATCGGCTCGCAGAAGCTGGGCGTCTCGCCCAAGGGCAACCAGATTCACCTCATGGTCGCCGCCTGGGCTTGGGGCGCTTACTTGGGCGAAGAAGGCATGCAACGCGGCATCCGCGTCAAGACCAGCAGCTATTCGCGCCACCACGTCAACATCACCATGACGCAGGCCAAGGCCGTGAGCAACTACACCAACTCCATCCTCGCCAACATGGAGGCGCTGGACGATGGCTACGACGAGGCGCTGTTGCTCGACAGCTCTGGCTTCGTCTCCGAGGGCTCGGGGGAAAACATCTTCGTCGTCAAGAATGGCGTCATCTACACGCCTGACCTCTCGGCCGGTGCGCTCAATGGCATCACGCGCAATACGGTGCTGCACATTGCCAAGGACTTGGGGCTCGAAGTGGTGCAAAAGCGCATTACACGCGATGAGGTTTACATCAGCGATGAGGCCTTCTTTACGGGAACCGCCGCCGAGGTGACGCCTATCCGCGAACTCGACCGCATCGAGCTCGGCGCGGGTTGCCGCGGCCCTATCACTGAAAAAATCCAGTCGGCCTTTTTCGACATCGTGAACGGTCGCAACCCCCAATACGCCCATTGGCTCAGCAAGGTGTGATGCCATGAAGCAAAACGTCGTGGAACTGCTCGCAAAAGACCTGAATCCGGAAGGGGGCGTGTTCTGCCCGAACCCCAAGGCCGGCATGGCGCTGTGGAACAACCACCCGAGGGTGTACCTGGACGTGGCGCACGCAGGCGCAGCCAAGTGCCCCTACTGTGGCACGGAGTACCGGCTCAAGGAAGGGGAAGTGCTGAAAGCAGGGCATTGACGGCGTCTTGCCGCTTGCCGCGCCTGCGTAGCTGCTGCCAGCCGGGGCAAAGCGGGCCATTGCGTCTCTGATTTCAACGAGTCCGATAGATTTGAATCCCTCCCTTGCGGTTGCGCAGCGCACCTCCTGGCCGGAACAGCTCTCAAGCGTGGCGGCATTTGCAGTGCCCGGCCTTGCCCTGTGGTTGCCGTCTGGTTATTCCTATGGTGCGGTCTTGCTGTTGGTCGGCGCGCTGCTCACCTTGCACCGCTGGCCGCGGCAGCCATACGACGCATTCACTTGGTGGTTCGCGGCGAGCATGCTGGCCATGGCTGTGTTGTGGGTCGCCCAGGCCGACCCCGCCGAGCATTTCGGCCGTGCTGATCGTCCAGCGAAGTACGTGCTTGGCGCTGTGTGCCTGTTTTTCGTCACCGCTTACCCACCCAAGCCCAGAGCGCTGCTGGCTGGGCTGGTGGTGGGAAGCCTGGGCGCGGGCGCCATTGCTGTCTGGCAAATATACGGTCTGCATTCTGAGCGCGCATGGGGCCACACCAATGCCATCCAATATGGCGACCTGGCGCTGTGCCTGGCGGCCCTCCTGGCGCTCTACGCGGGGGCGGTATGGGCGCAACTGGGGTGGCTCGTGCGCGTCTTGTGCGTTCTGGGCGTGGTCGCCGGGCTGGACGCCTCGGTGCTGTCGCAGTCCCGAGGGGGCTGGCTGGCTTTGCTGCTGGCCATCCCCTTTTTGCTGGGATGGCTGATGGCGCATCGGCGCCAGCTGTTCAAGAGGGTCGCTCTGGGTGTTGTCGCCATGGTGCTGCTGCTGTCAATCATCAACAGCAGTGTATTGGTCCAGCGCTGGGACCGTATGGAGCACGAGGTGCAGGTCTACGACCAGCGCGATGACGCCGCCACTTCCGTTGGGCAGCGGCTTGAGCATTGGCGCTTTGCCTGGGACATTGCGCGCGAGCGCCCGTGGTTGGGGTGGGGCTTCTCTGGCTACATGGCGGAAAAGGCCAAACGCGTCGGCGCGGGGCTCTACCAGCCGTCCATCGTGGAATACAAGTTTGTCCACAACGAGCTGCTTGATCAGTGGGTCAAGCTGGGCGTCACAGGACCGGCCGTGCTGCTGCTGTTTTACCTCTTGCCTCTCGCCATGTTTCTCCCGCTTGCATCGCGCATGCAGGGCTACCGGCGGGATGCGGTGCTGGGTGCGCATGCGCTTGCGCTGCGCCTGTGTGGCACCTGTATCCCCGTTCTCTATATCGGCTTTGGTCTGACGCAGGTTTTCCTGGCGCACAACAGCGGCATCATGTTCTATCTGTTCATGTTGATGCTGCTGTGGGCGGCGCTGCGGTCGGTGGAGCGCCAGCTTGCAAACCTGCCACTTGCGCAGGCCACGCCGGTGGTGCCTGCACCATGAGCGGCGTGGGTGCGCATCCGCCACGCGTGCTGCATTTCGTCACGGGTGGCTTTTCCGGCGCCACGCAGGTGGCCCTGGATCTGGTGCGCGCGCACCGTGCCAGCGGACGCTTTGAGCCCTTGCTGGTGCTGCGGCGCAAGCGCCAGACCGACCCGGCACGCATTGCCGCCTTGCGCGCCGAGGGCCTGGCGGTACGGGTGGTGCCGGGCTGGTCGCATGGGGCCACCATCTGCCAGTTGGTTCGGCAGTGCCGGCGCTTTCGGCCCGATGTGCTGGTCGCGCACGGTTTCAGCGAACATCTGTGGGGCCGCTACGCCGGATTGCTCGCGCACGTGCCGATCCTTGTGCAGGTGGAGCACAACTCGCGCGAGCGGTATTCGTGGTGGCGCAATGCGCAGATGCTCTGGCTGGCGCGCCGTACGCAGGCCATCGTGGGCGTCTCGGAAGGCGTGCGTGGCGCATTGTTGGCGCGCGGCGTGGATCCGGCCAAGACCTTGGCGATTCCCAATGGCGTGCGGCTTGGGCCCTACGCCGCTGCTGCCGATCACCCTTTTGAAGCGCGCAAGCCCGACATCGTCATGGTGGCCAGGTTTGCCAGGCAAAAAGACCACGCCTGCCTGCTGCATGCGCTGGCTTTGCTGCGCGGACGCGGACTGACGCCGCAGCTGTTGCTTGCGGGTGGCGGTAAGGCGTCTGCGCTCAGGCAGGCCGAGCGTCTCTGCGACGAACTCAAGCTGCAGGATCAGGTGCAATTTCTCGGGCGCTGCGACGACGTGCCGGCTTTGCTCATGGCGCACCAGGTGTGCGTGCTGTCCACGCACTACGAGGGCATGCCGTTGTCGCTCATCGAGGGGATGGCGGCCGCGTGCGCGGTGGTCGGCAGCGCCGTCCCTGGCGTCCGCGAAGTGATCCAGCACGAACGCAATGGCCTGCTGGTTCCTGAAGCCGACCCGTCCGCCATGGCCGACGCGCTTGAACGCCTTCTGACGCAGCCGCAGCATGCTGCCGCTCTGGCCGCACAAGCCAGGGCCGATGCCCTGGAGCACTATGGCCTGCCCAGGATGCTCGATCGCTATGAAGCGCTTTTTCTGCGCTTGCTGGAGCCGACAACCCACGCGGAGGCAAGGGCATGAGCGGGGTGGATGCGCCGCGTCCGACGCCTTGGCTCAGCGTACTGGTGCCTGCCTACAATGCGGCGGCCTATTTGGGCGAATGCGTCGATTCGGTGCTGGCGCAGGGTGTAGCGGGCGTCGAAGTCGTGGTGATAGACGATTGTTCCAACGATGGGTCCGCGCAGGTTCTGGTGCAACTGGCGGCGCGCTGGCCCGATGCCCTGCATGTGCGCCGCCATGGCCACAACCGGGGCTTGAGCGCGGCGCGCAACACCCTTCTGGAAGCCGCGCGTGGAGAATATCTGTGGTTTCTGGATGCCGACGACAAGCTGCTTGCAGGGTCACTGGCCGGGCTGGACCGAATCGTGCACAGCGCGTCGCCCGACCTCGTGCTGTGCGATTTCGAAGTCCTGCGTGCCTGCCGCAAGCCCAAGCACTGGCTGCGTGGGGAGCACCACCGCAAGTCGTTCCTGGGCCCTTCCGGGCGGCTGCTGAGCGACCCGGCTGAGCTGCTCAGCGGTATGTTGCTTGCAGGGCAACTGCATGCCTGGTCGAAAATCTCGCGGCGCAGTCTGTGGCATCCGGGCCTGCGCTTTCCTCCCGGACAGTACTTCGAAGACATGGCCACCATGACGCTGCTGGCCCTGCAGGCACGCACCAGCTACTACGCGCCGCATCCCTGGGTGGCCTACCGTCAGCACGAGCACAGCATCCTGGCCAATGCCAGCTGGCAAAAGGCGCAAGACCAGTCGCGGGCGCTGGTGCCGCTGCGGGAAACCTTGCGTGCGCACGCCTGTGGCGAGTCTGCGCAGGTGCGCCTCGCCCTGGCCCACCAAAGCGCGCGCAATTTCATGGGCGCTATGCGCTTTCTGCATGCGCAGGCACCCAGCGAGCCTTCGGGCAAATCGGTCTCTATGCTGGCTGATGAATTGCGCCAGAACTTCCGCGATTCCTCGCCACTCACGCCCAAAGAGCTTGCGCGCGCTTACCTGCAGCGCGGTTGGTTCTTGCGGCGCCACAAGTTCTTGCGCTGGTACGGAGCGTTTCGCGTATGAACCCCGCCGCCCTGCCTTGGCGCGATGAAGCCGAGTTGTGGCTGGCGCGCTGGCTGATGCGCTACTACCGCTGGTTTGGCCGGGCGGCCGAAAACGCCCCTGTGGCGTCTGCGCAGGGGTACCGCTTTGGCAAAGATGCCCCGCGACGCGCGCCCGGCGAGCAGGCTGCCGCTGCGATTCCGCCCATCGTGTGGGCGTACTGGAGCGGCGGGGCACCCCCACCGCTCATCGCGCGCTGCTTTGCCAACTGGCGGCGCTTTAATCCAGGTTTTAGCATCCGCATCCTGGACGACGGCAATGTGCGCGACCACGTGGGTGATCTGCCTGAGGCGCTCGCCCATGCCAGCGCCACGCTGCGTGCCGACTGGATTCGATTGGAACTGCTGCGGCGCCACGGCGGTATCTGGCTCGATGCCAGCACCGTACTCACCGCATCGCTGGCCTGGGTGCTGCAGGCGCAGCAGGCAGGGGGCGATCTGGTGGGCTACTACCTGGCCCGCTACACCACCGACGCGGCATTTCCGGTGGTGGAAAACTGGTTCCTGGCGGCCCCGCCCGGCAGTGCGCTGATCGAAGACCTCCAGCAAGAATTTACGGGTGTCGTGCTGCCGCTTGGAGGCCCCGGCTACGTCCGGCTCCTGCAGCAGCGCGGCGAGTACGACGTGCTGCGCCAGGGTATCGATCTGCCGAATTACCTGAGCATGCATCTGGCCTTGCAGCGTGTGCTGCGCAGTGGCAAAGCGTACCGACTGCTGCTCTGGCGCGCCGAAGAGGGGCCTTTCCTTTACCATTCGCTAGGCCATTGGGGGCGCACCGCGCTGAAGATTCGCCTGCTGTTTCGCCGCGCCGCCACGGCGCCACCACCCTTGATCAAGCTGCGCAAGCCTGACCGCAAGCGCCTGGACCTGTACCTGGAGCGCAAGCTGTACCTCCCCGAAAGCACCGTCGGGCGCTACCTGTACGCGCCTCCGCCTCCGCCTCCGCCTCCGTCGCCATGAGCCGCCGCCGCAAGACACGTATCGAAAAGTGGTTCTCGTTCAACCGCTACCGCCGGCGCTTTGGCGCGCGCGCGCTGGCGGGCGATCTGCTAGGCGATGATCTTGAAGCGCTCAAGCACACTCTGGTGCCCGGCGACGTGGCCGACTACGCCTATGGCTCGCTGCCCGACTTGCAAGCCCACCTGCAGCGCCTGCGGCAGGAATTTGTCGGCCGCCCGCAATTGCTGTACCACCACGCGGCGTTGATCGTGCTGATCCGCCGCGAGTCCGAGGTGGCGCGGAACTTCGCGCGCTTCAAGCACCTGTGGTTGGCCGAGCGGGCCTTTCTCACCGAGCACCTGGACCTGCGCTGGCTGGTGGCTGCCTGCGACACCTTCATAGACCATGATCCGGACCTGGCGCTGCGCGCTGCTCTGATGAACGGCGTGCTGTTGGTGAATACCGTGAAGTTGCAGGAAACCGAGCGCTTTCTTCAGGCGCAAACCGGCGCCACCGACGACCCACAGGCCCTCGCCGCGCTGCAGTCGCGCCGCATCGGCCTGTGCGATGGCCTGTCGGCCTTTGTCGCGGGCACGGACGACACCCTGCGCAACATGCGCTGGCGGCTGGAGAGCATTTGCGCCGTGCACCCGCTGGCCGGCATCGTCATGGTGATCTTTGAACGGCTGCAGCAGCCGGCCAACGACAATGTGTTTTCGCGTTTTCGCCAACGCCACACGCGCGATCGCACGCGGTGGTGGTGACGCGGGGCGTTCAAACAGGCCCAGGCGCCCGCTGCGCCAGCGGCAGGCGCAGCACGAAGCAGGCTCCCCCGCCCGCGTGGTCTTCGCAGTGGACGCTGCCGTGGTGGCGCCCGACAATTGAACGCACCAGCGCCAGCCCGAGCCCCACGCCGCCAGCGCGCTCGCTCGCACCCGGCAGGCGGTAGAAGGGCTCAAAGATGCGTTCGCGCTGCGCCGGCGGCACGCCCGGCCCGCGGTCGCACACCCGCACTTCGGCCCAGCCCTGGCGGCTCGCAATGCTCAGGGTGATCGGCCCCTGGCTGTAGCGGTGTGCGTTTTCCAGGAGGTTGCGCAGCGCGCGGCGCAGCAGCTTGGCGACGCCGCGCACTTCGATGTCGGCGGCTCCTGCCTCCAGGTCGGCGTCCACGCGGGAGCATTCCTCCGCAGCCAGCCCGACCAGGTCTACCGCTTCGATATCGCCCACGTCGGCCTCGTGCGCGTCCAATCGGCTGGCGAGCAGGATCTCTTCGACCAGCTGGTCCAGTTCAGCGACATTGCGCTCGATCTCGCGCCGGAACTGTGCCGAGGGCTGGTTGCCGTCCATCAGTTCGAGGCCCATGCGGATGCGGGTCAACGGCGATCGCAGCTCGTGCGAGGCATTGGCCAGCAAGGACTTGTGCGATTGCACCAAGGCCTCGATGCGCTCTGCAGCGGCGTTGAATTGGCGCGAGAGGTCAGCCACCTCGTCGTGGCCCTGCACCGGGACGCGCGCCGCAAGGTCGCCAGCGCCAAAGCGCTGCACGCCGCGCTGCAGGATGTCGAGCCGCAGCAAGAGCCTGCGGATGATGGGGAAGACGCCAAGGGCCACCGCAATGCCCACCACGCCCAGCATCCACAGAAAGCCAAAGGGTGGCTTGGTCCAGAAAGCGGCTTCGCGCCCGTGCGGCCCCCGCTCGTCCCGTGGGCGCGGCTCGCGCGGCGCCACCACCAAGGTGTAGGCGGCGCCGGAATCGAGTTCGACCTTGAATTCAATGCCTTCGCCGGGCACCCGCTGCACTACGCCACTGCCCAGAATGTCGCCCTGCCCGTTGGTGACCCGCACTTCGCGCTGCGTTTGCACCCTTTGCACTTCATTCTGTTCGGCTGCAATGCGCCAGGCCCAGCCAACGGCCAGCGTCAGCACGGCCACGCCGCCCACGACGGCCAGCCAGATGCGCAGGTAAAGGCGGCGGGAAAACAGCGAAAGCATGAATCGCGGTCAGTCTTGCTGTTTGGCGAACACGTAGCCCACGCCGCGCACGGTGAGAATGCGGCGCGGGTTCTTCGCGTCGTCCTCGATGGCGGCGCGAATGCGGCCCATGTGCACGTCGATGGAGCGGTCGAAGGCTTCGAGCTCGCGGCCGCGCACGGCCTCCATGATCTGGTCGCGCGTCAGCACCCGGCCGGCGCGTTCGGCCATGGCGACCAGCAGGTCGAACTGGTAGGACGTGAGCTCGCAGGGCTGGCCCGCCACCGTGACGGTGCGGGCATCGCGATCGATCTCAAGCGCGCCAAAGCGCAGGGCCTGCGCCTGCGGTGCGCCGCCTTCGGTGCGGCGGCGCAGCACGGCGCGGATGCGTGCCAGCAGCTCGCGCGGCTCGAAGGGCTTGGGCAGGTAGTCGTCGGCGCCAAGTTCCAGGCCGATGATGCGGTCCATGGGGTCGCCCTTGGCCGTCAGCATGAGCACCGGCACGCGCGCGGCGGGGCCCTGCATGCCGCGGATGTTGCGGCAGACGTCGAGCCCATCCATGTCGGGCAGCATCAGGTCCAGGATGACGAGGTCGGGCAGCGCCGTGCTGCCCACCTCCTGCAGCCTGGCCAGGCCGCTCTGCCCGTCGCTGCAGTGCGCCACCTGCATGCCCGATTGCCCGAGGTACTCCACCACCATCTGCGCGAGGCGGCTGTCGTCTTCAATCATCAGCAACTGGGTGGTCATGGCAATTCCGGGGTTGGGATGAGCATGGTGGTGGCCCCGCATCTCGCGGGCTTGAAGCAGGCGTAAAGCCGAGGTAAACACGTTCTCAGAGAAGTGCTATACATGTTGAAGCTGTATTCTCTTGGCTGTCATGCGGAAACGGCATTTTTCTGCCTTGAAGCGAATGCCACCAGGATGAGCACGGGAAGACCCAGCAGTGCGGTAGCCAGGAAGAAGTTCGTGTAACCGTAGGCGTCAACGAAGCGGCCGGAAAACCCGGCGATCCATTTCGGCAGCAGCAGCATCACGGAGCTCAGCAGCGCGTACTGCGTGGCCGAATACTGCACATTCGTCAGGCCCGAGAGGTAGGCGATGAACGCCGCCGACGCAATGCCGCCCGAGAGGTTGTCCGCCGAGATGACGAGCACCAGGCCCGTCAGGTCGTGCCCGCGCGTGCCCAGCCAGGCAAACAGCAGGTTGCTGGCGGCCGAGAGCACCGCGCCCAGCATCAGCACCCGCATCACCCCCATGCGCAGCGCCAGCGCGCCGCCCAGGAACGCGCCGGCGAGCGTCATCAGCACGCCGAACACTTTGGTGACGGCGGCGACCTCGTCCTTGGTGTAGCCCATGTCCACGTAAAACGGGTTGGCCATGATGCCCATCACCACATCGCTGATGCGGTAGACGGCGATCAGCGACAGGATCAGCACGGCCTGCCAGCCGTAGCGGCTGAGGAAGTCGGCAAACGGGTCGATGAGTGCGCCGCGCAGCCACTCGCCGAGGTTGCGCGACGGCGGCAGCGGGCGCGGCGCCGGCTCGCGCGAGAGCAGCACCGTGACGGTGCCCACCAGCATCGAGGCGGCCATCACCAGGTAGGCCGTCTTCCAGGCGCCCTGCTGGTAGCCGGCCACGCCCGCCAGCTCGGCGCGCGCGGCCACCCACAGCACGCCGGCGCCGGCCCAGATCATGGCCAGGCGGTAGCCCGTCTGGTAGGTGGCGGCCAGCGCCGCCTGGCGCTCGGTGTCGGCCGATTCGATGCGAAAGGCGTCCAGCGCAATGTCCTGCGTGGCCGAGCCAAAGGCCACGGCCAGGGCGCACCACACCATGGGGGTCAGGGCGATGCGCGGGTCGCTCCACGCCATGCCCGCCAGGCCGGCCATCACCATCGCCTGCGACAGCAGCAGCCAGCTGCGCCGCCGCCCGAGCGCGCGCGTCAGCAGCGGCAGCGGCAGCCGGTCCACCAGTGGCGCCCAGACCCACTTGAATGCGTAAGCCAGCCCCACCCAGCTCAGATACCCGATGGTGGTGCGGTCCACGCCCGCCTCGCGCAGCCAGAAGCTGAGCGTGCCCAGCACCAGCAGCAGTGGCAGCCCGGCCGAAAACCCCAGCGTCAGCATGCGCAGGCTCGCCGGCTCCAGGTAAATGAGCCAGGCCTCGCGCCAGCTGCGGCGGCTCACGGGGGCGGGGGAAGTCGCTGGGGGCATGTTCGGGAACCCAAAGTGTTCGGAGGATTATCCGCATGCCCGCGCCGCTACCATGCGTCCATGGCCCATGCCCCGGTTCTCGTGCCCCTGCTTTCCGTGCGCCAGTACAGCGGCGAACACGCGGCGCACGCGCACGACCACGCCCAGGTGCTCTACGCGCTGCGCGGGCGCATGGAGCTGGAGGTGAACGGCCGCGCCGCTTTTGTCGACACTGCGTGCGGCCTGGTGGTGCCGGCCGGTACGCGGCACGGTTTTCTGGCGCTGCCGGGCGCGCGCCTGCTGGTCATCGATGCGCCTGCGCAGCCTGGCGTTGAGCGTATCAGGCGCTTTGCCGTGGCACCTGCGCAGCTGGGCTGGAGCGCGAGCGACGATGCGGCCGCGCGGCTCCAGCAGATTTTGCAGTCCCGGCGCGTGCTGGCGCGCCGCCCCATCCGGCCCGAGCAGGTGGCACGGACCGTGGGCGCAGCCCTGCACGAGCCCTGGCCCACCGCCCGCATGGCGGCGCTGTGCGCCTTGAGCACGCAGCGCTTTCACGCCCGCTGGCGCGAGCTGACAGGCCAGACGCCCCAGGCCTGGCTGCGCACGCTGCGGCTGGACGCGGCGCAGCGCCTGCTGGCGCGCGGCCAGTCGCTGGAAGCCGCCGCGCTGCAGCTGGGCTACGCCAGCGCCAGCGCCCTGGGCTTTGCCCTGCGGCGCGAACGGGGTCTGGGCGCCCGTGGGCTGCGCCGGCCGCCAGATTGCTCCTGATTTAAGAGCTGCAAGCGCCCTACAGGAAAGCGCCGCAGCCTATTTTTACCAAAATTCATGGGCCATGCACTTCGCGCGTTGCTCGACATTTGCGCGGGCCGGGCGCGGCACCATCGCAGGCATGACGACTTCCCATTCCACCCGTGGCATCGCCATGGTGCTGCTCGCCGCCATGCTCTGGGGCACCACCGGCACGGCGCAAAGCCTGGCCCCCGCAGGGCTGTCCCCTTACTGGGTGGGCGCGCTGCGCCTGGCGGTGGCCAGTGCCTTTTTTGCCCTGCTGGCGGCGCCGGCCCTGTGGCGGCGCGCCAGCGCGCCCAGGCTGCCGTGGCGCCCCGTGCTGCTGGCAGGCGCGTGCGTGGCGGCGTACAACCTGAGCTTCTTTGCCGGCGTGAAGGCCAGCGGCGTGGCCCTGGGCACCGCCATCGCCATTGGCAGCGGGCCGATCTGGGCGGGGCTGATGCAGACGCTGGCGCAGCGCCGCTGGCCTGCGCCGGTGTGGTGGGCCGGTACGCTGCTGGGCGTGGCCGGCGGTGCGGCCATGGCGCTCAATGGGCACGCGTCGGTCAGTGCGCCGCTGGCGGGTATCGCGCTGTGTCTGCTGGCGGGGCTGGCGTACGCGGCGTATGCGCTGCTCAACAAACCGCTGGTGGCGCAGTCCGGCGCGGCCAGCGCCAACTTGGCGGTGTTTGGTACGGCGGCCTTGCTGTCGCTGCCGGTGGCAAGCGTACTGGGAGGGCCTTTGAGGGCTCCAGGGGCCACCTGGGCCATCGTCGCCTATCTGGGCCTGGTCGCGACCGGGGTGGCCTACCTGCTGTTCAGCCACGCCCTGCGCCATATCAGCGGTGCCACGGCGGTGACCCTGGCGCTGGCCGAGCCGGTGACGGCGTTTGCGTTGGCCATTGCGGTGGTAGGCGAAGCGCCTTCGGCCATGGCGTTCTGGGGGTTGGCAGGCGTGCTGGCGGGGCTGCTGCTGGTGATCTGGGCCGAACTGCGCGCGCAGGCCAGTCGCCGCCGCGCTGCGGATAGTGGCAAGGGCGCTCAGCCGGCAGACGGGGCAGACGGAGGAGGAAGTGCCTGATGGGCAGCAAGCCGATCAAGGCTTTCTGCATGCCGGGAGGCAAGCTTGCTTTTCACGCCGGCCTTCTCGACCCGCTCCAAGTGAGCGACAACCAGGTGGCCATGGCGGCCGAGGCATGAAAATCTTAAGAAAAAAGACGTTTAACGCTTATTTGGCGGGCGCTATAAGCTATCAATAAGATAGTGAAAATATCTTAGGTGCCCTGCACGTAAGGGTTGCTGCGCCGCTCGCGCCCGAAGCTGCTCTGCGGCCCGTGGCCGGGGATGAACACCGTCTGGTCGCCCATGGGCCAGAGGCGTTGGGTGATGCTGTCGATCAACTGCTGGTGGTTGCCCTGGGGGAAATCGGTGCGGCCTATGCTGCCGGCAAACAGCACGTCGCCAACAAAGGCGCGGTCAATTTGCGGCGCATGGAACACCACGTGTCCAGGCGTGTGGCCGGGGCAGTGGCGCACGTTCAATGTCTCGTTGCCGATTTGCACCGTGTCGCCATCGTGCAGCCAGCGCGTCGGCACGAAGGGCCTGGCGGGTGGAAAACCGAACATGGCACTTTGCTGCGGCAGCGCGTCGATCCAGAACTGGTCGGCTGGGTGCGGGCCGATGATGGGCAATTGCAACTGCTCAGCCAGCTCACCGGTAGCGCCCGCATGGTCGATATGGGCGTGTGTGAGCCAGATCGCCTTGAGGCGCACGCCCAGATGCTGCACTTCGGCCAGCAGCGTGTCGATGTCACCGCCCGGATCAATGATGGCGGCGTCCTTGGTGGCGTCGCACCAGACGATGGAGCAGTTCTGCTGGAACGGCGTAACGGGAACGGTGAGGTACTGGAGCATGGGTGGTGGTGAGATTGGCGCACACAAGTGGCAGCCAGGGGGCGGCTAGCAGAAGTGTGATTCGCCCGAGAATAGCCGCATCGTTTCGGGGCCGGGCGCAAGCGACATTTTGCAAGTGCACTGTGCGGCGCGTGCCTCGCGCGAGCGGATCGCCCTCTCGCCTTGCCTTATATCAATTTAGGTACAAGAGAAACCCCATTGGTTATGAGGTTTGCAGGACAATGGCGACCATTGCCCGCCAGTCTCTTTAGGACTTTTCTACGCGGGCCGCAATCGGGGCCATCCCTTCGCGCCATCCTTTTCTGACTCTGCCTGCATCCCACCATGAGTGCTTTCCACGAAGAACGCGTGCTCTCGGTTCACCATTGGACCGACCGCCTTTTCAGCTTCACCACCACGCGGGACCCCACCCTGCGGTTTTCCAACGGCCACTTCACCATGATCGGGCTCATGGTGAACAACAAGCCGCTGCTGCGCGCCTACAGCATCGTCAGCGCCAACTACGAGGAGCACCTCGAATTCCTCAGCATCAAGGTGCAGGACGGCCCGTTGACCTCGCGCCTGCAGCACATTCAGGTGGGCGACAACATCATCGTTGGCAAGAAGCCCACCGGCACGCTGCTGATTGACTACCTGCTGCCCGCCAAGCGCCTGTACCTGTTTTCCACCGGCACGGGCCTCGCGCCCTTCATGAGCGTGATCCGCGACCCGGAGACGTACGAGCGCTTCGAGCAGGTCATCCTGATCCACGGCGTGCGCCAGGTGGCCGAGCTGGCCTACCACGACTACCTCACCAAGGAACTGCCGGCGCACGAGATCCTGGGCGAGATGGTGAGCAAGCAGCTTCTGTACTACCCCACGGTGACGCGCGAGCCGTTTCGCAACCAGGGCCGCATTCCCGATCTGATCACCTCGGGCAAGCTCGCCGCCGACCTGGGCTTGCCGCCGCTCAACCCGCTGGAAGACCGCGCCATGCTGTGCGGCAGCCCAGAGATGCTGGCGTCCATCAAGGCGCTCCTGGAAAAGCTCGATTTCGAGGAAGGCAACACCACCAAGCCGGGCGACTTCGTGGTGGAACGGGCTTTCGTCGAGAAGTAAACACGGGCTGCTCGCAGGCCGTGTTGTTGCTCTCAAATCAGTAGCTTATGGCGCTTTATCCATAAGCGATAGAGCCAAATTTATCAAAATTTTCGTGCTGAACCGAGTACTCCGAAGGGCCTTCCGGAGGCAGCCGGTTCACCCACGACCCCGCAGCCTGAAGCGCTGCTGGCGCCCGCCGTTCTTTTCTCTGTGCGGAGGTTTTCGGGCATGAGCGCCAAACAGCAGTTCGATCTGTAAGGCTGCGTAGCACGCCCCGTGCGACGCCTGCAGTGCGCAGGACGCGCCCGCATGAAAAGAATGCTGTCAGAAAGGCCCCGGCATCGTACGCAGAAAGGCGGGCCCCGCATGGGGTTGAAGCGCTCATTCACACGCCTTGTGGCAGGCACTGACAGTAAGATCCGTTGTTTACTCAGGGGGGGTTATGGCCATCACATTTCGCTGCGACCCGGCGCTTTTTGATGTATTGCCTCGGCCAATACCGGGTTCAGCAGCGTTGCCAGAATGGCTGCGAAAAATGGCGCCCCGAATGCCGTCAGGCGTTCATCAAAGAAGTATTCGGACGGTTAAACAATGCCCGCCATTCGTGGATGCCATGATGCACGGGTTTCTCATTCTGCTGCCATGCGATGTCATCGTTGGTGCTGGCCAGTTCACATGGAACTGGGCCTTGCCGGCGCTGGGGATGAAACACCACCCCCGCGCCCCCATCAGCTTTCACGTGCCGGAACAGATAGCGGGAACACCCTTTGCCCATGAGAATGCGTCCATTATTAAATTCAATAGTTTTTGGACGGTTGAACTGGATCCCAACTGGTCGCTGATGGCGGTGCACCCCATTAATCGCGCGGATTTGCCATTCCGTTTGATTACCGGTGTTGTGGATTCGGATCGCTTCCATGACGTCGGCATTAATTTTCCGGCCGTATGGTCTGACAAAAATTTTAGCGGGGTATTGCCCAAAGGCACTCCGATTGCGCAGTGCTATCCGGTCCCACGGGAAGCCCCCACCCTGGTTTTTGAAGCAATGTCGGATGACAAAATGCGCCGCTACGACGATCTTGCTTCCAAAATCATGGCCGCCCCAGGCGTGTACCGGCAACAGCACCGCAGCAAGCGCGTTACGCCGTAAGCGGGCGCTCACTGTGCAGTAGCGCAGCGCGAAGATCGTCCAAGTCCAGCCACATCCGCCCGGTTTTTTCTGCTGCCAGCGCATGTGCAATGCGGCCAAACGTGTCGCCTTGCAATCGGTAGGCACGGCCATAAACCAGAAAAGCCTCGTCCATTTGGCCATTGGCCTGTAGCACGATTCCCAAGTTGACAAGCGCATCGGCCCGGGTCGGGCACAGTACCAAGAGGCGGTTCAAGGCTGCGATGGCGCCATTGAGGTCCTGCATATCCTGGCACACCAGTGCCAGGTTGAACCATGCATCCAATGATTCAGGGGCAAGGTGAACGCAACGTTCAAGGGCATTCAACGCTGGCAGCAATTGGCCGCTTTGGTAGTGTGCAATTCCCAATGCCAGGCAAATATCCGGCCGATCCGGCTGCAATAGGTAAGCCCGCGTGTAATGTGCAGCGGCTAGGTCCGTGGCGCCCACGCTGCGAGCAGCGTCACCCGCGACCATCAGCGTGGGAACATGGTTGGGCCGAAGCGCCAGACTCTCCTGCGCATAGTCACCCGCTTCTTTCGGGTGCCCCCGCTGCATACTCAGAACGGCAAGCAGCTGGTGAACGGCAGGCTGTGCCGGGTAGGCTGCTTCCACCCGCCTGCACAAATCCCACGCGTGCTCCATGTCCCCCGCATTTGCGCAAGCAATCACCGCGCCCAAGTCGTTTTCAAAAGACATGCCAGCCACTCCAGGAGGTTGCATTGTGCCCATCGCTTCACGCCTTCGCCAGGGCGTGAGCAGGCTCAAAGGATGTCCTGCATCACGCTGCGCGAGTACCGCGCCGAGCGGTACATGGTCGCGCATGGCGCCTGCACGGATCAGTCAGCGGCCAGCGCAGGCGGTGCGGGTGGCGTCGGGGTTTGGCCCATGCCGCCACTGCAAAGCATGGAGCATGTCAGGCGCGTCAGACTGGCGCCCTGATGATACTATTGTAATGATAGCTGCAAGCGCTTAACGGATAAGCACTAGAGCCCTATTTGACTACAAATTCGGACCGAGCAAGCGGCGCAGCTCGGCCTCTTCCATGCCGCGCCGCTGGGCCATGTCCTGCACCTGGTCTTCGCCAATGCGCCCCACGCTGAAATACTGGCTCTCGGGGTGGCCGATGTAGAAGCCGCTCACGCTGGCTGCCGGGTGCATGGCCATGCTGTCGGTCAGTTCCATACCGATCTCTTCGGCCTGCAGCACGCGGAACAGCTCGCGCTTGGCGCTGTGGTCCGGGCAGGCCGGGTAGCCGGGGGCGGGGCGGATGCCTTGGTACTTTTCGGCGATCAGCGCGTCGTTCGACAGCTGCTCATCCTTCGCGTAACCCCACAGGTCGGTGCGCACGCGGTGGTGCAGGCATTCGGCAAAGGCCTCGGCCAGGCGGTCGGCCAGGCTTTTGAACAGGATGGCGGAGTAGTCGTCGAAGTCCGCAAGGAATTCCTGCGCCTTTTTCTCCACGCCCAGGCCGGCGGTGACGGCAAACATGCCGGCATAGTCGGCAATGCCGCTGTCCTTGGGGGCGACGAAATCGGCCAGGCAGCGGCTGGGGCGCATGATTTTTTCGCCGTTCGGGCCGTCAACGGCCAGCTTCTCGGTCTGCTGGCGCAAGCCGTACCAGGTGGTCAGCACCTGGCTTCGGCTCTCGTCGGTGTAGAACTCGATGTCGTCGCCGACGCTGTTGGCGGGGTAGAGCGCCATGACGCCATTGGCCTGCAACCAACGGCCGTCGATGATTTTCTTCAGCAGCGCCTGGCCGTCGGCGAACACGCGGGTCGCCTCTTCGCCGACGATCTCGTCTTTGAGTATGGCGGGGTACTTGCCGGCCAGGTCCCAGGTCTGGAAGAACGGGCCCCAGTCCATGTAGGGCACCAGCTCGTTCAGGTCGAAATTCTTGAACACGCGCCGGCCCAGCGCACGCGGTGGCGTGGGCGTGAACGCGGTCCAGTCGATGGCGGTGCGGTTGGCACGCGCCTGCGCCAGCGTCCACATCGGCGTCTGCTTCTTGTTGGCGTGCTGGGTGCGTACGTGGTCGTAATCGGCTCGCACTTCCTGCAGGAATGCCTCGGCGCCCTCGCCGAGCAGGCTTTGCGCCACGCCCACGCTGCGCGACGCATCGGGCACATAGACCACCGGGCCGTCGTAGTGCGGCGCAATTTTCACGGCGGTGTGCACGCGCGAGCAGGTGGCGCCGCCGATGAGCAGCGGGATCTTCTTGACGCGGAAGTGGTCGTCCTTGTGCATCTCGGCGGCCACGTACTGCATTTCTTCCAGGCTGGGGGTGATCAGGCCCGAGAGGCCCACGATGTCGGCCCCCTCGGCCTTGGCGCGCGCCAGAATCTCATGGCAGGGCACCATCACGCCCATGTTGATGACCTCGAAGTTGTTGCACTGCAGGACGACGGTGACGATGTTCTTGCCGATGTCGTGCACGTCGCCCTTGACGGTGGCAATGACGATTTTTCCCTTGGTGCGCACATCGCGCCCGGCGAGTTCGTCCTGGCGCTTTTCTTCCTCGATGTAGGGGATCAGGTGCGCCACGGCGAGCTTCATGACGCGTGCCGACTTCACCACCTGGGGCAGGAACATCTTGCCCGCGCCGAACAGGTCGCCGACGATGGACATGCCGTCCATCAGCGGCCCTTCGATCACGTGCAGCGGGCGCCCGCCCTTGGCCAGGATCTCCTGGTAGGCCTCTTCGGTGTCTTCGACGATGAAGTCGGTGAAGCCGTGCACCAGCGCGTGGGAGAGGCGCTCGCCCACGGTCTTGGGCGCTTCGGGCGTGCCGCGCCATTCGAGCTTCTTGCTCTCGTCCTTGGCGCCGCTTTTCGCCGTCTCTGCCACTTCGAGCAGGCGTTCGGCGGCGTCGGGGCGGCGGTTGAGGATGACGTCCTCGACCCGCTCGCGCAAGGTGGGTTCCAGGTCGTCGTACACGCCCACCATGCCGGCGTTGACGATGCCCATGTCCATGCCGGCCTTGATGGCGTGGTACAGGAACACCGTGTGGATGGCCTCGCGCACCGGGTCGTTGCCACGGAAGCTGAACGACACGTTCGATACACCGCCCGACACCTTGGCGCCCGGCAGGTGCTGCTTGATCCAGCGCGTCGCCTCGATGAACTCGACCGCGTAGTTGTTGTGCTCTTCAATGCCGGTCGCCACGGCAAAGATATTGGGGTCGAAAATGATGTCCTCGGGCGGGAAGCCCACCTCATCGACCAGGATGCGGTAAGCCCGCTCGCAGATGCCGATCTTGCGCGCGTAGGTATCGGCTTGGCCTTGCTCGTCAAATGCCATCACCACGGCCGCCGCGCCGTAGCGGCGCACCAGCTTGGCCTGTCGCTTGAAGGCGTCCACGCCTTCCTTCATGGAAATCGAGTTGACGATGGGCTTGCCCTGAATGCAGCGCAGCCCGGCCTCGATCACCTCCCACTTGGAGCTGTCCACCATGATGGGCAGGCGGGCAATGTCGGGCTCGGACGCAATCAGGTTCAGGAAGCGCACCATGGCCGCCTTGCTGTCGAGCATGGCCTCGTCCATGTTGATGTCGATGACCTGGGCGCCGTTCTCCACCTGCTGGCGCGCCACGGCCAGGGCTTCCTCGAACTGGCCGTTCAGGATGAGGCGCGCGAAGGCCTTGGAGCCGGTGATGTTGGTGCGCTCGCCCACGTTAACGAAGAGCGAGGCGGCGTCGATGGAAACCGGTTCTAGGCCGGACAGGCGCATCGGAGGCACGGAGACGAAAGCAGTCGGCGGGGAAGAGATTTCAGGCATGCGGCTCACCAAGGCGGTTCACGGGAAACAGACTGGTGAGCGCCGTTCGGGACCTGTTTGCGCCCCACCCAAGCCTGACGCACGGAAGCGCCAGAAGGCTCCCGGCGCTGCAGCGCTCCTTGAGAGAGCATGATTTTAGACTGCGTTGCCTTGCACCTGCAGAGCCGTGGCGCGCTTGCCGAGGCAGGTGCGCCAGCGGATGGCCCGCCGCGGACGCTCGTGTCACACATGTCGAGGCGGACCTTGGGGCGTGCAGGTGGTGATTTTCTGGCCTGGTACATCGCCGTGCATCACCACCGGCACCCGCTTTCCCTGTTGCCGCCTCCCCGATTCTGGTGCGATGCGCCGCCGGTCCAACGGCATCGAATGGCTGGGGGGTTCCCCCGTGGGCCACAGGACAGCGCCATGTCAGCGGGAGGCACGAAAATAACCGGTTGACCCCATTTCCCTTTAAGGAACCCAGCGCATGAGCACGAAGCAACCGACCATCATTTACACGCTGACAGACGAAGCTCCAGCGCTCGCCACGGCGGCCTTTTTGCCGATCGTGCGCGCCTTTGCCGCGCCGGCCGGCATTCACGTGGAGACCAGCGATATTTCGGTGGCCAGCCGCATCCTCAGCCAGTTCCCCGAGTACCTGACCGAAGCCCAGCGCGTGCCCGACAACCTGGCAATGCTGGGCAAGCTCACGCTTTCGCCCGACGCCAACATCATCAAGCTGCCCAACGTCAGCGCATCGGTATCGCAACTGGGCGCCGCCATCAAGGAGCTGCAGGGCAAGGGTTACGCCATTCCCGACTACCCCGAGAACCCGACGACGGATGAAGAGAAGGACATTCGCGCCCGCTACAACAAGTGCATTGGCAGCGCCGTGAACCCGGTGCTGCGCGAGGGCAACTCGGACCGGCGTGCCCCCAGGGCGGTGAAGGAATACGCCCGCAAGCACCCGCACAGCATGGCCGAGTGGAGCCAGGCATCGCGCTCGCATGTCTCGCACATGCACCACGGCGACTTCTACGCTGGCGAAAAATCGCTCACGATTGGCAAGGCCTGCGACGTGAAGATGGAGCTGGTCGGCAAAAGTGGGAAGACGGTGGTGCTCAAGCCCAAGCTGTCGCTGAAAGACGGCGAGATCATCGACAGCATGTTCATGAGCAAGAAAGCCCTGCTCGCCTTCTACGAAAAAGAGATTGAGGACGCCCACAAAACTGGCGTGATGTTCTCGCTGCATGTCAAAGCGACCATGATGAAGGTGTCGCACCCCATCGTGTTCGGCCACTGCGTGCGCATCTTTTACAAAGACGCATTCGAGAAGCACGCCGCACTGTTCGACGGGCTGGGCGTGAATGTCAACAACGGCATGGTCGACCTGTACAACAAGATCAGCACGCTGCCGCAAAGCCTGCAGGACGAGATCAAACGCGACCTGCATGCCTGCCACGCGCACCGCCCCGAGCTGGCCATGGTCGATTCGGCCAAGGGCATCACCAACTTCCATTCGCCCAACGACATCATCGTGGACGCCTCCATGCCCGCCATGATCCGCAACGGCGGCCAGATGTGGGGCGCCGACGGCCGCCTGAAGGACGTCAAGGCCGTGATGCCCGAAAGCACCTTCGCCCGCATCTACCAGGAGATCATCAACTTCTGCAAATGGCACGGCAACTTCGACCCGAAAACCATGGGCACCGTGCCCAACGTGGGCCTGATGGCGCAGCAGGCCGAGGAATACGGCTCGCACGACAAGACCTTTGAAGTGCCCGAGGACGGCGTGGCCAATATCGTCGACCTGGCGACTGGCGAAGTGCTGCTCAGCCAGAACGTGGAAGCCGGCGACATCTGGCGCATGTGCCAAGTCAAAGATGCCCCGATTCGCGACTGGGTCAAGCTGGCCGTCACGCGGGCGCGCAATTCCGGCATGCCGGCGGTGTTCTGGCTCGACCCGTACCGCCCGCACGAGGCCGAGATCATCAAGAAAGTGCGCCAGTATTTGAAGGACCACGACACCACCGGCCTCGATATCCAAATCATGAGCCAGGTGCGCGCCATGCGCTTCACGCTGGAGCGCGTGATTCGCGGGCTGGACACCATCAGCGTCACCGGCAACATCCTGCGCGACTACCTGACCGACCTGTTCCCCATCATGGAACTGGGCACCAGCGCCAAGATGCTGTCTGTCGTGCCGCTGATGGCCGGCGGTGGCATGTACGAGACGGGCGCCGGCGGCTCGGCCCCCAAGCACGTGCAGCAACTGGTGGAAGAAAACCACCTGCGCTGGGATTCGCTGGGCGAGTTCCTGGCGCTGGCCGTGAGCCTGGAAGACCTGGGCCTGAAAACTGGCAATGCGCAAGCCACGCTGCTGTCGAAAACGCTGGACACCGCCACCGGCAAGCTGCTGGACAACAACAAGAACCCTTCACCCAAAACCGGCCAGCTCGACAACCGTGGCAGCCAGTTCTACCTGGCGCTGTACTGGGCGCAAGAATTGGCCGCGCAGACCGAAGACAAGGCCCTGGCGGCCAAGTTCGCGGTGCTGGCCAAGACCCTGGTTGAGAACGAGCAGAAGATCGTCGCCGAAATGGCCAGCGTGCAGGGCAAGCCGGCGGATATTGGCGGGTATTACCTGATGGATGCGAAGAAGACGGAAGCGGTGATGCGGCCTAGCGAGACGTTGAATGCGGCGCTGGAGGCCGTGCGGGGCTAAGAGCGGTTGTCCTTGGGCGCTTGCCCAAGGATGCACCTGACGGCAGGCCTGACGGCGGGCTGCCTACAGAACCGCCCGCTCAACGATCATGGGCGCTATCCCCATCCAGCGGAACGATGCGTTCGTTGGTGGAAACCACCTGCCCCTTCGCATCAAAATCAACGTCAAAAAGGGTATCGACGGTGCCAAGCACGCGGTACGTAAAGGTGGGGCCGGGCTGGTTGCGGTATTTGATGGACTGTGTCGGATGCCCTAATGCTTGCCGGACCTCTGCCATGCTCATGCCGGGGGTAACCAAAGCCGCCTGGCTCTGGCTGACCCAAAAACCACTCGCTGCCTGCGCCAAGGTGGCGCAGAGCGCAAAGCCTGCCGCCGCCATCAGACGCGAAGCGGGGGCGATGTGGGGGAGTGCCATGATGTCCTGCTTTCTCAAACGGCAAAGCGTTCACAACGCATGAAGGTTCGCCTGAACTGAACGTAGCCTATTGGGCTGGGGAAGCGTGACTTGCCAGGCACCCGCTCAAGCCGCCGACGCCGGCAGGCCAAACACCCGGTCAAAGCACCAGTTGAAGGCAAAGGTGTAGCAGAGGAAAAATACCACCAGCCCCAGGTCCATCACCAGCGCCTGCCACAGGCTGATGCCAAACCACCAGGCAAACAGCGGCACCAGAAACAGCACCAATCCGCCCTCGAAACCGATGGCATGCGCCACGCGCCGCGCCAGGCTGCGGCCACGCACGCTCTGGCGCGCTTCCCAGCGTTCGAACAGGGTGTTGAACACGAGGTTCCAGGCTACGGCAATGGCTGAGGATGCGGCCGAGATGACGGCCGAATGCGCGGTGCCCTGGCCCGTGACACTCGCCAGGCCCCAGGTGGCGACGGCGATGGCGATGATCTCGTAGACCGTGACATACACCACCCGGCGGCGCAGGCCGTGGAGGCCGGGAATCAAGGCAGTGAAAGACATGCGGCGATTCTTGCAGGCTTTCGCCCATCCGACCGGACGCCAGACTATGCGCGGCGTGCATAAACTTGTAACTGCGCTGCCTTGGACATCGGCATTTCACAGGCCTATGCTTCGCGCTTCGACTGATCCCACAAGGAAATCTTCATGTTGCAAGCTTCTGGCTCAGGCACTTTGCCCAGCCATCCCCTGCCCTCGTATCTGCAGGCCGACCACCTCGGCCCCTGGGGCAACTACCTCAAGCAGGTGGACCGCGTTACGCCTTACCTGGGCAATCTTTCGCGCTGGGTCGAGACGCTCAAGCGCCCCAAGCGCATCCTGATCGTGGATGTTCCCATCGAACTGGACAACGGCACCATCGCCCACTACGAGGGCTACCGCGTGCAGCACAACCTCTCGCGCGGACCGGGCAAGGGCGGCGTGCGGTTCCACCAGGATGTCACGCTGTCTGAAGTGATGGCGCTGTCGGCCTGGATGTCGGTCAAGACGGCAGCCGTCAACGTACCCTACGGCGGCGCCAAGGGCGGCGTCCGCGTGAACCCCAAGACGCTTTCGCGTGGCGAACTTGAGCGCATGACGCGCCGCTACACCAGCGAAATCGGCCTGATCATTGGTCCGACCAAGGACATCCCCGCACCGGACGTCAACACCAATGAGCAGATCATGGCCTGGATGATGGACACCTACGCCATGAACACCGGCGAGACGGCGACGGGCGTGGTGACCGGCAAGCCAGTGGACCTGGGCGGCTCGCTCGGCCGGCGCGATGCCACCGGGCGCGGCGTGTTCACTGTGGGCCAGGAAGCAGCGCACCACATCGGCCTGAAATTAGAAGGGGCCCGCGTGGCGGTGCAAGGCTTTGGCAACGTGGGCGGCACGGCTGCCAGGCTGTTTTGCGACGTGGGCGCCCGCCTGGTCGCCGTGCAGGACCACACGGGCACGATCGTGTGTGAGGGCGGCATCGACGCTGGCGCGCTGCAAGAGTACGTGAAGAACACCGGCGGCGTGGCGGGCTTTCCCGGCGCTGAAGTGCTGGCCAACGAAGACTTCTGGGGCGTGCCCTGCGAAATCCTGATTCCCGCCGCGCTCGAGAGCCAGATCACCGCAGAGAACGCCCCCAAGATCCACGCCAAGCTGATCATCGAAGGCGCCAACGGCCCCACCACCCCCGAGGCCGACGACATCCTGCACGACAACGGCGTGCTGGTGCTGCCCGACGTGATCGCCAACGCTGGCGGCGTGACGGTGAGCTATTTCGAGTGGGTGCAGGATTTCTCCAGTTTCTTCTGGACCGAAGACGAAATCAATGCCCGCCTGGTGCGCATCATGAAAGAGGCCTTCGCTGGCATCTGGAACACCGCGCAGCAGCACAAGGTCAGCCTGCGCACCGCCACCTTCATCGTCGCCTGCACGCGCATGCTCCATGCCCGCGAAATGCGCGGCCTGTACCCATGAAGCGATCAGCGTTGAAAATTTGAGTCTTTTTGCCATCTAGGGCAATACCAACGGGCGCATGCAGCTATGTTTTTCATAGTTGCATGCGTTTTTTCATGGCGGCCTGGGGCATAGACGCTCTAGCGTGCAACGCAGTGTTTGTGGCATGTGCACGGGTTCTGCGCTACAAAGTGTCCATGCCAAGCACTGCCCCCACCCTCATCACCCCCCGCGCCGCCGACCTGGGTCATGGCCTGACCGTGCGGCGCTTGCTGCCCGCCGCCGCCCAGCGCAGCGTCGGCCCCTTTGTCTTCTTCGACCATGCCGGCCCGGTCACCCTGGCGGCCGAAGACACGCATGCCGCCGACGTGCGGCCACACCCGCACATCGGGCTGGCGACGGTGAGCTATCTGCTCAGCGGCGAAATCGTCCACCGCGACAGCCTGGGCACGCACACGCGCATCCGGCCCGGCGCCGTGAACTGGATGACCGCCGGGCGCGGCATCACCCATTCCGAGCGCTTCGAGCACCCGGCCTCGTTTGCCGGCGGCGGGCTCGAGCTGCTGCAGTCCTGGGTGGCGCTGCCCGAAGAGCTGGAAGAGTGCGAACCCGCCTTCGCCCACACCCCGGCCGACGCGCTGCCGGTGCGCGAAGACGATGGGGTCTGGCTGCGCGTCATTGCCGGCACGGTCTATGGGCTGAGCAGCCCGGTGCAAACGCTATCGTCCTTGTTCTATGTGCACGCCGAGCTGCAGGCCGGGGCGGCGCTGACCTTGCCAGACGGCTACAGCGAGCGTGCTGCCTATGTTGCACGTGGCGAAATCGGGTACCAAGGCACGCGCTACACCGCCGGCCAGATGCTGGTGTTTGCGCCGGGCGCCACCGGCACCCTCACCGCACAGGCAGCCGCCACGGTGATGCTGCTGGGCGGCGAGCCGCTGGGGCCGCGCCATCTGTTCTGGAACTTCGTCTCCTCGCGCCGCGAGCGCATCGAGCAGGCCAAGGCCGACTGGGCAGCCGGGCGCTTTGCCCTGCCGCCCGACGACCACGATGAGTGGATTCCGCTGCCCGAGAAACCGGCGCACGGCTAGTGTCGTGAGTTGGACGTGCGTTGAAAAATGAAAAGGGGCGAAATCGTCGTCAGGCAAGGCGCAAACCACAGCGATAGCCGTAGCTACCGTGAGGATTTGCAACGCCGCATGGCGGCGATTCTCGGCACTTTTCTGAGACGAATTTCCAACTCACGACACTAGGGTCGCTGCAGCTCAGGCCGGCTGCGGCTCGCGGTAGAAGGGCCGCAGGCGAGGCGCGTCCTGGGCCACACCGGCGGCAATCGCCGCGATATGGTCCGGCGTCGTGCCGCAGCAGCCGCCCACGATGTTCACCAGCCCCTCGGCGGCAAACTCGTGCACCAGGCGGCTGGTCACCTCGGGCGTCTCGTCGAAGCCGGTGTCGCTCATGGGGTTGGGCAGGCCGGCATTGGGGTAGCAGCTGATGAACGTATCCGGCGCGGCCTTGGCCAGCTCCTGGATGTAGGGGCGCATCAGCGCCGCGCCCAGCGCGCAGTTCAGGCCCACGGCCAGCGGGCGGGCGTGGCGCACGCTGTGCCAGAAGGCGGTCACGGTCTGGCCCGAGAGGATGCGGCCCGAAGCGTCGGTCACCGTGCCGCTGATGATGATGGGCAGGCGCTCACCGGTTTTCTCGAACACCTCGTCGATGGCGAACAGCGCCGCCTTGGCGTTGAGCGTGTCGAAAATCGTTTCCACCAGAATCACGTCGGCCCCGCCTTCGATCAGCGCTTCGGTCTGCTCGAAGTAGGCCGCGCGCAGCTGCTCGAAGGTGATGTTGCGGGCGCCGGGGTCGTTCACATCGGGGCTGATGCTGGCGGTCTTGGGCGTGGGGCCAAGGGCTCCGGCGACAAAGCGCGGATGATCGGGCGTGCTGAATTTGTCGCAGGCGGCACGCGCCAGCCTGGCCGAGGCGAGGTTCATTTCGCGCGCCAGGTCGGCCATGCCGTAGTCCTCCTGCGCAATCGTCGTTGCGCCGAAGGTGTTGGTCTCGATCAGATCGGCGCCAGCGGCCAGATAGCGCTCGTGGATGTCGCGAATCACGTCGGGCCGCGTGAGGCTGAGCAGTTCGTTGTTGCCCTTGACGTCGCGCGGGAAGTCCTTGAAGCGGTTGCCCACGCTGCCCGGCCCGCTGTAGCCCTCGCCCCGGTACTGCGCCTCGCCCAGCTTGAAGCGCTGGATCATGGTGCCCATGGCGCCGTCGAGGATGGCGATGCGCTTTTCAAGAAGGGCGGGGAGTTGCTGGGCGCGGGTGTAGGGGGCGGTTTGCATGGGTGCGATTGTAGAAAACCGCACGCTGCGCGCGAGCACAGGGGTTTTGCGAAGAAACAGAATGGAAGAAGGGGAATGCCTGGCCGGGATCAATCCCGCACCGGGCTTGGGTGCCGGGTCTGGGAAGCTGCCGACAAGGCCAGCAGCCTTGCATCCAGATCAATGCGCACCTCCGAGAGCAGTTCCAGCGCTTCGTCTTGCAGTTTGCCGGGAGCGGGATGCGAGCGCAAGGCGTTGTCTCGCCGCTGCATCAACGCCTGCAACTGCGGCGCGCAGAGCCGAACGACCGACTCGATGACCGCATCGACCTCGGAATACCCGGAGTCGAGCGCCATCGAGGAGAGCAGTTCCAGTGTCAGGTTCGCTCCCAGCATCAAATCACCCGTGACCCAACTGTTCACCGTGAACAGCGAAATAGGCAGGCCCTTGGCGTTGAACCCGATGGCGAGCAGGTGCCGTGTCTGCGGCTTGGCGGCTGGGTTGCCACACAACTCGGCAAACGCCCGTTCCGACCCTGACTGCAGCCGCCGGCCCCAGAGGGGCTTTCGGGCGAACAGGTGGATGTGCCCATGCTCTGCCGCGCCCGGCCGATCTTCAGGGCTGTGCGAGTGGTAGAACCATTGGTAGCCGCTGGCCCGGTCGACAGCATCGTCTTGCGGGTAGTGGGCCCACTGCCTTGGTGCCTGGCCCGCCAGCAACCGGCTCAGCAGGTGCTCGCCGCGCGCCGCCACGCCCGCGTAGGTCTCCAGCAAGCGCAGCCCTGCTGCCGGCAAAAAGGCGCCCGACTTGGTTGGGCGCGGCGAGGCCTTCTGCATCAAGTTCAGCTCTTGGGCGCGCACTTGGGCGCGCACTTGGGGCCGCACTTCGGAGCACATTTAGGAACGCACTTGCTGGCGCCGCACTTGGCAGCCTTCTTCACGGGGTACTTTTTTACGTGGCATTTCGCCGCCCCTTTGGCACCACATTTCGCCATGGCGCTGGGTGCGCATTTGGCTTGACCGGAGGTGTCCTGGGCTGCTGCGGGCAGTGCCAGTGTTGCAGCGGTCAATACGGCCAGCGAGGCCAGCGTCAGTTGGGTTTTCATACGGTTCTCCTGAATAGATGCGTGGTTGAGGACGTTCCTCCCCGGTTAAGAGAAGGCATCGTGGCCTTTGGGTTCGCGGAAAGAGAAAAAAGCCGGGCCTGCTGCAGGCGAAGCGATGTACCCAGCAACAAACCGTGCAAAAAATGTGGCTGGCCGCGAATCGTTTGGGCCGCCCACGGCCTCTTAGAACGTGTTCACGGTCAACAGGAGGCGTCCCATGAAATCCAACCCGTTCGCTTGGCGCACGCTCATTGCCACAGGGCTCGCTTTGGCGGCCACCCTGGGGTTTGCCGGCCCCGATCCGGCGGCATCCACCATTCGCCCACCCGGCTACCAGCCTTTAAAGGGCGACGCCAAGGCTGGGATGGCGCTGTTCAACGACACGAAACTCTCCACGAACGGGATGTCCTGCGCGTCCTGCCATGCCAACCATGCGGCCTTTGGAGCAAGTTTTGCCCAACCGTACCCCCACACGGTGGCCATGGCCCGTGACCAGCTTGGCCGCAAAAGTGTGTACCTAGACGAGATGGTGCAAGCCTGCATGGTCATGCCCATGGCCGCCAGGCCGCTGCCCTGGAATTCCCAGGCGCTGGCTGATCTAACGGCCTACACCGCCGGGTTGCAAAAAACCTTCAAACCGGCGCATTGACCTACCCACCCCCAGGAGAACTCCATGAAACGATCCAAACTTCTTGTTGCAGCACTTGCTTTCTGCGCGGCGATGGCATCGGCCGCCGAACCCACGCCCTTCACCCAGCAAGCATTCGACCAGTTGGCCCACGATGGCAAGCCGGTGGTGGTCGATGTCTCGGCGACCTGGTGCCCGACCTGCAAGGCCCAGAAACCCATCGTTGAGCGACTCTCCAAGCAAGCTGCTTACCAGGATGTGGCGATCCTGGCGGTGGACTTTGACGCTGACAAGGCGGTGCTCAAGCAATTCAAGGTCGCCATGCAAAGCACCTTGATCGCGTTCAAGGGCGGCCATGAAACAGGGCGCTCGGTCGGCGATACCACGCCTGCCGGCCTCGAAGCCCTCTTCAAGAAGGCGGCCCAGTAATGGCATTCGGGCTCGGCTCTTATGGCTTTGGCCTGCTGGCCGGGCTGCTGTCCACGCTGTCGCCTTGTGTCCTGCCGATCTTGCCGATTGTGTTGGCCTCCGCCACAGCGGCGCATCCCCGTGCGCCGCTCGCCCTCGCAGGCGGTCTGGCCCTCTCGTATGCCGCCATCGGCACGCTGATCGCGTGGGCGGGCTCGGCCATCGGCCTTGACACTTCCGCCTTTCGATCTGTCGGTGCCGCCCTCTTGGGGCTGCTCGGGCTCGTATTGATGTCCACCAGCCTGCAGCGGCGCTTTGCTTCGGCCACTTCCGGGATGGGCAATGGTGGCAACCACTTCATCTCCCGGCTCAACCTCAATGGCCTCAGCGGGCAGTTCGCCATCGGCCTGGCACTGGGTGTGGTCTGGAGCCCCTGCGTAGGCCCGACACTCGGCGCCGCCATCGTGCTGGCCAGCCAGGGATCGCATCTGCCGCAGGTAGCCTTGCTCATGGGCCTCTTTGGTCTCGGCGCGGCCATGCCGGTCATCGGCCTGGCCTCTCTCTCGCGTGCCGCCATGATGAAAGTGCGCGGCAAGCTGATGCAGGCAGGTAAAACCGGAAAAATCGTTCTGGGGGCCTTCATGGTGGCCATCGCCTTGCTGATCCTTACCGGAGCCGATAGGCCGCTGGAAGCCTGGCTGGTCGATCTGTCGCCGGCTTGGCTCACGGCATTGACCACGCGCTTTTGATGCGGCCTCCTGCCAGCCGAGACTGCGACGGACACGCGGAGAGATTTTCTTCAGTCGCTTTCGAACCGTTTTGCCTGTTCAGCGCCTCTTATGAACAGGTTCTTGGGAACGGTGCCCTCGAACCTGAAACCGCCAAAGGAGATTGCAATGTTCTACGTGAAGAATGTCCCCCATTGGGAGCGCGGCCTGCGTTTGATCGTGGGGGTGATGGCCCTCGCTTTCGCCGCCATGAACTGGGGCGCGTCCGGCTGGGCCGTAGGTGCTGGCACCATCGGTGCCATGCTTGCCATGACCGGCCTGGTGGGGTTTTGCCCGATGTGCGCCATGGTTGGCCGCAAGCTCGACAAAAGGCCCTGAACCATGGCAGACGGTGTGGTGGAGCGGGACAACCTCATCCTGGCAGCCCAAACGGGCGATCCGGTTGCGATTTCGCGCCTGCTGGTGGCCTGCCAGGCGGACGCCCGCCGCTACGCCCGCCGGCATTGTCAGGTGAGCGACGTGGACGATGCCGTTCAGGAGTCGCTGCTGATCATTTTGCACAAGGTCAAGGGCCTCAAGGTTGCGGCCGCGTTTTCTTCGTGGCTGTTCACGGTCATCAAGCACGAGTGCCGCAGGCTTGAACGCATGATGTTCAAGCACGATCCGCTGGAAGACGGTGTAGCGGAACAGCAGTTGGCGAGCCGCAGCGACGACGCTTTGCGAATCGACCTGGCGAACGCCCTTGAATCCTTGCCCGCCCATTACCTCGAAGTGGTCTTGTTGCGGGACTTTGAAGAGTTGTCGATCGCGGAAATCGCCGAGCGCCTTGGTGAGCAATCGGGTGCGGTCAAGAGCCGGCTGCACCGTGCGCGAGAACTCGTCCGGGAATACCTGCTCCATTCGGACAACTGAGCCGCCCGGGCACCAGACCTCACTTGGCGGCGCGTTCCGTAAAACCCAGCACCGCCTCCAGCATGCGCCGCACATGCGGCTGGACCTGTTCGGCGCGTTCGGGCAGGTAGGCAAACGGCAGAGCTTCCTGCATATAGCTGCACTGCGTCATTTCCAGCTGCACGGCGTGGATGCCCCGCGTCGGATCGCCGTAAAGGCGCGTGATGTGGCCGCCCTTGAATCGGCCATTGAGCACGGCGGTATAGCCAGGTGCGCTTTGCGCGATGCGCAGCAGTTCCTGCGCCAGCGCCGGGGCGCAACTGGCGCCGTCGGCGGTGCCGAGGTTGAAGTCGGGCAGCTTGCCCTCGAAAAAGCGGGGGAGGACGGAGCGGATCGAGTGCGCGTCCCACAGCATGGCCACGCCGTGCGCCGCGCGGATGCGGTCGAGTTCGGCGCGCAGCTGCGCGTGGTAGGGCGCCCATATCGCTTCGCGGCGTGCGGCGATTTCGGCGGCATCGGGCAGGTCGCCGCGCACATAGAGCGGGGTTTCGTCGAAGGTATCCACCGGACACAGGCCGGTGACGTTCTGGCCGGGGTACAGGCTGGCGCCATCGGGCGGGCGGTTCAGGTCGATGACGTAACGTGAATGGGTCGCGGCGAGGATGGATGCGCCCAGGTCTTTGGCGAAGGCGTACAGGCGCTCCAGGTGCCAATCGGTGTCGGGCACCTCGCGCGCCACGGGGTGCAAGCGTTCGGCGAGCAAAGGGGGCAGGAACACGCCGCCGTGCGGGATGGAAATGAGCAGCGGCGCGCTGCCCTGGTGGAATACGAAAGGCGCTGGGGCGTTCTGGTGGGCGGTGTGGCGCATGGCGGGCTCCAGGTTCGGTCAATCTGCGGCGATAGTGGCCTGGCGCGCGGCCACGAAGGCGCGCGCGGCTTCGTCGTGCAAGGCGTGGCGGCCACCCACCACGCGGGGCACGCCGCCGACCCACAGGCTGTGCAGCGCGCTCGTGCGCTGGCTGGCAAACACATGGGCGGCGAGCATGCGCTCGGCGTCCAGCCCTGCCAGCGCCACGTGCTGGGCATGAAGCGCCAGCATATCGGCTTGCTGGCCGACGGCCAACCCGCCCACCGCGCGGCCGGCTGCCTGGGCGCCGCCGGCCACGGCTTGCAGCGTCATGGCCGTGGCCACCTGGGCGTGCGCGCCGCAGGCCAGCACGTTGCGCTGGCGCAGCGCCAGGCGCTGGCCGTATTCGAGCAGCATCAGTTCTTCGGCCGCGTTCACGCAGGCATGGCTGTCCGAGCCCACGCCCCAGGCACCTGCGTGCGCCAGCCACTGCTGCGTGTCGAAAAGGCCGTCGCCCAAATTGGCCTCGGTGCTGGGGCACAAACCCGCCACCGCGCCGGTGCGGGCGGCAGAGGCGTACTCGAACGGCGTCATGTGCGTGGCGTGCACCAGGCACCAGCGTGCGTCTACGGGCACGTGGTCCAGCAGCCACTGCACCGGGCGCTGGCCGCTCCAGGCGATGCAGTCCTGGACCTCCTGCGTCTGCTCGGCGATGTGGATATGGATGGGAGCCTGCGGGCTCAAAGCGGTGATGCCGGCCACGGCTTCGCGCAGGCTGCCCTGCGGCACGGCGCGCAGCGAATGTGGGGCCAGACCCAAAACAGCCCCTTGCGCTTGTGCAGCGGGCGCCAGGCGCTGCAATAACGAGAGCATGTTGTCGGTGCTGCGGATGAAGCGCGACTGGTCTTGCCGGGGCGCCTGGCCACCAAAGCCGCTGGTCTGGTAGAGCACGGGCAGCAGCGTGAGGCCGATGCCCGCCGTGCGCGCGGCGCGCAGCAGGGCGTGCGCCAGTTCAGCGTCGTCGGCATAGGGCTGGCCGCTTTGGTCGTGGTGCAGGTAGTGAAATTCGCAGACCGAGGTGTAGCCAGCTTCCAGCATCTCGACGTAGAGCCAGGTGGCAATCGCCTCCAGGCTCTCGGGGGTGATGTGGGCGGCAAAGCGGTACATCAGGTTGCGCCAGCTCCAGAAACTGTCCTGGCGCTCGGCCCGGTATTCCGTCAGGCCCGCAAAGGCGCGCTGGAAGGCGTGGGAATGCAGGTTGGGCATGCCGGGCAGCAGCGGGCCGGGTGCAATAGCAACGCCTGTGGGTGCGTCAGCTTCCGGCGCCACCTGGGTGAAGCGCCCGCTGTGGTCCCACTGCAGCAGCACGTTGCGCTTCCAGCCGGTGGGGAGCAAGGCGTCCGCAGCGAACAGTTGGCCCGTGGTTGCGGCATCAAGCGCCATAGCGTGCTCCTGAAGTCGACATGTCCACACCGCCTTGCACGATGCGCCCTTGCCGCACGATGGTGCATGCAGGCTTGTGGCCCAACCAGTAAGCCAGCTCGGCCGCTTGCGCAAAGGGCCACAGCACGAAGTTGGCCGGGCGGTGGGAGGCGAGCAGGCCGTGCGTGTCCTGCAGGCCCAGCGCGCGGGCGGCGTGCTGCGTGATGCCCGCCAGCGCCTCGGGCACCGTCAGGCGAAACAGCGTACAGGCCATGTTGGCCATGAGCAGCAGGCTGAGCGCGGGCGAGGTGCCGGGGTTGTGGTCGGTGGAGACGGCCATGGGTACGCCCGCTGCGCGCAGTTGCGCAATGGGCGGCACTTGCGTGTCGCGCAGCGTGTAGTAAGCGCCGGGCAGCAGCACGGCCACCGTGCCTGCCGCCCGCATGGCGGCTATACCCGCCTGCGACACATGCTCGATGTGGTCGCACGACAGTGCGCCGTAGCGTGCCGCGAGCGCCGAGCCCCCCATGTCGGAGAGCTGCTCGGCGTGGAGCTTGACCGGGATGCCCAGTTGCTGCGCCGCCCGGAACACCTGCTCCGTCTCGGCCAGGGTGAAGGCAATGCGTTCGCAGAACACGTCGACCGCATCCACCAGGCCCTCGGCGGCCAGCGCGGGCAGCATTTCCTTGCAGACGAGGTCGATGTAGTCCTGGCTGCGCCCTGCGTATTCGGGCGGCAGCGCGTGTGCGCCCAGGAAGGTGGTGCGCACCGTCACGCCCAGCGCCTCGCCCAGGCGGCGCGCCACGCGCAGTTGCTTGCGCTCATGCGCGAGCGCCAGACCGTAGCCGGATTTGATTTCGATGGCGCACACGCCTTCATCGAGCAGCGCCTGCAGCCGAGGCTTGGCGAATTCAAACAGTTCGTCTTCACTCGCGGCGCGCGTGGCGTTCACGCTGGAGACGATACCGCCACCCGCCTTGGCGACCTCTTCGTAGCTGGCCCCGGCCAGGCGCATGGCAAATTCGTTCGCCCGCTGGCCGCCATAGACCAGGTGGGTGTGGCAATCGACCAGGCCGGGCGTGGCGAGCGTGCCGCCGCCATCGAACTGCGGCAGCGCGGCATAGGCGGCGGGCACGGCGCTCTGGGGGCCGACCCAGCGCAGCATGCCGCCTTCCACCACCACGGCGGCCCATTCGCCTGCCGCCAGCGCCACATCGGGCACGGCCAGTTCCGGCACCAGGTGCAGGTGGCGCCACACGCCATCGGCGCTGGAGGGGGATGTCATAGGTACCCAATCAAACTACTGTTTTGATAGCTGCTTGCGCTTACCAGATAAGCGCTGGAGGCAATTTTTATATATATTTCTATTCTCGTAGCGCGTGCGTCAGACCGGCTCTAGCAGCACCTGCACCAGCACGCCGCTTGCAGCGCCTGCCTCGGGCACGGCGCTCCAGCCGCAGTCTTCCTCGGCCCACCACAGGCCGGTATCTGGCGCCAGCACCACGGCCTGGCCTGGGGTGGCGGCCAGGGGCGCTACGGTCCAGCGGCCCTGCACTGCCAGCAGCAAACCGGCAGGCCGGGCGGGCAGAACGGCTTGGCTTCTTAACACCTGCACTGCGCCGCGCCAACGGCTGCGGCGTGTCATCAGGTTGAAATCCTGCGACGTGCTGCCCAGCAATTCGCAGTCCATGCCGCCGTCGCCCGCAAAGGCAAAGGGCTGCAGCGCCTTATCCAGGCGGTGGTCGATGCCGGTGGCGCTCTGTCGCAGGTGCACGCCATCGCCCGTCAGCAAGGTGATGATCCGGTCCACCCCCGGGAAGCGCGAAAACGGGCCACTCTTTGCAATCGTCGCCACGCTCACGCGCCAGTCGAAATGCTCCATGTCCGCGCCCGGTGGCCAGCAGGCGAGTTCGCGCGTGGTGCCGCCGCCGTTCTTCCAAGGGGAGGTGGGCAACTGGCCCAGGTTGAAGTGCTGCATGGCCGGTTTACTTCACCATGGGAAGCTTGAGGCCCTGCTTCTTCGCCGTCTCCACGGCCAGCGCGTAGCCCGCGTCGGCATGGCGCATGACGCCGCTGCCGCAGTCGTTGACCAGCACGCGCGCCAGGCGCTCGGCAGCCTCCGGCGTGCCGTCGGCCACGATGACCATGCCCGCGTGCTGCGAGTAGCCCATGCCCACGCCGCCGCCGTGGTGCAGGCTGACCCAGGTGGCGCCGCCCGCGGTGTTGAGCAGGGCGTTGAGCAGCGGCCAGTCGCTCACGGCGTCGGTGCCGTCGCGCATTCCCTCGGTCTCGCGGTTGGGGCTGGCGACCGAGCCGGTATCGAGGTGGTCGCGGCCAATCACGATGGGGGCCTTGAGCTCACCGCTTTTCACCATCTCGTTGAAGGCCAGGCCAGCCTTGTCGCGCTCGCCCAGTCCCAGCCAGCAGATGCGTGCCGGCAGGCCCTGGAAGGCGATGCGTTCGCGCGCCATGTCGAGCCAGCGGTGCAGCGGCTTGTTGTGCGGGAACAGCGCCTTGAGCTTGGCATCGGTCTTGTAGATGTCTTGCGGGTCGCCCGAGAGCGCCACCCAGCGGAACGGCCCCTTGCCTTCGCAAAACAGCGGCCGGATGTAGGCGGGCACGAAGCCGGGGAAGTCAAAGGCGTTTTTCACGCCCGCATCGAACGCGACCTGGCGGATGTTGTTGCCGTAGTCCACGGTGGGAATGCCCATGGCCTGGAAGTCGAGCATGGCCTGCACGTGCACGGCGCACGATTGGGACGCCGCTCGGGTCAGCGCGGCGTGCTGCGCAGGGTCCTTTTGCGCGGCGCGCCACTGCGCCACGCTCCAGCCGCTGGGCAGGTAGCCGTTGATGAGGTCGTGCGCCGAGGTCTGGTCGGTCACCAGGTCGGGGCGCATGCCGCCTGCCTGGGCGCGGCGCACCAGTTCGGGAACGGTGTCGGCCGCATTGCCCAGCAGGGCGATGGAGATGGCCTCCTTGGCCGCCGTGTGCTGCGCGATGAGTTCCAGCGCGTGGTCGATGTCGCGGGCCTGCTTGTCCACATAGCGGGTGCGCAGGCGAAAGTCGATGCTCGACTGCTGGCATTCGATGGTGAGCGAGCAGGCGCCCGCCAGCGTGGCGGCCAGCGGCTGCGCGCCGCCCATGCCGCCCAGACCGGCGGTGAGAATCCACTTGCCTGCCCAGTTGTTGTCCGCCGACGCGCCGGGCCGCCCCAAGCTAGGCGGCGTCCCCTTGGGGGACCGCTCGCCGCTGGCGGCGGGCGAGGGGCTACGGAAATGCTGACGGCCCGCTTCGACAAAAGTCTCGAACGTGCCCTGCACGATGCCTTGGCTGCCGATGTAGATCCAGCTGCCGGCCGTCATCTGGCCGTACATGAACAGGCCCTTGCGGTCGAGTTCATTGAAATGCTCCCAGTTCGCCCACTTGGGCACCAGGTTGGAGTTGGCGATCAGTACGCGCGGCGCGTTCTCGTGCGTCTTGAACACGCCCACGGGCTTGCCCGACTGCACCAGCAGGGTTTCGTCGCTGTTCAGCTCCTTGAGCGAGGCGAGGATTTGGTCGAAGCATTCCCAGTTGCGGGCGGCGCGGCCAATGCCGCCGTAGACGACCAGGTTTTTCGGGTCTTCCGCCACCTCGGCGTCCAGGTTGTTCTGGATCATGCGGTAGGCCGCTTCGACCAACCAATTTTTGCAATGGAGATCGGTGCCGCGCGGCGCGCGGATCACGCGGCTGGCATCAAAGCGGGGATCGGTGGACGTTGTGGAGAGGATGGCGTCGTTGGCGTTCATGGGGGCTCCTTGGGATATTGGTTTCAGGCGTGGCTGGGCAAGCAGTGCAGCAACGGCGCAGGCCAGGCGGACTGCTGCGCCCATTCGCGCATGGACTCGATGTCGGGTGCGAGGAAACGGTCCTGCTCCAGATAGGCCACACGCTGGCGGATAGCGGCGAACTGGGCTTCGATGAGGGGGGACGACGGGAGGCTGCGGTCAAACTCCATGCCCTGCGCTGCGGCCATGGCTTCGATGCCGACCATCACCGCCGCATTGCGCACCATGTCGCCCAGGCGGCGCGCGCCGTAGGTCGCCATGGACACATGGTCTTCCTGGTTGGCCGACGTGGGCAGGCTGGTCACGCTGCTGGGGTTGGCCAGGCACTGGTTCTCGGCGGCCAGGGCAGCAGCGGTGACCTGCGCAATCATGAAACCCGAGTTCACGCCGCTCTCCAGGATGAGGAAGGCCGGCAGGCCGGAGAGGCCGGGGTCGAGCAGCAAGGACAGGCGCCGCTCCGAGATGGCGCCGATTTCAGACACGGCCAGCGCAATGATGTCGGCCACAAAGGCGACCGGCTCGGCGTGGAAGTTGCCGCCCGAAATGACGTCACCATTGCTGAATACCAGCGGGTTGTCCGACGCGGCATTCGCCTCGATGGCGAGGACACGGGCAGCATGCTGCAGGTTGTCCAGGCACGCGCCCATCACCTGCGGCACGCAGCGGATCGAATACGGGTCTTGCACGCGGCCGCAGTGCGGGTGCGAGGGGTCGATGGCGCTGCCGTCGAGCAGCGCGCGCACGGCAGCGGCGACAGCAATCTGCCCCACCTGGCCGCGCGCTTCGTGGATGCGGGCGTCAAACGGCTTGACCGAGCCCTTGATGGCTTCGAGCGACAGGCAACCGGCCACCAAGGCCGCGGCAAACACGTCCTCTGCGCCAAACAGCCCGGCGAGCGCCAGCGAAGTGGACACCTGCGTGCCATTGAGCAGCGCCAGCCCTTCCTTGGGGCCGAGGACGAAGGGCACCAAGCCCACGGCCGCCAGGGCTTCCTTGCCGGAAACGACCTTGCCATTGACCTTGGCCTGGCCCTCGCCGATCAGCACGCAGGCCAGGTGCGCCAGCGGCGCCAGGTCGCCCGAGGCGCCTACCGAGCCCTTGGCGGGGATGACCGGCAGCACGTTGGCGTTGGCGAGCTGGAGCAGCGCGTCCACGATCTCCGGGCGGATGCCCGAATGCCCACGCGCCAGGCTCACGGCCTTGGTGGCCAGCACCAGGCGCACCACGCCGTCGGGCAGCGCCTCGCCCGTGCCCACGCTGTGCGAGAGCACCAGGTTGCGCTGCAGCTCGGCCAGGCGCTCGTGGGCGATCTTCGTGCTCGCCAGCTTGCCAAAACCGGTGTTGATGCCATAGACCACCTGATCTTCATCGACGATGCGCTGCACGGTGGCCAGCGCATCGCGCATGCCGGCCCGCGCTGAAGGATCGAGCGCCAGCGGCACGCCGCCCGCGTGGATGCGGCGCAGCTGCGCCAGCGTGACATGGCCGGGGTCGAGGGTAATGGGGGTGGTCATGATGCTAGTCCTGTCTATACAAGTAGGTATCAAAAAAACACGTTGGTTATTGGTGTTGGCTGTGCATGGCACAAGTTCAGTCCACCGGGCTTGGCAGAGGCACGGCGCGAAGCGACTCAGGGGGTTGTTTCATATTTACCCGGCCACGGGGTTGCCGTCGGTGCGAAAGCGGCTGCCCAGGCGGTAGCGTGAGGCCGGGTGCAGGCAGTGCACCACGGTGACGGGCACGCCGCGCGACCAGGTGCGCCGCGTGAGCAGCAGGCAAGGCTCGGTGGCGGGCATTTCGAGCAAAGCGGCCTGTTCAGGGGTGGGTAGCACGGCGTCGACCATGTGCTCCATCTGGTCGAAGGGCACGTTGCGCACCAGGTATTCAGAGGGGGGCGTCGCTTCAAAGTCCTGGGCGATGAAGCCCGGCGCCAGCCGAGGGTTGACATGCCGGTCTTCAAGCTGCACCGGGACGCCGTTTTCGCGGTGCAGGCACAGGGTGTGAAACACGGACGTTCCCTTGCGCACGTCCAGCGCCGTGGCCACCGCCCGCGTGGCGCCGGTGCGCTCCACGGTCAGCACATCGCAGCGGTAGGCGTGCCCGCGCTGGCGGATTTCGCTGGCCAGATTGGCAATCTGCAGCAGGGTGGATTGGGGCTTGTCTTCGGCCACAAAGCTGCCCACGCCGGCGACGCGAACGATGCGGCCTTCGGCCACCAGATCGCGCAGGGCGCGGTTGACCGTCATGCGCGAAATACCGAACTGCGCCACCAGTTCATGCTCGGAAGGCAGCCGGTCGCCGGCCCGCCAAACACCTTGCTGCACTTTGCGCACGATGAAATCCTTGACCTGCTCGTACAGCGCCAGCGTGGGCGCGGCAGCAGGCGCACTGGTCTGGCTGCGGGCAGTGGTGGAGGCGCGGGGCGAGCGGGCGAGGGTCATGGCGGTGTTTGCTTGTCTATACAGGTTAGCCGAATCTGGATCTGGCTGTCAACCCTCAATAGCCCCGGCAGGGTGTGTGCACCGGCAGCACCACCCGCACCGCCAGCCCCGGCTCGGCATTGCGCAGCTCGAGGCGCCCGCCGTGCGCCTGTGCCACCAGGCGGCACAGGTACAGGCCCAGGCCCACGCCGCCGGTGGCGCGCTGGCGGGCGCTGTCGGGGCGGTAGAAGGCCTGGGCCAGCTGCGCCAGGTGTTCGGGTGGCACGCCGGGGCCGTGGTCGCGAACTTCGATTTCCAGCTCCGTGCCTTGTACACGCAGGTGCAGCTCGGGTGGCAGCGTGGCGCTGTCGCCAGGGTTCTGGCCGAAATGGTGGCTGTGGCGCAAGGCGTTGTCCAGCAGGTTGCGCAGCAGCAGGCGCATGCGGGCGCGGTCCAGGGCCAGCACCGACAGCGCCGGCGGTGCCTGCACGCGGATGGCTGCCGCACCGGCATGGCGGTTGCCCAGTTCGGCAACCACCTCACGGGCCAGGTCCACCAGGTCCACCGGCTCGCGGTGCAGCGCGGCATGGCTGCCAGCCAGGCGCTCGCTCTCCAGCAGATCGGTGATGAGGCGCGCCATTTCGCTCAGGTCGCGCAGCAGGGCCTGGCGCGGGGCGTCGGCGCCTGTGGTGTCGGGCAGCAATTCGGCGTTCAGGCGGGCGCGCGTCAGCGGGCTGCGCAGTTCGTGGCTCATGGCCAGCAGCAGGGCACGCTTGGCGTCGAGCATCTGGTGGATGTCGCTGCCCATGGTGTTGATGGTGACCGCCAGCTGGCCCAGTTCGTCGGGCTTGTGCGCGCAGCGCACCGGGATGGGTTGTTCGAAGCGGCCCGCGCCAAAACGCTCGGCGCCGGCACGGATATCGTCGAGCGGGCGCAGCAGTCGGCGCACATACAGGTAGGCCAGCGCGGTGAGCAGCAGCAGCGCGGCGAGCGTGATCCAGGCGATGCGCGGGCGCTGCTGCCACGTCTGCGCGCTTAGGCCAAACTCCAGCCGGTGGCCGTCCGGGGTGGTGCGCACCAGCAGGTTTTCGCTATCGCCAGCATGGCGCAGGGCCGGCTCGTTCGCCCAGCCGGGCGGCGGCAGGCCTTGGCCGGCCGCGCCGGGCTGCGAGTCCCAGTTCACCTGTGGTCCCGAGATGCGCAGCGTGATCGGCAGGCGCGCGGTGATGGCCTGGGCGCGCTCGATGCTGGGCGGGCTGCCCACCTCGCGCGCCAGGTGGTCCACGTAGTCGATCAGCAGGGGGCGGGCCGCCTCGCGCCAGCCGACCGCCACGGCCTTTTGCACGCCGCCGATGAAGGTGACGGCCATGGCCAGCGCCAGCGCCACAAACACCAGTACCAGGTGCAGGCGCAGCGACCGATGCACGGCCTGGCGTGCGCGGCGGTGCCAGGGCGCCCGGCCCGCATGCCGCCGCGCGTGCCGCCCTGCGTACCGCCCTGTCTCCCGCCGCCTCATGCCGCCAACCGGCGCAGGGCCAGCGTGTAACCGGCGTTGCGCAGCGTTTTGATGGCGTCCAGCGGCTCGAGCTTCTTGCGCAAGCGGCTGACCACGATGTCGACCGCGCGGGTGTACAGCTCGGCCTCGTGGCCGCGCAACTGGTTGAGGATGTCGTCGCGGCTCAGCACCCGCCCGGCACTCTGTGCGAGCAGGTGCAGCAGGTCGAATTCGGTGCCGGTCAGCTCCACCTCGCGGCCCAGGCATTGCACGCTGCGGCGTGCGGGGTCAAGGTGCAGACCCTCGAATTCCAGCACGCCTTGTGCCTCTTGTGCATCGCCCGGCCCGGCCGGCTTCATGCGGCGCAGCACCGTCTGCAGGCGGGCGACGAGTTCGCGCGGCTCAAAGGGCTTGGGCAAATAGTCGTCGGCGCCGAGTTCGAGGCCGACCACGCGGTCCATCACCTCGCCGCGCGCGGTGAGCATGATGAGAGGGATGTCGCTGGTCCGCCGAATGCTGCGGCACAGCTCGAAGCCGTCCATCTCGGGCAGCATCACGTCGAGGATGGCGGCGTCAAAGCCCCCTTGACCCGGACCTTCCAGCAGCGCCAGGCCTTCGCTTGGCCGCAGCGCCTGCACCAGTTTCAGCTCGTAGCGCTGGAAGTAGGTGGCCAGCGGCGGGCCAAGCTGTTCGTCGTCGTCGATGAGCAGGATGCGGTGCATGGTGCGTGAATTCTCGCTTCATAGTTGAACCATTCCATTTCCAGATCAAGCGTAAAGCCGGTGGTGGCGCAGGATCAGGCTGCGCAGGCGCCGCTGGCTTTGTACCGCCAGCGTGTCGAAGCAATCCGCCGCCGACAGCAGCGCCGGCAGCGTGCGCGCCGCCTGCGCGGGCTGGTGCGCCGCCAGCCCCAGCGCATGCACGCGGTCAAAGCGCGGCCCCCAGACGAGGGCCAGCAGCTCCTCATGCGGCTGGGGCACCCCATTGAACAAGGCAGGGCCGACTTCGCGCAGGCCCTGCGTCAGGCGCTGCAGGCTGGTGTGATGTGCAGGCATGGCGTGATGTACAGGCATGGCGTGGCCTCAGCCCCGGTGGCGCATCCAGCCGCGGCGCTTGGCCATCATTTCGCGCACCTGGGCTTGCTGCTCGGGCTTCAGACTGTCGTAGAAGTCGCCCATGGCGGCAATCACCTCGGGGCTGCCGGCCTGCACGGCGTGCACCTTGGCGTCCACCAGTGTCTGCGCGCCCGCGCGGTCGAACGTGGCCCCTGCCACCAGGGTCTGCAGCGCCTCGCGCGGGTTGGTGGCATCGCCCATGAAGGCCTTGCGCTGGGCCTGCAGCGTGTCGGCCAGGTGTTCGAGCCTTTGCTTTTGCGCGGCGTCCAGTTCGAGCTTGCTGCCAACACGCTCAAGCGCCTTGCCGCGCATCTCGGTGAGGCTTTGCTCGTCCATGGGTCCGCGGTGCCAGCCGTGTCCGCTGGAGCAGGCCGACAGGCCGCCCACCAGCAGTGAGGCGCCGAGCATGCCGAACAGGGTTCTCTTGATCCAGGGTTTCATCGCGATGTCCTCTTCAATCAGGGTGTAAATCGAAGGACCGATGGTGCGCAGTGGCCGGCCGCGCGTCATCTCGGGGCGGTTTCGGTTTATTTCGCTTTGTATCGGGCCCGCACCGTCTGCCGATAATCGGGGACGCCGCCCTGCACTGGGCCTGGGCGCTTGCACTGCATTTTTTATATCAAATCGGCCTCTAGCGCTTATCCAGTAATCGCTACCAGCTATCAATCAAAGAGCAAACCGTTTGTCTGCCGCGCATTCCATCCTGAAAGAAGTCTTTGGCTACGAAGCCTTTCGTGGCCCGCAGGAAGCCATCGCCCTCCATGTGATTGGTGGCGGCGACGCGCTGGTGCTCATGCCCACGGGTGGCGGCAAAAGCCTGTGCTACCAGGTGCCGGCCATCGTGCGCCAGCAGCAGGGGCGCGGCGTGGCCATCGTCGTCTCGCCGTTGATCGCGCTGATGCACGACCAGGTCGGTGCGCTGCACGAGGCCGGGGTCGATGCCGCCTTCCTCAACTCCAGCCTGAGCTACGACGAAGCGCAAGACGTCGAGCTGCGCCTGCAGACCGGCGGCATCACCCTGCTGTACGCCGCGCCCGAGCGGCTGAACACACCGCGCTTTCTGGGCCTGCTGGACGACCTGTACGCGCAGGGCAAACTGAGCCTGTTCGCCATTGACGAGGCCCACTGCGTGAGCCAGTGGGGCCACGACTTCCGGCCCGAATACCGCGCGCTCACCGTGCTGCACCAGCGCTTTCCTGGCGTGCCGCGCATTGCGCTGACCGCCACGGCCGACGCGCTCACCCGCGAAGACATCGTCGAGCGGCTGCAGTTGCAAGAGGCACGCCTTTTCATCAGCAGCTTTGACCGCCCCAATATCCGCTACCGCATCGAGGAAAAGAAGGATGTGACGACGCAGCTGCTGCGCTTTATCGAGCGCGAGCACGCGGGCGAAGCGGGCGTGGTGTATTGCCAGTCGCGCAAACGCGTGGACGAACTCGCTGCCACGCTGGCCGGCGCTGGCATCAACGCCTTGCCTTACCACGCGGGGCTGGACGGCGCGGTGCGCAAAAAGCACCAGGACCGCTTTCTGCGCGAAGAAGGCATCGTCATGGTGGCCACCATTGCCTTTGGCATGGGCATCGACAAGCCCGACGTGCGCTTTGTGGCGCACGTGGACATGCCCAAGAACATCGAGGGCTACTACCAGGAAACCGGCCGCGCCGGCCGCGACGGCCTGCCCGCCGACGCCTGGATGGCCTACGGCCTCGCCGACGTGGTGAACCAGCGCCGCATGATCGACGAGAGCCCGGCGGGCGAGGAATTCAAAGCCGGGCTGCGCGGCAAGCTTGACGCCCTGCTGGCGCTGGCGGAGGCGACCGATTGCCGGCGCGTACGGCTGCTGGCGTACTTTGGCGAAGCCTCCACGCCGTGCGGCAATTGCGACAACTGTTTGACGCCCCCTGCGGTGTGGGATGCAACCGACGCGGCCCGCAAGCTGCTCTCGACCATCTACCGGGTCCAGCAAGCCAGCCACATTGGTTTTGGCGCAGGGCACTTGATGGACGTGCTGCGCGGCAAAGCCACCGACAAGGTCACCCAGTTCGGCCACGACAAGCTCAGCACCTTTGGGTTGGGCGCCGATTTATCGGAACAGCAACTGCGCGGCGTGCTGCGCCAGCTCGTTGCCACTGGGGCGGTCGGACTCCAAAAAGTGCAAATGGACAACGGCCACAGCTTTGACACCCTGGCGCTGACCGATGCGTCACGCTCCGTGCTGCGCGGCGAAGTGCCCGTGCGCCTGCGCGAAACCGTCGCTGCCGCCCCTGGCGAGCGCAAACGCCGCCGCAGCCCCGCCGGCACCCTGCCGCCGGCCGCCGCCAGCCTGGACCAGGCCGCCCAGGTGCGCTTCATCAACCTCAAGGCCTGGCGCGCCGAAGTGGCGCGCGAGCATGGCCTGCCCGCCTACGTCATCTTCCACGACGCCACCCTGGCGGCGATTGCCGAGCGCTGCCCGGCGACGCTTGCGGATTTGCAGGGGATCAGCGGCATGGGGGCGAAGAAGCTGGAGGCGTATGGGGGGGAGGTGCTCAGGGTATGCGGCGCTGTTTGAAATTCGTAAGGCCCAACAGGTGGTCATGGGTGCGATTCGGCATCAGTAGGCGCGCGCCTATCGCTGAGGCACGCTTTCAACCTGCAGGGCAGGACTGGCCTATGACTGCAGTCGACGGCGGATTCAACAGGTCGATGCAACGGTCTGACTGAATAAGTCCCCCGCGATCACGCGCGCCGTGCGTCGGGATGGGATGCAACGCCGCAGACCGCCCGAGGTACGGATGCGCGGCGCGTGAGGGGCTTGTTCAGCATTGCCCTAAAGCCGTCGGATGATTCGCGAGGCGGGTGAACGCAAGATCTACCTTCAACGGCTTGGGCGCTGCGAGCGCCGGTGAGGTGGGTCGGTCGCTCGCAAACCCACCGGCCAAGGGCCTTATGGCTGCCCGGTGGCTCGGTGATCAGACCGGTAGTGGGCCCGAGGAAAGGGTGGGGTGTTCATTCCACAACTCGATGGTGTGCCGATCCTGGTGATGGGGGTCGATGCCCAGCCCGCTTACCGAGGCCGTGTGCAGTGCGAAGTGCTGGCCTTCGACCAGGGCCAGCCCGATCCAGCGCACGGCAAGCGCGGTGCCGAACTGGCCATGCGAGAACAGCGCCACCGTGCCTTGCACCGTGCCAAGGCGCGAGATGAGCCTGTCGGCCCGCGCGCTGACATCCAAGGGCGATTCACCACCAGGGCAGCCATCTCGCCAGATGTTCCATTGCGGGTTCTCCTGGCGGATGTCTGCAGAGGTCCGGCCTTCGTAGCGGCCGTAGTCCCATTCAGACAAGTCGGGCTCGATCTCGCTGGCTGCCCCAAAGCCGGCGAGCGCACAGGTCTGGCGCGCGCGCAGGCGTGGGCTGACCAGGACGCGCGTGAAAGCCAGGGCCCGCAGACGTGGCGCCAGGGCGCGCGATTCATCTTCGCCATGGGCAGTCAGCCCCAGGTCGGTCAACCCGGTGTGCTGGCCGCTGAGCGTCCAGGCGGTTTCACCGTGGCGGACCAGACAGAGCTTCATGTCGGAAGTCCTTCGGTCTCCATGGCGGGGCGCCAGGTGCCCCGCGCGGCCGCGCCATTGCAGCGTGCGCGGTGCAACAACGCGCTTTGTGCAGCGACGCGGTTTGAATCGCTCCCGGCCCACAGGCCGAGCGCTGGCTGCTGCAGCGCCCGCCCGAACGAGAAGGTGAGGGGCCAGGGCAAGCTCGTTTGCTGGTGCATGGCATTCAAGCGTGCCGTTGCCAGCGCGGCCGGCTGGCCACCGGACAGGAATGCGATGCCGGCAACGGCGGCCGGCACGGCGCGCCGCAGGCAGCTCAGCGTGGCTTCGGCGACTTCGTCCAATGAGGCCGGCGCGCCGCAGGACAGGCCGGGCAGCACCATGTTTGGCTTGAGGACCATTCCCTCCAGCGCCACCCCCTGGTGGTGGAGCTGCTCGAAGACCTGGTGCAGCACCTCGGTTGTCACGTCGCTGCACCGCGCCAGCGTGTGCCCGCCGTCCATCAGCACCTCGGGCTCGACGATGGGCACGAGTTGCGCTTCCTGGCAGAGGGCGGCATAGCGCGCCAGGGCGTGTGCGTTGACCAGCATGCAGGCCCGACTGGGCAAACCGTCTCCAACGGTCAGCACCGCGCGCCACTTGGCGAACCGCGCGCCCAGCGATGCATAGCGCGCGAGGCGCTCGCGCAGTCCGTCCAGACCTTCGGTGACATGCTCTGCGGCATGGCCTGCCAAGGCCTTCGCGCCGGCGTCCACCTTGATGCCGACCACGATACCGGCGGCGCGCAAAACATCGACGAACGGCACACCGTCGCCAGTGTTCTGCTGCAAGGTCGCATCGAACAGGATGGCACCACTGATGGCTTCGGACAGGCCGGGCGCGGTGACCAGCAACTCGCGATAGCGGCGACGGGATTCCTCCGTCTGCGCGATGCCCACTTCGGCCAGACGCCGGTTGCAGGTGCCCACGCTCTCGTCCATCGCGAGCAGGCCCTTGCCCGGTGCCATCAGCGCCTGCGCCGTCGCGATCAGCGGAGCCTGTGAAAACGTCATGATTCGCCTCCTTTCCAGCGCCAGTCGCGCACTTCCGGCAGATCCTGGCCATGCTCGCGGATGTACCGGTGGTGTTCCACGCGCTTGACCGCCAGTCGGGCCTTCAAGGCGGCGCCCGCAGCGCCAGTGTGCGGCAAGCGATCGACGGTGTCCATGACGAGGTGGAAGCGGTCCAGGTCGTTCAACACCGCCCTGTCGAAGGGCGTGGTGATCGTGCCTGCTTCCTTGCCGCCACGCACGTGGAGGTTGTGGTGGTTGGTGCGTCGGTAGCCAGCCGATGGATCAGCCAAGGGTGGCCGTAAAACGCGAAAACGACCGGCTTGCCCTGCGTGAACAGCGCGTGTGTGTGTCGCCCCCATGCCCAGCCCGCCCGGCGCTGGCAGCAGAGCGCCGCCAAATGGGTTGGTGCGATGATCAATCTCTCGCTGGCCCCGGTGGCCGACTTGGGCCTGCAAGGTCCTGCCGTTCAGGTGGCGGCGACAAACGAGGAAACCGATATGAACATCGATGTCAAAGCATTCAAGGTGCGGGAGGCCGACGAGGTCGATCTCAGCCTTTGGGCCACGAAGGTCAAACCGCTGTGCAAGTCGAAGAAGGCGTACCGCAAACTGCTGCAGGAGCAGGTCGATCGGCTGAGCGACCAGCAGCGCCTGCTCTATGCCTCGAACCGCCACGCCCTGTTGGTGATCTTCCAGGCGATGGACACCGCCGGCAAGGACGGTGCCATCCGCCACGTGATGTCGGGCGTCAACCCCCAAGGCTGCCAGGTGTTCAGCTTCCAGCATCCGAGTGCGCAGGAGCTGCAGCACGACTTCCTCTGGCGCACCACGCGCGACCTGCCCGAGCGCGGGCGCATCGGCATTTTCAACCGCTCGTACTACGAAGAGGTGCTGATCGTGCGCGTACACAGCAGCATCCTGCACAGCGAGGGCCTGCCCGATGCGGCTGCCGATGAATCCGTATGGCATGGCCGCTACCGCTCGATCGTCGACCTGGAAAGGCATTTGCATGCCAACGGCACGCGCATCGTCAAGGTGTTCCTGCACCTGTCGAAGGAAGAGCAGCGCAAGCGCCTGCTGGCGCGCATCGACGAGCCCGACAAGAACTGGAAGTTCAGCCAGGCCGACATCGCCGAGCGCGAGTTCTGGGACGCCTACATGCAAGCCTATGGCCAGGCCCTGAGCGCCACCAGCACGGCCGATTCGCCCTGGTTCATCGTGCCGGCCGACGACAAGGACAACGCGCGGCTGATCGTGTCGCAGATCGTGCTCAATGCAATGGAAAGCCTGAAGCTGCGCTACCCGGTGGTCAGCGCAGCGCGCAAGCGCGAGTTGCAGGCCATTCGCAGGCAACTGGCAAAGTAATCGGCTGAGTGGGGCCTCCCCGCCGGCCTTGGCGGGTCCGGGCCGCGCCCGTTGCGTCTTTCGTCTTTCCCCAGTGCAAGCCCTGATCGACTTCCTCTCGCAACACCCCGCTCTGGCACTCGCGGTGGTGTTTGCCGCGTCCTTGCTGGAGTCGGTGGCCGTGATCGGCACGGTTGTCCCGGGCAGTACGGTGGTCGTCGCAGCCGGCATCCTGATCGGCCTCTCGGTACTCAATCCATGGTGGGTGGCAGGGGTGGCCGTGATTGGGGCGACCCTTGGTGACGGCTTTAGCTTCTGGCTCGGCCGCCGCCACCACGAAAGGCTTCGCGCCTGGTGGCCTTTAAGCGCCCATCCTGAATTGTTTGCGCGCGGGCAGGCGTACTTTGCAAAGCACGGCGGCAAGAGCGTGTTCCTGGGCCGGTTCCTCGGACCCGTGCGTGCCATCGTCCCCGTGGTCGCCGGCATGTCCGGCATGCCGGTGCTCAGGTTCACGGTGGTGAATGTGCTGTCCGCCATCGCCTGGTCGGCAGCGCACCTGCTGCCGGGTGCGCTCTTTGGCGCTTCTTTGCAACTTGCCGGCGCTGTGAGTTCCCGCCTGCTCATCCTCCTGGTAGGGGTGGCGGCTGTTGCCTGGCTGTGCACCGCGTTGCTGCGCCTGGCCCATCGGAGCGCCTGGCCGATCGTCAGCCGGCAGCGCGATCGAATCGTGGCGTGGGCAGGTGCCAGAGCGGGCGTGTTGCCGCGCATCATCCTGTCGCTGTTGGATCCCGCGCGGCCGGAGTCGCTCGGGCTCCTTATCGCCGCCCTGATGCTGCTCGGCGGGGCCTGGATGTTCCTTGGCATCCTCGAAGACGTGGTCTCGGGCGACCCCCTGGTGCAGTTCGACCATGCCATGTTCACGGCCCTGCAGAAATTGCGCACGGGCTTGGTCGACGACGTGATGATCGCCGCCACCGAGCTCGGCAGTGCCATCGTTGCGATCGCCGTCATCGCTGCGGTATCGGTGGTGCTCGCGTGCAAGCGCTGCTGGCGCACACTGGCGTACTGGTTGACGGCCGTCGGTTTCGCGCAGGCGCTGGTCTGGATTCTGAAGATGGCGTTGGAACGTGCGCGGCCGCTGGCCATGTACGGCGGTGCCGACCGATTCTCGTTCCCGAGCGGGCACGCCGCATCGAGCATCGTGCTCTACGGTTTCCTGGCGTTCCTGCTGGCGCATGGGCAGAGGCCCAAGGTCCGATGGGCCATTGCGCTGCTGGCGGCAGGGCTGGTCGGGCTCATTGCGTTCTCGCGTCTGTACCTCGGGGCGCACTGGCTGTCGGATGTGCTGGCCAGTCTGGGTTTCGGCACCGCCTGGGTGGCGCTGCTCAGCATCGCCTACCTGCAGCATGTGCGCACCGAGCGCCTGCCGGCACGCGCCTTGGCGTTCTCGGCATTGGGGGCGCTGCTTCTGGCAGGAACCGCGGTGGTGGTGACCCATCGTGCGGCCGACGCCGCCCGGTACGCGCCCCACCTTGCCACGGCCCCGAACCTGCTGGTCGATTGGCGGGGAGCCGGATGGCAACAGCTGCCCGCTCGCCGAACCGAGGTGGATGGAGACCATGAGGAGCCACTGTCGGTGCAGTGGGCCGGCACGGCGGATCAGGTTGTGCAAGCGCTCGAAGCGGGCGGGTGGCGCAGGCCGCCGCCGTGGACGCTGCAGACGGCGCTCCTGTGGCTGTTGCCATCAACGTCCGCCGGGCAACTCCCGGTGCTGGCGAAGTTTCACCGAGGCGAGGCGCCAGCGATGAGTTTCGAGCGCGAGCGCAATCCTTCGCTGCGTCTTGTGATTCGCTTCTGGCCGACGTCGTACCAAGTCAGGGCGGCAAACGATCGACCGGTGGCGCTGTGGATCGGAATGGTGACCCTCGAACGCGTGCAGCACCCCGCCAGCATGGTGACGCTGGCGACGACGGACCAGGATTTCGCTACGCCGACGGCGCAGCTTGCCCAATCTCTGCAGGCCCAAGGCCTGCCGCTCGACATCAAGCGCAGGAGCGCGGCGGCTGTGTTGTTGGTGCGTTAAGCACTACCAATTCAATAGCTGATGGCGCTTATTGCATAAGCGCCAATGGCTATTTAGACGTAATTTTCCGACCTGCGCGTCACAGCGCTTCGATGCGCGGATAAAACTCGTGGTTCTCGCGCTGCATGCGCTCGTGCACCATGCGCAGCACATTGTTGGCGTCGTCACGGAAGCCCTGCTCGTCGCGCAGCACGCTTTCTGGAATGTTCCAGCGCCGCGCGAACGATTCGTAGGCGCTGGCGATGGCGCTCATTTCCTGCTGGTATTGTTGGCCCATGCGGGCCAATTCAGCGTCGCCGCCACGTTGCAAGGCCGGGTACAGCACCCGATCTTCCACCGCCAGATGCAGCTTGATGGTAGAGCTCATGGCGACGATGCGCTTGGCGATGGCGCTGGCATTGTTGGATATGCCGGCCTGCGCAAGGTCACGCAGCGTCGCAATGCTGCCCAGGATGTCAACGTGCTGGTGTTTGAATTTGTCGATGTTCATGGCAATGGCTCCAAGGGTAAGAAAGGCTTTGGGACGGTGTGCAGCGCGTGCTGCGGTGCGTGGGCCCCGATGCCCTGCTTGCTTGCACAGAACGGGCCAGCTTTGGCGAGACGACGAATCAAGGGTTTACGCTTACTAACGGTCATAATTACCGTGTTTCAAATGGTAATAATTACCCATATAAGGTCATGAATACCCTTCCCTACGGCCACTGGCTGGCCGATCTGACCACCGAACTGCCTGCCCAGTTGCGCCTGCAACGTTTGATTGGAGGCCTGCGCGCGCATTTCCGCTGTGGTGCGGTCGCGCTGCTGCGCCTGGAAGAGGACCACCTGCGCCCGGTGGTGGTCGATGGCTTGGTCAGCGAGTCGCTCGGCCGGCGCTTTGCCGTGCAGCAGCACCCACGCCTCGCGGCCCTGCTGGCGCGGGGCGTGGTGACATGCTTCGACCACGACAGCACGCTGCCCGACCCCTACGACGGCCTGCTCGACTCCATGGTGGGCGAGCCCCTGCCGGTGCACGACTGCATGGGCGTGGCCCTGCGCGTGGACGGCCGCACCTGGGGGGTGCTGACGCTCGACACCTTGCAGACCGGCACCTTTGACGCTGCGTCCCGCGCGGCGTTGGCGCAGTGTGCGGTGCTGGTGGAGGCCGCCATTCGCACCACCCGGCTTGAGCAAGAGAACCAGGCATTGAGCCGCTCCGCCAACCCCCACAACAGCAACCTGCACGACGAGCAGGCGCTGCGCGCCGCCTTGGACGATAGCGAAATCCTGGGCCACAGCGCCGCCCTGACGCAATTGCTGCACGAGGTAAAGCTGGTTGCCACGTCTGACTTGCCGGTGCTGCTGCTGGGCGAGACCGGCGTCGGCAAGGAGCTGTTTGCCCGCCTGCTGCACCGCCATTCGCCGCGCTGCCAGAGCCCGCTGGTGCATGTGAACTGCGCCGCCCTGCCTGAATCGCTGGCGGAGAGCGAGCTGTTCGGCCACCGGCGAGGCGCCTTCTCTGGCGCGGTGGCGGACCGGCCTGGCCGCTTCGAGGCCGCCGAGGGCGGCACGCTGTTTCTCGACGAAGTGGGCGAGCTGCCCCTCCCCGTGCAGGCCAAGCTGCTGCGCGCCTTGCAGAACGGCGAAATCCAGCGCCTGGGCGCCGACGCGCCACGCCGCGTGAACGTGCGCGTGGTGGCGGCCACCAACCGCCATTTGCGCGACCTGGTGGCTGCCGGGAGCTTTCGCGCCGACCTGTACCACCGCCTCTCGGTGTACCCCGTGCCCATTCCGCCGCTGCGCGAGCGGGGCGACGATGTGCTGCTGCTGGCGGGGCGCTTTCTGGAGCAGAACCGCGCCCGTCTGGGGCTGCGCAGCCTGCGCTTGTCCGGTGCCGCCCAGGCGGCGCTGTGCAGCTACCACTGGCCGGGCAACGTCCGCGAACTGGAGCATGTCATCAGCCGCGCTGCCCTCAAGGCGCTCAGCCGGGGGGCGCGTCGCAGCGACATCGTGACCCTGGAGCCCGATGTGCTCGACCTTGATGCGTTGCAGAGCCCGACGGAGCCCACCGCCCTCGCGCCAGCCGAAGCGGCAACCGTGCCGCGCCCGGCCATGGCCGCCAGCACATTGCGCGACGCCCTCGAATCCTGTCAGCGCCAGAGCATCCAGGCGGCCCTGGAGCAGCACCAGGGCAACTGGGCGCGTGCCGCCCGCCAGCTGGACCTGGACGCCAGCAACCTGCACAAGCTGGCGCGGCGCCTGGGGCTCAAGGGGTGAGCTATTGATTTGATAGCTGCTAGCGCTTATCCCATAAGCGCTGGAGGCTATTTTTATCTGAATTCTGGTGCGCGTTGGAGGCTGCTGCGCCAAGCGCTCTACCGGACAAGTGCTTGCCTTGGGCGGGCTTCATTCGCGGGTCAGGGCCGCCGCATTCTCGCGCGCAATGTCCCGAAACCCGCCTGCAATCCGCCCCTCCACCGCCGCCGCCCGCCAGAACGCCAGCGCCAACCCCCGCGCTTGGTCCCACACCTCGCGCGTCGCCTCCGTGGCCGCCATCCCTGCCGCCCCCAGCGCCTGCGCCACCACCTCGCCTGCGATCGGCATGTACAGCATGGGCAGCATGTCGTAGGTGGGCGAGAGGCGCCAGTCGTCGCCGTCGAGCACCAGCGAGATGTTGCCGTAGTGGCGGTCGGTGTTGCCGATCAGGCGCCCATAGGCTTCGAGCAGGCGCAGGGTGCGGGCGTCGGTTTCGGTGAGCAAGGGCGGTTGGTGGGCGCGCATGCGCAGCGCGGTGGCGGCCCAGTTGTCCATCTCGCCGATGTACTGGGCGTCGTAGACCAGCAGCGAAACCATGCCCAGCCTGCCGGGGGGCGTTGCCGGTGCGGTGGGCGCGGCGCCTTCTGACCCCCACGGCGAATAGCGGTCAAAGCGCTCGGATTCGAGGAACACGCGGCCCTCTTGCACGAAAACCTGGGTGCGTGCGGCGGGCAGGCCGGCGTCGGCCAGCACCGTCAGCGCCAGGTGCTCGCACAGCAGCAGGTCGCGGGTGCGCTGGTCGGCGGGGCTGGCGCCGGCGCTGGAGAATTTGACGATGACGCTGCGGCCCTGGGTGATGCAGCAGAACTTGGGCTGCTCGCCACCGGCCGACGACCCGGGCAGCGTGCCCTGCAGCGCGCCCTGTGCCAGCGCGGGGTAGTCGGCGGCAGAGTCGGCCCGCACCAGGCGCGCGGCCAGGGTGTCGAAGCGCTGGCGCGAGGCCTCGCCCACCAGCAGGTTGCCGGGCAGGTCTTCGCCGGCCAGGGCCAGGGCGCGCAGGGCGTCGTCGTCGGACCAGTGGCGTGGGTCGGTGGGCAGTTGCAGTTCGGGGTGGACGTGGGCAAAGTTGCGGCCCATGAAGCCCTGGGGCCGCATGTCGGCCAGGAACCAGGGCAGGCCGTCGTGCAGCTCGCTCACGCCATCGGCTTCATCCACCCAGAAACCGCCGCCCGAGAGCGGCACCATGCGCGCAAACGGCGCCGGCACGCCCTCTGCGCTGATGCGCAGGATGGCGACCTCGGTGCCCACGCCCCGCACGGTGCGCGGCAGCAGGTAGCGCTGCGAGCGCGCGGCGCCCACTTTGCGCACCTGGCCGCTGGCGATCAGCGGCGCCAGTGCGCGCGAGACGGTGGGCTGGCTCAGGCCCAGGCCATCGCCCAGCTCGGCGCTGGTGGCCACGCCGCGCTGGCGGCGCAGGATGGCAAGCAGGGCTTCGGTGCGCGGGGTGGCTGGGGGCATGGGGCATTGTATGAATAAATACTTTTGCGTCTTCTTCCTTTGCAATCGACTATTCTTGAATAGATACCTTGGCCAGGCTGCTGGCCGCGCTGGGGGCACGATGCACTGGCCCAGTACGCAGGGCTTCGGTATCAATTTAATAGCTGTTAGCGCATACTGGATAAGCGCTAGAGGCCATTTTTTATCAAAATCCTGGTGGGCCCTGAGAGCCTGTTCCAAGTCTTTTTGGAGATCGCATTGGAGTGCAATCGGGATGAGTGGATGCTTTGGGTGCGATGCATGGGCTCATGCCCATGCAAGCAGCCGGGGCGTCCAATCGCCCGATTTCACTCCAACCCTTCGGGCAAGTGCCTTGCCGGGCGGTCTGCGGCGTTGCGGCGCTTGCCAATAGCCGAGCTATTGGCTGCGCCCCGCGCCTTGCACCCCATCCCGGCAAGGTACTTGTGCGACTCCAAAAAGACTTGGAACAGGCTCTATGCTTTTGCCATGATCAAGCTCCTCCACCTGCAAAACCTCAAAGCCTGGCGCGACAGTGGGCCCGTGCGGCTGGCCCCGGTGACCATGCTGCTGGGTACCAACTCTTCGGGCAAATCGACGCTGCTGCAAAGCCTGCTGCTGCTCAAGCAAACGGCCGCCGCGCCCGACCGCACGGTGCACCTGAACCTGGGGGGCGACGAGGCCAACGATTTCTTCCTCTTCGGTGGTTTCGATGCCGTGCTCTCGCACGGCGTGGCTGCGCCGCGCCAGTTCTCGATCACGCTGGAATTCGAGCGCCCCGAAGGCGAGCGCGTGCGCCACGCGCGCTTTGCCTGCAGCTATGGGCAGACGGCCAGCGGCGCCGTGGTAGTGCAGGCGCTGGGCCTTTCCACCGTGGCGCGGCGCTTTCGCGTGGTGCGGCGCGAGCGCGGCGCGTACGCGGTGTGGGTGGACGGCGAAACCCAGCCGCGCGGCAAGGGGCCGCAGTACGCGCCCGAGCGTTCCATTGCCTTCTCTGCCGAGGCGCTGGCGCTGCTGGGCGCCGACGGCGCGCACTTGCAAGACCTGAGCCTGGCGCTGCGCCGCGAGCTCGAAGCCATCGTGTACCTCGGCCCGCTGCGCCGCCAGCCCGCGCGCGACCAGGTGTGGAGCAAGTCGGCCCCGGGCGCACTGGGCAGCGACGGCAACCAGGTGCTTGAGGCGCTGCTGGCCAATGCGCTGCAGAAGTCCGACACCCAGGGCGCCACGCTGGCCAGCGTATCGCACTGGCTGCAGCGCATGGGCATGGCCGACCAGATTGGCGTGCGGCAGGTGGGGCGATCGAGCCGCTACGAAGTGGTGGTGCACAAAGACGGCGTCGTCGCCAACCTGCGCGACGTGGGCGTGGGCGTCGCCCAGGTGCTGCCGGTGCTGGCCATGGCCTTCTGGGCGCCGCCTGGCAGCACGGTGCTGGTGGAGGAGCCCGAAATCCACCTGCACCCTCTCGCCCAGGCCGTGCTCGCTGAAATGTTTTCGCAAGTCAGCCAGCAGCGGCAGGTGCAGTTCATCGTCGAGACGCATTCCGAGCACCTGTTTCGCCGCATGCAGACGCTGATGGCGCAGCGCAAGACCAGCCCCCAGCAATGCCAGATGCTGTTTGTCGAGCGGCGCGGCGCCGACGCCGTGCTGGTGCCGCTGGAGGTGGACGCGTTCGGCACCGTGCGCAACTGGCCGCCGCGCTTTTTTGGCGACGCCATGGGCGAGGCGCGCGAACAGGCCCGGGCACGTGCCCAGCGCATGCGGGAAGAGAAATGACAACCCCCTGTGGCGCTTCGCGCCTTCCCCCTTCTCTTGCAGCGCTACGCGCTGCGGAAGGGGGACGCCACCAGCGCCCGGACTTTCAGGTACTGGCGGCCCTTGCGCGGTGGCCCCTGGCCGGGCCACGCCCATTGCAGGCGCCGCAGACATCTTGCAACGCAAGGAACCATTGAGATGCAGGCCCGCCTGGTGGACACCAATGTGCTCATCGTCGCCAGCGCGGTGGACGACGGCTCCCGCTTTCGTGCCGACGCCACCCCGGTGGAAGAAGCTGCGCTGCGCCAACAGGTGTTCGACTGGCTAGCAGCCTTTGAGGCCGACCCCACGCGCCACGCCGTGCTCGATGTGGACTGGCATGTCTGCGGTGAATACCAACACAAGCTCACCGACCAGGACTACGGCTGGCTGGCGATGGTGCACAAGATCGACCGCAACGAGGTGGTGTGGGTCGACGTGCTGCTCGACAAGAACGGCAACGCCGTGCTGCCGCCCGAACTGGCCGAGGCGGTGACCGACCTGGCCGACCGCAAGATGGTGGCCGCTGCACTCGCCGCCTTGGACGCAGGCCACGCCTGCAAACTCACCAACGCCAGCGACACCGACTGGATCGACTGCCAGCAGGCCCTGAACGCCGTGGGGCTGGAGGTGGAAAACCTGCTGCCCGACTGGCTGCAGGCGCGCTGGCGCGTGAAACACCCGCGCATCCGGCGGGCAAAATAAGAGCCCCTATGTCCGAAGATTTCTTCCGCTTCCCCCACACCCCCCACATCGCCTGGCTGGCCACGGGCGAACCGCGCGACGACAAAGTGCTCTCGCCCGCCGAGGCCGAGGACATCCTCTCCGGCCCCGTGGTGCTGGAGGAAAAGCTCGACGGCGCCAACCTGGGCTTCTCGGTTTCGCCCGACGGCGTGCTGCGCGCGCAAAACCGTGGCCAGTACCTGCCCCAGCCCTTCCACGGCCAATTCGCCCGCCTCGGCCCCTGGCTGGCCGCGCACGAAGACAAGCTGTTTGACGCCCTGGGGCCGCACCTCGTCGCTTTTGGCGAATGGTGCGCCGCGCGCCACTCGCTCGACTACGCCACCCTGCCCGACTGGTGGATGCTGTTCGACGTGTACGACCGCCGCGAGCAGCGCTTCTGGAGCACCCCGCGCCGCAACGCCTGGGCCGCCGAGATCGGCTTCACCCCCGTGCCGCGCCTGTACGCGGGCGAGGTCACGCTGGAGCAGTTGCGCGACTGGGTACACGCCCACGACAGCCAGTTCCGCCAGGGCCATCTCGAAGGCATCGTGGTGCGCCGCGAAAACGCCGACTGGCTGGAGAACCGCGCGAAATTGGTGCGCGCGGATTTCACGCAGACCATTGAAGAGCACTGGCGCAGCCGGGCGCTGGAGTGGAATCGGGTGGTGTGAGGCGCTCAACCCCGGAAGTTCACGCCACCGCCGCCCGCGCCCGCAGCGCGCGGATGCCTTCCGAAAACCGCTGCAGCGTGGGCGTGCTGTCGCCCGGCGGCACCATGAATTCGATAAGCTGAAAGCGCCCGCGCTCGGCAAAGGCGGCATCCAGCGCCGTCTTGTATTCCTTGCGCGTGGTGACGCGGTGGCCACGCCCGCCCAGCACGTTGGCGATGTCGGCAAAGCGCCAGTCGCCCAGCGCGGCGGACTGCGATTCGGTCTGGAAGGCGCGGATCATTTCCCAGCTCTGGTTGTTGAGCACGATGACGATCGGGTCCAGCCCCAGGCGCGGGCAGTTGCCCAGCTCCCAGCCCGTCATCTGGAAGGCGCCGTCGCCCACCAGAATCAGGCTGCGCTCGCCCGTGGCCACCTGGGCGCCAATGCCGGCGGGCACGCCAAAGCCCATGGTGGCGTAGTAGCCGGGGGCCACCAGGGGCGTGGGCAGCAGCTCCATGGCGGCAAACAGGCAGTCGCCCATGTCCGACACGATGTTCATCGGCCCGTGCGCCAGGATGCGGTCGTTCAACGCCCGGCTCAGATCGCCCGCGCACAGCGGCGTGTCGTCGGCCACCAGGCCGCGCGGGTATTCGGGCTGGGGCGGCAGGGTGCGCCGCGCGCCGCTGGCGGGCGGGATGCGTTCGAGCAGCGCCTCGACCAGCGCGGCCAGCGGAATGTCGTGGTACACGTGGTGGCCCACGCGCACCTCGCGGTGGGCGGCAATGAGCGCACGGCGGAAGTCCATGCGCTGGGCGCTCACGCCAAAGTTGCTGTCCGACAGGATGGCGCCCAGCATCACGGGCAGGTCGGATTCATCCAGCAGCGCCGTGGTTTCGGGGGCGCCCGCCACGCCCAGGTAGGTGCCGTGCAAGTCCACGCCGTCTTCGGCCAACAGGCCCCTGCCCATGAAGGTGGTGAGCACGGGCAACTGCAGGCGGCGCGCCAGCTCGGCCACGCGCGCCTCGACGCCAAAGCGGCGCACTTCCACATCGACCACCATCACCGGGTTTTTGGCGGCGTGGATGCGCGCCAGCCATTCGTCGGCGGCCTCGGCCACGGCCTCGGCGTTGAAGCTGCGGGGCGGCAGCACGGGCACCTCGCGCATGGGCTGCAGCGTCATGTCGCGCGGGATTTCAATCAACACGGGCTGCGAGTACTCGCGGCAGTTGCGCAGCACGCGGGCAATGTCTTCGGGGGCGGTGTCGGCGTTGGACAGGCGCACCTGGTCGCAGGTGATCTCGCTGAAGATGCGCAGCTGCGAATCAATGCTGCGCACCTGGTGGTGCAGCACCAGACCCGAATGTGCCTCGACCTCGCCGGGGCAGCCCGCCAGGATGACCAGCGGCGAGCATTCGGCATAGGCGCTGGCCACCGCGTTCACCACGTTCAACGCACCGGCGCCATACGTCACGGCCATCACGCCCAGGCCGCAGTGCATGCGCGCCGCCGCGTCGGCGGCAAAGCCCAGCGCGGGCTCGTGGCTCAGGGTGTGCAGCGGCAGGATGCGGCTTTCTTCGATCTGCTTGAACAGCGGCAGGATGAAGTCGCCAGGAATGCCAAAAATTTCCTGCGCGCCGTGGTTCTTGAGGGCGCGCAGCAGCGCAAGGCCGAGGGTCATGGGGTGTCTCCGGGGGGGTCTGCAAAGCCCGGATGATCGTGGCGGCGAGGGGGTGGCGGCACTGATCTGGATCAAACGCCGAGCGCAAACCACTGGCCAGATTGCACAATTATTTATGCACTTAAAGCAAATTGCACGCAGTTTGTTTGCGTAATTTATTTGTTATGCGCGTTTATTGTGTGTTTCAATCCAATGCGCTCTGCGCGTGGAAGCTGGCCAATCCTTCCACTGCGCGCCCAAAAAATTCGGAGGCATGCCGTGCGAGTGCCTTGGGGCTGGTGCAGGGCATTCGGACGCAAAGAGGCTGCTACCTGGATCAGGCCAAAGGTCGAATTGGACTTTGAAGTGGCGTTCGGGTTGTGAAACCAAATGACGGTTTCACAGCGGTTGCCGCCGGTCAAGGCAACAATTGCACTGCTCGGTCACACCTCCAAAGCAGTCATTGCGCATCAACCCAGGAAGCATCCCAACGGCAAGTTTCAGGCTAGCTGTCAATATTGACGGCAAGTAGGAACCTGAGGAGTCCGAGCGTCCGCTGTCGCTGTGCACGAACAGGCGCTCCCGACCCAATGCAAATGCGGCGCAGAATGACGTGAAAAATGTAAGCGGAGGCTGTGACTACCAGGCCGCTCCACAGCGCGCGGAGACGCCATCGATTGAAGCCAACAGCGATTGGCGCAAACAAAAGTTCAACGCAACCAAAGGGGAGGGAGAGAATTGGAAAATTCAAAGAATCAGATCGCGTACGTACCCGTCCTGAAATGGAAACTCGGCGAGCAGTCCGCTGTTCAACCACTTTCTGCGACCCAGAAAGCATCCGTCTTTCCGATCGCAGAACTGCAGGACCGCCCATTCGACTGGGCGAACAACAAGTACACAAAGACCTGGGACAAGCACATACGCGATGTCGTCAAGGCGACTGCCAAACATTGGGGTAACAAGCACGAAATTGCCTTCGACCAGCCGCTAACGTCAGACGACGAGCTCGCCGATTCGGTTGGCACGGTTTGGGAGTTCCTCTTCGCAGAGCTCTGGGCAGCCAAGGTTCAAGCTGTCCCGGTCATCTCCTCGTATGCTGGCACCAAGGAAATTGCCGCATTGATGGCCGCCTCGACGGCTGCCAAGCGTGGGCGATGGGTGCTGCGCTATGTCATCGACGTGGACAATCCGACTCCCGCCCCTGCGGACGTAGCCAATTGGTTCGTCAACACGGCCGCCAAGATCAAGGCTCAGCCAACCGAGGTCGACGCAGTTCTTGACGCTGCGTTCGTCACCGATGCCGATCTGGCAGCTCAAACCACTCGCAACGCGGCAATCCTGCAGGCCATCTTCAGTGCGAAGACTTGGAGAAATGTTGTCTTAGCCGCAGGCGCCTTCCCCGTTAATCTGGCCGGCGTCCCAAAGGGAACGCACCAAATTCCGCGAGCAGATTGGGCTTTGTTCCTCGCGACGCGGCAGAGCGCCGCCCTGAAAGGTGGAAAACTCGTCTACGGCGACTACGGCATCAGCCACGTCACCGCTTTCGATGAGGATCCGCGTCTACTCAAGATGAGTGCCAACCTGCGTTACACGCACTGGGACAAGTGGTTCGTCATCAAGGGCAAGAGCGTAAAAGACTTCGGGTTCGGGCAGTATCGAGACATCTGCAAAGTCCTTGTGCTGCTTCCGATCTACATGAAAGCGGCGTTCAGTCACGGAGACCAGAACTATTCAGACGTCGCTGCCAATCCAGCGACGGGTCCAGGCAATGCTACGCACTGGCGACGGGACGCGACGAACCATCACATACACGTGGTGCTGCATCAAGTCGCCAGTTTGCCCGCGACTTGAGGCAAGTTCGGACGTAAGTAGAAAGGGCGTCCGCAGTCATGGCCTCGGCAAGAGCAGCGAACAGCACAATCTTTGGCTTGAACTTCATTCCCTTGCTCAGCCCGAGCGCCTCAAGCTGTGCCAGGGCTTCTTCGCGCCAAAGCAGCCGCGCCAGATGCTCGGTGCTGCGTCTGGAATTCCTCTGGGCGCGTCGCACTTGGACGAGTTCACCGCCCTGCTCGTTAGCCTTGGCTACCAATAGTCCCCACCCTTTTGGCACAACCTCGCGGACACCAGACAGATGTCCCGGCGTGGTCACTACCCAAGAAAATTCGAAGACTTGGTTGTAGGCCTCTACTTGCGCGGGCAACCTCTTGAGGGTGTCGCGCTCCGCCTTGATCTCGAAGCCTTCCAAGTGGCCGTTCACCAGAGCAACGTCCGCGCGAACTGCTCCGTATGCCAGACCAAACTCGTCCACGACTCTGTCGGCTGCTCCTAAGCGTGCGTTCAGGTGAACCTTAAGCAGTGCACGCAGTTGATGGTCGTGGTCAATGGCAGACATGTCGGTCGAGAAAATACGCGGGTCGCGCAGCAACACGCGGGGCACAGTGTAATTGATTATGCATTACTTTATAATTTTTGCATGAATGTGAGCGCCATCGTCACGCAGTTGCGTGAGTTCATGCACGAGAATTCGTATAGCGAGAGCCGCCTATCCAGAGAGGTCGGGGTGCCACAGCCGACGTTGCACCGCGCGCTTCGCAATCCACAGCGGGTCACCAAGACTCATATGCGTCTATGCAAATTTGCTGGAATTGCATTGGTTATTGATGAATCAGCCAAGCCGCAGCACGAGGAACTCGTGAAGGTCGTAATGGAAGTTTGGGACGGCACAGACGAGCACGCCCAATCCATTGTTAGACTGCTCAGAGCCGGCGCAACGCTCGAGGCCTACGGCGCCCGACGCGCCTCCAAGACCAAAAATTCCAATGGCCCCCGCCACTAATCCCGCACGCAAACTGTTCAGCTCCTTCAAGGCGCTGGGCTTGAGCGCACCCCAGGTCCGCACGTTGATGCCTGACTGGTGGGAAGACGAAGCGGCAACCGATGAAGGCGGTCTGTTGGAGCTACAGATCTTGCTAGCTCGACGGCTGAATGTATCGCTTGTCAGTCTGCAGTCGCCAAAGCCTCAACCCGCCTTTCGCTCGACAACACAGCGCTTCAAGACTGTGCATCCCGAAGGATCTTCGCAGCTTGCCGTTGCGGCCAGTATCGGCCACGGCCTCGCTCAACTGTTGGCAAGCTCTTGCGCCTCGACGCCGTTGCGGTCGCCGGTCGACGCGGACACGCTTCGCAATGAACTATTGAAAAGCAATGAAGCGGTCACTCTCGACGCACTGTGCGAGTGGCTGTGGATTGCTGGCATTCCGGTTGTGCACGTGACCGGTTGGCCCGATGGACTGCGCCGCCCAGACGCCATGTGCGTACGTGCTAGCGGGCGACCTGTGGTCATGGTCGTTCGAAAGGAGACTGCGCTCGCCAAACTCGCTTACTTGATAGCACACGAGGCCGGACACGTCATGAGCGGGCACCTGAGCAGCGACGAGAACGCGGTACTGGTAGATGACACGCTTCCGGTAGACAGTCAGCAGAGCTTCTCAGACCAGGACGAAAGGCAGGCGGATGCCTATGCAATGACGCTACTTGGCGGCAGCGCCCTGTCCGCCTGCAGCAAGAACTTGGTCGGTCCCACATATTCTGAAATGAGCCTGGCTGCCGCTGCTCTAGACGAAGCGCGCAAAGCCAAACTCGATGCAGGACAGGTCATCCTGTGCTGGGCGCGATTAACGGGAGACTGGAAGATGGCCAATTTGGCGCTCCGCTTCCTCAAGACCACGGAAATTGCGCCGATCGTCATTAACGACGTTGCCAAGTGCCACATGCATTACGAGATGCTCCCCAACGACGGCCTGGACCACATCTTCAAACTGACCGGAATGGACCAGCGCAGCGTATGAAGGTCTTCATTGATTGCGATGTCGCCGTGAAGCTGGCGCAGTGGGGCTTGCTCAACCGATTCGCGCTTCATCTTCAAAAGCAGGGTCGTGCCGATCTGTTTACGGTCGGCACTTTGAAGTTCAAGTTCAAGCTGGCAACCCCCGACAAGGCCGCCGCGATCGTGGGCTCCATGGTAGCGGTGCAACAGCTCACAAGCTTTGTTGCTGCGTGCGGGGTCGCCAAGGGATACAGCGCCCAACTTGCAGAGACCTTGTCGGAAATCCCACTGATCGACGCCGGTGAGGCGGCGCTGTTCGCAGCAGCTGCCGATTTCGATGCTGCCATCGTCGATACCGGGGATAAGAAGGCGCTGCGCGCCGTCGGCGGAGCGCTCAAGAACCACCCGTCGCTGGAGAGCCTTGGCGGCAAGCTCGCCTGCCTTGAGCAGACCATGGACTACCTAGTCGACCGATGGTCCTTCGACACCGTGCATGCAGCCGTCGCAAGTCACGCAAAGGCTGACACGTCAGTTAACAGCTGCTTCGCGCATGGCGCGCAGGCCATGACCCAGCTCACGCTACGCGCCAAGGTTGCTGAGCTCACCATCGACTGCGGCCCACTTCTCGCGACGGACCCCTTCGGCTGGGTCTCCTAGCCAAGAAACCGATCGCCCATCGTTGGCAGGACGCAGTCCTCCCCTTGCCAACCTTGCGCCTCTAGGTGTGATCAGCTGCCTTTAGCGCACCCACAGGGACATCGAGACAGAGCCCGGAACACGGTGCGCAACATGTGTTCGTAGGTGCGGACGAACCGCATTCCAACGCCGATCCGTCGCCGACACCAATGTGCCAGGAGCCGTCGATCGCGATGCCGAACTGAACGGCAGCAACCAGCCTTGAACAGTCGCTCGCACTCGCTTGCCCAAGGGCGGTTGTCGGCCCCCCTCACCCCCGCCGCACAACAAACCCCGCAAACCGCGCCCCCAGCCGCTCCACCTGCCCGGCGGTCAGCGCCCAGGTGGCCGCGACCGGCGCGCGGCATTCCTGTAGCGCCCAGTGGGCCACGCCTGCATCGGCCAGCGTGTCGGCCAGGGCGAACAGATCGTCCACACTGAACAGGCCCGCGTGCCAGGTGGTGCGGCATTCGTAGGCCACGCCGCTGGCGAGCAGGTGGTGCAGCGATGCAAAGGCTTTGGCGCCGCTGCCGGGAGTGCGGGTGATGGCGTCGTAGGCGTGCAGCGGGCCTTTGATGTCCAGGCCCACCCAGTCGAGCAGGGGCAGCAGCGCTTGCAGGCGCTCGGGGTACATGCCGCCGGTGTGCAGCGCGGTTTGAAAGCCCAGGGCGCGCACTTGCGCCAATGCGGCGGGCAAGGCGGCTTGCAGCGTGGGTTCGCCGCCCGAGAAGACGACGCCGTCGAGCAGGCCTTGGCGGCTTTTGAGAAACGCCAGCACCTCGGACCACGGCACGGCGGCGGGGGTGGTGGCGTCCAGCAGTTCGGGGTTGTGGCAGTAGCCGCAGCGCCAGGGGCAGCCCTGGCAATAAAGCACGGTGGCCAGGCGGCCAGGGAAGTCGATGCTGGTGAGCGGCGTAATGCCGCCGATGCGCAGCAGCGCTGCATCGGCGTGTGCGGCGTGCGCGGTCACCACGGGCACCGGCACGGGCCGGTGCGGAGGGCGGCTTTGCAGGTCAACGGCCACTGGGGGTTTCGGCAAAAAATTGGCGCTCGTGGTGCTCGCCCTGCTTGCCGATATTGAAGCTGGCCACCGGGCGGTGGTAGCCCATCACGCGGGTCCAGACTTCGCAGGGCTGGCGCTCGGCGTCGCTCAGTTGCACGTCGGCCAGGGCCTGGTGCTCGGTGGTGGAAAAGTGGCTCATGGATGTTCTCCTTCAGGGTGAAAAGGGGGCATGCCGCAGCCTGTGCTGCGCCGCCCGGGGGCAACGGAGGGGTATGGTTCCGCCGTTAAATTACTATTGAATTGATAGCTGCTTGCGATTTATGTATAAGCGCTAGAGGCCAATTTGGCTCATATTTTTTGCGGTGATGCGCGTCACGCCGCGAGTGCGGCGCGCTTGGCCTGCAGGCGCTCTTCGTCGCAGGTGGGGCAGAACTTGTGCTCGCCCGCCAGGTAGCCGTGCGTGGGGCAGATGGAAAACGTGGGCGTGATGGTGATGTAGGGCAGGCGAAAGCGCGTGAGCGAACGCTTGACCAGATCGCGGCAGGCGGCGCCGCTCGACAGCCGCTCGCCCATGTACAGGTGCAGCACGGTGCCGCCGGTGTATTTGCTCTGCAGCAGCTCCTGGCGCGCCAGGGCCTCGAACGGGTCGTCCGTCCAGCCCACGGGCAACTGTGAGGAGTTGGTGTAGTACGGCTTGTCCGCCGTGCCGGCCTGCAGGATGGCGGGCCAGCGCTTTTTGTCTTCCTTGGCGAAGCGGTAGGTGGTGCCTTCGGCGGGCGTGGCCTCCAGGTTGTAGAGGTGGCCGGTTTCTTCCTGGAACTGCGTCATGCGCTCGCGCACATGGTCGAGCAGGCGCACGGCCAACTGGTGGCCGCGCTCGCTGGTGATGTCGTGCGCGTCGCCGGTGAAGTTGCGCACCATTTCGTTGATGCCGTTCACGCCCAGCGTGCTGAAGTGGTTGCGCAGCGTGCCCAGGTAGCGCTTGGTGTAGGGGAACAGGCCCTGGTCCATGAGCCGCTGGATCAGTTTGCGCTTGGTCTCCAGGCTTTGCTTGCCCAATTCGAGCAGGCGGTCGAGCGCGGCCAGCAGTGCCGTCTCGTCGCCTGCGTACAGGTAGCCGAGGCGCGCGCAGTTGATGGTCACCACGCCCAGGCTCCCGGTCTGCTCGGCGCTGCCAAACAGGCCGTTGCCGCGCTTCAAGAGTTCACGCAGGTCGAGCTGCAGCCGGCAGCACATGGAGCGCACCATGTTGGGCTCCAGCTCGGAGTTGATGAAATTCTGGAAGTACGGCAGGCCGTACTTGGCCGTCATCTCGAACAGCAATTGCGCGTTCTCGCTCTCCCACGGAAAGTCTTTGGTGATGTTGTAGGTGGGGATGGGGAAGGTGAACACGCGGCCCTTGGCGTCGCCCGTGGTCATGACGTCGATGTAGGCGCGGTTGATGAGGTCCATCTCGGCCTGCAGGTCGCCGTAGCAAAACGGCATCTCCTTGCCTGCAATCACGGGCACCTGCTCGCGCAAATCGTCGGGGCAAATCCAGTCGAAGGTGAGGTTGGTGAACGGCGTTTGCGTGCCCCAGCGGGACGGCACGTTGAGGTTGTAGACCAGCTCCTGGATGCACTGGCGCACGCTGGCATAGTCCATGGCATCGACCCGCACATAGGGCGCCATGTAGGTGTCGAACGACGAAAACGCCTGCGCGCCGGCCCACTCGTTCTGCAGCGTTCCCAAAAAGTTCACGATCTGCCCCACGGCGGAACTCATGTGCCTGGGTGGCCCGGCCTCGACCTTGCCGGGCACGCCGTTCAGGCCTTCGTTCAAGAGCGTGCGCAGCGACCAGCCCGCGCAGTAGCCGCTGAGCATGTCGAGGTCGTGGATGTGGAGGTCGCCATTGCGGTGCGCCTCGCCGATCTCGGGCGTGTAGACGTGCGAGAGCCAGTAGTTGGCCGTGACCTTGCCCGCCACGTTGAGGATCAGTCCACCGAGCGAATAGCCCTGGTTGGCGTTGGCGTTCACGCGCCAGTCGGCACGCGTGAGGTACTCGTTGACGGAGGACTCCACGTTCACCAGCGTCTGGTGGTCGGCGCGCAGGGTGGCGTGGCGGTCGCGGTAGGCGATGTAGGCGCGGGCCGTGGCCAGGTGGTTGGCGGCGATCAGGGTCTGCTCGACCACGTCCTGGATCTGCTCGATGCCCGGCGCCTCGCCGTGGAAGCGGTGGATCAGCACCTTGCCCACCTGCGCGGCCAGCAGGGCAGCTTCGTCGGCCGCGAATTCGCCCGTGGCGGCGCCTGCGCGCAGCAAGGCGGAGCGGATCTTTTCCGCATCAAAGGCGGCGCGTTGGCCGCTGCGCTTGAGCACTTCACGCGGCAGGGTGGCAAGGGTGGATGCCATGCAATTCTCCAAAGGTGTTGGGCAGGAAACACTACCTATAGCGTCAACAATATAGTTAAAACACTATTTGTAGTTTGATTCAGCACAAACAGCGAAGCGACTTGCGCGGCCTGGGCGCAGCGCACCGCGTTGCATCCGGTGACGGTTTGGTCGCCCCATTGGTTGTCTTTCTCGGCGCTGGCGCGTTCTACGAAGTGGGGTGAAGAGCGCAGCCGCCCCACCACAGGCTGCGGGGGCACAACATGCATGCCAAGGCTTTTTTTCCAAACCGTGGGTGGCTGGCACTGCTGCTGTTCGTGCTGCTGGCTGCCCTGTGCGGCACGGGCGCCTTCGCGCAGGGAGCCGCGGGCGACCCGCCGGGGCGCGTGGCGCAGCTCAATGCCTTTGACGGGCCGGTGAGCTTTGCGCCCGCCGGGTTTGACCAGTGGGCCGGCGCGGTGCTGAACCGGCCGTTGACGCAGGGCGACCGGCTCTGGAACGACACGGGCGCGCGCTCCGAGCTGCACATCGGCTCGACTGCGCTGCGGCTGGATGGGCAGACCAGCCTGGCTTTCTCCGTGCTGGACGACCAGACCGTGCAGCTCGCGCTCAGCCAGGGCAGCCTGATCGTGCGCCTGCGCAGCCTGCCGCCAGGCCAGCGCTTTGAGATCGACACCCCCAACCTGGCGTTCACCGCCTCACAGCCGGGCGACTACCGGCTGGACGTGGACCCGAGCGACGGCACCACGCGCGTGACGGTTCGGTCGGGCAGCGCCGTGGTGTACGGCCGCAACGGCGCCTCGGCCAGCCTGGGCGCGCGCCAGCAGATCAGCTTCGCGGGCGCGGACCTGGCCCAGGCCGCCGGGCAGACCGCGCCGGCACGCGACCCGTTTGACCACTGGGCAGAGGCGCGCGACCGGGCGGAAGACCAGTCGCTGGCGGCGCGCTATGTCTCGCGCGACGTGATCGGCTACCAGCAACTGGACAACTATGGCGACTGGGAGAGCGACCCGGTCTACGGCACCGTCTGGGTGCCGCACGTGACGGTGCCGGATTGGGCGCCGTACCGCGTCGGCCACTGGGCCTCGATTGCGCCCTGGGGCTGGACCTGGATCGACGACGAACCCTGGGGCTTTGCCCCGTTCCACTACGGCCGCTGGGCCCAGCGCGGTGCGCGCTGGTGCTGGGTGCCCGGTGCCAGCGCGGCACGCCCGGTCTACGCGCCTGCACTGGTCGGCTTTGTCGGCGGCAGCGCTGGTGGCGTGAACTTCGCCATCACGGTGGGCAGCGCCGTGCAGCCCGGCGTGGCCTGGTTTCCGCTGGCGCCCGGCGAAGCCTGGCGCCCGAGCTACCGGGCCAGCAGGGCCTATCTGGGCCGCGTGAACCCGTTTGGGGGCCAGTACACGCCGCGCAACACCGCGAATGCCAACAACGGCTACCGCTACCAGCACCTGCCGGCCGCCGTGACGGCGGTGACCGCAGCCGCGTTTTCCCAGGGCCAGCATGTGCGCGGCAGTGCGCGTCCAGTGGCCGCGCGCGAGCTGGAGCGCGCCCGCGTGGTGGCCCCGCCGACGCCGACGCGTGACCCGCGCAGCGTGTTCGGCGCCTCGCGGCTGACGCAGGCACACCCCGCGCCGCCAGCCAGCGCGGTGGAGCGGCGGGTGATCTCCAACCCCTCCAACCCGGCCTTCTCGCGGGGTCGGGCCGAGGCCCCGTCGCGGCATGAGGCATTGCCCGGCCCGTCACAGCGCCCTGAACTGGCGCGCGGCGCAGCCGCGCCCAACGCCGCCCATGCTCCGGCCATGCCGGTGCTGCGGCCCCCGCAGGCCAGCGCGCCGCCGTCTGCGCGCGAACGCCATGAGCCGCCGCCGCGCAACGCCGCCATGCCGCTACCACGCCCGGAAGCGGCAGCACCGCAAGACCTGCGGCGCCCGCCAGTCCGGCGGCCCGAGCAGGGGCCGCGTGAGCAGAACCCTCGGCGCGAAGAGGCGCACAACGAGCAGGCCGCCCGTGCTGCGCAGAACCAGGAACAGCGCGCACAACAGCAACAGCAACAGCACTTGCAGCAAGAGCAACAATTGCAGCAGCGTGCGCAGCAAGCGCGCCAAGCCCAGGCCCAGCGCGCGCAACAGGAGCCGCCAGTGCGCCAGGCACCGAGGCAAGCGCAGCGCCAGCAGCCGGCGCAAGCGCCGCGTGGCGCCCAGGCGCCCGAGAACCGGGAGAGGCACGGCGGCCCGCGCCGTGAAGAACGCCGCCCAGGGCAAGACAACTGAGCGCGCTGTCGGTGCTTGCCCCATGGGCACCGCAGCGCGCCGGCACCAGCGCATCCAGGCTGCGCTAGATCGCACCAGCGCCACCGGGCCCAGGCGGCGCGCCCACTTCGCTTAGGTGCCGGCCACTTCGCAGCCGTGACGGCCCCTGGGGGGGTAGATAAAACTATCGTTTTCATAGCTGTCAGCGCTTGCTGTATAAGCGCTAAAGGCACTTTTCTTATGAAAACCAAAAACCCCGTAATCCACCTGTCAATTGCGGAACTCCACAGTTGATGCCTTGCGCTGCTGGGCGTAGCCTCGCGCTGCGCACCCGACAATGCCATGTTGCCTGGGCGGCAGACGTACGCCGACACCTTCTAACAAAACAGAGAAACAAGCATGCAACTCATTTCCGTGCGCAGCCTGGCAGCCCGGCTGTCCCTGGGCTTTGGCGTCATTCTGGCGTTGCTGCTGGGCATGGCGGTGCTCTCCTTGCTGCGCATGCAGGCGCTGTCGGCCACGCTGGAGGACATCACCGTGCACAACGCGGCGCGATCGCAAACGCTCAATGTGATGGCGCGCAGCGTCTCTGGCTACGTGCAGGCACTGGGTGACTTGGGCGGTACTGATCTTCAGGGTGGCCCGGCCCTCCTGGCTCGTGTGCGCAGTACGCTCAAGGAATACGACACGGCAGAGACGCGTCTGGCCGCGCTGCTGGCGGAAGATGCCCAGGCGAAGGCCTTGCTTGGGCCCGTGCAGGCCGCTGGCCAAGCCGCGCGCGGCCTGCTGGCCGTCAGCGAGAAAGAGACGGCAGGGCGCGGCGACGCGGCCATGGCCTTTCAGATGCGCAACGAATACGGCAAGGACGCCGCCACCTGGAGTGCGCGCCAGCAAGCCTGGGGCAAGGCCGTGAATGCGCTCAGCGATTGGCAGGACGCAGCCAACGCCAGCAGTTCGGCCCTGGCCATCGCGGACGCCCGCACGGCCCGGGTGCTGATCATCGTCGGCGCGCTGCTGGCTTTTGCGTTTGGCAGCGCCCTGGCCTGGTGGCTGGTGCGCGATACCCGCGCCGCCGTGCGCGAAGCCGTCGAGGCGACCCACCGCATGGCCCGGCACGACCTCTCGCAGCCCATAGACACGCACCGCCAGGACGAGATCGGCGGCCTGTTGGCGGCGCTGGAGGCGATGCGCCAGAACCTGCTGGAACTGGCCACGGGGGTGCGCCAGGCGTCGGACGACATCAACAATGCCAGCGGCGAAATCGCCCAGGGCAGCCAGGACCTGAGCGACCGCACCGAAGAAGCCGCCAGCACGCTGGAAACCGCGCTGGCGTCCATTGCCCAGCTCACCACCTCGGTCCAGGAGACCACTGCCTCGGCGCAGGCCACGCAGCAGATAGCCACCCAGACCAGCAGCGTGGCGGCGCGCAGCGGCAGCGAGATGGGGCAGGTCGTCTCGACCATGCGCGAGATCGACGCGGCCTCGCACAAGATCTCCGACATCATTTCCATCATCGACGGCATTGCGTTCCAGACCAACATCCTGGCGCTCAACGCGGCCGTGGAAGCCGCCCGCGCGGGTGAGCAGGGCCGGGGCTTTGCCGTGGTGGCCAGCGAGGTGCGCGCCTTGGCTGGCCGCAGCGCCGCCGCCGCCAAAGACATCAGCAGCCTGATCCACACCTCGCTGGCCAAGGTGGCCTCGGGCACGCAGCAGGTTGGGCGTGCCGGCCAGACCACCGCCGAGGTGACTGCCTCGGTTGAGAGCGTCTCGGGCCGGATTTCCGTCATCGCCACCGAGGTCAACCAGCAGATGGGGCGTATCGGCGAGGTGAACCAGTTTGTCGGCCAGCTCGACCAGATGGCGCACCAGAACGCCGCCCTGGCCGAGGAATCGGCCGCCGCGGCTGCGTCGCTGCGCCAGCAGGCCAGCCAGCTAGGCTTGCTGGTGAGCCGGTTTGAGCTCGGGCAGGGCGTGTCCGTGCGGGCCGGTGCAATGCCGGCCGTGCGGCTGGCACGCTGACCCTGCGGCCCTTGCACGCGGCGTACGGGCCGATACGGGTCGATACATACGGGTCGTAGGGGGGCAGCGCCAGCCGACTATGATTTCCATTCCTGAAACCCTTGGTTTGGCGCACGCCGAACCGCAGCCAGGACCGACCCATGACTGACCTGAACGCCCCCTCGCTTCATTACGATCGTCGCACCATCGTCCTGCACTGGCTGACCGCCGCATTGGTGGTGTTGCTTTGGGTGCTGGGGCAGACCATCGACTGGTTCGCGAAAGGCGATCCTCGGGTCTTCGCGCGCAGCACCCACATTTCGCTCGGCGTCGTGCTCGCGCTTGTGCTCGTGGCACGCATCAGCTGGCGTTTTGGACGCCACGCCGTGCACTTGCCTCCCGCAGGATCGGGATGGCTCGACAAGCTTGCGACCAGCGTGCACTGGCTCCTCTACGGGCTCTTGATTGCCACGGTTGTGCTGGGTGTAGCGAACGCATGGATCAGAGGCGACACGGTCTTCAACTGGTTCAAGATCCAGGCGTTCGACCCGAACAACAAAGGGCTGAAAGAAACCGTCGAAGACTTGCATGGGCTGGCGGCCAACATACTGCTGTTCGTTGCCTTCTTTCACGCCGCAGCCGCGCTGGTGCACCACTTTGTCTGGAAGGACGGCGTGCTCCGACGCATGCTAACGGCATGAAAGAGACCCGCAAGATCAAGCATATCGGCTGATGGTGCGCGGCCGCCGTGCCGGGTGCCAATGGCGGTATCGCCACGATTCGGGGGCAAGGTCACCGGCGCGCATCAAGCCGCTGGAATCGGACTGGGTGCAAACCGGATGCGGTTGCGCCCATCCTCCTTGGCCTGGTACATCGCCGCATCCGCCCTGTCAATCACGCTGTTCTGGTTCTCGTCGCGCCCGTGGAAAACCGCTACGCCGATGCTGGCGGTGCATTGGTGCTCGATGGTGCCAGTCGCCGGGCCGGAGGGCGCGGCCTGCAGCACATAGGGCTCGGACAGGCGGATGCGAATTTTTTCTGCGATGGCGGCGGCTTGCGTGGTGGCCCCGTCTTGCAGCGTGTCCAGCTCGCACAGCAGCACGACGAACTCGTCGCCGCCAAAGCGGGCCACGGTGTCCGCTTCACGCACGCAGTCTTTCAAGCGGTCGGCCACTTCGATCAGCAGCAGGTCGCCCACCCCATGGCCGTGGGTGTCATTGAGCGGCTTGAAATTATCGAGATCCAGAAACAGCAGCGCGCCATGGCGGTGGCTGCGCTTGCTGGCCGACATGGTCTGGTCCAGGTGCTCCACCAGCAGCCGGCGGTTGGCCAGGTGGGTGAGCGTGTCGTGGAACGCCAGTTGGCGGACCTGTTCTTCCAGGCGCTTGCGCTCGGTGATCTCGCGGGTGATGCCGTGGTACCCAATGATCTCCCCCTGCGCATTGCGGTCGGGTTTGGACAGCACTTCCCCCCAGATGATGCGACCGTCCTTGCAGCGGTGTTCCACCTGAAAGTTAAAGAACCCGACAGGCGTGCCGGGCGGGTCTTCGCTCGCCCTGCGTTTGAGCAGGTCTTTGACCAGGGCGACACCTTTGTCGGTGAACATCTCGAAAACATGGTGCCCCACCACCTCGTCGGCCCGAAAGCCCCGCAGGCGTTCGTCCGCCGGGCTGATGTAGGTCATGACGAGCTGGCTGTCTGTCTTCCAGAGCACATCCTGCGCATCCTCCGTCAACATGCGGTAGAGGGCCTGGCTTTCGTGCAGCGCCTGGGTGCGCTCGTCCACCAGGGCCTGCAAGGCGGTGTTCTGCTCCTGCAGGCTCTTGAGGGGGTAGACCTCGCCGTCCTGCGCGCTGCGGTATGGAATGGAAATCCCACTGTGCACGATCAGCCAGTCGGTGCCTTCCAGGCGGAAGATCAGCACCAGCCGCGCGACTTCTCTGGACAGCAGTTGGCCGTCGCTGGGCAAATGGATGTGAAAGAAGGCGGTCGCCACCACCACGTCAGGGCTGAGGTCCTGCAGCGAAAGATCCAGCATTTCGATGCGAATGCGGCCCGGCACCTGTGAAAAGTCCTGCCGGGTGATGCGGACCCATTCGTCGCGGTCGTGGATCAGCCGATTGCCGCTGCCGGGGTAGCCGCTGAAGTTCTGGCTGAAGCGCGCGGTCAGGCGGTCGTCCCGCGCGGCGTACAACTCGATGTACTCGTCGAACAGCTCACGAATCTTGCGCTGGCGATCCTGGTGCATGGTGCTGGCAATCCTGGTGTGCGTGGAGGCTCTGGCCCGTGCGCATTCTTACAGAAGCATCCCAATTTTGATGCAATCTGTAACTTTAGAAACGATAGTTGACCACTGGTTGTCGTCTGGAAAGCCATATGGTGCTGGCGGGCGTATCCAATGGCCGTTTCTGGGGTACCTGTTGCGCGATGGCCTTTGGCAGACCCACGGCGTGGCGCTGACGCTGGAGAAGCTTGAAGACCTGCGCGGCATCGCGCGCTATGGCGTCATGCGCACGCGGCGTTGTGATCAACGGCAAGGTGGCGCATGCAGGCGGCGTACCCCGTCGCGAACAAGTGCAGGATTGGCTCAGCGCCTGGTGAATGAAAGGTCACACCGGCGTCCTTGGTTTTGAGCAAAATAAGGCACTGGCGCTTACCAGATAAGCGTTTGGCGCTATCATTTTTAATTGTCAAGAAATACTCGGTCCCGCCATGTGGCATTCCCCGCCACAATGCTGAACATGATCACCCTGCAAGACATCCAGGACGCCGCCTCCCGCCTGCAAGGCCAGGTGCTGGACACCCCCTGCGTCGAATCCCGCACGCTCTCCGAAATCGTCGGCGCGCAGGTCTTTCTCAAGTTCGAGAACCTGCAATTCACGGCCTCCTTCAAAGAGCGCGGCGCCTGCAACAAGCTGGCGCAGTTGACCGCAGAGGAACGCGCGCGCGGCGTGATCGCCATGAGCGCCGGCAACCACGCCCAAGGCGTTGCCTACCACGCGCAGCGGTTGGGGATTCGCGCCGTCATCGTCATGCCCAGCTACACCCCTGGGGTCAAGGTCGAGCGCACGCGCGGCTTTGGTGCCGAGGTGGTGTTGCACGGCAGCTCACTGGAAGAAGCCAGTCAGCATGCCTATGCCCTCGCCGAGGCACAGGGCCTGGTCTTCGTCCACCCGTACAACGATGAGGCGGTGGCGGCGGGCCAAGGCACGCTGGGCCTGGAGATGCTCACCGCCGTGCCGAACCTCGACGCGCTGGTCATTGCCGTGGGCGGTGGCGGCCTGATTGCCGGCGTGGCCACGGCGGCCAAGGCGCTGCGCCCCGGCATCGAGATCATCGGCGTGCAGACCGAGCGCTTTCCTGCCATGGTCAACGCCGTCAAGGGCACGCACCACAGCCAAGGCACCTCCACCATCGCCGAAGGCATTGCCGTGGGCACACCGGGCACTGTCACGCTGGAGGTGGTGCGCCGGCTGGTGGACGACCTGGTGCTGGTCGATGAAGGCGACATCGAGCAGGCCGTACTGATGCTGCTGGAGATCGAGAAAACACTGGTGGAAGGCGCGGGCGCCGCCGGCCTGGCGGCGCTGGTGCGCTACCCGGAGCGCTTCAAAGGCAAGCGCGTGGGCCTGGTGCTGTGCGGCGGCAACATCGACCCGCTGCTGCTGGCCGCCATCATCGAGCGCGGCATGGTGCGCTCCGGGCGGCTGGCGCGCATCCAGGTGAGCGCGCGCGACGTGCCAGGCGTGCTGGCGGCCATTACCAAGACCGTGGCCGACGCGGGCGCCAACATCGAGGAAGTGCACCACCAGCGGGCGTTCACGCTGCTGGCGGCGCAGAACGTGGAGATCGAGTTGGTGCTGCAGGCGCGCGGCAAGGCCCACGTGCAAGAGGTGCTGGAAAAGCTGCGCGCGGCCGGCATGGAAGCGGTTTTGCGCTGAGCAGCCTAGAATCCTGATTTTTCCCGTCCCCGTTTCAGGAGCCCCGCCATGACCGATTCTCACAGCCCCGTGCCCGCCCACCCGGTCGACCCCGTGGAGTCGGTGGTGCATGTGATCCCCTTCGTGCTTCCCGCCGTGGGCGCCATCATGATTTTTCTGCTGGCAATGATTGCGGTCTATATGGCGTGAGCCATTTCTGGCCCACCCTGAAGCCCCGCACCGCGGGGCTTTTTTATTCAAGGAAGTTTTCATGCGCAACAGCCACGCTCTGGTGCTCTTTTCCGGTGGGCAGGATTCCACCACCTGCCTGGCCTGGGCGCTCGAGAACTTTGCGCATGTGGAGACCATCGGCTTTGACTATGGCCAGCGCCACCGCATCGAACTCGATGCCCGCCTGCGTGTCCTGGCCGCCCTGCGCGAGCATTTTGGCCAGTGGCAGGGGCGTCTGGGGGACGACCATGTGATCGACTTGGCGGTGCTGGGCCAGATCAGCGACTGCGCCCTGACGCAAGGCACGGCCATTGCGCTCGGCGAAGCCGGTTTGCCCAACACCTTCGTACCGGGGCGCAACCTGATGTTCTTCCAATTGGCAGCCGCCGTGGGCTACCGGCGCGGCCTGCGCACCCTGGTGGGCGGCATGTGCGAGACGGACTATTCCGGCTACCCCGACTGCCGTGACGACACGCTCAAGGCTTTGCAGGCCGCGATTTCGCTGGGCATGGGCCAGAGCTTCACCATCGAGACGCCGCTGATGTGGCTGGACAAGGCGCAAACCTGGGCGCTGGCGCGCACGCTGGGCGGCGAGGCGCTGGTGGCATTGATCGTGGAGCACACCCATACCTGCTACGAAGGGGAGCGCGGCGTGCTGCACGCCTGGGGCTATGGCTGCGGCCACTGCCCGGCGTGCGAACTGCGCAAAGGCGGCTTTGAGCGCTGGTCGGCAGGCCCTATGACGGCATAACCCTATGCAAGTTTTGCATGAATATTGCGACTGTCTGACAGACAGCGTGGGCTGGTCTTCTTAGAATCGACCTCCCAGCCGACCCACGGAGCCCGTGAATGCGCTGTGCCCGTCGGGCACCGCGCGCCCCGAGAGCCGGCTGAGCATGAAGCCGTTTTTTCAAAGACCGCTCAGCAACGCCACCCGCGCGGCCTCGCCCGCTCTCCGGTTCGTCCGCTTCCTTTGAAAAGCCGTTTTCAACTTAAGGAAGCTTTCATGAACGCACCCAGCTCGCCGGGCCTGAACCTCAGCGCACCTGCCTATGTCAAAAATACCCGCCTGCTCGCTTGGGTGGCGGACATGGCAGCCCTGTGCAAGCCCGAGAGCATCGTCTGGTGCGACGGATCGAAAGAAGAGTACGACCGCCTGTGCCAGCAGTTGGTGGACGCCGGCACCTTCAAGCGCCTGAACCCCGCCAAGCGCCCCGACAGCTTCCTGGCACTGTCGGATCCGTCCGATGTGGCGCGCGTCGAAGACCGCACCTTCATCTGCTCGGAAAAAAAGGAAGACGCCGGCCCGACCAACAACTGGATGGCGCCAAACGACATGCGCGCCACGCTGCAGCCCTTGTTTGACGGCTGCATGCGCGGCCGCACCATGTACGTGGTGCCGTTCAGCATGGGGCCACTGGGCAGCCACATTGCCCACATCGGCGTCGAGTTGACCGACAGCGCCTACGTGGCCGTGAACCAGCGCCTGATGACGCGCATGGGCAAGGCGGTGTACGACGTGTTGGGCGCACAGGGCGAATTCGTGCCTTGCATGCACAGCGTGGGCGCGCCTCTGGCTGCGGGTGAAAAGGACCAGACCAACTGGCCTTGCAACCCCACGGTCAAGTACATCGTGCACTACCCTGAAACGCGCGAAATCTGGAGCTACGGTTCTGGCTATGGCGGCAATGCCTTGCTTGGCAAGAAGTGCCTGGCGCTGCGCATCGCCTCCAACATGGGCCGCGCGGCCTCAGGGGGCCCCTCCGGTAGCCCGGGCTGGCTGGCCGAACACATGCTGGTGCTGGGCGTGACCAACCCCGAAGGCAAGAAGTACCACGTCGCCGCCGCCTTTCCCAGTGCCTGCGGCAAGACTAATTTCTCGATGCTGGTGCCGCCGGCTGGCTTTGAGGGCTGGAGCGTGACCACGATTGGCGACGATATCGCCTGGATCAAACCCCATGCCGACGGCAAGATGTACGCCATCAACCCCGAAGCGGGTTACTTTGGCGTGGCGCCGGGCACCAACATGCACACCAACCCGAACTGCATGCGCTCCCTGGACCGCGACGTGATCTTCACCAACGTCGCACTGACCGACGACGGCGACGTGTGGTGGGAAGGCATGGAAAAAGACACGGGCAAGCTGCCCGACCACCTGATCGACTGGAAGGGCCAGGATTGGACGCCGCAAATCGCCAAGGACACCGGCGCCAAGGCCGCGCACCCCAACTCGCGCTTCACCGTGGCCGCGACCAACAACCCGGCGCTCGACCCTGCCTGGGACGACCCGGCTGGCGTGCCCATCGACGCCTTCATCTTCGGCGGCCGCCGCTCGACCACGGTGCCGTTGGTGACCGAGGCGCGCAACTGGCAGGATGGCGTCTATATGGCCGCCACCATGGGCAGCGAGACGACCGCCGCCGCCTTCGGCGCGCAAGGCGTGGTGCGCCGCGACCCCTTCGCCATGCTGCCGTTCTGCGGCTACAACATGAGCGACTACTTCCAGCACTGGCTGGATTTGGGCGCCAAGCTCAAGGCCTCGGGCGCCACGTTGCCGAGCATCTTCACCACCAACTGGTTCCGCAAGGACGATGCTGGCAAGTTCGTCTGGCCCGGCTATGGCGAGAACATGCGCGTGCTCAAGTGGATGCTGGATCGCATCGAAGGCAAGGCAAGCGGGCACGAGACCATGTTCGGCATTGCTCCTACGTATGGCGAAATCAACTGGGCGGGGCTCGACTTCAGCGCCGCGCAGTTCGATACCGTGACCGCCATCGACAAGGCAGCATGGAAGGATGAGCTCAAGCTCCACGACGAGCATTTCGCCAAGCTCGCCTACCACCTACCCAAGGAACTGCTGGCAACGCGCGCTGCCATCGAGGCACGGCTGGGCGCTTGAGCCGGTCAAGCGGCGGGTCTGCGATGCGGGTGGAATTTCAGAACACCGAGAGCAGATCCAGCGCCCGCACCCACAGCAGCACTGGCAAGGCGGCGGCCGCCCCAACCAGGGCGGTGGCAATGGCCGAGCGCCAGACGGGCAGGCCCGCGCGCCGCTGCTGCCCTACGCACAGGGCCACGCACCCGAGCCAGGCGACGGCCAGCAGCGTCAGGCGGGCCTGCGGCAGCCAGTGAAACACAATGCCTTCGGTGCGCAACTGCGTCAGCGTGAGCATGGAGAGCCCCAGGAACAGGTTGGCAGCCGCCATGGGCACGAGGCCTAGCGCCAGCACTTTCCAGTCGGTGCGCACCACCCGCGCGCCCAAGGCGGTGACCAGGTGGGCAAAGCCGCCCACCAGCACGGCGGTGCCGGTGAGCCAGGCCACGATGCCGGCGCCATCGAGCCAGCTGAACACGTCAGAGACCTGCGGGTAGTGCGTCAGCACCCACCAGGGCGCGTTGCTGGCCAGCGGCCAGACAATGTCGTGGTCCACCAGCCAGGTCGCCAGCCACTGCCTGCCCTGCACAAAGCCCGATGCCATGGTCCATTGGAAAGCCCCAAGGGCAAAGCCCAGCATGCCGTAGAGCAGCAGCAACGCCTCGTAGCGCCCCACGTCGCCGGGTTGGCTGCCCACGATCTCGCTGCCGGGCCAGCGCAGGGTCAGGGCGACGGCATCGCGGTGGCCGCTGCAGCGCCCGCACGAATGGCACTGTGACGCACTGTTGAGTGCATGCACGTTGAGCAGCGGGGGGCAATCCACGGCGGGAATGTGGGCCGGCTGCAAATCCCAGGCCGCACGGTCCACCTTGAAATGCACCGGTGCCAGGCGCGCAAGCAGCGCGAAAACGCCGGTGACCGGGCACAGGTAGCGGCACCACACGCGCTTGCCCCGGCCATAGACGATGCCCACGGCAATGGCCGCCACCGTTGAGCCGCCGAGAATCACCAGAACCGGGCCTGGGTACTCGTACACGCTGATGAGTTGCCCGTAGAGCGTGGTCCCCAGGAAGCCCACCAGCGGCCAGCCGGGCCAGCGCATCCAGCGCGGAATCGGCAGGCCCTTGCCGGGGCGACCGGCAAATTCGGTCAAGGCCCCTTCAGGGCACATCACGCCGCACCAGAAGCGTCCGATGAGCAGCATGGAGGCAATGACAAACGGCCACCACACGCCCCAGAAAGCAAATTGGGCAAAGCGTGTGAGGCTGGTGAACATGCGCGCGTCTTCGGGCGGCATGGGCAGGAAAGCCGGCACCGCTACGAGCACGAAATACAGCACGACAATGCCCCACTGCAACTGCGCGATGCGGCTGCGGTTGCGTGCCATCCAGTCGCCAAGGCGTGCCAGCCGTGTGCGCGGTGCGCCTGCCATGACATGCACGGTGCTAACGCCAGCACGGGTGCGGGTGAAGCTTGTGGACTGCATCGTCATGCGCTCGGTTGCTGGGGGGCACGCCGGGGCCACCAGCGCCGCGCCACCATCAGGGCCCAGAAACCAAAGAACACCAGGACGTCGGCCGCCGCTGGGCGTGCGCGGTAGCCCAACAGGTTCGCCAGCCACTTGCCGACGCCACTGCCGTCGTCCAGTAGCGCGCTGGTGTTCCAGAGCGGGTCGGGGCCGGGCGGAATCCATTCCAGGCCAATCAACCGATCGGTCCCCAGCACCAGCATGCCAGCGGCAAACAGCAGCAGCAGGTTGGCGCTGACGCGCAGCACCTGCTGCTGCGGTAGAAAACGCAGGCCACGCGCGGCGGCCCAGGCGGTGATCCCCGCCAACGCAACCCCTGTCAGCGCAGAGGGCAGGAGAGCACCCCAGCCGACGCCCGAGGCAATGCCCTGGAGGAAGATCACGGTCTCCGACCCTTCGCGTGCCACGGCGACGGCGGCGACGGCGGCAATGCCCCAGGCGCCGCGCCGCTCGGCAGCGCGATCCAGCGCGCTCTCCATCTCCCGACGCAGACCGCGCGCGTGGCGCCGCATCCACAGCACCATCTGGGTCATGAGCACCGCAGCAAAGAGAATGAGCAGCGCCTGGAAAATTTCCTGCCCGCGGTCCGACAGGCTGCCCAGCGTGCCCTGCATCACGGCGGCCAGCGCCACCGCGAGTGCCAGGCCCGCTGCGACGCCGCACCAGAGTCCGGCGCGGGTCGTATGCCCGCCACCGCGGCCGGTGGACCAGGCCGCAAGAATACCGATGACCAGCATGGCTTCCAGACTTTCGCGCCAGACGATGACGAGGGCATTGAGCATGGAGGGGCTTTCAGCGCGCGACGATATGGCCTTGCGCCGTATCGGGATGGAAATCACCAAAGAAGCGGTAGCTTCCGGGCTTGAGCGGCACAAACACCAGGAAACTGGTGGCGCCAGACGCCAACACCTTTTCCTTCTTGAGTTCCAGGCTCTCGAACTCCTCGGCCTCTGGGCCGGCGTTGTGCAGCACGAGCTTGAAGCGTGTATTGGCGGGCACCACGATCTCGGTGGGTTCGAAGCGGCCGTTTTTCATTTCCAGCCGGAAGGTGGGCAGCTCCTGTGCCTGTGCTGCGCTCGCCGCCAGCAGCAGCCCCGCGGCGGTGAGTAGCAAGTGTTTGGGCACTCGCATCAGAACCCCACCCGGGCGCGCAGGCCAACCAGCGCGATCCCCTTGGCATCGGGATTGGCCGCCGGCCGCGAAATATATTGCAGGCTTGGTGTGATCTCTACGTGATCGTTCAAGTGCATGCGGTAGTACAGCTCGCCAATGCGCTCGGAACCGCGTGCCGCATAACCATAGTTGGCGGGATCCGCTGCCGATGCCGAGGCGTAGCGCCCGCTGGTGCGCAGCATGCCGAACGCCAGGCCCAGGCCATCGGAGCCGCGCCGCCAGGCCGAACCGTCGAGTTCTCCACCGATGGTGAACGCACCGTTGAACAGCACATGCCCGGAGGTCTGGTGGCCGTAACGCCCAAATAGCGTCAGCTCGTCTGTGACGCGCTGGTCCATCGAGAGACCCATGCCAGCGTGGCGAGCTTGACTGCCATCGAAATCGGTGCCGTGCGCATTGCTCCATGCATAGACGCGGTAAGTGCCAGGCAGATAGTTAATGCGTGGCGAGACCCAGCCCTGCGCGATCACGAAAGGTTTTCCGCTGCTACCGCTGAAGTTGGCGCCGTCGCCCGAGCCAAACACGCCCAGCGACGTGCCCCACGGCATGGTTTTGTCGCTGGAGTTCTCGTACGCGGCGATCGCCCCAGGGGCGAAGCCGAAGTGGTCGGCACCCGTATCACCTCCGGAGTCGAGCAGAGGGTTGTGGACGAACACGTTGTTCGCAAAGCGCCGTGTCTCGTCGTCGGCGATGGCGTTCTGGTCAAAGAAAGCAAACGGGTCAATCTTGCCGACGGTGAACACCGCCTTGTCAGAGGCTTTCTGGTCAAGCGGCACCTCCAGCTGGTACCAGGCCTGCGCCACCGTGAACTGGGTGTCATCCGCGTCGTTGCCGGCAAAGGCCGTGGTGTTGGCGGTGCCGGTGTAGGTGGGTCGCAGCGCCAAGCCATCACCTTGCCCAAAGCGTGCATGCAGAAACACCTTGCCCTTGTTGGCGCCAAAGTCACCCCCAGGCAAGGTCGCGGCCACGTCGCCGCGGTAGTTGGCACGGTTGCCGCTCGAACTCGGATCGGCAAGTGAACTGCGCCCCGTCTGCTGCACCATGCCGGTCAGGCTGCCTTCGACCCTGATGCCGCCCAATGCATCGGCCAACTTGCTGGCCGGGCTTTTGAGCGCATCCTGCTGTGCTTCCACGGCCTTGAGGCGGGTGGCCAGTTCGGGCTCGTTTTCGCTGATGCGATCACTTTCCAGCGCGGTACGCAACTGCGCGTTTTGCGCTTCCAGGCGTTCCACGCGATCGGCCAGCGCCTTCACTTGCGCCATCAGCGCGTCGGAGTCGGTTGCGGCCTCGCTGGCAAGCGGCAGGGTCGCAGCGCACAGGGCCGCAGCCAGCGCGACGGCCTTGTGCGCAGGGAGCTTGCGCCGCATGTCAGTAGCCGCCCTTCTTGCCAATGCCAGCGTAGGTGAAGTCCCATTCCAGATCGACCGTCTTGAACCAAGGGCGCACGCCGGTCGCGCGGTCGGTATGCCGGCCAAAGTGCATACCCGTGGGATTTTCCTTGGCGTTGGGCGGGTAGATGGTGAACTTCACGTGGTACTTTCCGGGACCGGCGAGCTTGACGTTGTCGCCGTAGTGCGGGCCGTCGCTGGCCACCATGGGCATCATGTCGCCACGGATGGCTTCTCCCGAGCCTTGTTTGGTCAGCTCGTATTTCACCAGCAGAAAGGGAATCCAGGTGCCTTCGGAGTAGCCATTGACGTTGCTGCTCAAGGCGTGGATGTCGGCTTCGAGGTGAATGTCGGATTCCGACACCTTGTGCATCATGCCTGCGGGTTCCATCTCGACCGGCTGCAGATAGACGGCCCCCACCTCCATGCCGGAGACGTTCTGGGGCGCACCGATCGGGTACTCCAGCGCCAGAGCAGGCAGACTGAGGCAAAGGGCGCCGGTCAGGGCGAGGGAACGAAGCAGCATGTTGCGAGCCTTTGATGGATGTTGGAAAAGGGCTCAGTCGCAGTTCATTGAAAATACATGCGATTGAGAACGACTCGCATTCTAAAAGTATTTTGTGGAGAAGGTTTGCGCAGCATCAAGAATGCTTGGCTGGCGCGCCTCTGTGCTGGGAGCAGTACCTGCGTATGGGCAGTCACGCCTTCTTTGTTCCCGAAGAACGAAAAAAGCCGCGCTCTAAAACGCGGCTTTTTTTAAAAACGAGAACCCTTATCAAGGCAGACAGGCTGAACAAAGCAGCTAGCGGCCTCTGATGCGGAAGCCGGAGGCACCGGACTGGATGCCCTCCGGGGCGACGCTACTCAGTCTTGGCGCTGAAGGGCGCAGACGAGGTCGTTCATGAGGCGCGGATCCTGCTGGGCCAGCGCCCACATTTCGCGGTCTTCGCGGGCCTTGCGGCGCGCAACCCGCCAGGCGGCCAACATGGCGCTCAATCCGGACGCCCGGTTGACCGCCGCTGCGGAGAAGGAAGGGGTGCGCAAAAGGGGCGAGTGGGCAAGTGTGGACATGGTGAAACTCCTGGCAAACAACGGCACCAACTGGTGCGATGGGGGAATACTAGGGTTTACCCGCGTGTTATTCAACTTTATGTCTGTGATGATGTTCATTCATATCGTGAATATCATGCGGTTCCTCCCCCATAGCAAGGCTCCCCGCCATGCCTGACGCCTTTCGCCGTCTCGACCTGAATTTGCTGCGCGTGTTCGACGCGGTCATGGCCGAGCGCAGCCTGACACGGGCGGCCCACAAGCTGGCGCTGACCCAGCCCGCCGTCAGCAATGCCTTGCGCCGTTTGCGGGAAACCCTGGGCGATGAACTGCTGCGCCGCAGTGGCACCGGCGTTGAACCCACACCGCGCGCGCAGGCGCTCTGGCCCGTGGTGCAGACCGCGCTGGCGCAGCTCGAAGCCGCACTGGCACCCGAGCGCTTCACCCCCCTGCTGGCCGACAACAGCTTTGTGCTGGCCATGGCGGATGCCACCGCCGCGGCGCTCCTCCCGCACATGGTGCGCATCCTGGCCGCCGAAGCGCCGGGCGTCTCCATGCGCGTACTGCCACTGGCCACGCGCGACCCGCGCCGCCTGCTGGACGACGAGACGGCGGACCTCGCCATCGGCTACTTCCCTGCGGTGCTGGCGGATCTGACCGCGCGCAACCAGACCGGCGACGCGGTGAGCTACGCCCACCAGCGCGTGTACGACGGCGAATATGTCTGCCTGATGCGCAAGGACCACCCGCTGGCTGCCAGCCCGCTGACGCTGGACCAGTACTGCGCCGCGCGCCACCTGCTGGTGAGCTTTTCCGGCCGGCCCTACGGTTTTACCGATGAGGCGCTGGCGGCGATGGGGCGCGAGCGCCGTATCGTGCTCACCGTGAACCAGTTTTTTACGGCTGGGCGCATCGTTGCCAACTCCGATTTGCTGACCGTGCTGCCGCTGCATTTCTTTGGCGTCACCGGCCTCGAAGGCGCCTTGGTATGGCGGGCGCTGCCCCTGCAGTTGCCCACGGTGCATGTGGACGCGCTGTGGCACCAGCGCCGCGCCAGCGGCGCAGCGCACCGCTGGCTGCGCGAGGTGGTGGCCCGCGCGGCAAAGGCGGAGCACCTGCCTCAGCAGACCTCTGGTGCGCCGTAGAGCATCGACGCGTCCTCGGATCGTGAACACCTTCTCAGGCCGTACCCTGCTTCGGCCCTGCACGGCGTAGGTTTTGCGTACAGAACGCGTGGCGCACCCGCTACCATGCGCCACGCGCGTTTGCGGCCCGATGCGTCGGCTGGCGCCAAGACCCCACTTTCTGGAGCTTCCCATGCACAAAATTCTGGCGCTTGCCTTGGGCACAGCGAGCGCGCTGGCCCTGACCTCCGGCGCCTGGGCGGAAAGTCCGGCGACCGGCCATATCCATCTGCTTTTGCTTGACGCGCAGCAGCAACCCGTCGCGCACGCCACCGTGCGCGGAGCCTGCCAGTCGGACGATGGCAGCTTCTTTGGCGGCCAGAAGCTGCCAGCGCCCTGGTCCTGCACCAGTGACGCCCAGGGTGTCTGCAGCGCCGAACTGCGCTTGCTGCCCAAACCGGGATCGGACCGCGCCAACGCCTGCAAGGCGCTGGCCGCCACCGAGATCACCGAGGCCGGCGCAGCAGCCGACAAGAGCAGCTACTTCACCTTCTTTGCCGACGGCCAGGCGCAGAGCTACAACCTGCTGCAAAAGGGCGCCAGCTGGAAGCATGGCGATTACTTCTTCAAGTCCCTGGACAACCAGGCCGCGTTCGAGGCCCTGGTCGGCCGCAACGATAGCAATTTCTACAAGAGCCGTATCGCGCTCAAGGACGACCCCGCAGCTCCCGCGCTGATGCTGGACACCGCCGCCGCGCACGCGCCCGAGAGCCCCGAATACCCGAACACCGAATTCTTGCGGGTGCGCATCGACCGCAAGACGCACCAGCCGTCGGTGCAGGTTGTCGTCACCGACACGTACACCGACTACAGCATGCATTTGCTGAGCGAGGCGCGCTATGGCGCTGCAGCGGGCGAGAAAAGCGTGGCCCTCAGCGTGGACAAGCAGGGCTTCACCTGCAACATGCGCGACCTGTTCGAGCGCAAGTGCAGCTACCAGGAAATCGCCAGTTTTCCCGTGGACATGGACGCCTTCCGCCAGGCTGCTGCCGCGTACCAGCCGGCCAAGCGCACGCAGTGGCGCTTTCAGATACGGGCCAAGTCGGGCCACGAACAGACGCGCACGCTGAGCCATGCCGAATTCCACGCCGTGGCGCAAGCGCTCGACGAGGTGCTGGCCGGCCAGCGCAACTAGGAGGCTGTTGGTGCTGGCAGGGCGAGAATCTGCCCATGAAGATTCAGCTGCTCTCCGACCTGCACCTGGAGGTGCACCCCAACTTCGCGCCCCAGCCGGCCCCAGGGGCCGATGTGCTGGTGCTGGCGGGCGACATCGGCTCGTACCAAACAGGCTCTCTGCTCATGGGCGACGATTTCGGCCTGGAGCACTTTTCCCCGCTGCCGCAATACGCCGGCTGGCCGGTGCCGGTGATTTTCGTGCCCGGCAACCATGAGTACGACGCGCAGGATTTTCACGCCGCCCACGAGCGCCTGCGCGCCACCTGCGAGCGGCTTGGCCTGATCTGGCTGGAGCGCCAGACCGCCGTGCTGAACGGCGTGCGTTTTGTCGGCACCACGCTGTGGAGCGATTTCGACGCGCTGGCCGACGACGCCCGCGTGGAGGGCGATCGGCGCCTGCAGATGCGCGAGAAGGCCTTTCGTGCCGCCAACTATTACCTGCGCACCACCGGTGCCACGGTGCACGGCGCAGCGCTGCTGGCGCCCGAGGTGCGCCAGCAGTCGCTGCAATGCCGGGAGTGGCTGGCGCAGGCCTTGGCCCAGCCCTTTGGCGGCCCGACCGTCGCCGTCACCCACTTCGCTCCCAGCCTGCGCAGCGCCGATCCGCGCTACGGTCTGAAGCCGGGCACCGCCGGTTTTTGCAATGCACTCGATGCCCTGCTGCCCCATGCGCGCCTGTGGCTGCACGGCCATCTGCACACGCCCATCGACTACACGGCGCAAGGCCTGCGCGCCGACGGCAGCTCCTGGCGCTGCCGGGTACGGGCCAATCCACTGGGCTATGCGCGCAAGAACGAGCAGTTGTCCTTCGACCCCTTGTGCTGCGTCGAGCTTGGATCGTGAACACGGTTGAAGGGCGATTTTGATCGCTAGCTTCTATTTTTATAGCTGCTGGCGCATGCTGCATAAGCGCTAGAGGCCATTTTCACCTAATTTTTTCACGTGAACTGTGGGCCTGATGCCCTTCGAGCCCCTGCCCGTATGATGGCGCGAGCGCAGCGGCTTGGCGCTTGCGTGAGCAAAGGCGGCCGCGGGTGCGCCCGATTTCTGTCACCGTATCTGGAGAAATGCGATGAATATCCTGCTCGCTGTCGACGGCAGTGCCTATACGAAGAAGATGCTGGCCTATCTGGCCGCGCACGATGAACTGCTGGGCACCAAACACGCGTACAGCGTGATCACGGTGCAGGCCGAGCTGCCCGCCAGGGCGCGTGCGGCGCTGGGCAAGGACGTCGTGGACAAGTACTACGCCGAACAGGCGGAAAAGGTGCTCGCTCCCGTCACCAAGTTCCTCGATCGCAAAGGCCTTGCCACCAAGCGCATCGTCAAGATTGGCCCGGCTGGCGCCGCCATTGGCAAGGTCGCCGATGCCGGCAAGTACGACCTGCTGGTGATGGGCTCGCACGGCCATGGCGCACTCGCCACGCTGGTCATGGGCTCCGTGACCACGCAGGTACTGGCCAACAGCCGCGTGCCGGTGCTGATCGTGCGCTGAGCGAGTCTCGGCGGTGGTAGGCGGGAAGGTGCACCGCGTGCTTGGAACAGGCGCTTAGCGTGCGCGCAGCCCGTCAAAGCAGGTGCGCAGCACCAGATCCATGATTTCGTCGTCCTTGTACAACCCGCTTTCCTGCAGAAAGCCGACCACGGTGTCGCAGGCCCGGGCGTAGAGCGTGTAGAGCACCACGAGCGGCGGCAACTGCGGGTCGAGCGCGCCATCGGCCTGAGCCTGCACGATCCATTCGCCCAATGTGTCGCTCAGATGCACCACGCCATCGGCATATTCCTTGTTGCTCATGAGAACGGCGCGCAGGGTGGAGTTGCGGCTGGGCAACAGCGGCATTTCGCCCTCCAATAGCCGCCCAAGGGACCAGCGCACCACTGCGCGCAGCTTGTCCACGGCTGCAAGGGTGGGGTCAAGGCCCGCCACATGGGCGTTCACCAGGTGCAGCACCTTCACCATGGCGGCGCAGCACAGGTCTTCCTTGCTGCCAAAATGTTTGTACAGGCTGGCTTTGGCGATGCCGACGCCACCGGCCACGTCGTCCATGGTCATGCAGTCGAACGATTTCGAACCCAGCAGGTCGCAGGCCGTCTGCAGGATGGCGTGCTCACGCGCCTGGTGCATCTGTTCTTTGAAAGAAACCTTGGGGGGAGCGTTGTCCATGGCCCAATGGTATACAGATCAGTTCAAATGTGAATAGGTTGGTCGCACAAAAACCATGGGGTTTACTCGCATTTTCCGCTCGCCCGGCAGGGGGCCATAACGTGGCCGGACCCGTCGCGGTTCAGGCCAGTGCCGCGCCAGCCCCGGCAATCAGGGCATCGGTCAGCGCGTTGAGCACGGCGGACTCCAGGTTCCAGCAATGCCAGTACAGCGCAATGGGCAGCGAGCTGCCGGGCGCCAGATCCACCAGGCTACCGTCTTCTATGTGCGCCCGCACCAACAGCTCGGGCAGCACGGCCACCGCCCAGCCGGCCTGAACCGCACGCAACTGCCCCTCTGTACTGGGAACGAACAGCTGGTGCAGCGAAACCCGTTTAAGGCCAAAGATGCGGGCGACGAATTCGGCCGACATGTCGTCCTTGCGGTTGAACGAGACAAACGGTACTTCGCGAAAGCTGTGCTGCGTCAGGCCCCTGGGCAGGCAGCGCTCGGCGAATTCGGCCTGCGCCACGGCGACGTAGCGCATGGCACCCAGCGGCACCATGCGGCAACCGCGCAGTGCCTGCTTGACCGTGGTGACGCAGCCCAGTACCTGGCCCGAGCGCAGCCATTCCTGGGTGAAGTCCTGGTCGTCGGCGATGATTTCCAGCGGCAGGCGCTGGCGCGCCAGGGGGCCGAGGGCCTCCAGCGCCCAGGTGGCAATGCTGTCGGCGTTGACGGCGATGGCAATGCGCTCTTCTTCGCGCCCGCCGCCCTGTGAACTTGGCGTGAGCTCCTGCAGATCGCGCTCCAGGTCGGCGCGCAGCAGGCGCACCTGCTTGGTGTGCTTGAGCAGCAACTGCCCCGAACTGGTGGGCCGCAGCGGCCGGCTGCGCACGATCAGCACCGAGCCCACCTGCGCCTCCAGCGCCCGCAGGCGCTGCGAGACGGCTGACTGCGTCACGTTAAGGCGCTGCGCTGCGCGTTCGAAGCCGCCTTCCTCGATGATGGCGGCAAGACATTCAAGGGCAATCGGGTCAAAGGTGCTCATGGCGGCGCAGTTGGGTGCATCAGCAAAACTGATGGCAGGTGAACGGCGCTGATTGTGTTTTTTTAGTGGCACGCTGTCGAGTGGCGATGAACCCGAAAAACCACAGCGCTGCCGGCTATCCGTTCCGGCATCTGCAGGGCAGGGGCTTGTGGTCTGTGCCGCAGCACACGGCAGGGAGCACTGAATAGGGACTAGATGGCTACAATTTATGTAGCTAACAATTCAATGCAGATAAGCGTAAGAGCCAGAAAACACTAAAATCTAGGGTGGTGGAACCTGCGCCGCCAATTCACTTCTTGCGCTGCACGATCAGGTTGCGCCGCGCGTCTTCGGGATAGGCAAATGTCACGGCGCCAGCCTGTACCTTGCCCATGACCAGCATGTTGGCGGTCAGTGCGTCCTTGTCCTTGTCGCTGAACGGGTGCTCGTAGGTGGCCACCACGCCGTAGTACACCCGGGGAATGTTCTCCAGGGCCGTCTTCATCGCGGGGCCCGTCAGCTTGCCATCGCGGATACCCAGCAGGGCGTAGGTGAACAGATAGACCGCGTCGTACCCTTGGGCCGCCGCCATGGGCACCACCAGTTTCTTGCCCCATTTGTGGGTGTAGGCACTCAGAAACGCCGCGCGCCGTTCGTTGCTCGGCTCGGCAATGAAGGTCTGCGCCATCAACGCGCCCTCGGCGGCCTCTTTCGCTCCGTCAATGAAGAAGGGGAAGGACAGCGGCCAGGCACCTACCTGTGGCACCTTCCAGCCAATGTCGCGCCTGCCGTTGGCAATGGCCGCGTTTTCCGGGCCCACGGTGTAGCTGAAGACCACGTTGGCGCCCGCGTCGCGGGCGGCCTTGAGCTCGTCTTTCAGATCGGTGACGCCCAGCGGGAAGCGGGTGATGTTCACGGGCCGCAACTGGTGCGCCGCGAGGGCGGCCTCCACGTCCTTCAGGCCTGCCTCGCCGTAGCCGGTGGTGTCGGCAAAGATCGCCACCTTGGTCCAGCCGCGCTTGACCAGGTCGTTGACCACGAAGGGCGCCTGGATGGCGTCGCGTGCCGAGTTGCGGAAGATATAGCTCTCGGCCGGTGGGTACTTGGCGGTGAGCGGTGTGCCCGTGGCGCAGGGGATGATCAACGGAACCTTCGCGTTCTGGAATACGGCCAAGGATTTTTCCGCGACCCCGGTATTGCAAAAACCAATGGTGCCGAGCACGCCCTGGGCGACCAGGTCTTGCGCGCCCTTGAGGCCCACATCGGGCGTTCCCTGGTCGTCGCGGATGACCAATTCCAGCGGGCGCCCAAGGTAGCCCCCGACGGCGTTGATCTCATCGACGGCCAGCTTGATGCCCTGGATGAGCGGAGTGCCGAAATCCGAAGAAGCGCCGGTGAAGGGGCCAATGACGCCCAGCTTCACAGACGTTGCGGACTGGGCTGCTGCCAACAGTGGCAGAGCGGTGCACAAGGCCAACAGGCCGCGCAGTGCGCGCGCGCGCGGGTGGTGCGTAATGCTCATGGTGTCTCCGAAGTGCGGCGCCTGCCGGCCGCCTGTACAGCATGATGCCAAGCACACAGCGCCGTGTCCGGCGTTTACCCTGTGTCTGCGGGGGGTTGTCAGTGAACCGAAAGCTTGTCGGCCTCGGATTTTTCCTGCGCCTCGCGCACATCGGTGGGCAAGTGGGCATCCATCCAGCCAAGCAAATCGGCCCACATGTCGCGCTGCTCCAATTCCTTGGGCATGCGCTGAGCGTTGGGCAGCTCAATGGTCACCACCGGAAGGCCCTTTTTCAGGCCGCCGAAATAGCCCAGTGATCCTGGAAACACGCCCACCTGCTCCAGGCGCAGCGCGCCCAGCTGGCGTGGCGGCGCCATGGGGCCGTCGAAATCGAGCAGGCCATACGGCGCGTGGATGCTCACCACGAGCTGCGGCTTGAAGCTCTCGATCTGGCTGTTCAGAAAACGTGTTTCGGGTTCGGACAGGGACGAAGGCCCCGGCCAGCGGCGCGGGTCCTTGTGGGTGCGCACTTGCCAGTGCCACGGTGCGTCGTGGTCCCAGCCTGGGGTGCGGAAATTGCGGTTCAGGTCCACGCCATGGGCATTGGTGCGCTGGGGCTTCCTGGCCAGCAGCCCGTCCGGGTTGGCCACCGGTACAAAGCGCCAGTGCACGGCGCGCGGCGTCTTGCCAGCCAGCGCGATCCAGCGCAGTGCCAAAGCTCCGGCAGTGAGTTCATCGCCATGGATGGCGCCTAGCACCAGCACGCGCAAGGGCTCAGCCTGCGCGGCGCCGCCCGGCGCCTGGCTGGTCACGTCGCGCCAGTACAGGGGAATGCCGTTGCGCGAGAAGGCACCGCTTTCTTCCAGCCTGGCTGCCGCGCAGGTGGCGTAGGAGACACTGGGCAGGCGTGGCACCAGCAAGCGGCAGGCAGCGGCCGCTGCCGGCATGGGCAGACGTGGTTCCGGGAAGGCCAGGGGGCATGTACTGGCCAGCAGACAGGTGGCGAGCCAGCGCAGCGCGCGCCGCAGGGGAGCGCTGCGCATCAGTGCAGCACCCGCGGCGTGGCGAGGAAGCTTAGCAGGGCAGCATCAAAGGCCTCGGGCGCCTCCAGTTGGGGCCAGTGGCCGATGCCCGGCAGGCTCACGCGCTGGGCATCCGGCAGAAGCCGGGCCAGGGCGTCCAGGGCCTCGGGTGCGAGACTTCGGTCCTGCGCGCCGCCAATTACCAGGACAGGCTGGTGGATGCGCGCAAGCTCGCTGGCCGTGCGGCCGAACGTACCCATGACGTCCAGCGCGCGCGCATAGGTCGCGCGGTGCACCTTGGACATCGCGTGCTGCGCCAGGCGTGCGCCTTCAGGCAGCGCGCCAGAACCCACCTGCTGGGGCACGAGACGCTCGGCCAACTGTTCCATGGAGTGTCCCGCGGCCAGCGCCTGCTTGCGCGCCTTGTGCCAATGCGCGAGCGCCTGCGCACCGAGCGGCGGCCCCCCCGCGCACAGCACCAGGCCGTCAACCCTTGTGTCGCCGGCCCGCAGCGCCAGCTCAAGCGCCAGCATGGCGCCCAGACCATGGCCCACCAGGGTAAGGTGCTCGCATTCGAGCGCCGCGATCAACGTCTGGCAGCGGCGCGCCAGCCCGAGAAAATTGTAGGGTTCCACCGGTGCACTGTGGCCGTAGCCCGGCATGTCCCAGGCCACGGCACGGTAGCCCTGGCTGGCCAAGGTTTCCACTTGGGGGGCGAAACTCAGGTGCCCGCTGTCAGCGTCGTGCAGCATGAGCACGGTCGGGCCGGAACCCAGAGTGGCAAACGTGGGAAGCAGGGACATCAACGGGGGGCCGCGGCGCCGCAGGTGTCGGCACGTTTTCGATCAGGGGCACATAATAGCCCGCCCTGTGCCGCCGTTCCCTGTGCCTAGCCTTCTACAGCCCCGCTCTCCCGAATTTTCCACCCGCGAGTTTCGCGCTGCCCTTGGCATGTTTGCCACTGGGGTGACGATTGTGACCGCGCGCGCGGCCGACGGGCACCTCGTCGGGCTGACGGCCAACTCGTTCAATTCGGTCTCGCTCTCGCCGCCCCTGGTGCTCTGGAGCCTGGCCCATGCCGCCGCCTCCATGGCGGCGCTGTCGGCCGGTTCGCACTACGCCATCAATGTGCTTGCCGCGGATCAACAAGCGCTGGCCGAGCGCTTTGCCGCGCGTGGCGTGGACCGCTGGGCCGGCGTGCGGCACACGCCAGGCGTTGCCGGAGCCCCCTTGCTGGAAGGTGCGGTGGCACATTTCGAATGCTTCAACCGCAGCCGCTACGACGAGGGCGACCACGTCATTTTTGTCGGCCAGGTGGAGCACTGTGTCCATCGCCCAGGCGTGGCGCCATTGCTCTACCACGGTGGGCGCTTTTATACCGAGCATCCTTTGTAGACGGCATCCCCCTGCGCCGCCAGCGCGGCGGGGCGGCCCTTGCGCGGCGGGCAACAATGGCGAGAGGCGCTGGTCCCGTTTCCTGCGCTGCGAAAATGGTGTGATTTTCCAAATTTTCCGCCCGCCCCAATGAATCCTGGCAGCGACCTGCAAGCAGCGGCCTGTCCTCCCGCCTTGGCCAACCCGGCCGCGGCTGGCCGGCTGCGCGTGCTCAGCCTCAATGTCGGCCTGTGCCAGCGCCTCCGCGCCGGCGAGCGCTCGGTGCTCTCGGGCATTGGCAAGCGCCCAGTGGCGGGCCAGGTCGCCGTGCGCCGCCTGGGCCTGGCCGGCGACGAGCAGGCCGACCTGAGCGCGCACGGCGGCCTGGACAAGGCCGTCTATGCCTACCCGGCGTCGCATTACCCGTTTTGGCAGGCCGAACGGCGCGCACGGGGTGTCGGCCTGTTGGGCGAAGACCTGCCGCCGGGCTTTATGGGCGAGAACCTCACGGTCGACGGCCTGCTGGAGCACGAGGTGTTCGTGGGCGACCGGCTGCACTTTCCTGACTGTGTGCTGCGCATCACCGCGCCCCGTGAACCCTGCTACAAGTTCAATGTGGTGATGGGCTTTGTCCAGGCGGGCCGCACCATGGCGCAAACGGGACATTGCGGCTACTACCTGGCTGTGGACCAGCCAGGGACCATTGCCGCCGGCCAGAGTGCCTGGCTGCAGCCCGGCCAGCGGGCCTTGAGCATCGCGCAGGCCATCGCGGGCAAGTGGGCCAAGCACGCGCGGTAGCGCGGTTCACCCAAGGCGAGTCATCTTCTGATAGCTGCTAGCGCTTGCTGCATAAGCGCTAGAGCCCTATTTCTCTTAAAAAATCAGCGCGCCGCCTCAGGCAGCTCGATCTTCACCTCCAGCACCTCCAGGTTGTCCTGGCGCTCCAGGCTCACCTTGAGGTCTTCGGGGTTGATCTTCACGTACTTGCTGATCACCGCCACCAGTTCGCGCTGCAGCGCGGGCAGGTAGTCGGGCTCGGAGGCGTTGCGGCCGCTGCGTTCGTGCGCCAGGATGATCTGCAGGCGTTCCTTGGCGACACTGGCGGTTTTCTTCTTTTCGCCCAGCAGGAAGGAGAGGAAGGACGCCATGGCTTATTTGCTCCCGAACAGGCGTTTGAAGAAACCGGGTTTCTGGGCGTCGATGAAGCGCAGCGGCTTGTCTTCGCCCAGGAACCGGTCGATCACGTCCTTGTAGGCCTCGGACACATCGGTGCCCTGCAAATGAATGGCAGGCAACCCCTGGTTGGAGGCCTGCAGCACCACCTCGGATTCGGGGATGACGCCGATGAGCTTGATGCGCAGGATGTCCTGGATGTCTTCCAGGCTCAGCATCTGCCCTTCCTGCACCCGGCCGGGGTTGTAGCGGGTGATGAGCAGGTGCTCCTTGATGGGTTCGCCGCCTTCAATGGCGCGCTTGGTCTTGCTGCCGAGCATGCCCAGGATGCGGTCCGAGTCGCGCACCGACGACACCTCGGGGTTGGTGACCAGCAGCGCCTCGTCGGCAAAGTGCATGGCCATCAGCGCACCGCTCTCGATGCCGGCGGGCGAGTCGCAGACGATGTATTCAAAGTCCATCGCCGCCAGGTCTTCGAGAATCTTGCCCACGCCGTCGAGCGTGAGCGCGTCCTTGTCGCGCGTCTGGCTGGCGGCGAGCACGAACAGGTTGTCGCAGTTTTTGTCCTTGATCAGCGCCTGGTGCAGGTTGGCTTCGCCCTGGATCACGTTGATCAGGTCGTACACCACGCGGCGCTCGCACCCCATGATGAGGTCGAGGTTGCGCAGGCCGACGTCAAAGTCGATCACGGCGGTCTTGTGGCCGCGCAGGGCGAGGCCGGAGGCAAAGGCGGCGCTGGTGGTGGTCTTGCCCACGCCACCCTTGCCGGAGGTCACGACGACGATTTTGGCCATGTGTAGAGGTCTCTCGATGGGTTTGCTGTTGAATGAAGTATCAGTTTTCAGGGTCTATGCACCGCAGTGGCGCTCGGCATGGTCGCGGCCCATGCCAGGGCTCCCGCGCAAGGGCCGCCCCGCCGCGCCGGGAGCGTCCCCCTGCCCGCGGCGCGCAGCGCTGCGAGAGCGGGGGGAAGGAGCGAAGCGACATAGGGGGGTGTTTCATCAGTTTTC